>Ga0101943_1002482_pt1 | contig 11223 bp, 8 predicted proteins | sample DewCreD2012metaG_5_FD_75244 | JGI IMG/M metagenome (GOLD analysis project Ga0101943, IMG submission 75244) | Hot spring sediment bacterial and archeal communities from British Columbia, Canada, to study Microbial Dark Matter (Phase II) - Dewar... ... | reverse complement strand
CTCGGTGGTCGCGAGCGCGCCGCCACACGGCGCGGAGCTGGTCGAAGTGGAGGCCGTCCGGACGTGCCGGCGATTGGCACAGCAGGTCCGCCCGGCCGACAGCCGTGAGGTCGAAGAGCAGGTCGAGGTCTGTCCGGGGCCGAACGGTTGGGAGGTCCGCCAGCTCTGAGCCCCGGGCCCCAGCCGAGAGTCGGGAGGAAAGCCATGAGACGGATCGCGCTCGGGTCGGTGGCGGCGTGCGCAGCCCGGTCCTGGTCGCCATCGGCTCGGCACTCGCCGCCGAGCGGGTCCTCATGCGCCATGCCGGCCTCATGGCGCGTGCACCCGACGGCTGGTGCGCCGCGCAAGCCAAGCTGTTCGTCGACGCCGCCGACGCTGCGGCCTTCTCCGGGGATCGGGTCGAGCTGCAAAGGCTGCTCGCGGGCCTGCGCGCCGTCCTGCCGCTCGAATGTCCGCAGCTGCGAGGCCTGCGTATCGTCGGCCGGGCCGCCCCTCGCAGGCACACCCGGGCCTGCCGTGCCGGGCGCCGGTACTTCGGTCCCCTTGGGCCCCAGCCGAACCGGGCCGGTGCCTCCTCCCACCCCGCCTCAGCCGCTCGCCGCGGCCGGAGCGCAGCTCGTGGTTCCGCCGTCGCGGCCCCGTTTGCCGAACGAGCCGGATGCTTGCGATCTTCTTGCGGCCGACCCGTGGGATCCCGGGCGTGTCGCAGAGGGCGTCGAGCTCGACGAGATCGACGGAGGCCTCGCGGTCGAAGCCTGCACCAGAGCGTTGGAACAGCTCCGGCTGCCGCGGTTCGCCTATCAGCGGGCCCGAGCGCTCCTGCGGCTCGAGCGGTTCTCCGAAGCCGAGCGAGCTCTCGACGAGCTCCACAAGGCCGGGCATCTGCCCGCCAGTTTCGAACTCGCCCGGCTGCGCCTGGTCCAGTACGGCGATTACGAGCGCTCTTACCAGGACAGGGAGAAGTTCCAGGAGAGCGCCGTACAGCCTCTCCTTCAGGCGGTGGAACGGGGTCAGCCGCCGGCCCAAGTCTTCCTCGCGCGCATCCGCTCGAGTGGCGCGTACCAGAAGCGCGAAGAAGAAAAGCACTACGGGATCCGCTGGAAAACGGACGTCGCGGAGGCCGCCCGGCTCGCCCAGGCGGCCGCAACCGCCGGCCATCGCGAGGGGGCGTTCCTGCTCGGTAGGTTTTACGAAGAAGGGATCGGCGTTCCCCTCGTCACGCGCGAAGCGTTGCGTTGGTACCGGGTCGCAGCGGAGAAGGGTCACGAAGAAGCCCTGCGCCAGTACGCCCGCTACGATCCGACAGGAGCCGAGGCCGTCCGCTCGCAGGCGGAGACGGCTCGAAAGGCGAACGCGTCGCGGCTCGCGCGAGACCGCGAGCGTGCGCTCGCCCTTCTCGAGGAAGAGCGGCCGCGGATCGTGCTGACAACGCGCTGGCCGGACGACGTCGTCGCCGCGATCGACGAGCTCCGTTGGGCGATCGCCGACAAAATTCGGTCGGATGTCGAGACCGTGGCGAAGGCTTGGGCGGACCTCGTCGACCCGGTCGAGGACCCGAAGAGCACGGAGCTCGCCCAATTCTGGTGGTCGCTCGCCGGTGCGGCTTTCGCCGAACCCGACGGGGCCGGTCGGATCGCCGAAGTTGGCTCCGGGGTGCGGCTGGTGCGCCACCTTGTGGGGCTCTACGAGACGGAAGAGGAGCGCCGGCAGGCACTCGAACTCCTCCTCTGGGGCATCGGCGAGCTCCGCGCACCGGTGGCGCCCCCGACTTGGGCGACCCCGGAGGCGGCCGGGACGGGGGCGGCGACGCCGGCCGAGCTCGTCGAAGACCGCTTCGCGCAGCTCGTGGACCGGCTCCATTCCGCCGGATCCGAGGCCGCCCAGCGCGCCGAAGAGGTGGTGAAGCTGGTCGAGCGCTTCCGCGAGTTGGTCGTCCGCTCGACCACCGATCACGTCGAGCCCGGTGCAGACGCGCGCACACCCCCGATGGGGGCCGTCGCAGCCTTCACCCGGATCCGCGAAGCGGCGGCTGTCGCCGTCGGAACCAACGGCCCGGTGCGGATCGCATCGGAGACGACGGAGGGACGGCCCGACGGCGTGCCCGTAGCATTCGTCGCGCAAAGCTACTTCGCCGATTCGGAAAAGCTTGTCGGGCGGATCCGGACGAGCGTGCCGCTCGCGCCCGGCTCGGCGCCGCCCGCCGGAAGGGTCGAAGCGATCCCGACCCACGATTTCGCGGCGGCCAGCGCCCGTGCCTTCCCCGCTTTGCTCGCCCTCGAGCTCGCCAACCTGCGATGGTTCACCGAGTTGGTCGCCGTCGAGGTCGAACGTGCGGCCGGCCTGCCCGGCGCTCGGCCCTGGCGCCCCGAGCCGACGGCGCGCACGGCGGTGCTCTTACCGGGTCGGCCGGCTGCCGAAAGCCGACCGGGTTCGGCTGCGCCCCAGCGCGCTGCGGGCACCGCCCAGCCGGAGCCGCCCGCCGGGTCGCAAGGGTCGCCGCTCGCCCCTGCGACCACTCCGACGGCCGATCGGGCTCTCGCCACCGAAGGTACCTCCTCCATCGCGTCCACGACCCGCGAGGGGGCCGCCGTGGCGTCGAAAGTGCGCCTGCAGCTCGAGGACGGCAGCAGCGTCGTCGCGACCCTCCTGAGTGGTCAGGTTCGTTTCCGTTCGCTTTTCGGAGAAGTGGAGCTGCCTTTCGACGATATCGCGAACTTCCGGGACGGGCTTCTCACCTTGGGCGACGGAACCCAGGTCAGAGGAGGGTTCACGGCCGGCTCGTTCCGTATCCGGACAACCTGGGGCGAAGTGTCCATCGAAGCGACGAAGGTCAAAGGCCTGGAGCGCGTGTCGGGTTGAAGGAGGAACGGCATGAGGAGGCTCGCCACCATCACGGGGCTCGTGCTGCTCTCGTCGACGGCCGACCTCGCCCCGCGGGCCCCGGCGTACGGCCAACCGGTCGCGACCCCGGCGCCGGTCGCTCAGTCGGAACGAGCCGAGCCCGATCGGTCCTCCGCGGCCAGCACGCCCACCGCGCCGGCGCAGCTTCCAGCCGCGACCGCCGCGGAGGCCACGGCGCCCACGACCCCGGAGCTGCTGGGTCGACATTTCGCCCTGCAGCTCCCGGCCCACGTGGCGCTCGCCGCATTCGAGGTTACGGCACTCGTCAACCAGGGAACGCCCGCGGATCCGCTCTACAAGGCGCGCTTTAAAGCGACTGCGGAGCTGCTGACGCCGACCTTCGAGGAAGTCGGCCGAATCGGGCCGGTCACCTGGCTCCAGCTCGTTCGAGGTCCGGGGGACAGGGCGCGACTTCACGGAACGGCCACGGCGACGCGGGCGGTCAACGAGCCTTGGCAGGTCGAACTCGCCCTCGAGCTCAATCCCCTGCCTCGTCTCGGCCAGCCCCGCGAAGCCCTCCCCGGCGTCACGGCCGTGCGTGGAAGCGAGGAAGAAAAGGAGTTCTTCGGGCGCCTCACCGCGTTGGCCAGAGACCGGCTCGCGCTCGAGCTGCCCGGTCATTGGAGGCTCGGCCGCTTCGAGCTCGGCGAAAGCGCGCTCGCTGGAGACCGTATCGCGCTGCGCTTCATCGCCGATCTTTCGCTGTTGGAGCCGACCTACCTCGAGACGGAAACGATCCCCGAAACCGTCCTCCTCACCCGGGTCGCCGAAGCCGGTACCGAGCGTCGCCTGACGGGCCGGGCCGAGTTCCGTCACGAGGGGGGTCGCTGGCTGGTCGACTTGCAGGTCGATCGCCCACAGGGAAACGCCCCGGACCTCGGCCGGCCCTTGGGGGCGTTCGAGGGGCGGGTGCTGGTCGAGGGTTCGGCCGAGGAGAAGGCCTGGCGCGAGGCTGCGCGACGGCAGCGCGAGGCCGAGCGGCGTCAGCGCGAGATCGCGGCCCTGCGCGCGGCGCTCGAGGGCCAGGACGGCGCCACGCGGGCCTCGGCATTCACCACCGCTGTCGCGTCGAACGACCCCACGCTACGCCAGATGGCGCTCTCCCAGTGGCTCAAGACCACGAGCCGGGTCGCCCTTCAAATCGAACAGGCGGACCCGGCCGGCCAACAATCAATCCGTTCCGGGCTCAATACGTTCGCTCTGGATTTCGCCGCGTACGACGAAGCGAGCGGCACCTTCACCGGTCGAGTCGTGGCCCCGATCGAGAACCCCTCCCAGGAGCTGGCGTTCTCGGGAAAGCTCGCGGGGGAAGCCCTGTCCTTCGCGAGCCCGAGATGCCAGGGCACGCTTCGGCTCGCCGAAGGGGGGTTCCTCGAAGGTGAGCTCCGCTGCGGCGGGCTACGTACTCCGAGCCTTTGGGGGGGGACGCTAGAAGGGGTCTTCCGAGTGGCGGTGCCGCTGCGCTGACGAGCGGCGCGGGTCCGTCGTGTTCCGAAGGGCCGCATCTCGCACGGCACGACGGGGCGTCGCGAGCCCCTGGTCGAACGCGGGGCCGGCGGCCACAGGGCGAGCGAGGCGGCGAAGCGGAGGGCGACCGTTCCGGCGGGGGCAGCCCTAGCGTCGCGGTCCGGCGAGCCGAGAACGCGTTCGGTGCAGTCCCGCTTCGGAGATGGAGGAGCATGAGAGGCGCATCTCCCAGACGATCCTGGCGCGCATGCGGGCGGGGCCGGGGCGCGGGTTGCTGCTCGCCCTGTGGCTCTTCCTCCCGCTCCTCGCCGCCTGCACGGGGCCCCTCCAGCTCCGGATCGCGGCGACCCAGACGCTCGGCCTACGCGCGGACGGCAGTGGTGTTTTCGGGCTCGAGATCACCATGCCGCCCAATTACCTCGCGAGCCCCGAATTGCGACGCGTGCTCGACGAGCAGCCCATTGCGCGGGTCGCGGGCGAGCCCCTGCGCTTTCGCGAGGTGGTGCGGGGGCGCGACCTGCATCTGCGAGCCGAAGCTGCGTTCCGCCGCCTGGGTGACCTCGAGATCCCGTTCGCGGTGGTCGAGCGCGCCCGCCGCGGCCTCGTCGAAGCCCGCGCCCGCGGTGGCGGCCGGGTCGGGGTGGGCTGGTCCCAAGGCCGAGCCCGAGCATCCGACCTTCGCCCGCCCGCTCGGACGGTCCCGTCCGGCGGGCGCGCAGCGAGGGCGCCGCGGCGGCTCCGGGGGTCGTCCGGCTCCGTTGACCGGAACCGGCCGCCAGCTCTAAGGCACGGCTGCCGGGGGGTGCCGGAGCGGTTCAACGGACTGGTCTTGAAAACCAGCGAGGGTTCGCCCTCCGTGGGTTCGAATCCCACCCCCTCCGCCATCGTCAGCTGCCAAGTCTTTGTCTTTGCAGGGCGCCGGCCCGGCGCGCGAGCGGCCTATCCGTGCGGGTGCTCGCCGACCCGGGCCTTTCGGGCACGGTCGTTGCGGCAGACGACCGTCCGACCGGAGGTCGGGCCGTTGGTGGCCGGCGCGCGGAGCGGTCGACCACCTCGCCGAACCCCCGACCGTCCTGTCGGCTGGACGCAGCGAGGCGAGACGGCGAAAGCGCTGGTTCGTTCGGGGCTCAGAGGGTGATCACCTGATCCGGTGGGTCGCGGGCGAGCGCCGCGTCGAGCTGCGGGAAACGGCCGGCGACCACTCCGGGCACGCAATCCTTGGCCCGGACTTCGCCCTTACCGCATTGGCGGAAGTCGCCTTCGGCCAGACCCCGACGGATCGCGCAGTCGTCGCACATCATCAGCAAAATGTTCTTCTCTTTCGCGATGGCCGTGAGCCGTTCCCCGACCTCGTCACCGGCGCGGAGCACGTGAAGATCGTCGTCGAAGAACATCATGCCTACGACCTCGGCCCCGTGGATGCCTTGCTCGATCTGGGGCAGGATCATGCGCGCGAGCTTGAAGGTGGCGGCCATCGGCGTGGCGAAGTTGTAGGCGACTTTCATCGGCGCGTCCCGTGCTGGCGTTGGGGATCCGTGCGCGGAAAACCGTCGCGGACCGACCCGTCTGCGTCGCGAGGCCCTGCTCGCGCCGGCCCTGCAGGCGGCGGGCCGAAAGACGAGGAGGGCGCCGTAACGGTATAATATAACGCAAATTCGTCAAGGCCGAGACACCGAGAACGGCGGCCGAGCCCACGGCGGCGATCCCTGCCCGCCATCGGTCACGCGCAGCAGAAGGTGCGCGGAAACCCGGTTGCGCCGGCGCGGGCGCGCGCCAGGTTCGCATCGGCGGTGCGCAGGCGCGAGCGCGGGTGCACGGCGAAAGAGCGAGGGAAACGATGGCGGACGAGACGCGACGGCTCGTGAGTTTCCTCGGCACCGGCCGGTACGAGCCGGTCACGTACGAGCTCGACGGGCGGACGGCCGGAACCACGCCGTTCGTCGCTCGGGCACTCGCCGAACTGGTCGCACCGCGCGAGATCGTCATCCTCGCGACCGAGGCAGCCGAGCAAAACCACGGCACCGAGCTGCGCCGCGCACTCGGGGAGACGGGTTTCCCCGAGCCATGCTTCGTGCGCGTTCCCGAAGGCCGTAGCCGCGACGAGCTCGGCGAACTCTTCAGGATCCTGCGTCGCGAGCTCCCCGGAGCTGGAGGACCGGTCGTCCTCGACATCACGCACGGTTTCCGCGCCCAGCCCTTCTTCGCCGCGTCCGTGCTCGCCTTCACCCGAGCGGTGGACGATCCGCCGCCCGAAGTCCGGGTGGTCTACGGCGCCTTCGAGCAGCGGTCCGAGGACGGCAAGGCGCCGATCCGGGACCTGACCTATCTCGTCGAGGTCTTGGACTGGACGCAGGCGCTCCGGCTGTTCCTGCGCACCGGTCGGGCGACCGAGGCGGCCGCGGCCACCGAGCGGCTCGGGCGGGAGCTCGGCGAGGCCTGGGCCAAGGGCGGGAGAAAGGGCGCCCAACCCCGCCTGCAGGCGCTGGGGAAGGCACTGCGGCAGTTCGGCGACGACCTGGAGACGCTGCGGACCGGCGATCTCCTGTTGGGTCGAGACGGCAAGAGGAAGGGCCGGGCATCGGCGCGCGAGCTCGTGCGGGCACTCGAAGCGGCTCGAGCCGAGGTGGACCGCCATCTCCCACCGCTCGCCCAGGTGCTCGACGAGGTCGAGGCGATGGTCCGGCCGCTCGTGGGCGAATTCCGAGATTTGCAGGCCGCGGAAGGGCGGCGCGCGGTGGGAGCCTTGGCCGAGCTCTATCTCCGGCTCGGCCGCTACCTCGAGGCGATCGCCACCGTCCGCGAGGGTCTCGTCAACGAGAAGGCGCCGGGTGCGGCGAGCCGGCCGGCGGCGGCAGATTTCGCCAACGAAGCGCGCGAGGAAGCCGAAAAGGAGCTCGGCCGAGATCTGGGCTTTCGGGCCCTGGCCGATCTGCGCAACGATCTCTTGCACGCCCAGTACCGGACCGGGAGCGGCGCTCGCCAGGCGGAAGATATCATCGAGCAGGTGGAAAAAGCGGTCCGCGACTTCGTGGGCCGGATCGGCGCGGCCGGCCCGAGCACTTGACCTCGCGGGCCGAAGCCCCGCGGCCGGCGAAGAGCAGCCGGACCCGGCTCCGAGTGCGCCCCGCCGACGGAGCCACCGGAAGCCGACGACGAACGGCCGCGAACGACGGAGAACACGCCCGACGACGCGGTCAGCCGCCGACCGCCTGGAGCCGCGGCGGCCCACCGGTCGGGCTCGGCGACAGTCGGCCCAGGATCCGCCCGCCGGCGGCGGGCTCGACCAGCAGCGCTTCGCCCATCGCCGTTGCGAGCCCGGTCGCGGCCGTGATGTTGACCTGATGGGTCACGAGCACGAGGGTCGCGGGTCCCGGCCAACCGGCGAGGATCGCCCTGAGCGCTGCGGTGCGCTCGGCCGCCCGCGATCGGTCCTCGAAGAACGAGTCGAGGGCGGGTTCGTGCGCCACCGGCCCGAGGCCCAACAGCTCGGCCGTCTCCCGGCGGCGGCACCAGGCACTCGAGCGCACCTCGGCCCGCAACAACCCGCTGGCGCGCAGATAGGCCCCCAAGGCCCGGGCATCGGCCCGGCCCTCGGGCGAGAGATTGCGTTGCGTCGCACAATCGTCGAGGCGGAAGCCGGGCGGATCGCCGATCCCCGGTTCGGTCCGCGCGTGCCGCAGCAAGAGCACGAGCCCGCCGCGCGCGATCCGGTCGCGCAGCACCTCCTCGGCCGTCGCGCCTCGCCCGAGCCCCACCGCCGAGATCGAGCCGATCGTGAAGTCGCGGCGTCGCATCGCTCCCTCTCGCCTCACACGCCGATCGAGATGGCGCGCCCCGGTTCGGCGTCGAGGCACGGGCTGCGGCGAACCGTCGCTGGACGGCATCCCGCGCGGGTGGGAGGCTCGGTGCGGGGGGAGGGTGAACCATGACCGCGCCGATCGATTTCTATTTCGAGTTCGCTTCGCCCTACGGCTATCTCGCGAGCTTGCGGATCGACGCGATCGCCGCGGCACACGGCCGCGAGGTGGTTTGGCGGCCGATCATGCTGGGCGCCGCCTTGAAGCTCACGGGCTCGCAGCCCAACGTCGCCGCACCCCTCAAGGGCGACTATCTGCGCCGGGACGTGCCGCGCTTCGCCCGGCTGCTCGACGCGCCGCTCACCTTCCCGCCCGTCCTGCCGATGAACAGCCTGGCCGCGAGCCGCGCCTATTGGTGGCTTTTCGAGCAGGACGAAGACCTCGCCAAGGGCCTGGCCCAAGCCATTTATCACGCGCATTGGGGTGAGGGTCGCGACCTTTCCGCAGCCGAAGCGGTGGCCGACGTGGCCGCGACGCTCGGCATCGACCGGGAGGAGCTGCTCGCCGCCGTCCAGGACCCGCGGATCAAAGCGCGCCTCAAAGAGGAAACCGACCGATCGATCGCCCGCGGCGTGTTCGGCTCGCCCTTCGTCTTCGTCGACGACGAGCCGTTCTGGGGCGCCGACCGGCTCGACCAGGTGGAGCGTTGGCTGGCCACGGGCGGCTGGTGAGGCGCGCCCTTCCGCCTCGCCCGCGCACGCTCTAAGGGTCGCGGTACGATGGTCGGATCGGGAGGGCCCGCGTGAGCGTGATCCGCTCGCGGCTCGATGTGCGCTCGGAGAGCTTCCGGGCCAATGCCGCACGCAACCGCGCCCTCGCCCGCGAGCTGCGCGAACGCATGGCTGCCGTGGCCCGCGGCGGCGACGAGCGCGCGCGGCGCCGTCACCTCGAGCGGGGCAAGCTTCTCCCGCGCGAACGGGTCGAGCGGCTGCTCGACCCCGGCGCGCCGTTCCTCGAACTCTCGCCGCTCGCCGCATTCGGCGTTTACGAGGAGGAGGTCCCGGCGGCCGGGATCGTCACCGGCATCGGCCGGGTGGCCGGCCGGCCCTGCGTGATCGTCTGCAACGATGCCACGGTCAAAGGCGGCACCTATTATCCCCTGACCGTGAAGAAACATCTGCGTGCCCAGGAGATCGCCCGAGCCAATCGCCTTCCCTGTATTTATCTCGTGGATTCGGGCGGCGCCAATCTTCCCAATCAGGACGAGGTCTTCCCCGACCGCGACCATTTCGGCCGCATCTTCTACAATCAAGCCACGATGTCGGCCGCGGGGATCGCCCAGATCGCGGTCGTCATGGGCTCCTGCACGGCGGGCGGGGCCTATGTCCCGGCGATGGCCGACGAGGCGATCATCGTCAAGAACCAGGGGACCATCTTCCTTGGCGGCCCGCCGCTGGTGCGCGCCGCCACGGGCGAGGTGGTCTCGGCCGAGGAGCTCGGCGGCGGCGACGTCCACACCCGGATCTCCGGCGTGGCCGACCATCTGGCCGAGGACGACGCCCACGCGCTCGTCCTCGCCCGGCGGATCGTCCGGGCGCTCGGCCCGCCACCCCCGCCGGCCGTGCCGCTGCACGAGCCCACCCCGCCGCTCTACGATCCCGAGGAGCTCTACGGGATCCCGCCCGCCGACCTGCGCGAGCCCTTCGAGATCCGCGAGGTGATCGCGCGGCTCGTCGACGGTTCCGAGCTCGACGAGTTCAAACCGCGCTACGGGCCGACGCTCGTGACCGGCTTCGCCCGGCTGTTCGGCTGCCCGATCGGCATCGTCGCGAACAACGGGATCCTGTTCAGCGAATCGGCTCTCAAAGGCGCGCATTTCATCGAATTGTGCTGCCAGCGTGGTGTTCCGATCCTCTTCTTGCAGAACGTCACGGGCTTCATGGTCGGCCGCAAATACGAACACGGCGGGATCGCCAAGGACGGAGCCAAGCTCGTCACGGCCGTTTCTTGTGCCGCCGTGCCGAAGCTCACCCTGATCGTGGGCGGCAGCTTCGGGGCCGGCAATTACGGCATGTGCGGCCGGGCGTTCGAGCCGCGTTTCCTTTGGACCTGGCCCAATGCCCGGATCTCGGTCATGGGCGGCGAGCAGGCCGCGGCCGTGCTCGCGCGGGTCCGGCGCGATGCGCTCGAGGCGCGCGGCGAGCGCTGGAGCGAAGCCGAGGAAGAAGCGTTCAAAGCACCGATCCGCGCGCAGTACGAGCGCCAGGGCAACCCCTACTACGCGACTGCCCGGCTCTGGGACGACGGGATCCTCGACCCCGTGCAGACCCGTGAAGCCCTTGCGCTCGGTCTGTTCGCTACCCTCGGGGCGCCGATCCCGGCCACCCGCTTCGGTGTCTTCCGGATGTGAGCACGGAGGTCCGATGAGCGAGTCCCCTCCCCTGCTCGTGCGCCGCGACGGGCCGGTCGCGACCGTCACCATGAACCGACCGGAGCGCCACAACGCCTTCGACGAGGCGCTGATCGAGGCCTTGACCGAGGCGTTCGTGGGGCTCGGCGAGGACGCGTCGGTCCGCGCGATCGTCCTCGAGGGTGCAGGCGCGAGCTTCTCGGCCGGCGCCGACGTCAATTGGATGCGCCGCGCGGCCGGGTACGGCGATGAGGAGAACCGGGCCGACGCGCGCCGGCTCGCCGCCATGCTCAAGGCGATCGACGAATGTCCGAAGCCGGTCGTCGCCCGGGTCCAGGGTGCGGCGCTCGGCGGCGGCACGGGACTCGTCGCCGCCTGCGACATCGCGATCGCGAGCGAGCGGGCGAGCTTCGGCACGACCGAGGTACGGCTCGGGCTCGCCGCCGCGGTGATCTCGCCCTTCGTGCTGCGGGCGATCGGCCCCCGCCAGGCCCGTCGTTTGTTCCTCACGGGCGAGCGGATCGACGCCGCCCGCGCGCTCGCGATCGGGCTCGTCCACGAGGTCGTCCCCGAAAGCGAGCTCGACGCGCGTGTCGAGGCGGTGCTCGACCACTTGCTCGCGGGTGGGCCCGAAGCCCAAGCCGCCTC
>Ga0101943_1002475_pt1 | contig 11267 bp, 12 predicted proteins | sample DewCreD2012metaG_5_FD_75244 | JGI IMG/M metagenome (GOLD analysis project Ga0101943, IMG submission 75244) | Hot spring sediment bacterial and archeal communities from British Columbia, Canada, to study Microbial Dark Matter (Phase II) - Dewar... ... | reverse complement strand
AACGCATCGAGGCAGGCTATGACAATCTTCCGCCAACACCTGCGTGACATCACAGAAGCAGTAAACGCAGCACAAGACTACGAAGACCTACGTAGGAGACTACTGACCCTGTTCGGTCAGATGGACCCCACAGTTTTGGCGGAGATCGTGGAGCGCAGCATCATTCTCGCTGAACTCGCGGGGCATTGGGCGGTGTGGAAAGACCATGGCAGCACCCAGCGCGAGCCCTGAACGATTCGACGAAGATGTGCGTTGGTTCCGGGCTCGGATACCCATGACCGACCCGGAGTGGCGCGTGCTGGAGTATCGCGCGCGGAGGAAGGCGTTTTGGGTAGCAGGAGTAGCGCAACTTGATGTTGTGGTTGATGTGTGGGAGGCTATCGATCGTGCGCTAGTGCAGGGCACAAGCTATCAGGAGTTCCGGACTCAGGTTCTAGAGAGGCTAGTTAGGGCTTGGGGCGGAGTAGAGCCCCCAGGGCGAGTAGAGGTCATTTTCCGCACGAACGTGCAGCTCGCGTATCAAGCGGGGCGGTGGCGTCAGCTTAGGTCTCCGGCTGTGCTGGTTAGTCACCCCTACTGGACGTTCGACGCGGTACTAGATGTGCGTACTACGGAAATCTGCAGTTCGCGCCATGGTGTTACGCTTCCTGCTAACCACCCGTGGTGGAAAAGCAACTATCCACCGCTGCACTTTAACTGCAGGTCTGGCGTGCGCGCAGTCACAGAAGAGGAGTATGCGCGCATCCCAGGTGAGCGAAAGCTCCCCCCGACTGGGGCTGATGTACCGCCAGAGGGATTTGGGTTCACACCCGACCTGCAAGAGTGGCGCCCAGATCCCGCAGAGTATCCCCCCGAATTGTGGGCGAGGTTAGAGCAGAAAATCGCCACGCTGTGACCCGCCATCCCAAGGCTCCCCACCGGGCCCGGGGCCCAAGACATCGAACACCTGTTCCCTATTGACAACGCCGTGCGAATCTGCTATATAAAAATCAGAAAGACACGGGAGGAGGGTGATGAACATGGTACGAGTCAAGATTACGGTGAAGACCGAAGGCCGCGGGGAGACCCGGGCCTGGTGGGCCCGCTACACCGGTCTCGGAGAGACCGGAGAAGGGTCCGACCGACGGATCGTGGCCACGGGGGATCCCTCGTGGCTTCCCCGTATTAGGGAAGGGGAGGCCTGGATTGACCTCCCCGCCGGCACGGTAATCCGTGCCGGCGCGTCCCACTTCGGTGGTTACCGTCGCGCCCAGATTTCCTCCCCTCCCCTGATCGTAGAGCAGGGGAGGGAATGGACAGCCGTGTCCAAGGACGGGACGCGGCACCTCTTCATGACCCTCATCGGAGCCCGCCCAGCCACCCCGGATGATCTGAACGCTTCTCTCGACCCCAAGCCCAGTCCCCTCGCCGCGTACAGCGACGAGGAGCTGGCAAAGGAGCTCGAGCGGCGCGGATACCTCGTGCTCCGCGCCACAGCAGACGCGGGGGCGCAGTAAGCGCCCCCGTCTGCCCAAGAGGAGGGAGGAGGTCATGGAAAAGGCAAGGTGCAGTTACTGTTTTAATACCCGTTACTGCATTTGGCGGAACGGGACAACCCAATGCCTCTCTTGTACTCTCGAAATCGCCTCGTGTCTCCTAAACGACCTCGTAAAAGAAATGGCGGCACTAGGGAAAGTCACTAGTGCCGGGGACGAAGTTCCCACGCGACCCTGCGCCTGCGGTCGCGTGGGCGCGATGGTGGGCAAAATTTGCGCCTCCTGTGCAGCGGAAGAGCTCCACAGGAGGCTGGAGTCTGCTAGTAGGGAGCTCGAGATCTTGCGGACATGCGCTCAATGCGGCGAAACCGCAGTTTATATGTGGAAGAATCAGCTGCCGCTGTGCGGTCTTTGCGCCCTGGCGGCAGCGATTTCCTAGGGCCCGGTGGGGGGGGGCTCCCCACCGGGCCCAAAAACGAAAGGAGGGAGAAGGGGATGAAAAAGAAGAGGAAGATCTTAAGTCGCCTCCGGGAGTACCCCACCAAGAAGCTGCCCCCCCACGAGGAGAAATTCAGGGACGTACTGTTTTGGAATCCCCAGAAGCTCCGCCTCTTTTCGCGCGCTACTGGGGATTACCGCGCGTTTGAGACCCTGTACCGCGTTGGGGAGCGGTGGGTCGTACGTCGGCAGATCCGCCGCGGGGAACGTCGCTCCTACTGTTGGTTCGAAATCGAGCCGGAGGAGGCCCGTGCCTGGCTCGAGCGCTGCGGCTACGGACAGGCCGCTACGCGGCGTTGCGTTTTTTGTGGGGGCACGGACGGGCTGGAGGTGCCCTACCTTGATAACGTATGTGTCTCCTGCATGGGGAAGACGCCCGCCGGGCCCCAAGCCTAGCATCCCGCCGGGCCCCAAGCCAGAGCACAAAAACAGCCCTGGGCCGGCCTCGCGACCGGGTCCCAGGGCTTCCGGGAGGAGGGGGGAGGATCAACACTATGGTGCCCTATTCTCATTGCAAAGTCAACCCCCTCCTCTAGCCGGATTCTCGGGCCAGCCTTGCAAGCTCTGGCCAGCCCACGACAAGTGCGTTGTAGGCCTGGGCGTCCTGGGCCCGGCCCTTCTTTTCGGCAATGGCGAAAAGCCGGTAGGCCAGTTCGCGGGCGAGCTCGCCCGGTGAGCCCAGCCGCCTAAGAAGCCCCGCCGTGGCTTGATCTCCGTCTTTCTCGTAGTAGTAGACGCGCAGCAGATGGTGCGCCGACTCCCAGACGCTGACCTGCCGACCTCTCTCCGGGGCCCAGCCCTTCGGTAACTCGTCGGGTCGAAGAAGCCGTACCCTCCCGCCTCGAGAGTGCACAATCCCCGCATCGACGAGCCCGTTTACCGAGGTCGCCTTCGCTTTGGATAGGAGCTCTGCGTCGCCGAACTCGCCCTCTTCAAAGCCGTGCTGCTCGTACCAGGCGATGGCCCACCGGGTGTCGTTGTCGAACTCGTCCTCCTGCTCGGAGAGGACCTCGGTCAGGGTCTGGTTGATGAGGGCCAGGGCCGTGCGGACGCTCATTGGGTTGCCGGAGGTTTCCAGAATCCGGCTGTACTTCGAGTAAATGGCCATGCCTGGGCCGATAGCAGCTTGCGCGAAGTCCACCGGGGCGATGTTACCCTGCTGCAGACGTCGGAGCACCGCTGGCAGTTCGCGCCTCAGTTCAGCCACGAAAGACCTACGGTCCGTTTGAGGGGCATCTGCGGGCCGAGGGCGGCAGGCGAGGACAATGTAGGAGGCGAGTGCGTTTGCCCCCATGGCGTTCAAGCGCCACTTCTGCGGCGCCCGTACCGGCCAGGTTGCGGTGACCTGGAAGCCTGTCTCGACGAGGGCCGTGAGCATTGTCTCCCATCCCGTGGTGCGGTCCACCGGAGCGCGCGCATCTTGCGCTCCTTCTTCGGTGGGTGGGGCGCCTGCGGGCCCAGCCTCCTCGTCGTCCTGCTTGAAGGCGTAGTAAACGGTGAGAGGAAAGCGCGGATCTATCTTCTCCCGCAGGACGGCGAAAACCCGGCGGAAGCCCTGCTCGAAGTGTGATTTGGCCCTACGCTTGTCGCCGCCGAAGCGCCATGGATCGGCCACCAACTCCCGCTCCTTGGGCGTCAGGACCGTACCGAAGAGTTCGGGGTAAAGGTCACCGATGGTACGACGCAGCCAGACGTAGAAGAAGTCCGAGAGGGCCGCGTAGCCGATGTTGTCATAGTAAGGCGGGTCGGTGGAGACGAGGACGCTCTTCAGGCCGTCCCAGGGGCTTGCAGCGTCAATGTGTCGGGCGTGGCCTTTTTGTAAAGTCGCGATCGCCTCCATGCACTCGGCGACGTGGTCGACGCTTGTGCTCCAGCCACCGACCGAGTCCCCCAGGGGGTTCGACTCAGCGAAGTCCCACACCATCGGAGTCGCGGGCCGCGCGAACAGGTGCTTGACCGCTTGGCAGCTTGGGCTCCATCTGCATAACGAGTTACCATAGTCCGCGCACCGGTCCAAGGCCATGGCCAGGAAGGTGGTCACCGTGGCAGCGTAGGTGTCGGCCTCGGCGTCGGAGAGCCCCGCTGCGATCGCATCCCGCCGTACGTCTTCTCGTACCTCTCGCACCAAGTCCGACAGCGTCACCATCGCCGTGAGCTGACGTGGAGTAAAGACGTCGGCCCAGGTTTGCATTCCGTACATCGACAACCCGTCGGCGCCATGGCACGAGCTCGTTACTGGTTCCGCTGGACGCCAGTTGGCTAAATCCACTCGACCCATTTGCTCGTGGTCCTCCCCTGGGGACAAGTACACACGGCCTCGCTTCCCCTCGGCTACAATGGCCACGAGGCGCACGCCCATTCGGCCCGCTCTAGCCTCGCCTCTAATGTAGGTGACCGGGATAGTGTCAGCGGTGAGGAGACACCGGAACGTCGCCCGCCCGATCTTCGTCCCTGCCTTCACCGCCTCGCGGTCTGGTGGTGCGCCGGTGCGCACCCGGAAGCGCCAGGTGCCGGCCGCCCGGTCCACCATCGGCTCCAGCCACGCCTCGCTCCCCTCCTTGCTTGAGAGCCAAAAGCTGCTCATGAGGGGCACGTGGGCCCCGTGGGCCGCAGGGTTCGGGCTCGGCACCGTCCGCGCCCAGATCCAGGCGATGACCGGTAGCTCCTTGCCAACGTAGGGCTCGAGGTGCGGGTGCTCGGCAGCCATCTCCTCCGTGACCTTTGCTGGCGGGTAGAGGTGCCCGATCCGCTCGCGCGCCCGCCCGAGGATCACCCGCCCGTAGTAACGGACGTCGGCCGCAAGAGCAGCCGAGCCGCGCAAGCCTTGCTTTCCGCCGATCTTCTTTCGGTCCTCGGGATTGACCGGGGCCCGCCCCCACCAGCGTGGTACCAGCTCGAGGTAGCATTTGTTGATGAGCACAGCTACCGGGTTCAGGTCGCCAGCGTAGGCCTCCATCCCGAGCCGAGCTGCCTCGAGAGGGATCGAGCCACCGCCAGCGAACGGATCCAGCACAGCCGGGAGCTTTCCATCACAATGCTTCAGCATCTCCGCGCGCGCCTCGGCATAGACCTCGGGGTGTCTGTGGAGCCGGGGTCGCATCATCTTGCGGATGATCCCAAACAGCCGCTCCCGCTCGCGCTCCTGAGCCTCTTCGTTCGGGAAGCGCTCTTGGTGGCTGGACGGGTCATCCACCACCGAGGCGAAGAGCACCGCCCGGCTCACCGGCAACGGTAGACGTGCCCACCAGTGGTGGATCCCCTTGGGATGCGCCCCGATCCCAGGCATCTTGTCGTAGAGCGACGCATCGTTGATTTCCGGGAGTGGTAGCGCCACCTCGATAAGTTTCTTAGTCATCGCTTTTACCTCGGCGCCGCTACGAGAATAGCTTCCACCAGACGCCGCTCCTCGCTGCCCCTAGGGTACAGGGCACTCAGCGCGTTCGCCAGGCGGAGGAAGTCCGGGCCGCGCTCGACCTCCGAGCGAATCATCGCCTGCACGGCGTTGGTCCGGCCGGCCGCCTGGAGGATCATGGCCGTGTGCACCCGGTCGAGAGTCGTCGCCCCCCGCGCAACTTTGAGCTCCGCCGTTCCGGGCGTGGTGCCTTCAATGCGGTGGGCGACGATGTCGGCCCCCTTCCGGCCGAATAGCACCCTCGCCCGCTCGCGGATCGTCAGCAGCCGCACGACCCCATTCTTCGTCTCGATTACCCGGCCTTCCCACTCCGGCAGGCGGATGCCGAGCGGCTGGGCGAACCGGTGGGCTACGTCGTGGGCGAGCGCGTAGCCGCTGGTGGCCTTCCGTTGGAGCGTCCACAGAAACATGGCCATAAGGCGCGCGTCATCCTCCAGGGCCCTGGCTCCGTCTGCGGCCGCGAGGACCTGCTGGAGCGCCGCCCGGCGTACGGCTTCCCACACCCTCTCCAAGAACTCCGCCAATGTCACCCTGCGTCCATCGCCTGTTTCTACCCGCGAGTAGCGGCTGAAGATCTCCATTGCCCGGGCGGTGCAGGCGAAAACGAGGTCTGCGCCCCGGATCCCCTCTCGCTGGAACCGGTCCATCCAACCACCCACGCGTCGGCGGAGCTCGCGCAGCACCTTGGACCAGTCGCCGGCCGGCGCATCTTTCGGCCGCGGGCGAATGACCATGTGGACACTCGCTGCCAGCGCCGCGGAGTTCCGGGCCCGCAGCCGTACCCACCTCTCGGTGGTGATAGGCCAGGACGCCGTCACCGTCCAGCCCCCCCGGATAAGGCCTGAAAGAAACGCTTCCCAACCCTCGGGGTTCTTGTGGGCGAAGATCACAGTACCAATGCCATCGTCCCGGAGCACCCGTCGACCCTCGCTGAACGCACGGGCCATGCCTTCCTCGAAGAACACTTGACCCTTGTGTGCGTTACGGCCTGGGTCTAGGCGCGCCATCTGGCACAGCTCGCGCTCCTTAGGCGTAAGTGGGTTCGCCGGATCGAAGGGATCGCGGAGGAGTGGGTGACCTACTAGCATCCGCTTGAGCCAGACAAAGAAAAAGTCCGAAAGGTCAGCGTAGGGGACGGCGTCGTAGTACGGCGGGTCGGTGAACCAGATTGAGGCGGCGCTGCGAGGGAGGGGGAGCTCGGTAGCATCGGCAATCTGGACCCGACCGGCAGGTGAGCCGGGCCATGTGTCGACGACGCGTGCGATCCAGCCAATCTGGTCCGCCAGAGGAGCGCCACCGCTGCTACCACATGCCTCAACAAAATCCCAAACAATTGGTAGCACTTGCCGCGGGAAGGTCTGGGTGCTCTTTTCTAGTGACACGTTCCAGAAACATAGCGACGAAAGGTAGTCAGCGCACTTGTTCACCGCCAGCGCCATCGCCAGACGCACCGCTTCCGGCACCGACGCCGGCAGCTCCCGAACCACGTGGGTCAGGGTTACCAGCGTCAGTTTCTGCCGTGCCGTGAAAAGGTCGCCCCACGTGCGCATGCCATACAGAGACGCGTTGAAAACACCACTCACGAATGGCAGCGGCTCATCCGGCACCGGACAGAGACCCTTCTTCCCACCTCGCTTCCATTTCCCGATGACATCCGCGAGCCTCTGCTGTGCCTTCCAGGCTGCCTCATAGTCGCGCTCTGTCGGTAGCCGGTAGTGGCGGCCCTGCTCGCCAGGCCGGAGCGTCACCACCGCGAGCAGCCGTGCTCCACCGATGCGCTGACCTTTTTCGTCGAACGCCACGTCCGCCCCGCCGCGCTGCTGCACGAGCTGTGCCCGCACCCGCTCCACCCGCAGCACCGTCTCGCAAGCGGGACACGTGGCGTTTCCTCGCGAGACCGTCCCCTTGGGCACATCTGCCTCCGTCTTCGGCTGGAACACTTCGAAAACGACCTCAGGAGGCCTTCCCTTGGGCCGCTCGACCCGGTAGCGCAGAGCCCAGCGACGGCCGGCCCTCTTTGACAGCCAGAACGAACGAGCGAGCGGAATCTCGGCCCCGCAGTTCGGCGCCTCGCAGCGCACGGTCCGCGCCCACAGGTACGCGATGGGGATCGCACCATCGGGGTCGGGCGGGTAGAACTCCGCGAGTTCTCTCTCCACCCGTGCATTCACCAGGGTCCCCACACGACGGACCGCCTCGGCGAGTCCGTCTACTTCCTCCCTGCCGCCATTTGCGGTCGGTATCCGCAAGCGATCCCGGCCATAGCGCGGGATGTACTCCAATAGGACCTTCAGGATCAAGCAGGCCACGGGGTTCAGGTCACTACCGAACGCCTCGCACCCTACGCGCAGCGCCTCTAGAGGAATCGAGCCCCCACCCGCGAACGGGTCCACCACGAGCGGTGGGCTATCTGGGTACGCGGCCTGCACGAGCCCTCTGGCCACCCCTAGAAACACCGGGTCCGCCGAGTTTTCCCAACGGCTAAAATCTGCGATGAAACCGAGCAGCGCCCGGCGCAAAGACTCGCTGTCCTCGCCCACGCAGCGCACCCGCATGATCAGCCGGCGCGCCTTTTGTTTGAACCATTCAGGGCACAACGGGTCGCAGGGGTCTGGCAGTAGCAACCCCAACAGCACTGCCCGGCACGACGCTAGTGGGCGCCTCGCCCACCAACGGTGCAGCGTGCTGGGGTGTCCGTGCTGGATGGACTTCTCCCGCGACGCATGTCGCGACACCTCCGCCACGGGGAAGTCAACCTCAACTAGCCGCCGGCACTCCCTCGGGATCACAGCTTACCCCTTTTCGGTTCACCTCTAGGGTAGCTGATTTTTGGTGGGTTCTTCTAGCGGGTATGCTGTCCGCGGGGAAAGCCGACGCCTGGAGAACCCGAAAACAGCGAAGCCGGCCGGTTGGCACCGGCCGGCTTCACGTGCGGGCTCAGCGGGTTACCGCTCGCCGCCCGTCTGCGCCAGGAGGTCCTCGGGGATCTGCGTGGGCCTTACCACATCAATCCAGGAGTAGTACGGCCGCCCCCGGCGGAGCCGGATAAAGACTCGCCCCAGGGGGGCGTGGTCGTGAAGCAAATAATACTCACAGTTTCCGCTAGCACCCAAGTAGTCCAGGGTACCGACACGCGGGACCCAACGCCGCCAGGGTGCGGCGGGGTCGTGCGAGACATGTCTGCAGGTGGGCCTGCGGCACCCGCTGATGGGGCCGACGTCTACCAATTCTCCGAGCTCCAAGAGCTCAGGGTCCCAAACATATAGACCCCAACCCCTGATTCCCTGCAAGTTCTTCTTCATTTCCTCTTCCCTCCTCCCTGGTCTGTTCTAGTCTTTGTTTACCACTAGGAGCTTTCCCTGTCAATAAGGAACAGATGTTCGAATGGGCGGAGCTTAACGCCCGCCAAGAGAGCTGCAAGGCCCTGCGGACTCGCGGGAGAGCGGATCAGGTTCGAGCAGTAAACCGTGAAGCCGGCCTAGAACTCCGGCCGGCTCCAATTCTTGCCACACACCACACCCGGGACAGCATCCACCCCTACAAGCAGCCAATGCACTACTGCCTCGTCAATGATTCCCTCCACCGCGGCAGTAACCACAGGACCGACTGACATGGTCACCGATCACCGAAAAAGGCGAGTCGTTCTGCCTTCTCAGGCCTCGTCTTCGGCATGACCACATCCGCGAGCGTCGAGCCGCCTGCGAGTAGCTGTTGGGCGTTCGCGATGTCTGAAGCCGGCTTGACTTCCGTACCTTTGTCGCCCGGAATTAGCAGGAGAACCTCGTCCAGCCCGATCCCGTCGTCTCGGAGCAATTCAGGTGAATGGGTGCTCAGAATAATCTGTCTTCCGCTGCGCCGTTGCGCGCGCGCAAACATCTGGGGCAAGTAGCGCACCACCTCGGGGTGCAGCGAGAGTTCGGGCTCCTCGAGCAGTAACGGGCCGCCTCCTGCCATCGTCACCCACAAGACACCCATGAGACGCAAAGTACCGTAGGAGAGATGCCGAACATCCCGCCACAGTTCGAGCTCCGCGAGTTGAGGAGCGGCAACGCGCAAGGCGTCGCGGATGCGGCGCAGCCGCGCGTTCCGCGTCTTCTCCGGAGTCTTTGCAAGGGCTTCGAGGAAGTCTCCACCAAAGCGGGCGCTCGTCCGCCATACCGTGCGGTCCGGCTCCCGGACCAGTTGGGGCACGATGTGTAGATACTGGACCGACCCGAAAAAGGCTGCCAGCTCGCGAAACGGCCGGTTGGCGCTTACCTGCTCTAAATAGGTCTGCGTTAAGCGCCCCGGGTCTTGGCGATCCTCATCATTTGGGCGCTCGAGCAGAATCACTTCGCCTGCCGCGACCCTCTCCCTACGGATAGTGGGTCGTCGCTGCTTGTCCTGATTGAATGTGAGCTCATATTCCCAGCGTTTACTTGAGTCACCGGAGTCCACGAGGACCCGGATCGCAATGTCCGAGTACCTCCTTGCGGTCAAACAACGAATTGCGCTCACACCTCCACGGCGTCGGACGGCCTCCTGGAAGCCACCGCCCGAGGAGGCGATGTCTCGCAGGAACCGAAAGACGTCCAGGAAGTTGGACTTCCCGGAGGCATTCGGACCCACCAAGAACACTCGCCTCTGGAGAGACACGTCAACCCGTGCAAAGTTCTTCCAGTTCTGCAGGGCTACTCCGGAGAACCGCAGCGTGTGGCCATTGACGGTCACAGAGAGCCTCCTCCTCTCCTCTTCTCTTTTTGCCCTTTCATCCGAAACAAGAAGCCGGCCGGGAGCTCCCGGCCGGCTCCCTCACTTGGGGGGAGGAAAGGGAGGCGGAAGGATAAAGTCACAGAGCAAGTACTCGGGCACTTTCTCTGCGTCAACGATCTCGAGTACCTCGTGATAGTAATCACTCTTTCGCAGCCGAAGAAACACGTCTCGCTCCGGGAGCCGAAGAACGAAGTATTCCTTCATTCCATCGGCCCCCAGGCGATGCAGGGTGCCCTGCTTCGGCACCCACTTAAGGGTGGGTGCCGCCGGGGAGTGGGACATATGCCCACATGTATCGCTCATGCACCCCTCCACGGGGCCGACCTGCACTAACTCACCAAGACTATCAAGATTCGTGTGACGCAGGTGCAGACCCCACCCGCGAATCCCATCGCGCTGGGTGCGGTCCAGGGCAATGCGCACCGCATCCTCTAACCGCATCGTTTCCCCTCCCTTCTCCTCCTGTGCCGTTTTGTTCTTTGTTTATCACAACATGCCCTTCCTGTCAACAGGGAACAGGTGTGCGGGTCCTGGGGCAGGTGTGACGGTGTGACGGTTTGTGACGGATGCGTGACGCTTCGGGGGGAGCGGCTGGAACCCGCGTCCTGACTGGGTTGTGACGGTTGTGACGGTTTCAAACCAAGGGAAAGGAAAGAGTCATCACAGGGCACGCCCCCTCCCTCGCGCCGGCCCGCCCGGGACGGCCCCACAGTGGCCGAGGGGGCTCTGGGGTGCGGGGGAGCAGGTGTGGCGGTGTGGCGGTTTGTGGCGGTTTGTGGCGGTTTCAGGGGAGCAGCTGGAAGGCGCGTCTTGACTGGATTGTGGCGGTTGTGGCGGTTTCGACACTAGGAGAAAGGAATGTCGCCCCCGGGGCCTGGCCAGGTGGGGACGGTGGGGACGGTAGCTGTCCAGAGGGCGCCCCAACCGTCCCCACCCGCCTCCGGCTGGGAACCACGGTTGGTAGGGCTTCTGGCCTTTCAGGGGGCAGGTGGGGACGGTGGGGACGGTGGGGACGGTCGTTTCCCTAGCTTCCCTACCCCTATCCCTATCCCCCCCCCACACACCTCACACCCTTTTTAAGAAAAGCTACCGTCCCCACCGTCCCCACCGTCCGACACCCGCCGAAACCC
>Ga0101943_1002473_pt1 | contig 11286 bp, 10 predicted proteins | sample DewCreD2012metaG_5_FD_75244 | JGI IMG/M metagenome (GOLD analysis project Ga0101943, IMG submission 75244) | Hot spring sediment bacterial and archeal communities from British Columbia, Canada, to study Microbial Dark Matter (Phase II) - Dewar... ... | reverse complement strand
GGTCAAATCGGAAATCCGGGCTGGAAGGTGCCAAAGCCGGTCCCGAGTACCGGATGCGCGGTGAACATGCGGATGGACGTGGCCCAGAGCACCAGCCGGTTGCGGTTGGCAGCCAGGTTCCCGAGGGATGCCAGCTCCCGGCGCAACGGCGGCGACTGCCAGGCCGCAGCACCGGCGAGCGCCAGGACCAGCGCGAGCCCGCCCGCGAGGCGCCAGCGATGCTGGCGCTCGGGAACCGCCAGGACGACGACGGCACTGCCCGCAACCACCGCCAGCCAGGCGCCCCGCGCGTAGGTCGCGGCCAGCCCTACCGTGCAGACCAGCGCCGCACCCGCCGCCGCCCAGCGCCATCGCCAGCGGTCGCCCACGGCAACGGCCAGCGCCATGGACGTCGCCAGCGCGAGGGTCGTGCCCAGGCCGTTGGCACCCAGGGCCGGCACCGTCGCTGGCGCGCCCGGCCGGGACAGGGCGGCCGCCAGGCCGGCGAGGGCGGCGGGCACCGCGCCGGCGACCCAGGCCACCACCAGCGCCCACGCCGTCCCCCCGCCCGCTCCGTAGGCCCCGGCCGCCCCCGTCGACACCAGCGACGTCGCCAGGAACAGGACCGCAGGAACCAGACTCGCCGCGCTCCACGGCGACGCCAGGGCCGAGGCGACGATCCCCGCGGCGAGGACGAGCAGCGAGCGCCACAGTGCGCCGTCAGCCCACCGCCCCGTGCCACGCACGGCCTGGATGGGCAGGAGCACGGCCAGGAGCAGCAGCCCCGGCAGCGCGAGCCCGGCGGAGAACAGCAGCACGGTGCACAGCAGTACCCGGTCGAGGAGCCACGCCGCGCGCACGGGAGTGCAGTTCTCCTCTGCGCGCAACGATCCCTGGGCGACGCGCCGCCATCGTGACGTCAGCACGGCGACGTCTGCATGGTGACGTTTGCCACAGTGACGTCTGCCATGGTGACGCCTGAGGCACGGTCCTCGGCAGGGGACCCGACATCCGGCGAGAATGTCCATAGGTCAAGACCGTCATGTCCGAGTCGGCCTCGCCGTTGGTCACGCCCACCGAGACGCCCGCTGTCGGGCCGCGGACACGCGTGGCGCGCGCAGGGGCGTTGGCCCTGCGGCTTGCCGAACGCAAGGTCATCCTGTTCCTGGCCGACATGGCGGCCGTCGCCGCGGCCTTGCTGCTCGTCCTCCACGTGCGGTTCCAGGCGCCGCTGTCGTGGACGACCGTGATGCGCGAGCGCGGGTGGTTCCTGTTGCTGGGGGGGCTGTGGGTGGCCGTCGCGTCCCTGCTGGACACTTACGACCTGCGGCGCGCGTCGCGCATCACCTCCGGCGTCAGCACGGCCATGGCGGCCGCAGTGGGTACCGCGGCGGCGTACCTGCTGATCCCCTACATCACGCCGCCGCTCCACCAGTCGCGTCTCACCGCCGTGCTCTTCGTCGGCGCCATGCTCGGGCTGGTCGCCGTCGGCCGTGCGGCCTACGCGGCGCTGTTGGTGCAACCCACGTTCCGTCATCGCGTGCTGATCGTCGGTGCGGGGCAGGCGGGCCAGGCGCTGGTCGACGCGATCCGCGCCCACGCCGGCGTCGAGTACGAGGTGGTGGGGTTCGTCGACGACGCGGCAGGCCACGGACAATCGGCCGTGCACGGGGTGCCGGTGCTCGGCACGACGCACGACCTGGTCCAGGTGGCCGAGCGGTACGGGGTGGCCGAGGTGGTCCTGGCCGCGACGCACCCCGACGGGAGAAGCCCCAGCCTCGTACACGCCCTGATCGACTGTCGGGAGCGCGGCATCCACGTCAGCGAGATGCCGGCGATCTACGAGCGGCTCACCGGCCGCGTGCCGATCGCGCACGTCGGCAGCAACGTGCCCATGGTCCTCGCCGCCGGCCACGACAGCCACCGTCTCTACGCCGTCGTGAAGCGGATCACCGACCTCGTGATGGGCCTGGCGGGGCTGGCGGCGCTGGTGCTGGTGCTGCCGGTCGTCGCGGTGCTGATCCGGCTCGACAGCCCCGGCCCGGTCTTCTACCGGCAGGTCCGCCTGGGGCGCGGCGGACGGCCGTTCGTCCTGAGGAAGTTTCGGACCATGCGGGTCGACGCCGAAGACGACGGACCCCAGTGGGCGGCCCTGGACGATCCACGGGTGACCCGCATCGGCCGGTGGCTGCGCCGGCTCCATCTCGACGAGCTCCCCCAGGCCCTCAACCTCCTCCGCGGGGAGATGTCGTGCGTGGGCCCCCGGCCCGAGCGCCCCGAGTTCGTGGCCGCGCTCGCCCGCCAGGTCCCCTTCTACCGCGCGCGGCACGCGGTCCGGCCCGGCGTGACCGGGTGGGCGCAGGTGAACTACCCGTACGGGAGTTCCCTCGAGGACGCCCTGGTCAAACTGGAGTACGATCTGTACTACATCCGGCACTGCTCGGCGGCGCTGGACGCGACGATCCTGCTGCGTACGATCGGGGTGGTGGTGAGCCTGCGCGGTCGATAGGGGACGATGGCGCAGCGCGACGGTCAGGACACCGAGGACGCGCGGCCAGGGGGGTACGACGTGCGCACCTGTCTCTGGCGCCGGCCGGATCGTGCGCGGCTGCAGGCGTCGGCCGACCGTCGCCGACAGGATACCGGCCGTGCGGGCCGAACACCCCAGTGGCCATGAAAGCCATCGTCCCTGTGGCCGGCGTCGGCCGCCGCCTGCGCCCCCACACCCATACGCAGCCCAAGGCCCTCATGCACGTGGCCGGCCGGCCGATCCTCGGCCACATCCTCGACGAGCTGGTCGCCGCGGGCATCGACGAGGTCGTGCTGGTCGTCGGCCACCTGGGCGAGAAGATCGCCGAGTTCGTGCGCAGCAGGTACCGGTTGCGCGTCCACTTCGTGGAGCAGAAGGACCCGCTGGGCAACGGGCATGCCATCTACGTGGCGCGCGAGCACCTCGGCGGCGACGGCGTGCTGATCGTCATGGGCGACACGGTGCTCAAGACCGATCTGCCCCAGGTCCTGGCCCTGGAGGAGTCCGCCATCGGGGTGCAGGAGGTACTGGATCCCCGCCGGTTCGGCGTCGTGGAGGTGACCGACGGCCGCGTGCGCCGGCTGGTGGAGAAGCCCGAGCACCCCACCAGCCACCTGGCCATCGTCGGGGTCTACCTCATCCGCCACCCGCAGTTGCTGGCCGCCTGCCTGGAGCGCCTCGTCAGGGAGGGCCGCACGGTGAACGGCGAGTACTGGCTGGCGGACGCGCTGCAGCTGATGGTGGACGCGGGCGAGGTGGTGCGCACGTTCCCCATCTCCGGCTGGTACGACTGCGGGACGCCGGAGGCCGTGCTCGTCGCCAACCGCGAACTCCTGGCGGCGGAAGGCATCGCCTCGCCCGTGCCCGCGGGATCGGTGGTCATCCCGCCCTCCTACGTGGATCCCACCGCGCAGATCGAGGGGTCGGTGATCGGCCCGTTCACGTCCATCGCGGAGGGCGCACGGGTGGTCCGCTCGGTCGTCCGCGACAGCATCGTGAACGCCGCCGCCTCCCTCGATGGCGTGCTCCTGGAGCGATCGATCATCGGGGAGAACGCCTCGGTCATCGGGCGGGCGGCACGGATCAACCTGGGCGACTCCTCCGAGATCGAACTGGGGTGAGGAAGTGACGCGCGTCCTCGTCACCGGCGGCGCGGGGTTCATCGGTGCCCACCTGGTCGGCGCCCTGGTGCGTCGGGGCGTGGCCGTCCGCGTGCTCGACGACTTCTCCTCCGGGCGGCTTGCCAACCTGACCTCGGTGCTGGGCCGCGACCTGCCCGCGCCGGCACCGGGACGGCCCGTGCGCGCCGACGGGCTCGAGGTCCTCTGGGGCGACGTCCGCGACCTCCAGGCCTGCCGCCAGGCCTGCGCGGACACGGAGGTGGTGTTCCACCTGGCCGCGATGCGGTCAGTGCCGCGCTCGGTCGACGACCCCGCCGGGGCCCACGAGGTCAACGCCACCGGCACGCTGCATGTGCTGCGGGCCGCGCAGGATGCCGGGGTGCGCCGCGTGGTCTACGCCTCCTCGTCGTCGGTGTACGGCGACGACCCCGCCCTGCCCAAGCGCGAGGACCAGCTCCCCGCCCCTGTGTCGCCCTACGCCGCCTCCAAGCTGGCCGGCGAGGCGTACTGCCGTGTCTTCGCCCGCACCTACGGCCTGTCGACCGTGGCGCTGCGCTACTTCAACGTCTTTGGCCCCCTGCAGGACCCCGCCAGCCAGTACGCCGCGGTCATCCCCCGGTTCATCGCCTGGACGCTGGCCGGCCAGCCCCTGGAAGTGCACGGGGACGGCCTGCAGTCGCGGGACTTCACCTACGTCGACAACGTGGTGGACGCCACCTTGCTGGCCGCCACCGCGCCCGACCTGCAGGGCGAGGCGTTCAACGTCGCCTGCGGCCAGCGCCGGACGCTTCTGGAGGTGGCCGAGGCGATCGCGCAGGCCGCCGGCCGCCAGGTGCCCCGCCGCCACACGCCGCCCCGCCGGGGCGATGTGCGGCACACCCTGGCCGATCTGACCCGGGCCCGCGAGCGCCTGGGGTATGTACCCCGCGTGGAGTTCGCCGAGGGCATCGCGCGCACCGTGGCCTACTTCGCGCAGCATCTGGCAGCACAGGGGACGGATGCGCCCACGCGGACTGGGGAGCCGCCGTGAGCCGCCGCGGCGCAGCCGTCGCCGTCTTCGCCGTCCCGCTCATGCTGCTCACCACGCAGATGTTCGACGGCAGCATCAGGCCCGTGCATCCTGGCTTTGGCTGCCTGGCCCTGCTCGCGCTCGGACCCCTCGGAATCCGCGGTGCATCCCACGGTGCTTCCCGGCCACCGCCCTGATCGTCCGGCTCAGCCTCGCCCGCCCAGCGTCTCCACGTACCAGCGGTACGTCTGGCGGATGCCTTCCTCCAGGGGGATCCGGGGCCTCCATCCAAGGGCGCGCAGGCGGCTCACATCCAGCAGCTTGCGCGGCATGCCGTCAGGCTTGGAGGGATCGAAGGCGATGCGGCCGCTGTAGCCCACGATCTGCCGGATCAGCTCCGCCAGTTCCGCGATGGTCACGTCGGTGCCCACCCCCACGTTGATGATCTCGGGTGAGTCGTAGACCGCCATCAGAAACAGGCAGGCGTCGGCCAGGTCGTCCACGTGCATGAACTCGCGCCGCGGCGTACCGCTGCCCCAGACGACGACCTCGGGAGCGCCGGAGGTGCGGGCCTCGTGGAACTTCCGCAGCAGCGCGGGCAGGACGTGCGCGTTGTTCAGGTCGAAGTCGTCGCCCGGCCCGTAGAGGTTCGTCGGCATCGGGCAGATGGCGGCGAATCCGAACTGGGCGCGGTAGGCCTGGCACATCTTGATGCCGGCAATCTTGGCCACGGCGTAGGCGTCATTGGTGGGCTCGAGCGGCCCGCCCAGCAGGTACTCCTCCTTCATCGGCTGCGGGGCCAGCCGTGGGTAGAGGCAGGAGGATCCCAGAAAGAGGAGCTTGCGCACCCCGTGGCGGTAGGCGGCGTCGATGACGTTGGTCTGGATCATCAGGTTGTCCCGGATGAACTCCGCCGGCCGGGTGCTGTTGGCAAGGATCCCGCCCACCCGCGCCGCGGCCAGGAAGACGTACTCGGGCTGCTCCGCAGAAAAGAATCGGTCCACTGCCGCCTGATCGGTGAGGTCCAGCTCCTGGCGGGACCGCACGATCACCCGGCGGTACCCGGCGGCCTGCAGGCGGCGCAGGATGGCCGAGCCGACCAGACCGCGGTGCCCGGCAACGTAGATGCGACTGTCCTCGGTCACCGGTGCTCCGTCACCGCCCTCGCGGCGACAGTTGCCCGCTTACGACCGCGGCTTACCTCTCACGACCGCAGCCCCCGCAGACTCACGGTGTGTCCGGCGTTCTTCAGGGTGAGCTCCTGCCGGGCCAGCTCCATGTCTGCCTCCACCATCATCTTCACCAGCTCCCGGAACCCCACGCGGGGCGCCCAGCCCAGGCGCGCCCGTGCCTTGGCGGCGTCGCCCTGCAGGTGCGCCACCTCGGTGGGCCGGAAGTAGCGGGGATCGACCTCCACGTGCTGCCGCCAGTCCAGCCCCGCCAGGGCGCATGCCTCCTCCAGGAATTCCCGCACGGAATGGGACTCCCCTGTGGCGATGACGTAGTCGTCCGGCTCGGGCTGCTGCAGCATCAGCCAGGCCGCTTCCATGTAGTCGGCGGCGTACCCCCAGTCGCGCCGCGCCTCCAGGTTCCCCAGGTAGAGCTTCTGCTGAAGGCCCAGCTTGATCCGGCCCACGGCGCGGGTGATCTTCCGGGTAACGAATGTCTCCCCGCGCAGGGGCGACTCGTGGTTGAAGAGGATGCCGTTGCAGATGAACATCCCGTAGGCCTCGCGGTAGTTGACGGCGTACCAGTGGGCCGCCACCTTGGCCACACCGTAAGGGCTGCGCGGGTAGAAGGGCGTCTGCTCGTTCTGCGGCGGGGGGGAGGCGCCGAACATCTCCGAGGAGCCGGCCTGGTAGAAGCGCACCTGGGCCCCGGAACCGCGCATGTAGTCGCGCAGCGCGTCCAGCAGGCGCAGCGTTCCCGTGGCCACCACGTCCGCCGTGTATTCGGGCTGCTCGAAGGAGACCTTGACGTGCGACTGCGCCCCCAGGTTGTAGACCTCCTGAGGCTGCACCCGCTCCAGGATGCGGCGCAGCCCCGTGGCGTCGCTCAAGTCGCCGTAGTGCAGGAAGAGCCGGGCGGCGGGGTCGTGCGGATCCCGGTAGAGGTGGTCGATGCGGTCCGTGTTGAAGGTGCTGGAACGGCGGATGACGCCATGGACTTCGTAGCCCTTGTCCAGGAGGAGCTGCGTCAGGTACGCGCCGTCCTGGCCGGTGATCCCGGTGATCAGTGCCCGTCTCATGCTGTCCCCTCCTCGCCGGGCGTAGCGGTGACGGTCCGCACGCCAACGGCCGGCCGGCGCCACAGGTACCGGTGCTTCCAGAAATAGTACGCCAGGGCCAAGCCGTGGCGCACGGTGAGCATCCCCGGGCGGCGGCGCGTGACGCGCTGCTCGTCGTGCACCACCACTGCCGCCGGCACGTACCACACCTCCCACCCCGCCTGCCATGCGCGCAGGCAGAAGTCCACGTCCTCCGGACCGTAGAACATCCGCTCGTCCAGCAGCCCCACGGCGTTCAGGGTGGAGCGGCGGATGAGCTGACAAGCACCGATGACGTAGTCCACCGCCTGTGGCCGCGACCTGTCCAGACCGCGCATCTCCTCGTCCACCACCAGCTTCGCCCGTGCGGACCAGGACGCAGGGAGCTGGCGCAGCAGTTTCCCGGTCAGCGTGGGAAAGCGGCGGCAGCTGTACTGGAGGGTGCCGTCGGGGGCCACGAGCATCGGCCCCGCCACGCCCGCACGGGGGTGCAGATCGAGGAACTCCACCAGCGCCTGCAGACTACCGGGCGCCATCACGGCATCGCTGTCCAGCAGGAGCACGTAGTCTCCATGCGCCGCGCGCAGCCCCTGGTTGCGAGCGCGCGCCACGCCCAGATTACGGGGGTTCTCGATGACCAGCGCCGGGGCGTACTGCCTGGCAATCTCCGGAGAGTCATCCACGGAGCCGTTGTCCACCACCACCAGCTCCGTCGGGAGAAGGCCGTCCTGGCGGCGCAGCGCGGCCAGGGCCTGACCGACCGACCGCGCGGAGTTCCAGGTCAGGACCACCGCAGAGACCCGCACCGCCCCCTCGCCCACCGGCCTAACCACCTGGACGGGCGGTCACCAGGGAAACGTACAGTCGCTCGTAGTCGGCAACGATGCTGTCCCACTCCAGGTGATGGCGCTGGTAGGCCCGCCCGACCTCCCCAAGCACTCGCCGTTCAACCTCGTCGGCTAGCAGGTGCCGCACCGCCCGTTGCATCGCCGCGCGATCCCGCACCACCACCCCACCCGGAAGCTCCCTGGCGTTGCCCACATCGTAGGCCACGAAGGGGACCCCCGCGGCCATGGCCTCCACCAGGACCAGGGACGCAGCCTCGAAGCGGGACGGTAGCAGCACCAGGTCGGCTTCGCGGAAAGCCGCCACCACTTCCTCCCGGGGCAGCCCTGCCAGCAGCCTGACGCGAGGGTCCCGTTGCGCCGCCGCCGCGCATGCTGTCCAGCAGCTGCGGCCGGCAGAAGGTGCGCTGCCGATGATGACCAGCGCCACGTCCAGGTCCCGCAGGTCACCCATCAGCCCCAGGAGATCTCCGTGCCCCTTCACCTTGTAGTGATTCCCCACGTGCAGCAGAAGGTGACGCGCTGCGATGCCGTGGCGGGCACGGAATTCCCTCTCTCCACGTGCGAACTCCGCACCGTCGGCCCCATTGGGGATGACCACCTGGCGCGCAGGCCCGAACTTCTTGCCGAACGCCACGTCCGCGCCCGTACGCGCATGGTAGATGACGGCATGGTATCCGCGGATCCAGGTCCGTAGCGCTCGGAAGTACCCGCCGTAGAGGAAGCGGCGCACGCCGTGCAGGCCGGAGAACCCGCAGGTGGCGAAGACCTTGGCCGCGGACAGTTCCGGAAGGAGAGGCAGCAGGGCGTCGGTGGACCAGCACTGTGCCGCATAGGTCATGATCACGTCGAACCGGCCATCACGCACCCACTGGCGATACCGTGATACCTCTCCCCGCATCCCCCGGGCCAGATTCCCGGTCACGCGGAAGGGAACCACCTCTACGCCATTCAGCATAGGGCCACTACGCGCCGGGTCCCAGCTGGTGGCCACGCTCACCTCATGGCCCAGCCGGACCAACCCCTCGGAGACGCGCTGCACCACCCGCTCTGCGCCCCCCGGATGCGGGTGGTAGAACTCTACGGTGTGCAGCACGCGCAGCCTAGGCAAAGATCCCGGCGTGGCGGAAGATCTCTGTGAACCGCCGCTCGTACGTGTGCTCCGCGAGCACCCGGCGGTAGCCTGCCTCACGGATGCGGTCGGCCTCCGCGGGGTGGGCCAGCGCCCATCGGATCTGCGCTACCATCTCCTCAAAGGAGTCGTAGACCAGGATTTCCTTCCCCGGCTGGAAATACTCCTCAATAGCCTCCACCCGCCCAGTGAGCAGCAGGCCGCGGCACGCAGGGACCTCGAAGTCCCGCCCTTTGATCTGCTCGACGGTCCGGGTCACCGCCTGGGAGAAGTTGAGGTTCACGGCCGACTCGTTGATCACCTGCACGGCCTCCCGCGTGGTCAGCTTCCCCCGCGGCCAGCCGTAGCCCCAGGCCTCGACGCGCACCCCCGCCGCTGCCAGGCGCCGCAGGACGGCCCGCCGCTCACCGTGCGGCTGGCCGATGAACGTCGCCTGGTAGCGCCGCGGCCGGTCCAGCGGCCGGTAGAGGCGATGGTTTACCCCCCACTGGGAGCGGATGACGTTGGTGATGCCGCGCTCGCGGTACCGGGCCAGGGCGCGGGGGTCGGTGGTGATGGCGTAGCTGAACCTGGGGGCCCACCGGCTGGAGAACGACTCAAACCGCCAGTGGTCGTCGGTGAACCAGTTGAAGGTCACACACCCAAGCTTTCGGAGTTCCTCCACTACCCAGGGCTCGAACTCATCCCTGAACAGAGCGAAGAACGCGACCTCCGGCTGAGTCCGGAAAGCCAGCTCAGCCAGCAGCTCACTTGTGCGTTTCCGCCCTAGCAATCGCACAAGCGTGAGCGAGTCAAACCGGATAACGTTGAACCCTAGAGCTAGGAGTGCGGGGAGGAAGTGATTCTCTTCATAGCTGTATCCTCGCGCCGGATTCCCGTAGTCGAATTTCGGCGCGACATAGAGCAGACGAGTTCGCGAACAAGAATCCTCTACAGTGCTGACGCGCGAACCGGCGAGCAACCAGACGCCTGCAACTACGCGATCAACGTAGGTTTCGAGGTGTTGCTGCCCTGTCAATTCCTCCACGACGCGAAGAATGGCCTTTCGCCAATAGTAGGGGTCCAGGAGATAACGGAAGACATCTCTCACTGATGTCGTCCTTCCCGAACCATGGCGCCTTCAGCGCCCACGATCCTCAATATGCCAGCCGGTGAGGCGGGTGAAATGATCCATAGTCCGCACAGCAATGAGGTTCTCGTGTTCAAATCCCTCATGCGGCTGATACCATCTATCGACGGGAAGGACGGCCGAGGTATGGAGTACCGGCCGAAGTACACGAAAACCGTTCTCAGAGAGCATCTCGACGATACGCGATACGCTCCAGCCAAATCGCGCCAGCAACAAATTCGACGCCTCAAACACCACCACTTGGCAGCGCTCGAGCACCCTCTTTGCTCCGCGCAATACGAGCCCTTCGTACCCTTCTACATCAACCTTCATCAGGGCGATCTCGCGATCGCCGACATCGAAGGAATCAAGCCGGCGGATCTGCACCACGGCCCGTGCAGATCCCCTAGGCGTGAGCCGTCTTGCGCCACCGGGTGCAGTTGCCACATACCACGCTTCATCCGAGCCGCCATGGACAAAGGGCACCTCGCCGTCACTATCTCCTAGTGCGCAACAATGGACGGTTACATTGCGAAAGGAGTTCAGTTCTAGATTTTCGACGAGAAACCGACATATCTGCGGGTGCGGTTCAAAAGCGTAGACACGCCCGGTCGGCCCCACGCGTGCGGCCGCCTCACACGTCAGGGTGCCGACATTCGCCCCAACATCGATCACAATATCACCGGGTCGCAACAGTCGGCGAAACAGCGCAACCACTTCTACAACCCCAGTTCCCAGCAAACGCGCTGCCGATCTTTCCTCTCCCGCCAGGAGCCGCCAATAAATCCAGTAGTACCGGGACAGCGTGGTGGGGTGAAATCGCAATCTGTAGCCGTCCACGCGAACAGAGAGGCGCCGACAGAAGGGAGTATGTACGAGGACCTTGGCCACGGCAGCGCGAACGATGAGCGACAGCGGAAGCGCGCGATCCGGCTGCAACGCCCAGAAACTCATTACGCCCTTCCCCTATCTACATCCCTACCCGTGTGTGGAAACTCCGAGGCCAGCGTAAAGCTGCTCTGGGGCACCATGGGATTAAGTGAATCACGACGTTCCGGTCGGCGATGGCCTTCAAATAGTTGGCTCTACCGGCTTTCGTGTGGGTAGAGGTCGAGCCCTCCGCAATGGAAGTAGATCGCCGTCTTGAAGTTCTCGGCATTCCGGAACCCCCGGGCGGTCCTCTTCACCTACTGAATCATCGCATTCACGGGTTCTAGCCCCGCATTGGCGATCCGATGGCGCAGGTAGGTCAGAACGTTGGGCAGGTGGCGGCGGATCCTCCAGGCGACCGCTGCC
>Ga0101943_1002472_pt1 | contig 11291 bp, 18 predicted proteins | sample DewCreD2012metaG_5_FD_75244 | JGI IMG/M metagenome (GOLD analysis project Ga0101943, IMG submission 75244) | Hot spring sediment bacterial and archeal communities from British Columbia, Canada, to study Microbial Dark Matter (Phase II) - Dewar... ... | reverse complement strand
GAATCAGCACCGGCATAACAAGGCAGTAGCGATCGTGCCAACCCACATAAAGCGGCTTGATGCCGTCCCGGATGAACAGCGGCCCGCCTGCCGCATCGAGGGCATCCCGCAGATAGCGAGGGTTGATCGCAACCCGGCGCAGGTCGGAGGGAGTTTCGGCGCCAGGCTTCCATGCCGCCCCTTGGACGACCTCCGACCAAGCGACGTCCGCCCCCTCCAAGCGCGCGCGCACAGTGGGCCCAAGCTCGAGCACCAACGGTTGGCGCGTCGTGAGGCGGTCGGCGGTTGCCGCGATGCGGCGGAGCTCCGCCATATCATCAACTTCAAGCCGCCCCCACTGCGGGTCGGTGTACGGGTCCGGCTCGAGCTTGCGGTAGTCTGGGTACTCCCCATCGATCAGCCGCGCGATGATGCCCCGCTCGCCGTAGCGGAGCGCTACCCAATCAGCATCCGTGACCTGGAACTGTACCCGCCCGCTCGGCCGCCGCCCCATCCACTTGAGCACGAGCTCGATCGCACGGGCCGGCACGGTCCCGCGCCAACGCTCCCATCCATCCCGCCGGATCGCAACGTGATGCAACCGGTAGCTATCCGTCGACGTCAACTCGAGGCGGGGACCTTCGAGCTCGAACAGAATCCCGCGCAGCACCGGTCGCCTTTCGTCCCGCGAGGCAGCCATCGCCGCCGCACGGAACGCTTCGGCAGCCTCCGCAGCATCCACCTCGGCGATGACGCGGCCGACCGGGGCGATCGCCGGAAGATCCCCCAACGGGAGCGTCCGGATGGAAGCCGCCCCGACCCGGAGACTGCCCTCGCCGTCCGCCTCGAGGTCGACCCAGTCGCCGATCGTCCCCTTGATCGCGTCCCGGAATGGGCCGACCGGCACGAGCGCTCGGACCTCCCCGACGACTCCCGCCTCGAGCTCCGCCGTCGCCGTGACTTCGAGGTCGGAGCACGTGAGGCGGGCCCATCCGCGGCTAGCCTCGATCCGGACGGCACCCAGGGCCGGCATCCAGCTACGGCGGTCCGAAGCTGGCGCTACGGCCCGGAGCGCTTGCTCGAGCGCCTTCTTCGGGATCTCCATCGTGCCCTCCTTCGGTCGGAGCCGGACCGTCCGGCTCGCCGCCGCCAGAGTACATCCCACGGCAGCGGATTGTCAATATCCCGTCGCCGTCCGATGTGCCATGTATCCCCCGCCCGCCGCCCAGTCTCCCTGCCGCCGGCCGCCCGGGGACCCGGCGGCACTATCCCCCATCGGTGGCCGCAAAGGAGCGGGTCATTCGCCATGCGGAACGCCGGGAAGAGCGGGTCATTCGCCATGCGGCCCCGGGAGGATGCCTCCCGGGGCCGCTTGCCTCGCGCCTACCCTTTCACAGTTCTTCGGCCGGCAGGTCCCCGATCGTTTCCTCCGCCAACCACGGGTCGAACCCCAGGTTCTCGGCGACGCGATGCACAGTCTCGGGGATGTCGCCGCCGGGCGGGACCAATTCGCCGCCGCGCCGAGGGTGCTCCCCGCGACGGTGCGTCTCGAAGACGCCGTAAACGAGGGCCCGGCCGTCCTCGTGCTGCCGCACGATCAGCTGCCAGACACGCCGTTCCAGCTTCTTCTCGCCTTCCTCCCATTCGGCCTGCGCGAGGATCGGCCATTCGTCCTCATCGATTTCGACTGGCCGCGGCCGCCCAGTGAGAGTTATAATGACTTTCTCCATCGGAGTTACCTCCTTCCCGCCCCCCGGGAGCCGGTCCCTCCGGCTCCGCCCCGGACCCTCGAGCGAGGGTCCGAGACGCAACCGCGGGGCCGCGGAACAGTAAGCGCTCCCAAGGCCGCTTTGCCTCGCGCCTACCCTTTCACAGTTCCTCCGCCGGCAGGTCCGCGATGGCCTGCTTCGGCAGCCACGGGAACAACCCCAAGTGCTCGGCGACCCGGTAGATGGCCTCGGGGATATCGCCGTCGGGCGGGACCAATTCGCCGCCGCGCCGATCGCGCTCGCCAGGGAGCGGGGACCGGAAAACTCCGTAAACGATGGCGCGCCCGTCCTCGTGCTCGCGCACGATCAGTTCCTGGAAATGTTCCGCGTCCCACTGTGTTTGGCCATTGTGCCAGCTGGCCCTGGCGATGATCGGCCATTCGTCGTCGTCGACCTCGACTGGCCGCCGCCCAGTCAGTGTGATGGTGACTTTCTCCATCGGAGCTACCTCCTTCCGCCCTCGTCGTCCTCCGGCAGAGGATCCCCGGGAGCCGGTCCCTCGGCTCCGCCCCGGACCCTTCGTCCGGTCCGGCAAGGCGCAGATTAGCAGGGAGCGAGGCAGTCTGTCAAGCCCTGACGGCGAAAAATATCTGAGCATCGGGAACAAGGTGGGCGGGGGCGCGACGACCTCCGTACAGCAAGGGGCCCCGGTCCCTCCGACCGAGGACCCGGGCCCGGGCCGACCGGATCGATGCGGCACGCGGCCCGCTCGAGGATGCCGGGCCGCCTTCCTCGGCCGGCCGATGGGAGCGAGTCATTCGCCATGGGGCTTCGCCTCGGCCGGCCGATGGGAGCGAGTCATTCGCCATGGGGCTTCCGCCGCTCGAGGCGGCGGTATGCCGCCTGAAGGACGCGATCTACCAGGCTACCGCGCGCCCAGGACGGCAAGCGGCCCCGGGAGGCACCTTCCCGGGGCCGCTCGATCCCTCGCGCCTACGCTTTTAGAGCTCCTCCGCCGGCAAATTCCCGATCGCTTCCTCCGCCAACCACCGATCGAAGCCCAAGTGCTCGGCGACCCTGTGGATGGCCGCGGGAATGTCGGCGCCGGGCGGCAGGAGCTCCCCTCCGCGCCGAGGCTGCTCCCCGCGACGGGACGTATCGAACATTCCGTAAACGAGGCTGCGTCCGTCCTCGTGCTGGCGCACGATCAATCGCCAGGCCCGATGCTCCAACTTTTTCTCGCCTTCCTGCCAGCCGGCCCTGGCGATGACTGGCCATTCGTCGTCGTCGACCTGAACGGGCCGCCGCCCAGTGAGCATGATAGTAACTTTCTCCATCGCAGCTTGCCTCCTTCCCGCCCTCGTTCTCCGGCAGGGCATCCCCGGGAGCCGGTCCCTCCGGCTCCGCCCCGGACCCTCGAGGGAGGATCCGAGGCGCAACCGCGGGGCCCGACTAGCGAGCAAGCCGCGCGCGGACCTCGCCGTAGCTCAGTTCCCTGACCTCGTCGCCCGCAATCTCGAGCCAGACTCGGTTACGCTTCCGCCAAACCTCCCCGTCGCAGGCGACGTACCCGGACCGAATCTCGTAGATGCCGTCGCCGACGTCATAGGTGAGCATCCCGGTTGCGCCGGAACGCGATAGGTGCTGGCTTTCGGGCGGGACGAATTGGCGAGCGAAGCCCCACTTCGGATCAAGGCCCGTCAGCAACGCGACATACGGCTTCGTATCGTAGTCCTTACGCACCACAACTTCCATGGGAGCTACCTCCTTCCTCCGCTTCCTCCCGTCCGGCAAGACGCAGATTAGTAGGGAACGAGCAATCTGTCAAGCCCTGGCGCCAAAAAAATTCGCGCGACGGGAACAAGGTCGGCCGGAGGTGCGACGACCTCCGTACAGCACGGGGCCCCCGCTCAGGGCACGAACGGCAGGCGAAGTGTGAATAGCGGGTCGGATCCGCAGGGGAAAGAGTCATCGGCCCTGGTAGAAGGCCATGTGCTCCGCATCCCCATGAAGACGTAGTTTCCCGTAGGCTAGGTGCGGTCCCTCCGAGTGAGGGCCCGGGGCCCGGGCCGACCGGATGGATGCCGTTGTATCGCACGCGGCCCACTCGGAGGATGCCGAACCGCCTTCCTCCGCCTCCGCCGGCCGGCGGGAGCGAGTCATTCGCCATGCGGAACGCCGCGAGGAGCGAGTCATTCGCCATGCGGAACGCCGTACGCCATTGACAGCCGGCCGAACCTGCGGTACGATGCCGCCGTGAACGAGGAACGGGAGGTAGAGATGGACCGTCGGCCAAAGCTGAACATCTTCGAGGCTGCCGCCATCGTGAAGGAGCTCGTGGGGATCTGGGAGCAGATGGCGGATGCCCGGCAGCGCTACGAGCAGCTCCGCCGGGAGTTCGTGGAGGCCGTGCACAGCGCGGCCGCCAAGGGGGTTCGCAAGTCCGACGTTGCCCGAGCCGTCGGCCTGTCCCGAAGCGGCCTGAACGACTACCTCGCCCGGGGGCGCTCGTAAGCACCCAGGAAGATCCCCCCGCGTAGCGTCCGGGTCGGACCTGGAGGGACCGGCTCCGGCATCCCCTCCGCTCCCGGTGGAACCGGTGGTGGGTACAGGGGAGCGGCGGGTGGGGTGCCCATCCCGAGGACGAAGCGACCGAGGAGGTCGGCATGAGCGAGCAGCCGCCCATCGTGCCAGAACCGACGAACCTCTCCTGGGAGAGCGCCGTCGTGATCCACCAGGGCCGGCTCCTCCTGCGGGAGGAGGTCCGCACGCGGACGGGGACGTTCGTGTTCTTCCTGCCGCCCGAGATGGCGGAGCTCATGGCTGAGCATCTGATCCACCATGCCCGTCTGGCGAAGCAGGGGATCATCGTGCCTGGTCAGATGCTCCTCCGGCCCCCCGCGGATCCGAAGAACAACTGATGGCGCGCACGGGACGCCGTACACCGTTGACAGCCGGGCCGAACCCGTGGTACGATGCCGCCATGAACGAGGAACGGAAGGACCGCCGGCCCCCGCTGCCTGGTGCCATCGGCTACGTCCGGGTTTCCACGGTCGGCCAGGGCGACGGTCACGGCCCGGAGATCCAGCGTCAGGCGATCGAGGAGTGGGCAGCTGCCCACGGCGTGCCCCTCCTCGAGGTCGCCTCCGACACGGGGATCTCGGGAGCCGTGCTGGAGCGACCCGGGTTGGAGCGCGCCCTACATGCGCTCCGACCTGGGGATACGCTCGTCGTGTACCGTCTCGACAGACTCGCGCGTGACTTGGTGACGCAGGAGATCCTGCTGCGGGAGATCCGCCGCCAAGGTGCCGCCCTCGCGAGCTGTTCGCCCGCCGAGCAGGCCTACCTCGAGGACGACGCCCAGGATCCGGCACGGAAGCTCATCCGGCAGGTCCTCGGGGCCGTCGCCGAGTTCGAGCGCGAGATGATCCGCCTGCGCCTCCAGAGGGGTCGGCGGGCCAAGCGCGCGGCGGGCGGCTACGTGGGCGGCGAGGCTCCGTTCGGGTGGAGGGTCGCGCCCGCTGGGGGCCTTGAGCCGGACGAGCGGGAGCAGATGGTGCTCCGGCGGATGCTCGCCCTCCGCGCCCTCGAGGTCCCCTACCGGGAGATCGCCGCCCTCCTGAACGCCGAGGGTCTGCGCCCCCGCCGGGGCCGGGCTTGGTCGGGCCAAGCCGTCCACCGCATCGTCTCGCGGGAGCAGGAGCGGGGCGACTTCCTCACCGACCACGCGGGCCGCCGCGCCGTAGCAGCCGGAGCTTGATCCACCGCCTGCCGCGCTCCGCATCCCACGATCGCGAGCCGCCGCCCGGGGGCCCGCCCCGGCGCGGCTCCCCGATCGGCGGCCGGAAGGAGCGGGTCATTTGCCATGCGGAACGTCGTACACCGTTCGGGCACCCTTGGGGGCCCTGCGGGGGCATCATTGCCAGCCTGTCCCCGGTTGTCCACATTTCTGCCGTCAGGTCCTTGCCATCCCCGCCAGCCGGTGGTAACCTCGCGCACCGATGGGCTTCGCGACGCCGACCAAGATCGAGCGGCTCCGGGTGGACCAGGGGCTCACGTACCTCGAGCTCGCCCAGCGAGCCGGCGTCGATGACAACACGGTCGCCCGGTACGCCCGGGGGAAGGTGCAGCGCCCTCGGATGCTCACCCTGAAGCGGATCGCCGATGTGCTCGGCGTGGACGTGTGGGAGCTCGCGGCGGACTACGACGGGGTGCAGACGTGACGGACGGGATCTACAGCGCCATGGAGATCGTCCGCCTGACGGGCGTGAGCTATCGGCAGCTCGACTACTGGGATCGGTCGGGTCTGCTGAGCCCGACGAAGGTAGCCGCGGGCTCCCGGTGGCGGCGGCGGTACTCCGCGAGCGACCTCCAGGCCTTGCGGCTGATCAAGGCCCTGCTCGATATGGGGATCCGGCTCGAGCGGATCCGCCGGGACGGCCACCCGCTGCTCACGGTCCTCACGCTCCGGGGCGAGCTCGAGACGATAGGCTCCTGCCTCGGTCGGCGCCTGCCTCGGTCGGCGGCGGTGAGCTCATGAAGCTCTCACCCCTCGCCTCGTGGTCGGTGATCCTCGGCGTGATCGGGCTCTCAGCGTTCATCACCTACCGCCTCGCGCGGTGGCTCGTCGGGGAGTGACGCCGGCGGTGGCTCGACGGCTCGATCTCGGCCATGGCCGGCGCCTCCTCGTCTCACGGAACGGCGAGGTCGCCCTCTGCGACCCTTGCCTCCCCGACGCCGAGCGCTGGAGGCCTCCGTGCTGAGGACAGGGCTGCTCCTGCTCGGTGCGTGGCTCGCGCTCTCGCTCCCGGTAGGGGTCGCGCTCGGTCGCTGGCTGAGGAGGTGCTCCCCATGATGCACGCCCCTCACCCGGACATCGCCACCGAGGGCCTCGCGGACGGGTGCCCGCGCTGCGAGGAGATCGCGGCCAACCCCGTCGCGCAACTCGACAGCGAGCAGATCCTCAGGCTCGTACTCGAGCAGGACTACCGGTCGACGCTGGATCGGGTCGCAGCGGCGAAGATCCGGGCGATCCTCGCCGACGCGGCCTACGTCTCGTCCATCCTCGAGGGCCATGACTGAGCCGATCCTCGCCCTGTCCGTCCCCGGGATGGGCCGGATGTACCGGCATCCGGTCTCGGGCGAGCTGTACCCCTCCGTGACGAACGTGATCCAGGTCCTGGCCAAGCCATGGCTGGATGCCTGGGCCGCGAAGCTCGTGGCTGGCTACGCTTGGGACAACCGCGAGACCCTCATGCAGATCGAGGATCGCGAAGCCGCCGTGGACATGCTGAAGGGCGTCACGCGCCGCCGGCGCGATGCCGCCGCCGATGTGGGCAGCACCATCCACGCCTACGTCGAGTCGCTGTTCACGGACGAGCCGAGGCCACAGATCGAGTCCGAGCATGAGCCGTACATCGTTGCGCTGCAGGGGTTCCTAGCGGAGTTCGACCCCGAGTTCGTCGTCGTGGAGGGCACGATCTTCTCGAGCGAGTTCCCCGAGGACCTCCGCTACGCCGGCACCTTCGACTTCCTCGCGCGGATCGATGGGCACCTGGTGCTCGGCGACTACAAAACAGGGTCGGGGGTTTACGAAGAGGTCGGCCTCCAGCTCGCCGCGCTCCGGCGCGGGGAGGCGCTGTGGGACCGCCACTCCGGCGAACTGTCACCCATGCCCGACGTGGAGGCTTGCGTCGCCGTTCACCTGCGACCGGAGGGCTTCGCCCTCCACGTGATCCGCGCCGACGACGCGGCCTACCAAGCGTTCCTCGGGCTCCGGCAAGCGTGGCCGTGGACGAAGAACCAGTCGGGGATCGTCGGGCCTCGCATGAACCGCGTGCGGCTGCTGAAGGAGCTCGGCGCGGTCGCGCCCACGACGGAGCAGGAGTCGCTCGGTGTCTGAGGGGACGGAGCTCGCCCGCCGGGAGGAACGGCGCCCTGCCATCGAGCAGGTCCTCGGCACCGGCGACATCCGCCTGATGGTCGAGCAGGCCCGCGAGAACGTCAACGTCGCGATCCAGATCGCGCGCGACCGCGGGTTCGTCACGGACTACGACCTGAAGGATCGCGAAGGCAACGTCGTGGCGCAGCGCGCGTTCTTCCACCTGCCGACCTGGCAGCTGCTCGCCCAGGCATGGGGCCTCACGGCGTTCACGGAGGGCGAGCCCGAGGAGATAAAGCCCGGGACCTGGCGTGCGGCGGCGGTCACGCAGGTCATCCAGGACGGACGGATCGTGGGGCGCGCCGTCGCCTTCTGCTCGAGGGCCGAGCCGGGGAAGAAGTTCAAGACCGACCACGAGCTCGCCGCGACGGCCCAGTCGCGCGCGATGAGGAACGCGATCCGCTCCACGCTCGGCTCGCTCCTGATCGCCGCCGGGGTGGACTTCCCCGACCCCGACGCGCCGGCGACGAAGGAGCAGGTCGGGATGCTCCACCAGCTCGAGCGGGAGCTCGGCTGGACGCACGAGCAGGGCCACCAGGAGGCCGGCGTGAGCTCGTACAAGCAGCTCACCCGGGAGCAGGCATCGGAGCTCATCGACCGCTGGCGGGAGCTCCGTGCGCAGCAGGGGGACGCGGGCGACAGGGCCGCATCGGGCGCTGACGCAGGGGCCGGCCAACCCGAGCGTCCCCCCGTCGATGTCCCCCCGGCCGAAACCGAGACGCTCGCGTATGGGGAAGGCGCGGCGGCTCCGGCGGAGGCCGGGGGGACCTCACCCTCCGACGACGCGCCAGCGACCCCGGAGCAGTGGGCCCGGGCGCTGCGGCTGTTCGGGGGGAAGAAGGGAGCCGTGGTCGGCGCCTACTGCCGGCTGTTCGGCTTCGCTGTGGCGAAGCCCGAGGAGATCACGAGGGGCGAGATGGCCCAGGTGATCACGGCTCGGATGGAGGGCCGGCTGTGAGGAAGGCCCGTTCCGGGCTCTCTGCGGGCCGTAGACGGCCGTTCGGGGCCTCCCACGGGTGGGAGGCCTGGGGTACCCCCTCGGCGCCTCTCCGTGGCTCTCAGGGCCGGAAACGGGGGGAGCCGGGTTTCCGGCACGCGCCGGAGCACCGGCGACGGCGCTCGCGGGCCCTTGCCCTCGTGATCGAGGCGGACCTCTCGTGGGTGCTCCCGCCCTACGCGGCGGGTCGGTCGCCCGCGCTGCTACCAGGAGGGGGACCTCGTGGAGGAGATCCGGAGCCGTAGCTGGATCCTGTTCGTCCACGATCGGCATGGCAGCACGTGGCGGGCGACAGCACCCTCCGAGGCGGTGCTGCTCGAGTGCCTCCGGCGAGCTGCCGAGGAAGGCTACGCGGTGGAGCTCCGTCGTTCGGATATGTCGCTGAGGGCGGTGAGGGTCTGATGACGTGCTCCCGCTGCCACAGCCTCACGCCGCCGGTCTGGCTCAGGGGAACGACCGAGCGGACGTTCCGCGACCGCACGGGGGTATAGGCCATGAGCGTCCAGGCGATCGCGGCCGTACTCGAGCGCTCGCAGTCGCGCCTCGGTGCCCGGCTCGTGATGCTCGCCCTCGCCAACCACCAGACCGACCGCGGTTGCTCCCCCTCGCTCGAGACGATCGCTCGGGAGGCGCGTCTCTCGGTCCGCCAGGTGCAGCGCTGCCTGCGCCAGCTGGAGGCCCTCGGGGAGGTCCGCATCGAGCGGCGGTCGGGCGACGTGAACCACTACGTGCTGTTCCCCCCGCGACAGGATGTCGCCCCCACCCCCGACATCCCCGGGCCCGAAATGTCACCCCACCAGGCCCAAGATGTCACCCCCACCCCTGACATTTCAGGTCCCGAAACGTCGTCCGAACATAAAAAACATAAAGAACTAGATATATATAATAAAGCACTAGATATAAAACTAGATAGAGAACTAGAACCTAGAGAGATATACCCCCCCCTAGAGTCCTTCGGACTCTTTCCCCCCCCAATGTCGCCTCCCCGTCCGGCGGCCAGCATCGACGCGCTGTTCGAGGAGTTCTACCGGATCTACCCTCGCCACGAAGGGCGACGGAAGGCGCGACAGGCGTTCGAGCGGGCGCTGAAGCGGGCGCCCTTCGCCGAGATCCTGCAGGGGGCCCTGCGCTACCGGAACGACCCCAACCGCGACCCCAGCTTCACGGCGCACCCGGCGACGTGGCTGAACCGCGACGGGTGGGAAGACGACCCGCTACCCCCTCGACGAGCAGGCCCAACACCGATCCACCCGGTGGATCAGGCGAGGTTGGCAGCGATGCGGGAGCGAGCGAGGAAGGAGGCGGAGCATGGAGCGAGAGGAGGCGCTGGCACTGGCGGCGGAGATCTACGCAGCCTTCCCGGGCCGTAGCGTCTCGGTCACGACGATCGAGCTCGCCGCCCGCGAACTGCTCGGGATGGGGGAGGACGCCCACGCCGTCGCGGCCCGAGCGATCCGCGACTTCCGGTCCCCGCCCTCCATCGCCGATCTGCATGACCTGTGGCGGGAGGTCCGCAGGGAGTACGCCCAGCTCGCCCTCCCGGCCAGCCAGCAGACCGAGGAAGGCATCGAGATGCCGGCGGAGGTCCGCGAGCAGCTCGAACGCCTCCGCCAGGCATCGGCCGCTGCCGAGCCCGAACGCGACTGGGCCGAGGTCAAGCGCGCGACGCTCGCTCGTGCCCGGCTGGCCCGCGTGTGCCCGGCCGTCGGCCAGCCGCCACGCATCGTGGACGGCCACGCGTTCTGCCCCCGCTGCGGGATCGACATCGATCCCGACTGTCCCCCGCAGATAGGCGCGGCCTGCGATACGGACGCGGTGCCGAGCGGCCATGCCGAGGACGGGGGAGAGATCACGGTGGCCGACGAGTACGCGGAGACGGAGTGGAGCGGCTTATGATCTCGCCCAGCAGGGATGAGGAGCGGAAAGACATGAGCATCGGACCTGAACGGTGGCGGAAGCGGCCGGTCGAGGCGTGGGCCTCGGGAGGATACGTGACATGACACGGATCAGGTTCAACTGCGAACGCTGCGGGGCGCCCGTGAACTGGATGCGCGCGTCCGTAGCCGCCGCCGGGTTCCACGGGGTGGACGCGAGCGGCTCGCCCTGGGGGCGCCCCCGTCGGCCCGGCGAGAACCTCCTCTGCGACGAGTGCGTCCGGTCGATGCCGGAGTACGAGGCCGAGGACGGCCGGAGGCGCGCAGCGGCGGAGATCACCGACTGATGGCTCCCCCGTCCCGCCCCGACCTCATCCGCGCCCTGCTCGACGGAGGCGTCCGCCTCACCTACCGCGACGTGCGCGAGCGCGAGCTCCTGCGACAGAGGGTCTTCGGCGCGGCGCGGGCGGCGGGCGTCGTCGTCTCCACCCGCGCCCGGGGCGAGCGCGGCCTCCTCGAGGCGAAGGTCCTGCACGACGCGTGCCTGGAGGCCCCGCCGCGCTGGCCACAGCCGCGCCCCGACCGGCCCGCCGACGCGCACGCGCCGTCCTCGCGTGCCTTCTGCGAGGGTGGGTCGTCTGAGCGCGAGCTCCGCCGGGACGTAGCCGCGGCGGCTGAGCTGGCCGCCCGGGTGCGGTACGAGCTGGAGAAGGCCGGTTTCCCCGGCTCCGGACCAGGAACCGAGGGGGAGGGGAGGGCGCGGCTCCGGCGGCCCGGCGTCGCCCGCGCCA
>Ga0101943_1002467_pt1 | contig 11304 bp, 9 predicted proteins | sample DewCreD2012metaG_5_FD_75244 | JGI IMG/M metagenome (GOLD analysis project Ga0101943, IMG submission 75244) | Hot spring sediment bacterial and archeal communities from British Columbia, Canada, to study Microbial Dark Matter (Phase II) - Dewar... ... | reverse complement strand
TTACCATGCACGACCGTTTTGGGATAGGCTCTAGGCGGGCCGGCGACGCCGCGGTGAGGTCTTCGCCCTCGAAGAACACCCGCCCGGCGGTGGGTTCCACCAGGCGGTTGATGGTGCGCAGGAGGGTGGACTTGCCGGCCCCGGACAGCCCGACGATGGCCACGAACTCGCCGCGGCGGACCGCCAGGTCCACGCCGCGCAGCGCCTGGACGCCACCGGGGAAGGTGACCGAGACCCCGCGCAGCTCGATCTGCGGCACCGAGGATGCCGGTGGCATCCTCAGATGCGAATCTTGTCCCGCATCAGCCGGTAGGTCCGGCGGATGATGTCGAACTCGGTGCCGTCGGACTTGGCGTAGCCCACGACGTTGTACAGGGCGTCCAGCAGCTTGACCCCCTCCGGGTCCTTGCCCAGATCGACGAACGCCCCCTGGACCCGCGCCACCAGCTCGTCGGGAAGCCCGCGGCGGACGGCCACGCCGTCGTTGGGGATGGGTGCGCTGCGGACCAGGATCTTGACCACCCGGTCGACGTCGGGGATCTCACGCTTGATGTCGGGGATGGCGTTGTCGTGGGTGGCGCTGGCGTCGACGTCCTTCTTGTAGACGGCCACCACCGCCGCATCGTGCGATCCGGCGAAGATGGTCTTCAGATCACGCTCCGGGTTGAGCCCGGCCTCCAGGAGCATCATGTAGGGGAAGAGGTACCCGGAGGTGGACGCCGGGTCCACGAAGGCAAAGCGCGCGCCCTTGAGATCGGCCAGGCGCTGGTAGGGGCTGTCGACCCGCACGTTGATGGCGGCGTGGTAGCTGGTGACGAACGCGCCCCGGCTGCGGCGGATCGACTTGGCGATGATGCGCACCTTGTGCCGCTCCTCGGCCAGGACCAGGGCGAACGGCCCGAAGATGCCGATGTCGGCGCGGCCGGTGCCCATGGCCTCGATGAGGCCGGTGAAGTTCGTCGCCACGTACGGCTCGACCGGGAGCCCGACGCGCTCGGTCAGCATCCTGGACAGGGGCACGAGGTTCTCCATCATCCGGCCGATCTCGCGGGATGGGACCATCCCCAGCACCAGTTTCTGGGGTGCCGGGCCGGCCCGCAGCAGTGGCGTGGTGGCCAGGATCACCACCAGCGCCATCGTCCAGCGTGCGACCATGGCGATCACCTCTCCCTTGCTCGCTGTTGGGGCAGACGTGCTGCTGGGGAGTTCGTGCGCGGGCGCCACCGGCCCTGCCGGCGCGGCCGTCACGCCCAGCACCGCGCGCCGCGGCAGCGCGGAGCGACCGGTCACCAACGGGTTCCGGCAGGGGCACGGCAGGGGAGCCGCCGCCTCGGACGCTCCCGGGGGCCGCCAGGACCGCCGGCCTCAGACCCGGACGCCGCCCGCCGCGAGCCGGGCGTGGCGCACCGCGTACCGCGCTACGCGCTCCGGCACGACGTGCACGCCCAGGCCGGCGCCGGTCGGCACGGTGATGGTGCCGTCGGCGTTGAGCACCACCGGCGGGTCGATGAGGTCCTCCTGGAAGTAGCGGTCGCTGGCCGAGATGTCGCCGGGCAGCGTGAAGTTGGGCAGCGACGCCAGCGCCAGGTTGGCGGCACGGCCGGGGCCGGTTTCGAGCATGCCGCCGCACCAGACCGGCACGCCGCGGGCCTGGCAGAGGTCGTGGATCGCCACCGCCTCGGTCAGGCCCCCCACGCGCGCCTGCTTGATGTTGATCACCCGGCACGCGCCCAGCTCGAGGGCGGCGCGGGCGGCCCGGGCGTGCACGATCGACTCGTCCAGGCAGATGGGCGTGCGCAGCTGGGCCTGGAGCTTGGCGTGGTCCACGATGTCGTCCTCTTCGAGCGGCTGCTCGATCAGCACCAGGTGGTGGTCGTCCAGCGCGCGCAGCAGGGGCGCATCGTCCAGCGAGAAGGCCGAGTTGGCGTCGACCTGCAGCATGATGTCGCCGAAGCGCCGGCGGATCTGCTCCACCGGCTCGAGCACCCACCCCGGCTTGATCTTGATCTTGATGCGCCGGTAGCCCAGGTGGAGGAAGTGCTCCACGCGCTCCAGCAAGGCATCCACGGTGGGCTCGATGCCCAGGCTCACGCCGACGGCCACGCGGTCGCGGGTCCCGCCCAGCAGGGCGGCGAGCGAGATGCCCTGGGCGCGCGCGTGGAGGTCCCAGAGGGCCGCCTCCACGGCGGCCTTGGCCATGTGGTGCCGGCGGATGTAGGCCACCTGCTGGGCGAACGCCCCCGGCGCCGGGGCGGGCTGCCCCAGCAGCGGCGGCAGCAGGAACCGTTCCAGCACGGCCCACGCCGTGTCCACCGTCTCCTCGTTGTACAGCGGCGCGTGGTCGACCGGCGCCTCGCCCCATCCCTCCAGCCCGTCGGCCAGCAGGCGGACCAGCACGCACACCTTGGTGGTCGAGCGGCCGAACGACGTCTCGAACGGCCACCGCAGCGGCATCGCGATCTGGTAGAGCTCGACGGCGTCAATCCGCATGGGCCCCTCGCGTCAACACGTAGTCACCGCGCAGCCGGTCGTCCGCACGCAGCAGGAAGTCGACGGCCCGGTAGCCGCGCGCGAAGTAGTGCTGGAACACCTGACGCGTGGCCAGCCGCCACGCGTGGGCCAGCCCGCGGTCCCGGGCACGGAGAGCGGCGAAGTCGGTGGGGATCTCGACGAACAGGACGGGGGCCTCCAGGTCGAGCGCCGGGGGGCGGGGCGCCACGCCCGCCGGATGCACGACGGCCTCCAGTGCGCGGGGCGCCTCGCCCCAGTCGCGCTCGACCGGCCGGCCCGCCGCCGCGGCCTGGACCCGGGGCGAGCGCAACGCCCAGTCCACCTCGAAGCGGTCGCTCTCGATGCCCCGGTTCAGCTGATCGGGCATCTCGCCGTAGTAGTTGACGAAGTACCGCTGCGCGGTGACGCCCAGCTTGTGCAGGTTGAACCGGGCGTTGACGCTCTGCAGCGGGTCGTACGTCCAGACCATGTGGTCGAAGCCCGCATCCAGCGCCGCCTGCCGCTGCGCCAGCTTGAGCCGGAAGCCGATGTCCTGCAGCTGGCGGCCGCCCAGCACCCCGGCCATGTGCGAGTAGAACAGCGGCCGGCCGTCCCGCCAGGCCGGAAAGCCGTAGCAGAACCCGACCAGCGTGCCGTCGGGCTCGAAGGCGCCCAGCACCACGCCGCCGGCGCCGATGGCGGCCACCAGCTGGTGGACCGGTACGACCTCGCGCTCGGGCATGCCCCAGATCTGCATCTGGAGCTCCTCGACCTGCCGGAGCGCAGCGATCTCCTTGAGCGGCCTGATGGTGACTTCTGCCACGGCTCGTCCCTATGGTACGGGTTCGCCGTGCAGACTTCCTGCGTGGGACGACCCCGCCTGCGGCCGATGCGCGGCCCCGGCGGCGGACCGGTTCCGGCCACGCGTCCGGCACGGCCCCGGCCCCCGGCGGCACCGTCGCGCCCGCGGGCGCTGGGGCGCGCCGCCGCGGCGTCTACGCCTGCCGCCACATGCGGTCACGCAGGTCCAGCAGCGCAGCGCTGAGCGCTACCGGGTAGCGCATGGCGTCCTCCAGCCCGCGGAGCTCTTCGGGCAGCGCGGCCAGCCGCTCGGTGCACCGCTGCCGGATCGCCGGCAGCGGCTCCGCCCAGAGCCGACGTCCGCCCTCCATGACCGGCACCAGGAGGGGCACGTGGTCCGGCGGCGCGGGCTCGTCGTGGAGCGCGATGAGGTCCGCCGTCGGTTGCCCCTCGGCGTCCAGCTTCCGCCAGACATGCTTGCGGCCCGGGAGCGTGGCCTTGCCGGCACTGAGCTTGATCCGGAACCCCTTCTCGTCCTCCACGAGCTTGTAGACGCCGCCCAGGCTCGGCGCGTCCGCCGAGGTGCCGAGCTCGGTCCCGACGCCGAACGCATCGGCGGCCGCGCCCTGGTCCAGCAGCTCGGCGATCCGGTACTCGTTGAGGTCGCCCGAGAGCAGCACCTGCACCTCGCGCAGGCCGGCGGCGTCCAGCGCGGCGCGGACCGCGCGGCTCTGGGCCACCAGGTCGCCGCTGTCGATGCGCACCGCGCGCAGCCGCCCGCCGCGTGCAGCCAGCTCCCTGGCCACGACGATGGCGTTGGCGACGCCCTGGAGGGTGTCGTAGGTGTCGATCAGGAGCACGGTGTTGTGCGGGAAGTCCCGCGCGAAGGCCCGGAAGGCCGTGAGCTCGTCCGAGAACGACATCACGTAGGAGTGGGCCATGGTGCCGGTGACGGGGATGCCGTAGAGCATCCCGGCCAGGACGTTGGACGTGCTGGTGCACCCGGCCAGGTAGGCCGCCCGCGCGGCCTTCACGGCGGCGTCGGTGCCGTGGTCCCGGCGGGGAGAGAAGTCGGCCACGGCGCGCCCGCGCGCGGCCAGGACCACCCGCGCCGCCTTGCTGGCCACCATGACCTGGAAGTTGATGGCGTTCAGCAGGAACGTCTCCACCACCTGCGCCTCGATGCGCGGCGCCGTCACCTCCAGCACCGGTTCGGGCGGGAAGAAGACCTCGCCCTCGGGGATGGCCCGGACGTCGCCGGTGAACCGGAACGTCCGCAGGTAGTCGAGGAAGGCGTCGCTGAACAGGCGCAGGCTGCGCAGGTACGCGATGGCCTCGTCGGAGAAGCGCAGCTCCTCCAGGTACGCCAGCACCCCGTCCAGCCCGGCGCTGACCAGGAAGGCGCGGTTGGGCGGCAGCGCGCGGATGAAGAGGTCGAACGTCGCCCGGTCGTTCATGCCGTGGCGCAGGTAGCTGTCGGCCATGGTGAGCTCGTAGAGGTCGACGAGCAGCGCCACGTTGTCGGGCGTGACATACCCGACCCCCGCGGGCCGGGCCGTCGGGCGTGCGTGCGGGCCGTCGGTCAGAGCCATCGGAGGCGCCGGAACACTGCCAGCATGATGATATTAACACTGGCGGCCATGACGCCCAGGGCCGCGGGGAACCCCCAGGGCCAGTCGAAGGGCGGGTAGGCCCGTTGGAAGTTCATGCCGTAGATGCCTGAGATCACCGCCAGGGACGCGAACACGGCGGTGATCACCGTCAGGACCTTCATGACTTCGTTGAGGCGATGGCTGGTGAGGCTCAGGGAGACGTCCAGCGCACCCGCCAGCAGGTCGCGGTGGGTGTCGATCTGCTCGACGATGCGCAGCAGGTGGTCGTGGACGTCGCGGAAGTAGGGGCGTAGCGCCGGCGCCACCAGCGGCAGGTCGTGGCGCAGCAGGACGTTCATCGCGTCGCGCTGGGGTGCCGCCACACGGCGCAGGTGCAGCAGGGCGCGCTTGACCTGGAACAGGCGGTCCATGGTCCGGGGCCCCGGCCTGGTGAACAGCGCGTCCTCGAGGCGCTCGGTGTAGGCGTCCAGCGCGTCGAGGACGGGGAAGAACGTGTCCACGGCCGTGTCCAACAGCACGTAGAGCAGGTAGCCGTCGGCGATGCGCACCTCCGGTGGGGCCTGGGCCAGCCGATGGCGCACTTCCTCCAGGACCGGCGCGGCGCCGTCGTGCACCGTGATGACGAAGCCGCGACCGCAGAACACGTCGAGCTCGTCCAGCACGACGTCGTGGCCCCGGGCGCGGAGGCGGGCGGCGTGCATGGTGACGAACAGGTAGCGCTCGTAGTCCTCGACCTTGGGACGCTGGCGGCGCTTGACGGCGTCCTCGACCGCCAGCGGGTGCAGGTCGAACAACGCCGCCAGGCGCGCCAGCGCCTCGGGCGCGGGGCTGGTGCCGTCGACCCACAGCACCTGGCCGTCCCCGCGCGCCAGGGCCTCCAGCGGCTCGGGCGGGTCGACGACGAGCTGGTCGCCGCGCAGTACGGTGACGCGGAACGGCAACGCCGCGGGCATCGCAGGGGAGTTCGTCCGCCGCCGCCGCGTTCCTGTGGCGTCCGGCGGCCCGTGGGGCGCGCCCCGCGGGGCTACCCCGCGGCGGGCTCGGCGGGCATCCCGGCCACGACCATGCGGATCTGGATCGCGCGGATCAGGTCGGTCTTGCTGAGGATGCCGACCATCTCCCGGTCGCGGCCGACGACCACCAGCCGGCCGAAGTTCCGCCGGCTCATGCGCAGGAAGGCATCCAGCGCGGTGGCGGTCAGGGCGATCGTGTCGACGTCGCGCGACATGACCGCCTCGACCAGGTCCTCCGGCGCCTTGCCCGCCAGATCCGCCAGGTCCACCATGCCCACGAGGCGCCCGGCACGATCCACCACCGGGTAGCCCAGGTGCCGCTCGCGCAGCATCACCTGGAGCAGGTCGGCGATGCGCATGTCGGCGGGCACGGTGCGGACCTCGCGGGTCATGACGTCGGCCACCGGTACGTCGTGCAGGATCTCCGCGATCAGCGCGTGCTGCGTCTCGCCCGCCACCGCCATGTAGATGAAGAAGGCCACCAGCAGCAGGAACAGGTTGCCGCTGAGGAACCCCACCAGGCCCAGAGCCACCGCCAGCCCGCGGCTGACGTCGGCGGCGATCTGCGTGGCCTGCAGGTGGGGCATGCGCAGGCCCAGCAGCGACCGCAGGATGCGCCCGCCGTCCAGGGGCAGGGCGGGCAGGAGGTTGAAAAGGGCCAGGGCGACGTTGGTGTAGGTCAGGTACCCGACGAGGAACTGGCCGGCGGGGGCATCGGGCGGCACGAGGCCCAGCACGAGGCGGCATGCGGCGGCCACCAGCAGGCTGGTGGCCGGGCCGGCCGCGGCGATGATGGCCTCGGCAGGGCCGCGGCGCGGGATCTCGTCGACCTGGGCCATGCCCCCCAGCAGCCACAGGGTGATGTGGCGCACGCGCACGTGGTAGGCGCGGGCGATCACCGCGTGACCCAGTTCGTGGACGAGCACGCTGCCGAACAGCCCGACCGCGGCCGCCAGCCCCAGCGCGTAGGGCGTGGCGCCCTGCTCGAGCGCGCCCGGGTCGATCGGCAGTCGGAGCAGCCGCACGTAGGCGCCCACGCGGCTGCCGATGAGCCAGGCCAGCAGCGGCAACACCACGAGGAACGTCGGGTCGAGGCGCAGCGGGATCCCCAGCAGCCGGAACGGCAGGCGGTAACTGCGACGGAACATGCAGGTCCTCCTTCGCCGCGCGTGCGCAGCACGCGGGTCAGCGCGATGGCGGCCGTGGACCGGGCGCGGGGCGACGACGAGGGCGTGGAGCCGCCATGGCGCGGTGTCACTATTGCCGCACGCGCGAGGCGATTCCTGCCGGGCTGCGCGCGGGTGCGGCGGCGTGGGCGCCCCCTGATGTCTTGACGCCGAGGTCCTGTCGGCTCGTCACCGCGGCCCTGCTGCCCGACGGCACGGGCGGCAGCGGCGTGGCGCGCCCTTGACGGTGCTGGCGCCGGCTCTGCATAGTGGAACACCGCGGGCCGCGGTCGGCCGTGGCCCGTGCGCGCACGTCATCTCCAGGAGGTGTCGGTCCGTGGCAGTCGAGGTGGGGCAGATGGTGCCGGACGTCACACTGGTCAGCGCCGATCGCACGGCGGTGCGGTTGCGGGAGCTGCTGGGCAGGCCCACGGTCCTGCTGTTCTTCCCCGGGGCCTTCACCGGCGTGTGCACCAAAGAGATGTGTGCCTTTCGCGACCACCTGGCCCGGTTCAACGCGCTCGATGCCCAGGTGGTGGCCATCAGCGTCGACTCGCCCTTCGCGCAGCAGGCGTTTGCCGACCAGCACGGCCTGACCTTCACGCTGCTGTCGGACTTCACGCGCGAGGCGGTCAAGGCCTTCGGCGTGGAGGACCCGAACTTCGCAGGCGGCCTGCTGCCGGGCGTGGCATGGCGGTCGGTGTTCGTCCTCGACCGCGCTGGCGTGGTGCGCTGGAAGTGGCTGGCGCCCACCCAGGGGACGGAACCCGACTACGCAGCGGTCGAAGCCGCCGTGCGGGGCCTGTCCTAGCCGCGGCAGCCCGGCTGGCTGCGCTGGGCACCCGGAGAGCGCGGTCGCCGCGGGCCGGCTCTCCCGCCGCCGTCAGGCGCCCGCACCGGCCGGCAGCAGCGGCAGCTGCGGCGGGGACTCCTCGCCATCCGGCACGTCGCGGGGCAGGGAGAGCCTGGCGGCCCGCACGCCCAGCAGGCGCACGGGCCGCTCCAGGGGCACCCGGCCCAGCAAGGCGAGGGCGGTCGCCGTCAGTACCGCGGCGTCGTCGGTGGGCACGGGCAGGGTGCGCGAGCGCGTCAGGGTGCGGAACGTGTCGAAGCGCACCTTGAGGGTGACCGTGGCCGCGCGGTAGCCTTCGGCGCGCAGGTCGTCGGCCACCTGGCGCGCGAGCGCGGCGATGGCGCGACGGATCGTCTCGGGCCGGCGCAGATCCACCTGGAACGTCCGCTCGCGGCTGAGCGAGCGGGGTTCCCAGGTCGTCACCACCGGGCGCTCGTCGTGGCCGCGTGCCGCCTCGTACAGGGCGCGGCCGTGGTGCGGCCCGAAGGCGTCCTGCAGCACCTCGAGCGGTAGCGCGGCCAGGTCGGCCACGGTGCGCACCTGGAACCGCGCGGCCAGGGCCGCTGCGGTCTTGGGGCCCACGCCCCACAGCACCTCCACCGGCAGCGGCCCCAGCCGCGCCGGCACCTCCTCGGCGGTGATGACGGTCAGGCCGTCGGGCTTCTGGAGCCCCGAGGCGATCTTGGCCAGCAACTTGTTCGGGCCGACCCCGACCGAGGCGGTGAGGTGCAGGTCCTGGGCGATGCGGTCCTTGATGCGGCGCGCGACGACCTCGCCAGGGTCGGGCAATCCGGTGCAGTCGAGGAAGGCCTCGTCCAGGCCCAGGGGCTCGACGCGCGCTCCGGTCTCGCGGAGGATGGCATGGAAGCGCTCCGAGACAGCCCGGTAGGCCGTGACGTCGACGGGCAGGAACACGGCGTGCGGGCACAGCCGAAAGGCGGTGCGCAGCGGCATGCCGGACCGGATGCCGTAGGCCCGGGCCTCGTACGATGCGGTGGACACGACGCCACGCCGGTGCGGGTCGCCGCGCCCGCCGACCACCACGGGCTTGCCCCGCAGCTCGGGCCGCCGCAGCTGCTCGACGGCCGCGAAGAACGCGTCCAGGTCCACGTGGAGGATGGTGCGGGCCGGCCTGGGCATCCGCACCACTGTTCGCGCGGCGCCCGCCGCGCCAGGCCTTCGTCGAACTCTGCCCGCTGCGCCGACTGGGCACGCCGGAGGACGTGGCAGCCGCCGCGGTGTTCCTGGCGTCGGACGCTGCGGCGTGGATCACGGGCGCGACGCTCGTCGTAGACGGTGGTCGTGCCGCGTCGTGAGCGCGGCGCCGCGGGTGCCCGGGCAGGGGTGTCCCGGCGGAGGACCGAACTCTTCTGGGTCGCGCGCGGCCGGCCGCGGCCGCGGATCTGTGTGTGGAGCGTGAATCCCATGCGTGATGTCGTCGCGGGCACCCTGCCCAACGGCCTGCGGGTACTCGTGCAGGAGGTCCGGACCGCGCCGGTCGCCACGTGCTGGGTCTGGTACCGCGTCGGCAGCCGCAACGAGACGCCCGGACGGACCGGCATCTCCCACTGGGTGGAGCACATGCTGTTCAAGGGCACGCCGACGCATCCCGGCAGCACGCTGACCCGGCTGATCGACCGGCTCGGCGGCCGGTGGAACGCCTTCACCTGGAAGGACTACACCGCCTACTTCGAGGTGCTGCCCGCCGCGCACATCGAAACCGCGCTGCGCTTGGAGGCCGACCGGATGACCAACACCGTGTTCGACCCCGACGTGGTGGCCGCCGAGCGCACGGTGATCATCGCCGAGCGCGAGGGGCAGGAGAACCTCCCCGCCTACACCCTGCGCGAGGAGGTGGAGGCCCTGGCGTTCACAGTGCACCCCTACCGGCAGCCGGTCATCGGGTGGAAGACCGACCTGCTGGCGATCACCCGCGACGACCTCTACGCCCACTACCGCACCTACTACCATCCAGGGAACGCGCTGGTGGTGGTGGCAGGTGACGTGGACGCGGCGCGCGCGCAGGCCATGATCGCCGAGGCGTTCGGCGGCCTGCCGGCGGGCCCGCTGCCGCCGCCCGTGCGGGTGGCCGAACCCGTCCAGGAGGGCGAGCGGCGGGTGGTGCTGCGCCGGCCCGGCGGCGCCACCGCCTACGTGCAGCTGGCGTTTCACGTGCCTGCGGCCACCCACCCGGACCTGCCGGCGCTACTGGTTCTCGACGGCATCCTCTCGGGGTTCAAGAGCGCCGTGCCGTTCGACGGCAACGCCGGCGGGCGCAGCAGCCGCCTGTACCGGGCGCTGGTCGACCGCGGGCTGGCGACCGAGGTCAGCTCGGGCCTGGTGCCCAGCATCGACCCCACGCTGTTGCGGATCGGCGCCACCGTGCGGGCCGGCGTGGATCCCGCGGCCGTGGAGGCGGCCATCGACGCCGAGCTGTGCCGGCTGCAGGACACCCCGCCCGGCGCCGACGAGCTGGCGCGCGTGCGCCGGCAGGCCCAGGGCCAGTTCGTGTACCTGCAAGACGGCGTCGTCCGCCGCGCGCTGGCGCTGGGCGCCTATGCGACGGTCGACCGCCCCGAGCGGCTGACGGAAGTGGCCGAGGGCGTGGCGGCGGTCACGGGCGACGACGTGGCCCGGGTGGCGCGGACGTACCTGGCGCCGCCGCGGCGCACCGTGGGGTGGTACCTGCCCGACGTGGGCGCCGCGCGCGAGGTGGCGGCCTGATGGCGGTGGCGGCCGCGGCGGTCGCGCGGCACGTCCTGCCGAACGGACTCGCGGTGCTGGTGCGCGCGACGCCGGGGAGCGGTTCGGTCGCCGTGGTGGGCGTGGTCCGCGCGGGCGCCGTCTTCGACCGCGACCGTCCCGGGCTGGCGCGGCTGGCCGGGACGGCGCTCATGCACGGGACCCTGCGCCGCAGCGCCCAGCAGCTCGCCGAGGCGCTCGACGGTCTGGGCGCGACGCTTGCGGTCGCGCCGGGGCTCGAGGTGACCACGATCACCGGCCGGGCGCTGCCCGACGACCTGGGGACCTGGCTGGCCCTGGCCGCGGAGGTCCTCATGGAACCCTCGTTCCCCGCCGACGAGGTGGAGAAGGTGCGTGGCCAGCTGGTGACGGCGGCGCGGGTGAACGCCATGGACACGCGCCATGCGGCCGAGCGCCTGTTCCGGCGGCTGGCCTTTCCCCCGGGTCATCCCCACAGCCAGCCGCCCGACGGCGACGAGGCGGTGCTGGCGGCGCTGACGCCCGAGGACCTGCGCGCGTTCCACCGCAGGTACGTGACCCCGAACGCCACGGCGCTGGTGATCGTCGGCGACGTGGACCCCGGCAGGGCTGCCGACCTGGCGGCGATGCGCTTCGCGGCGTGGCCA
>Ga0101943_1002466_pt1 | contig 11319 bp, 11 predicted proteins | sample DewCreD2012metaG_5_FD_75244 | JGI IMG/M metagenome (GOLD analysis project Ga0101943, IMG submission 75244) | Hot spring sediment bacterial and archeal communities from British Columbia, Canada, to study Microbial Dark Matter (Phase II) - Dewar... ... | reverse complement strand
CCAAAGTAGGGATAGGGCTGCTTGGGTCATGGCCCCCGTCATCAGACGGGAAACCGGCGGCCCCTTTCAAGTGGTCCCCCGAGCATAACTATCCCCAGGGTGCATAAGTGCAAGTTTTGAGTTGGCGGAGCTTTTGGGGTAGCATGGAGGCATGGAGCTGGCAGAAAGGCTTTCGGAACTGGCCCAGGCCCTATCCCAGGCCAGCGCCGCGGTGGGGATCCTCGAGGCCATAGAGGAGGTCTTGGACGATTACCAGGACGGGGAGCTTTCCCTAGAAGAGGCCATGGAGGAGATCCAGGGCCTGGTGGAGGAATTCCAGGCGGTCCGGGCCCTTTCCGAGATGACCCCGGAGGAGCTCATGGCCCTGGCCGAGGAGGAAGAGGAGGAAGAAGAAGGGGGCTTGAGGTCTTAATGAAGGTCACGGCCATCGTCCTGGACTCGGTGGGCCTGGGATATCTGCCGGATGCCCCCTTGTTCGGGGACGAGGGGGCGGACACCCTGGACCACACCGTGCTGAAGACCGGGGTGGAGCTTCCCCACCTGGCCGCCCTGGGCCTGGGGTGGGTTCCCGGGGTCCATACCCTTCCCCGGCCTGAACCCCAGGGGGCTTTTGGCCGCATGCGGGAGGTGAACCCCGGCAAGGACACCACCACCGGGCACTGGGAGTTCGTGGGGGTGTACTTGGAAAAGCCCTTCCGCACCTACCCGGAGGGCTTCCCCGAGGAACTCCTTAGGGCCTGGGCCGAGGCCATCGGGGTGAAGGGATGGCTTTTGAACCGGCCCTATTCGGGCACCGAGGCCATACGGGACTTTGGCGAGGCCCACCTGAAGACGGGTTTCCCCATCGTCTATACCTCCGCGGATAGCGTCTTCCAGGTGGCGGCTCACCTGGAGGTGGTGCCCCTGGAGGAGCTTTATCGCTATTGCCAGGTGGCCCGGGAGATGCTGGTGGGCGAGCACCAGGTGGCCCGGGTCATCGCCCGGCCCTTCGCCGGGGAACCCGGGAACTTCTACCGGCGGGAGGATTTGCGGAAGGACTTCGCCTTAGAGCCTCCCAGGAACGTTCTGGACCTCCTGAAGGAGGGGGGCCTCGAGGTGGTGGGGGTGGGGAAGATCCCCGACATCTACGCCCACAGGGGCTTCACCCGGGAGGTGAAGACCAAGGACAATACCGACGGCCTGGAGAAGACCCTGGCCCTCATGCAAGAGCCTTTTTCCGGCCTCCTCTTCGCCAACCTGGTGGACTTTGACGCCAAGTACGGGCACCGGAGGAACCCGGAGGGGTACGCCCGGGCCCTTAAGGAGGTGGACGATTTCCTTCCCAGGCTTATGGAGGCCCTGGGCCCGGAGGATCACCTCTTTCTGGTCTCCGACCACGGCAACGACCCCACCTTCTTCGGCACCGACCACACCCGGGAGTACGGGATGCTCCTCTGGGTGGGCCCGGGGGTGAAGGGGGACCTGGGTACCCGGGAGAGCTTTGCGGATCTGGGGGCCACCTGGGCCAGGCTGTTTGGCCTCACCTGGGAGGGCCCTGGGAAGAGCTTGGTGTAGGCCATGCCCCTCACCTGGCGCGACGTCCTGGATATCCTTCTCGTCGGCATCCTCTTTTACTACCTCTGGCGCCTCATGGCGGGAACCCGGGCCCTGAACCTGGTGCGGGGGGTCTTGGTCTACCTGGCGGTCTGGTTTCTGGCCAGCCTTCTTGGGCTTTCCACTCTTTCCTGGCTTTTGGGGAACGCCGCCACCCTAGGGGCCTTCGCCCTGATCGTGGTCTTCCAGCCCGAACTCAGGGGGCTTTTGGAGCGCATCGGCCGACCTCAGGGGCCGAGGGCTCCTTCCCTTGCCCTGGAGGAGCTCCTCTTGGGCCTGGCCCGGCTTTCCGAGAGGCGCTACGGGGCCATCCTGGCCCTGGAAAGGCGCACCCCCCTGGGGGAGTATGCGGCCACGGGGGAGATCCTCGAGGCCAGGCTTTCCGCCCGGCTACTCCAGACGGTGTTCTACCCCGGCACGCCCTTGCACGACGGCGGGGCCATCCTGAGGGGGGATCGGCTTTTCGCCGCGGGGTGCGTCTTTCCCCTCTCTGAGGCCCGTATGGGCCTGGGCACCCGGCACCGGGCGGCCTTGGGGCTTTCCGAGGTTTCCGATGCCCTGGTGATCGTGGTGAGCGAGGAAACAGGGGCCATAAGGCTGGCGGAGGGGGGAAGGCTTTCCCCGCCCATGAGCCTCGAGGCCCTGCGGGAGAAGCTCAAGGAGGTGCTCCGTGCGTGACTGGGGGAGCTTCCTCATCGCCCTTTTGGCGGCTTTTGCCGTCTGGTACTCCTTAAAGGAAAGGGCCCCGGTGGTGGAGCGGGCGGTGAGCGTGCCCCTCCAGGTGGTGGGCCTTGGGGGGGAGCGCACCGCAGAGGGAGTGCCCAAGGAGGTCATGCTACGCCTGAGGGGGCCAGCTCCCCTGGTGGAGGGGGCCAGGCTTCCCGTGTCCGCCTACCTGGACCTCTCCGGGGCCGAGGGGGCCTTTTCCCGGGAGGTGCGGGTGGCCGTGCCCCAGGGGGTGGAGGTTTTGGAGATCCGCCCTGCCCGGGTGGAGGGCCGGGTGGAGGCCCTCCTCACCCGCACCCTGCCGGTGGAGGTCCTTTCCCAGGGGGCGTGGGTGGAAACCCAGCCCGCCTTCGTGGAGGCTAAGGGGCCGAGAAGCCGGGTGGAGGAGGCGGTGGTGGCCTTGGGCCTGGACCTTGGAGGGGATACGGTGGCCCTTACCGCCTTTGGCCCCCAGGGGCCCCTTCCCGGGGTGGAGCTTCTTCCCGCCCAGGTGCAGGTGGTGTCCCGGGAGGCCCCCCTCTTCCGCAAGCAGGTCCCCCTGGTCCTGAAGCCCCCGGCGGGCTTAAGGGTGGTGGACTATGCCCCCAGGGCCGTGGAGGTGGTGGGACCCAAGGAGGCTTTGGCGGGCTTGACCCAGGTGGAGGCGAGGCCGGAAGGAGGCTTCCGCCCGGGAGAGGTTTCGGGCCCTTTTATCCTTGATCTACCTCCCGGGGTGAGGGTCTTGGGGGAGGTTTTGGGTAGGGTGCGGCTTGCGCTAGAATAGTTGGGATGATTTACCCCATCCGCCTTTACGGGGACCCGGTGTTGCGCAAAAAAGCCCGGCCCGTCCAGGATTTTCAGGGCCTCAAGAAGCTTGCCGAGGACATGCTGGAGACCATGTTTGAGGCCCGGGGAGTGGGCCTGGCCGCACCCCAGATTGGGCTTTCCCAGCGCTTCTTTGTGGCGGTGGAGTACGCCGATGAGCCCGAGGGGGAGGAGAGGCCCCTCCGCGACCTGGCGCGCCGGATTTACGTGGTGGCCAACCCGGTGATCACCCACCGGGAGGGGGAGGTGGAGGGGCTGGAAGGGTGCCTCTCCCTCCCTGGCCTCTACGCCGAGGAGGTACCCCGGGCGGAGCGGATCCGGGTGGAATACCAGGACGAGGAGGGAAGGCCCCGCGCCCTGGAGCTGGAGGGGTATATGGCCAGGGTCTTCCAGCACGAGATTGACCACCTGGACGGTATCCTCTTCTTCGAACGCCTGCCCAAGGCCAAGCGGGAGGCCTTCCTGGAGGAAAACCGGGCGGAGCTGGCCCGGATGCAGAAGGAGGCCAGGGCGCTTTTGAAGGAGCTTTCCCAGGGATGAGGGTGGCCTTTTTCGGCACGCCTGCCTGGGCGGTGCCGGTTTTGGATGCCCTAAACCGCCACCACCAGGTGGTCCTGGTGGTCACCCAGCCGGATAAGCCCAAGGGCCGGGGCCTCAAGCCCGCTCCCAGTCCGGTGGCGGAGTACGCCTTGGCCCACGGGCTTCCCCTTTTGAAGCCCGAACGCCTCAAGGGGAACCGGGAGTTTCTGGAGGCCTTTAAGGCCGTGGCCCCGGAGGTGGCGGTCACCGCCGCTTACGGCAAGATCCTTCCCAAGGAGGTCCTCGAGGTTCCCCCCTTGGGGTTCTTGAACCTCCATCCCTCCCTTCTTCCCAAGTACCGCGGCCCGGCCCCGGTGCCCTGGGCCCTCATCCGGGGGGAAAGGGAAACCGGGGTGGCCATCATGAAGACCGAGGAGGGCCTGGACACCGGCCCCCTTTACGCCCTCTGGCGCACGGAGATAGGCCCCGAGGAGGATGCGGTGGCTCTTTCCGAGCGCCTCAGGGACAAGGGCATAGAGCTTCTCCTTTGGGTTTTGGAAAACCTTCCCCACCTCACCCCCACGCCCCAGGAGGGCGAGCCCTCCTATGCCCCTCTCCTCATCAAGGAGGAGGGGCGTATCCGCTTTGCAGATAGCGCCCAGGCCATCTACAACCGCCACCGGGGGGTGCAGCCCTGGCCGGGAAGCTACTTCTTCCACGGGGGCAGGCGGGTGAAGGTCCTGAGGATGCGCCCCGAGCCGGGGGCGGGGGAGCCTGGGGTGGTGCTGGGGGTGGACCGGGAAGGGGTCTTGGTGGGTACCGGGGAGGGAGCCATCCGGCTTTTGGAGGTCCAGCCCGAGGGAAAACGCCCCATGCCCGCCGCCGACTGGGCGCGGGGGTATGGGGTGGGGCCGGGTACCCGCATGGAATGAGGGGATTCCCCAACCTGGTTTAGCCGGGTTGGGGCCTTAAAACTCCTCGTCCCACTCCACGATGGTTTCGCTGGTGAGGGTGGTGGCGGATGGCCTTTGGTCTTGGGTGGTGATTACCTCCCGCCCCCGCTCTTTGAGAAGGCCGAACTGGGCGGCGATGCCCCTGAGGCCGGCCCCGGCGAAGGCAACAACGAGGAAGGCGGAGATTCCCCAGGCCAGGTAAGGCACCAAGCCTTGGGCAATGGAGAGGTTGGCCAAAAGGCCCAGGATGGGCAAGCCCCCGTACTCCGCCAGGATGGAACCCATGTAGGAAAGCCCTTCCGCCAAAATGGGGAGAGCTAAGAAGAGGAAGGCTAGTCCCAGAAGCGTCCAGTACACATTTCTGCCGCTGAAGGTGATCCAACCCAAATAAAGGGGGAAGAAGGCCAGGGCCGATGCGAGGAGGAACAGAATGGCCCGGGGAATACCTAGGAGGAAAAGCTGAAGCTGGACCTGCAGGGTGTGCCAAGGACCCAGGGAACTTCCCAGAAGGCGTTCTTCGATTTCCTGAATCTCGCCTAGAAGAACGGTGAAGTCCACCGTGCGCAAGCCCACTGCGTTTTGCATGGCCAAAAAGAGACGGTCGGCACGTTCGGCCAGCTCAGGGGCGTAGGCTCCCACCACCGGATAGACCTTCAGGCGAAAACGGCTATAGGCATAGCTCAGTTGAGCCCGGGCTCGGTTGTACTGGCCCGCTTCGGTATAAAGCTGGGCCTGGGCGAGGCTACTGCGCACCTCGTCCAGAAGGTCCAGCCAGTTGATCAGACTGGGGATGGCCAGGCGTTGCAAAGTCTCGCCTATGCGGGTAGCGGCCTGAGGATCCAGGCGAAGGAGGCTGACTTCCTCCCGGATCTCCTGGGGAAGGGGGCTTTCTGCCGGGGATACTTGACCGGATGAAGGGGCAGGGGGGGGGGGGGGGGAAGCCGCTGGAGGCGTGGTGGAGGGTTTCCCTGCAGGGGAACCCGTAGGGGATTGGGCTGAAGCGGGTGGAGGTGCGGACGTAGCCATAGGGGAAGGCGCCGCCAGGGTTTGCAGATGCTTCCGCCAGGCCAGGGTCTTTTCCTGCAAATCCCTTACCGAGGGTCGGAAGTCCTCCCCGCTGGAAACCTTGCCCAGCGCCTGGATGAAGTCCTGGGCTTTAAGGGTGCTTTGGGGGCTATCCTGGATCACCAAAAAGCGGGCGTAGGCTCGGGCCAGGGCCAGGTAGGCCTGGGGTCGGGAGCTGGCGGAAAGAGCCTGGCCCAGGTCCTCGGTCAGGAGTTGCAGGTAGCCGGCTTCCAGCCTGCGCTGGGCTTCTTCGGGCGCCAGGTTTTCCGCTCCCTGGGCCAGGGACTGGGGTAGACCGGTGGCCCGGACCAGGCGGGTGAGGTAAGGGGCTTTTTGGCCAGCGGGAGCCTGGAAGAAACCATCGTAAAGGGCCTTACCCAGCAGGTGGCGCACCAGGAGGAGACGGGCCTCGAGGTCCACCCGGCTTTGCCTAAGCACCGCCTGCCGGGCATCCTGCAGGTGCAACAAAGTGGCGTCGCGCAACACGGGGGGAAGCCCCTCGCTTTCCTGGCGCAGAAGGCTTTGCGCCCGGTCCAGGGCGGCAAGGGCCTGGGTGGGGTTTTCCAGGCGCACCTGCCTTAGGGCTTCCTCCAGGCGGTCGTAAACCTGGGGCAGGGGGGCGGCCAGGGCCAGAAGGCCGAGGAACCAGGCTAGGGCTAACCATCGTTTCATCCGCTGACCTCCGCTAGGGATATGAGCCGCCGCAAGGCGTGAAGGAGGCGGCCGATGTTGGCTTCCTTTTTGGCGAGAAGGCCGATGTATCCCTGGGCCAGGGGTCTTAAGGCCACGATTTCCCTCTCCAAAATGGCGTAGAAGACCCCATATCCCTGGCGCCTGAGAAGGGGGTAGGCTAGGTCCAAGGGGACGGGCTCCCCGGAAAAAAGCTCCTCCTTGCCGTTTTTACCCGCCACCACCACCCCCGTCACCCCCTCCAGGCGGGCAAGCCTCTTGGCCAGGTGCTGGCGGGCCAAGGGATCCTCGAGGTCCACAGCCTCCACGGGTAGCTCTTCTTCCCCGGTTTCGGTGGCCTCGGCTTCCGCCACCTGGGAAGCGGCGAGCTCCCTCCATTCCCGGGCCAGGGCCTTAAGCTCGGGGGGCATTTCCCGGAAGGGCAGGAGGCGGCGGAGCTCAGGCCAGAGGGTTTCCTCTAGAAGGTGCGCCCACTCCCCTGGCGAGGTGGGCCTCCTCTGGGCCAAGGCCCGCCTCAGCAGGTTTTCCGCAGCCCGGGGGGAAACATACCGGCTCAGAACTTCCAAAAGGCTTTCCTCGTTCACCGCCATAGAGGGCACCCTGGGGCTTGCCAATCTGCCCTTCAGAGTGTACCATAACCTCTGCCCGAGGGATCGGGCAAAAGCCGCTGGGGTGTCGTCTAACGGCAGGACAGCGGACTCTGGATCCGCCGGTCGTGGTTCGAGTCCACGCACCCCAGCCAAAACCTGGCCCCATCGACTAGTGGTTAGGTCACCGCCCTTTCAAGGCGGCGGCGGGGGTTCGAGTCCCCCTGGGGTCACCAGAAGCAGTCCGAGCCGCGCGCGGCCCCATCGTCTAGAGGCCTAGGACACGGCCCTCTCAAGGCCGAGACGGGGGTTCGAATCCCCCTGGGGTCACCAGATGCGGCTCGGATTGCCTTTATGCCCGGTCCAGATTTCCCTTGACGGATGCCCCGGGCCTGGGGGAAACTGGGTGGGCTATACCCCCACTAGGTATGTGGGGGGTGTAACCTGGACGAAGGAGGAGGGATCCATGGAGTTCACCCTCACGGGGCTTGCGGGAAGCGGGGAAAAGGAGGAGCGGTACGACGTGGTCATCATCGGCGGCGGGCCTGCGGGCCTCACCGCGGGGATTTACGCCGGACGGGCCCAGCTGAAGACCGTCATCCTGGAAAAGGGCCTGCCCGGAGGGCAGATCGCCCAGACCGACGAGGTGGAGAACTACCCCGGTTTCCCCGAGGGCATCTCCGGGCCGGAGCTGGCCAGCCGCATGGTCCAGCAGGCGGAGAAGTTCGGGGCCAGGATCGTCATGGACGAGGTGCTGGGCCTCGAGGCCCAGGACGGGGGTTTCCTGGTGCGGGGGTTTGAGCGCTCCTACTTCGGGCGCGCGGTCATCATCGCCACCGGGGCCAATCCCAGGAAACTCGGGGTGCCCGGGGAGGAGAGGTTCTATGGCCGGGGGGTATCCACCTGCGCCACCTGCGACGGCTTCTTCTACCGCGATAAGGAGGTGGTGGTGGTGGGGGGTGGGGATGCGGCGGTGGAGGAAGGGCTTTTCCTCACCAAGTTCGCCCGCAAGGTAACCCTCATCCACCGCCGGGACGAGCTGAGGGCCAACAAGGTGGCCCAGGCCCGGGCCTTCCAGAACCCCAAGATGCACTTCCTCTTCTCCCATATCGTCACCGAGGTCCTGGGGGAGGATCAGGTAACGGGGGTGCGCCTTAAGAACCTGAAGACGGGGGAGGAATACGTCTACCCCACGGATGGAGTCTTCGTCTTCATCGGCCACGAGCCCAACACCGCCTTCCTCAAGGGGGTGGTGGAGCTCAGGCCCGATGGCTACGTATTGGTGCGGGACGAGGTGTTCACCTCGGTGCCTGGCATCTTCGCCGCCGGGGATGTGGCGGACCCCATCTACCGCCAGCTCACCACCAGCGTGGGGGCAGGCACCCGGGCAGCCATGATGGCGGAGCGCTACCTGGCGGAGGCCCACGAGAAGGTGAGTTAGGGCTTGGGGTGCGGGGCCTGGGGCTTTTGGGGCTTTTTCTTTGGGGTTTGGGCCTGGCCCAGGCCCCCATCCTTTACCTGCCCCTGGACGACCGTCCTCCCAACTGGGGCCCATGCGCCTGGGAGCGGGTGGCCTGCCCTCCCCGGGAGGTTTACCGGGGGCCTGAGGGGGCCGATCTTGCCGCCCTAAGGGCCTGGCTTTTGGCGAGCCCGGGGGAAAAGCTGGTGGCCAGCCTGGATGCCCTGGCCTACGGCGGGCTTCTCCAAAGCCGCCACCTGGCCCTGCCGGCGGAGGATGCCCTGGCCCGGCTTGCACCCCTGCTGGCCTGGAGGGTTCGTTACGGAGGGGAGCTTCTCCTTTTCGGGGTGGTGCCCCGTTGGGACGCCACCCAGCGGCAGAGAAACCTGGCGGTCCTCGAGGCCTTGGCCTCCTGGCCAGGGCTTTCTGGGGTTTATCTGGAGGCGGTTTGGGACGATGCCCTGCGCAACTCCCCCGCCCCCAGAGAGGCTAAGGCCCTTCCCTACCCCAGCCGGCCCGGGGCGGACGAGGCAGGACAGGTGCTTCTCCTAAGGGCCTTTAGACCAGGTCTGAAGGTTGCCGTGGTCTACGAGGAGGAGGCCCTGGCGGAGCGCATCACCCCTTATAAGGGGATTCCCTTACGGTTTACGGTGACGGGGCTCCTCCAGAGCGCCCTTGCCCAAAGGGTTTCCCTGGAAGAGGGGCCCGACCTGGTCCTTTACGTGTACGGGGGCCGGAATCCCAGAAAGGCCACCCACGACCTGCTTCGCCTCATGCCCCGTTTTCCCGTGGCCCTGGCGGATCTTTCCCGGGTGAACCGGGGGGATCCTGGCCTCATGGCCTACCTGGTGGGCCTTGGGCTTTACCCTCGCCTTGCCTCCTACGCCTCCTGGGGTACCCCGGCCAACAACCTGGGAAGCGCCCTGGCCCAGGGAGGGCTTTTCCTGAAGGACCCGGAGGGGCGGCTTAGGCGCCTGGCCGAGGCCTACTTCGCCTACTGGTGGGGGGAGGTGGGCCGCCCTTGGGTGCGGGCCCGTTTCCCGGAGCCCTTGCCCGTGGAGGCCCAGGAGGTGGCGGCCCTTTGGCCGTACCTGGAGCTGGAAGGGTACCGGGTGGACCTCGAGGGCCTGCGCTTCCCCTGGGAGCGATCCTTTGAGGCCGAGGCCCGCTTGGGTTGGACGGCTCTTTCCCTCGGGTTTGGGGGTAGGGCCCGGCCCACCTGGTAAAGTGAAGGGCGTTATGACCCCTGAGGTGCGGGAGCTAAGGCGCCTTCAGGCCTTGGCTGAGGCCTGGCGTCTTTTGGCTCCCCTGGAGCGGCCGGAGGAAGTGTACCGGACCGTGGTGGAAACCGCCAAGAGGGCCACCCGGGCGGTTTCCGTTCTCCTGTTTCTCTACCGTCCCCAGGAGGATGCCCTCGAGCTGGTGGCGGCCGCGGGCCTAAGCCAGGACAAGGTGGGCCTCAGGCTTCCCCGGGGAAAGGGCGTCTCCTGGGTGGTGCTGGAGAAGGGGGAGCCCCTCTACCTGGCGGATGTGACCCAGGATTCTCGGGTCATCTTTCTTTCCGGCAGGCCCCAGCCCGGGGTCTATTTGGGCGTACCCTTGCGGAATGCCGCGGGAGAGCCGTTTGGCGTACTCTCCATGGACACCGCCGGGGGAGCCGGGGAGATCCTCCCCGAGGAGGAGTTCTGGATCCAGGCCCTGGCGGAGGCGGCGGGTTTGGTCTTGGGCCGCATAGAGGCCTTGGAGCGGGCCAAGGCTGAGGCCTCCCGGGCCCAGGCGCTTCTTGAGCTTTCCCTGGTCCTGGAGGCAGCCCGCGATCCCCTGTCCATGGCCAAGGAAGCCCTGGAAACCCTTCTTCGCCTCACCCCCTACCACGCCGGGGCCCTTTACCTGTTCCAGGAGGGAACGGTGCGGCCTGCGGTGATAGCGGGGCGGTACCCTGAGGGCTTTCCCCGGCTTTACGAGGAGCATCCCATTCATTTTGGCGAGGGGCTTCTAGGCCACCCCAGGTTGTGGGAGGGGCCGGTGTATGTGGAGGACTACGCCCGCTTTCCCAAGGCCCTGGGGCCCTATGCGGAAAGCGGGCTTCGCTCCGCCCTCCTGGTGCCCCTTAAACCCGAGGGCAGGCGGTATGGGGTTTTGGCCCTGGGTTCCTTTGGAAAACCGGTTCCCTACCGTCCTGAGGATGAAGGGGTGTTGCGGATGGTGGCGGGCAGGCTGGAGGAAGCCTTGGAGCGCCTTTCCCACCTGGACACCCTGAGCCGGACCCGGGAAGCAGCCCTAAGGGCCCTGGCCCGGGCCCTCGAGTACCGGGACCTGGAAACCAAGGGGCACACCGAGCGGGTGGCGGAACTTTCCTTGCGGCTGGGAAGGGCCGTGGGGTTTTCCGACCCCGAGGGCCTTCGCTTGGGAGCCTACTTCCACGATCTGGGCAAGCTGGCCCTGCCCGACAGGATCCTCCGCAAGCCCGCGGTCTTGCAGGCCGAGGAGTGGAGGGTGGTGAGGACCCATCCCGAGGTGGGCCTGGACATCCTCAAGAATCTGCCGTTTCTTCCAAAAACTACCTTAAACGTGGTTCTTTACCACCATGAGCGCTGGGATGGCTCGGGCTACCCCAAGGGGCTAAAGGGGGAGGAAATCCCCCTCGAGGCCCGCATCTTCGCGGTGGCGGATGTGTACGACGCCCTCCTTTCCGAGCGGCCCTACAAGCGGTCCTGGACCCCCGAGGAAGCCCAGAAGGAACTTGGGGCCCAGGCTGGAAGGAGCCTGGACCCCAAGCTGGTGGCGGTGTTTTTGGACCTAGTCCGCTAGCCTACTCCACGGTGACGCTCTTGGCCAGGTTCCTGGGCTGGTCCACGTCCCGCCCCAGGAGGACGGCGATCTCGTAGGCCAGAAGCTGCAGGGGCACCACGCTCACGATGGG
>Ga0101943_1002453_pt1 | contig 11377 bp, 5 predicted proteins | sample DewCreD2012metaG_5_FD_75244 | JGI IMG/M metagenome (GOLD analysis project Ga0101943, IMG submission 75244) | Hot spring sediment bacterial and archeal communities from British Columbia, Canada, to study Microbial Dark Matter (Phase II) - Dewar... ... | reverse complement strand
TCGCCTTTTGTTCCGCCCGCTCGTGGCCTGGTCCGAGCGGTTCCGCTACGAAGGGGAAGCCGGAGCCACTTCCGAGCGATCGGCAGTGCTCGAGATCCTGCGCCGCTCGCACCTCCTCGGGCTCGTCGGCGCACCTCTCGGCCACCTCTGGCGCGCCGGCTACCGCCTCTCGGCCCGGCTCGGCCGGGCGGGCGTCACGGGCGGCAACCGGACGAGCCCGCTCGTCTGGCTCGATCGGGCCGGGGTGGTCCTTCTCCTCGTGATCGGCGCCCTGGCGGCTCACCGAGCGGTCGAGTTCGCCCTTCTCGGCGTGCGCCCGGACGAGCTCGCCCGGGTCGTGGCCCTGGGAGGGCTCACCGCGGTCCGGGTGGTCGTTCTCCTCCTGCTCGCGAGCGTCCTTTGGGTGCCGATCGGGGTCCGGCTCGGGCTGCGACCCGAGCTCGCGCGGATTGCCCAGCCGATCGCCCAGATGCTCGCGGCCTTCCCGACCAACCTCCTGTTCCCGGTCGCGGTCTCGGCGATCGTCGCCTGGCGGCTCGATCCGGACGTGTGGTTGAGCCCGCTCATGATTCTCGGCACGCAGTGGTACGTTCTCTTCAACGTGATCGCCGGGGCGGCGGCGATCCCGCGGGAGCTGCACGACGTCGCGGCGAGCTTGCGCGTGCGCGGCTGGCTGTGGTGGCGCAAGGTGGCGCTGCCGGCGATCGTGCCTTTCTGGCTGACCGGCGCCATCACCGCTTCGGGCGGGGCCTGGAACGCGAGCATCGTCGCCGAGCTCGCGCGTTGGGGCGGGGTGCGGCTCGAGGCGCACGGCCTCGGAGCCTACATCGCGCTCACCACCGAGGCGGGTGATTTCCACCGAATCGTGCTTGGCATCGCGGTGATGAGCGCCTTCGTCGTCGGCATCAACCGTCTGGTGTGGCGCCCTTTGTACCGCTGGGCCGAGCGTGCCTTCCGCCTCGATTGAGGAGCCGCGCATGGATCCCGCCCCGCTCCTCGAGCTCCGCGGTGTGAAAAAGAGCTTCCCGAAGCCGGACGGTGGCGAGCTCCTGGTCCTCGACGGGATCGATCTCGAGTTGCGCGAGGGCGAGATCCTCGGACTCCTCGGACGCTCGGGCTCCGGCAAGTCGACGCTCCTGCGACTCGTGGCCGGCCTCGCCCCCGCGAGCGGGGGGACGATCCGCTGCCTCGGGCGGCCGGTGAACGGGCCGCCCGAGGGTGTCGCCATGGTGTTCCAGAGCCCGGCCCTCTTCCCCTGGCTCACCGTGCTCGAGAACGTCGAGCTCGGGCTCGAGGCGGCCGGCCTGCCCCCCGCCGAGGCTCGTCGCCGGGCGCTCGCGGCGATCGACACGATCGGCCTCGACGGCTTCGAAAGTGCCTATCCGCGCGAGCTCTCGGGTGGCATGCGTCAGCGCGTCGGCTTCGCCCGCGCGATCGTCGTCCATCCCGCGATCCTGCTCTTGGACGAGCCATTCTCGGCGCTCGACGTGCTCACGGCCGAGACGCTGCGCTCCGACTTCCTCGACCTCTGGTCGGACGGGCGGCTGCCGATCCAGGGGATGATCCTCGTCACCCACAACATCGAGGAGGCGGTCGCGATGTGCGACCGGATCGTCCTGTTCGCGAGCGATCCCGGCCGGATCGCCACGACGTTCCCGGTCGAGCTGCCGCAGCCGCGCGCTCGGCTCGACCCGAGCTTTCGCGACCTCGTCGAGCGAATCTATGTGGAGCTCACCGCCCGTGCGCCGAAGGCCCGGCCGGCGACGGCCGAGGGGCTCCCCGGCCTCGGCATCGGAACCATCCTGCCGCCGGTCTCGACCAATCTGCTCGCCGGCTTCTTGGAAGCGCTCGCGGCCCCGCCTTTTTCCGGTCGCGCCGATCTGCCCGTGCTGGCCGAGCGGCTGGCGATGGGGATCGACGAGCTGTTCCCGGTGGCCGAGACGCTCCAGATTCTGCGTCTGGTCGAGCTCGAGGGCGGCGACATCCATCTCACCGCCGATGGACGCCGCTTCGTCGAGGCCGACACGGACGACCGCAAGGCGCTGTTCGCCAAACAGCTCACGGCTTTCGTGCCGCTCGCCGGGCACATTCGTCGGGTGCTCGACGAGCGGCCGGGCCATCGCGCGCCCTGGAGCCGGTTCGCCGAGGAGCTCGAGGACCACATGACTCCGGCCGCCGCCGAGCGCACCCTGCGCGCGGTGATCGGCTGGGCCCGCTGGGCCGAGCTCTTCGCCTACGACGATTCGCGGCGGATCTTCAGCTTCGAGAATCCCTGAGAGGGTCGGCGGAGACGCGCCCGGGTCCGGGCGACCGACAGATCCGGCTGCCCCCGACCTGCCGCGCCGGCCGTCGCTCCGCTCCCTCGAGCCGCGGCGAGTTCGCGGGCGAGGTCGCCGATCGGCCGGCGACATACCATCGGATGAGGGGTTGCTTCGTGCTCGAGTTCGGCGCAGTCGCCGCGCCCGTTCACCCGGCCGCACGCGCGCGGTGACCCGGTCGGCCACGAGCTCGGCGTGGACCGCATCGTGGGTGATCGAGACGGCCACCGGGGCAGCCGGGCGACGGACGCCCACGATCGGGTTCGAGACCTCCATCCGTTGCGGCTGGCCGCCGGCCGAGGCCGGCTCGTCGAGGATCAGGACCTTGGCGCCGAAATGGATCGCCCGGGCGATCGCGAGGGTCTGCCGCTGGCCGCCGGAGAGCGTGCCGACGGCCTGGCTCGGATCGGCGATGTCGATGCCGATCTTGTGCATCTCCCCGCGGGTGATCGCGTCCATGGTTTTCATGTCCAAGAGCCCGAGGACCGGCGGACCGCGATGGATCTCGCGCCCGAGGGAGAAGGGGCGGGTCGCGCTCGTGAGCGGGTTCGATGGCGGGTCCTGGTCGACCGTGCCGCTGCCGGCGGTCGACGCCCGGGTGCTGCGCGTCGCGAAAGGCGATCGGCCGGCGTGAGGGGCGGTCCCGAGGGACCGCGCCGGCGAGGGCGCGCATCGGGCCGCGCCGCGCGGGCCACCCGCCGCCGAGGGCCGCCGCCGGCCGGCCGCGGGGCCGGGCGAGGCGCACCGCGAGGGCGGCCGGAAGGAGCAGGCTCGTGAGGAACCCGAGGAGAGCGAACACGCGACCTCCGCACGTCTCGCCGCGCGTTCTAGCGGGAGAGGGTTGAGGAAAGGTTAACCGCGCCGCGCTGCCGGCATGCCGTCCGGTGGCGAGCAGCGCCTCGATCGACGGATCGGCCCGCAGCGCGGCGGCCGTCCGCGTGTGGGTCCGGCCTACGCGCCGCAAGATGCGGGTTCCGCGCACATGGCCGGGGCGGCAGCGTCCCGGTCCGGCCGCCCGCCGAGCCGGGCGGGGTCGCCACGTGCCCTTCGGCTGCGCGTTCCTCGAAGGCCCGGCGTCGAAGGGCTGGCGGCCGTCGCTCGTGAGATCGTTCCTCCGGGAGGAACCCGGTCGGGCGTCGGACCGGCACACTCCGCGCCCCGATTGGCGGTGCCCCGAACGGCCTCGTCAGGAAATGCGGGCGCGACGCCGCGCGGTCGCCTCCGGCCGGGCAGCGGATCGCGGCCCACGGCCGGATCCGCGCCGGCCACCCCGGCCTGCCCGCGGCGGGCGATGCGGCCGGGCTCCGCGCGATCCGCGATGCCGCGCCGACCACACTCGATGTTCTCGCCTTCCGCGCACGCACCGCGCAACTCCCGAACTTCCGGCCGGCGTTCGGCTGCGGGCCGGCGGGAGCGACGCGCTGCCCGACGAGGCCCGCGGGATCGAGCCGTGCGGGTCGGCGGCCCGCTCCGAATTCGGCGGCACGGATCGATGGGCGAGGTGCACTGGCGGAGGGAGAGGAACTGGGAACTAACATTCTCTCGTGCTCACCGCCGCAATCAGCCGGACCGGACGCGAAGGCGGTGTAACGCCTACAAAGTCGGGAACGAGACAAGATCAGGGCTGTTTTCGCTGCTTTCGTGCCAGAGCGAAAGGCAGCGAGTTGCAGTACAATTCTAAGTAGTGGTGGAGGGGAACGATTCTTGCGCTAGCTCTTCGTAGTCGCGCGCCAAGGCTGAGCAACGAGGCAAAATCTCACGAATGCAAACCCGTCGCCAACCAAATCTATTACACACGAGGCGTGATGCGCGCGGCCGTACGGATGTCGGCAATCTGCACGCCGAGAGCCATGAGTGTTTGGCGCAAGTCATTGAAAACCGGCTGCGCCCCCTCAGGATCAGAAATCGTTAGGATCGCGGTGAATGGTACCCCATCATCGGGCATTTCCTCACCCGCACGCGTCAAGTAGTTGATGGCAAGCCGCCAGTTCGATGACGCACCGACGCCGCGCGGCATCGTTTTGGCGAGACCTTGACCGGACTCCATTTCAGACCGTGCTCTATGAGTTCGGCTTCGATAACCGGAATTTCGCTTCGACCCGGAAGATAGAGCGGATCCAGTCGGCCCTTCCATCCTCCGTCAGGTTGCTCTTGCTGAAGGGCCGCTTCGAGATTGATCCGCACAAACTCAGCGCCGTAGCGGGGATCAAGCGGTGGCGAGGAGACGAGGGTCAAGCGCGCGGCGCCGCGGCACTTCCCCCCAGGACCGACAAGAGAAGCAGGCCAGGAAAACCGGAAGGTCACCTGCTGATCACGCCTGATCCGCGACGCGAATACCAGCGTGATCTCATGATCGTCAGTCTCCAGAATATGCTCTGTCGATGGTGGAAGACCGAAACCCACCAGATGACGAGCCACCGGAGCTAATGCCTTCGCCTGAAGCGGCTCGGGAATCCGGGCGTTATGAATTAAAAGGCCGATTAGCGTCTCTCTTGAGACATCGCCCTCGATGGCATGGTCGAGAGCAGCAGCCGTCTTTGCAACGAGTGGGGTTGCATAGCTTGTGCCACACCCGCTGATGACGGCGCCCTCGGGTGTGACCGAGAAGAGCGCGTGGTCCAGAGGGGGTTGAGGGGAGCCAGACCCTCCGACATGAGCGAGATCCGGCTTTACTCCTGCGCGTAATCCTGGTCCGCGCCGACTGAAACGGCATGGCGCAAACGGCACAGAAACCGGATGTCCTGGAGGATTCACTGCGGCAACCGCGACATTCCGAACGCTCTCAGCCGGTGTAAGCAATCCGTCGTTGATCGACGCCGCTATGGTGGCGAGCGCCTGTGTCGCATCGCTTGGCCACTCTGGGCGGAGATTGTGAGGATCGACATTGCCGGCTGACACGAAGATGATGGCATCGTTGTCTTCGGCGATGCGGTCGAGACGTGCCGCATGGGGACCGTATCGATCAAGCGTTGCTGGCTGCAGTACGTTCAGGCTCATGTTGAAGACGCGGACGCCATGTCGTGATCGCACCTCGCCAATCGCTGTCTCAACCTCATCGAAGAACTGGGGCAGGCCTTCAGGATAGTAGGACGCGAAGGCACCGCTGTTTTCGCTTGGAAACACTGCAAGATCGACGAGTTCAGCGCCATCGGGCTCGGGACAGCATTGGGTGCCATTGAGCGCCCCACCCAGGACGGCGAGACCACCAATGAAAGACCCATGCGCGAGGTCCTTGTGCTCGTCGGCGAGGATGTCCCACCGGTCAATTACCCAGTCCGAAAGCGCCGCGCCCAGCCCGCCGTCGATGACGCCAATTTTGGGATGCGTTCTGGCCGTATCTCGGACAGGCACCACCGCCTCACTCGGACGCACACGCCCTTGATGGGCAGTCGTTCGCACGACAACACCTGGCAGCGAGACCTTGCGCACAAGGGGATGCCTGTCCAGGAAGGCCAGGAGGCGGCGGTGCCGCTCATGGGAAGGATCGAAAGGCGCGACCTCGCGGCGGCGTTCAGCCTGAGGCGGTGGACCGAGGCGGAATGTTGGAGCAGCGGTGGAGCGGGAAACTCGGACCGACAGAAGTGGTAGGGCGCGGACCCGGGTGGGAAGCCGCTGAACCATCAGCCCTTCGCCAAGCGACGTGAGGCCAGCAACAAAGGACTGGAATAGGCGGCGATGACTTTCGTCGAGCGCGTCCCAGTCGCCCCGCGGGGGAGGTACATCGAAGAGCTCGACTTGGTAGCTGCCGCCAGTGATCGGGTTTGATAGCCATGCCACGGCCTCTTCGAGCGAAAAGTCTCGTCGGTCGCTCTCTCCATAAATCTCAATTCGCTCAATGGCGCCGGTTTCACTGCGGCGTGCTGAGGGGTACGGGACTTCCTTTCCCTGGGCCTCGACAAAACGAAGTGTGGTGTGATCCTCAGCCCTGGCGATCTCCTCGGCGATCTGCAACAAGACCGGAGGCCGCGCTTCAACAAGCATTACGCCGAGATCTGCTCCGCCTACGATCGGAGTGCGATCCGGCTTGAAGAGCGCCTTCAGTGGCCGATGGCTCTTGGCCCATGCCGAGCGGCACAAGATCACCTTCACATAGCCCAGGTCGGTTTGTGGATTGGCACGCAAGCCGTCCGCGATGGTTCTGAGCTGCGCGATGAGGCGTGCCTTGTGTTCTCGAAACTCCTGGTCACGGTTTGCGAAGAAGTCCTTCTTCGGACCGCCGCCGGAGGTTTCCCGAGCCTCCTCATAATTCTCGGGATTTAGGATGATCTGGATTGGGCTAGCCATCGGCGCTCACCTCGCCGCCGGTTTCAGGATGGCGATGTCCAAGCTTCCCGAGTTGACGGCTTACTGTGGATTTATCCCGGCCGGCGACTTCGCCGATGTCGGTGAGTGAAAAGCCGAGTTCGGGATCATCTTTCATGGCGCGAAACAGGTTCGCTGCATCGCTGAACAGAAGCGCCCGCCGGGTACTGTCGATGCGTGCGCTATTCAGAGTCGCGAACTGCCGAAGCGTGTCCAATAAGCCCCGTCGATCCTGATCCTTTACCGTGGTGGCCTTCTTGTAGGTGCGCACCAGGGACTCGATCTCTGCACCCGTGCAGCCCCCCGTAAACCAAGCGATCAGTCGAAGATGGCTTTCGGGGGCATTGATCGGGGGCATGAAATGCCTAGCGATCGCAATTCGCATTTGGAAGTCCGGTTTCGGAATCTCAAGCTGTACCTCGAAGCGCCGCCAGACGGCGGGGTCTAACAGGCGCTCATGGTTCGTGATTCCGATGGTGAAGCCGAGGTCCTTACGCGCGTCCAGATTCTGCAAGAGGGCATTTACCACCCGCTTGATCTCACCCACCTCCTGCGGATCGTCGCGAAGCTTCGCAATGGCGTCGAACTCATCCAGAAGCAGCAGACAACGATGGCGGTTCGCGAACGCAAAGAGATTGCCGATGTTGCGCGCTGTCGTCCCGAGAAACGACGAGACCAAACCGTCCAGCCTCACCAGCACGACTGGCAGATCGAGCTTGTAGGCGATCCAAAGGGCAAGGCGGGTCTTGCCGGTGCCAGGCGCACCATAGATAAGGCAGGTCTTCGGCGGTTGGAGGTCGATGGCGGAGAGCGCTTCAAAGTTCGCCCATTCCTCAATGATCGTCTCGATCGCCGCCGTGACCGTCGAGTTGAATAGGGGGGGGTCGGGGCGAATGTCCGCTGGGAACAAGATCTCGGCCAGCGGCGCAGACGTCTCGCGATCGACAGGGAGCGGCGTATTCCGGCTAAGCGTTTCGCCAGGCATTTGCGCTCTTGAACGCGCAAGCCGGCTGGGCGCCATCTCCTTCGTCCGTTCGGCGGCGGTGAGAAGGCTGGTCAGGGCAGCTGCTTGCTTAGTCTCCCCGTCCTTGGCAAGTGCATCCCTCAGCCGCTCCACCTGCTTCTTCAATGCGGGCGAGGCTTCCGCTATCGCCGCCCGGCAAAGGGCCTGAACTATCGAAAAGTGCTCCATGCTGGCTCCTGGACGCGTTGCAGAGATCACGCGGTTCAGTGCTTGTACCAGTTCATGCGTTGCGGAACAAGCCGAAAAAGTTTCCTTAAAACCGACTTTCGTTGCGCGCTCTCGTCGCGCTATTGCGCACCCCGGCAAGACCGGTGCGCGTATCGTTGGCGGCTGTCGACGTACCCCAGGCGGGAAGCAAGGGAGAAATGAGTGGATATAGCATATGCTATATGGCACTTGACATAGCACGCGACATACGTGTAGCCTTCGCGGAGCTACGATCCGCTGCGAAGGCACCTCGATGCGACAGGCCAGCGCCGACATCCCGGCCGATTATCCGGCCCGCGTGAGGTCCGTCAGGGGGCGGCTTGAGCTGACGCAGGCGCAGCTAGCCGAGCGAATCGGCGTATCCTTTGCAACCGTGAATCGGTGGGAGAACGGCCAGTCCAAACCGAATCGGCTGGCTTGGCAGCAGATCGTTGACCTTGAATCCGAGCTTGCGGCCTCGCAGGAGAGAGCCGCGCCCACAGCCGCTCCCGCAGAAGCTCCGTCAATGCTCGACTTCGCGGCGAAGCCGGCCGTGGTTGCCGCCGTGGCCGAGGCGAACCGCCTCGCCTACGGCCATCTCTTCAATCCCGCCTTCGCCACGGAGATCTCGCTGATCGATCCGCTGCCGCACCAGCGGATCGCCGTTTACGAGCATATGCTCGGCCTGTCGCCGCTGCGGTTCCTTCTGGCCGACGACGCCGGTGCCGGCAAGACGATCATGACCGGCCTCTATCTCCGGGAGGTCTTGGCACGGCGCCTCATTAAGCGCGTGCTCGTCGTCCCCCCGGCTGGCCTGGTCGGCAACTGGGAGCGCGAGATGCGCACCCTGTTCCGCCTCCCGTTCCGGATCGTGCGCGGGGCAGATGCCCGCACCGGCAATCCATTCGTGGGAGCGGATAGCGACCGCCTCATCGTCAGCGTCGACACCCTTGCGGGCGAGCGCATGTTCGCCCGGATGCGCGAAGCGGTCACTTCGGGCGCCGCCCAGCCGTATGACCTCGTGGTATTCGACGAGGCCCACAAGCTGGCCGCCGACCGAGAGCAGGATTTCTACGTCCGCAAGACCGACCGGTATCGCCTTGCCGAGGCGCTGGCCGGCCTGCCGGCCGACGACCCGCGATGGGACCTCGGCTGGTCGGCGACGCACATCCTGCTGCTCACCGCGACGCCGCACATGGGGAAGGACTTCCCGTACTACTGCCTGTGGCGGCTCCTGGCGCCGGACGCACTCGCCACTTTCGATGCCTTCCAGGCATTTCCCGAGGCCCAACGCCGCCGGCACTTCATCCGGCGCACCAAGGAGGAAATGGTCCGGTTCGACGGGCAGCCTCTCTATCCGCAGCGGCAGTGCGACAGCCTCAGCTATCAACTGAGCCCGGCGGAGCAGCAGCTCTACGAGGCGACGACCCGTTATATCAGCGAGACCTACAACAAGGCGCGCATCCTGAACCGCTCGGCGGCACGCCTCGCCATGAGCGTGTTCCAGCGCCGCCAAGCCAGCTCGACCTATGCGCTGATGCGCTCTTTCGAGCGCCGCCTCGAGCGGCTGGACGAGGCCATCGAGCTGGTTCGATCGGGCCGTGCCGAAGAGCTGGAACGCCGTCAGAGGCGTATCGGGGAAACGCCCGACTTCTTCGAAACCCGCACTGCCGACGAGGACGCCGACGACATGGGCGAGCGGGAGCGCCACGAGGAGTTCGAAGAGAATGCCCTGGGCGGCCTTGTCGCGCCGACCCTGATGGAGCTCCAGGAGGAGCGCGCCGAGGTCGAAGCCCTGCTTGCCCAGGCCCGGCGCCTAGCCGAGGCCGGCGAGGACTCGAAGTTCGAAAAGCTTCGTGCGGTGCTGCGGGACCCCAAATTCGCCCGGGAGAAGTTCATCATCTTCACCGAGCACCGCGACACGGCCGAGTTCCTAGTACGCCGTCTTGAAGGGCTCGGGTTCACCGGACAGGTTGCGCTGATTCATGGCGGCCTCGACTACCGCGACCGCGAGGCGCAGGTCGAGCTGTTCCGGCGCCCGCTGGACGAAGGGGGCGCCAATTATCTGGTCGCCACGGACGCCGCCGGCGAAGGCATCAATCTCCAATTCTGCTGGCTCATGGTGAACTACGACGTGCCGTGGAATCCGGCGCGCCTTGAGCAGCGGATGGGGCGCATCCACCGCTATGGGCAGAAGCGCGATCCCGTCATCATCGTCAATCTCATTGCCGGGGAAACGCGCGAAGGCCGGGTCCTGAAGACTCTGCTCGACAAGCTGGAGCACATCCGCAAGCAGCTCCGGTCGGACAAGGTCTTCGATGTGGTCGGGCGCCTGTTCGAGAACGTCTCGCTCAAGGCCTATCTGGAGATGGCAACGACGGAGGACGGCGCCCGCGCCGCGATCGAGGGCATTGACGGGCTGTTGACCGAAGAGCAGGTGCGCGCGCTCGAAGAGCGGGAGCGCGCCCTGTTCGGGGGCGGCGACGTCAAGAGCCATCTGCCCGAGCTCAACGCCGCCATGGAGCAGGAGCAGTACCGGCGCCTGCTGCCCGGATACATCCGCCGCTTCGTCGAGACCGCGGCGCCCCTGATCGATCTGCGGCTGGAAGGCGATCCCGACGGCATCTTCGAGCTCACCCCGGAACACACGCGCGGGCTCGACCCCGTGCTCAGCGCGATGGAATTCTATCCGGCCGAGATGCAGGGCCGGCTGACCGTCTATCGGCCCAGGGACCGCGCCGATGCCATCTGGATGCACCCCGGCGAGCCGGTGTTCGACCGCTTCTGCGCGACGCTGCTCTCGCGCCGTGGGGACGAGGCGCGGCGCGGCGCGATCTTCGTCGATCCGCATGCCAAAGCCCCCTATCTCTTCCACCTCGCCCAGGTGTCGGTTGTCCGCCGCCAGCCGGCCGCAGAAGCCGCCGAGCTCTTTGGAGATCACGCTGGGCGTCAGGACAGCGCCCGCTCGGAGATCATCGAAAGCCGCCTGATCGGGCTTAGGCAGGAAAGCGACGGCACGATCGCTCTTTGTCCGCTGGAGCACCTGCTCCTGCTGCGGGGTGCGCATGGCGTGCCTCCCGGCAGTGTGCCTCTCGCCCGGTTAGCGCGGGGGCTGACGGACGCCGCCGCCGAATGGATCAAGGGCGACGCGCTTGCCCGCATGGTGGAGGAGCACCGCGCGCGCATCGAAAGCACCCTGCCGGAGCGTGTCGATTGGATCACACGCGGCTATGACCATAAGACGGCCGAGCTGATCGCGAAGCGGCAACGCGTGAGCGAAGCGGCGCGCCAAGGCGATCCCCGCGCCAAGGCGGAGCTCACCAAAGTGAAGGAGCAACAGCGCGAGCTCGCCGCGGAAAAAGAGCGTCGCCTGCATTGGCTGCGCATGGAGCCTGCGCTCATCGTGCCGGGTGAAGCGGTGATGATCGCGCACGCGCTCGTTCTGCCCACGGACGATCCGGAGGAGCTGAGGCGGCACGACGCCGAGGTCGAGGCGATCGCCATGCGGCTCGCGCGCGTGCACGAGGAAGCCGCCGGCGCCATCGTC
>Ga0101943_1002445_pt1 | contig 11413 bp, 8 predicted proteins | sample DewCreD2012metaG_5_FD_75244 | JGI IMG/M metagenome (GOLD analysis project Ga0101943, IMG submission 75244) | Hot spring sediment bacterial and archeal communities from British Columbia, Canada, to study Microbial Dark Matter (Phase II) - Dewar... ... | reverse complement strand
CGGGGGGCGTAAGCCTCCCGTGGTTACATGAACACGATTGCAACTGCTGTCGCACCCAATCCCAAAACGCCGTCATGTTGATGCGTAAGCCAGGGGTGGTTGCGGCAACGCAACTGCAACGGCGTTCGCCAACACGCTGGCCGGGAGTCTCCCGAGCAATTGCGGTAGCGCCTTTGCAAGTGCGTTTCCCGTCCCACGGCGGGCTCACGGCCGCCGCTCCTAGCGCTGATTGTTCGTTTGTACATCGCAAACGTCGCAATCCCGCCGGCAGGCGAACGGCGCACGAACAAGAGCGGGGGGCGTAAGCCCCCCGTGGTTCGTGAAACGGCGATTCGGAAGACGATTCGATTCCCGTTCAACGCCGGCCGTCACAACAGTGGTTGCGGCAACGCGATTGCAACGGCGTCCGCCAACACGCCGGTCGGCAGTCTCCCGAGCAATTGCGGAAGCGCCTTTGCAAGTGCGTCAGCGCGCCGCACGGCGGGCTCACGCCCGCCGCTCTTGACGCTTCGCGCGACGGTGGCGTGCGAATCTGTGCGGAATTGTCCTGGCATGAGCGATTCCCGATCACCACGGCGGCCTCGCGCCAGCCGCTCCTGGTATGTGGGAGTGTGTACATCGCAAAAGTCGCAATTCCGCCGGCGGGCAATCGCGCGAACAAGAGCGGGGGGGCGTAAGCTCCCCGTGGTTTCGCTACCACCACTGCAACGGCTTTCGTGAACACCCCGGTCGGCAGTCTCCCGGACATTTGCGGAGGCGCCTGTGCAAGCACGTCTCCCAAAGCCACGGCGGGCTTACACCCGCCGCTCTTGGCGCTGCGCGGGACGAGCGTGTCCGAATATGCACGTAATCGCGCCGGCCACACGATTACCGGTCACACGGCGGGCTCACGTCCGCCGCTCCTGTGTATGGCGTTCGTTCGCCGGTGAAAAAGCGACTTTCGCGCTGCACAAACGCACATTAGCGAACAAGAGCGGGGGGGCGTAAGCCCCCGTGGTTACACGACCGCGATTGCAACGGCGTCCGCCAACGCACCAGCGACAGTCTCCTCAACAGTGGCGGTAGCGCCTTAGCAAGTGCGTTTCCCGTCCCACGGCGGGCTCACGCCCGCCGCTCCTGCGCCGCGCGTGCGACGACGCTGTCTGAACCTGGGCGTAATCATTTTTGCACGTGCGTTTCCCACAATCACCGCGGGCTGACACGTGCCGCTCCTGCGGATGTGCATTTGTGCATCGGAAAAGTCGCAATTCCGCCGGCGGACGAACGGCGCGCGAACAAGAGCGGGGGGCGTAAGCCCCCCGTGAGTTACACGAACGCCATTGCAACGGCGTCCGCCAACACGCTGGGCTGCAGTCTCCCGAGCATTTGCGGTAGCGCCTTTGCAAGTGCGTCAGCGCGACGCACGGCGGACTGACACCCGCCGCTCCTGGTGCGTGTGCGTTTGTGCATCGCAAAAGTCGCAATTCCATCGGCCGGCGAACGGCGCGCGAACAAGAGCGGGGGGCGTAAGCCCCCCGTGGTTCACGGAAACGCACTTGCAAGGGTGTTTGCGTCAATGTCTGCGAGACTGCCAACCGTACGCCAGCGAATTCCGCTGCAGTCGCGTTACTACACCCACGGCGGGCTCACACCCGCCGTTCCTGGTGCTGCGTGCGACGACGCTGTCTGAACCTGGGCGTAATCATCCTTGCACGTGCGTTTCCCACAAACACGGCGGGCTCACGTCCGCGGCTCCTGGTGCACGTCGTTCGTTGGACGGTGAAAATGGTGCCAATCGCGCTTTGCGACAACGCGTTGGCTTCTGGCCCTGGGGGTTAGCCGGGTTGGCTTCGGAAGAGGGTGTCAATTTCGGCGTCGGTGAGGTGTTCTGCACCGTGCTGGGTGTCAATGAGCAGGGCGGTACCGCTGGGCGTTATCCAGGCGAGGAAGCGGCCCAATTGGAAGAGTTCCTTCATTTCGGGTCGGCGTTCGAGGATGCGGAAATAAGCAGGGCTGAAGGCTTTGACGACCTGGGTTCTGGTTTGCGGGGTCAATCCCTGGTCAATCCAGACGCCCCCGACTTCCAGCAGTGGCCGACCCAACACCAGGCGTTGAGCGCTGGCTGGGAGCTGGCTTTGCTGTTTGAGTTGGTTGAAGTGCTGGGACAATTCGACACCAAGTTGGTGCCTCTGCAATTCACGGTAGCCGAGGGCACTGTCGCGTAACAGTTGGGCGGCCTGTCCCTGGGCATGTTGAGTGGCACGCGCCTGAGCGGCCTGTTCTTGTGCTCGTCGAGCGAGCTCGGCCGGAAGAGCACCGGCCTGTGCGGCGTCGGCAGCTTTTCGTTCCAGTTCCAGGAGAGACCGTTCCTGCAATTCGAGGCGTGTCTGGCTCAAACCGCCGGGCCGTTGCTGCACGAGCCTGACTGCTTCCTCCATAGTCAGGATGCGCTGGCCATCGCGGCTTCGCAACAGCGCCGGCAGCGACGTTTGCGGCTCTGGTTTGCCAGGCACCGCCGGTCGTACTAGCAAAGGCAGCGGCGTGTCGGGCACGACCAGATAGCTGGTGTAAGGCGTGGCGATACCGTAACGTTTGGCCAGTTCGATGACTTCTTTTTTCAATTCCTCGCTCTCGCCGTTGAGCCGGATTTGTTCCAGCAGATAGCCGACTTTCCGCCGCGCCCAGAGTTCCTCGACGAAAGCCTTGCCATCGGCTTGAGTGGGAAAGTCCAGGCGGTAAGTAAATTCGCGTTTTTCCTGGCCGAGCATTCCGGTCAGACGAATCGTCGCCGAGCCGCTCCCTTTATAGCGTGCGAAGACAACGAGCTGGCCGTTGTGATACAGATCGGGTAACTGCGGCGGATAAAGCTCCTCCAGTTGCACCGCGCCCGAGACTTGCAGACGGAGGTCGGCCAACACCGGTTGGCTGATTTTCTCCTGGAAGGCGAGGATTTTTTCGTGGATTTCCTCGTCGCGGCGAATAAAGGTGCTGAATGCCCGCGACTGGTCGGCCAGTTGATCCAGCAGCGAAGCATTGAGGTCGTGGCCAATCCCGATGGGGAAGATGCGTGTCTGGTTAGTGTTCTGGCGGGCAATACTGGCCAGGATACGCTCGATGCGGGTCTCGCCGACAGTCGGCTGGCCATCGGTGATGAAGACGATCAGGAAGATGCGTCCGGGCTCCTGTGTCCGCAGTGCCAGCGCTGCCAGGAGCGCATCCTGGATGGCCGTGCCACCACCGGCACCGAGGCTTTCCACCCACTTTCTGGCGGCAGCGAGCGCATCCGGCTGTGCCGGTTGCATCCCGCCGGGATATTTGTTCACTGTGGTCGCGAAGTGCAGCAATGCGAAGCGATCGGTTTCCGGCAAACTTTCCAGGCAGCAGATCAGGGCCTGTTTGGCCTGCTGGATTTTCTTACCGGCCATGCTGCCGGAAGTGTCCAGGACAAAGACGACATCGCGGGGCACCCGCTGGCTCTGGCTGACCTGGTACCGTGGCGCCAGCAGTAAGGCAACGTAACCGGGCTGGTTTCGATCGGGGCGGCTGAAAAGTGCCGTCATCCCCACTTGCTCGCCCCCCAGCGTGTAGTAAAGCACAAAGTTGCGGTCGAGCAACGCCTGCTCTTGCTCGAACGTTACCGTGGCGTCGTAGTCGCTCTTGCGGGTAACTGATACCGCATGCGAGGGGCTGTAAATATTTACGATGGGATGCTGTGATTGTATCTGGACACGGAAGCTGAATTTTTCCAGCGTTTGCAACGCCCGACCGTCGGTTTTCAGCGGGTAAATAAACTCCACAGTGTCCTGGTCGCGCCCACAAACGGAAGCGAAGGCGATTTCGATCTTCTGATCGGCGTTGGGCGGCACTGGGAAAATCCTCGCCTGAAACAGGTCGCTGCCGAGGTATTCCAGCAACCCCGGGTCCTGGCTCTGGCGAACGATACTCAAGTAGATTTGCCGGGCATGATCGGCTTCGACCAATTCCGCCTTGACCGGTTGACCATCCACCCACAGGGTGAATTCGCGTACCGCTGCACCTTTCGGTACGGGGAAGACGTACGTCGCTTCCAGCGGACGCGAGGTGTGATTGCGAAACACCTGGTTCACTCGGGTCTGCGCCACCTGGTCGGTGATGGTGACTTCCACCTGGTGCTGAACCAGCGCCAAGGGCGGGATCTCCGGTTCTTTGGGAATAACCAGCCCCCGCGCCTGGCTGACACTAACCAGAAGCAGCAAACCCCAGCATACGGCAAGGCCCCGTTTCATGTTCCAGCTCCTACTCCTGGAGGGGATCGACCTGCGGCAGTCCCACTCCGCTCGGCCTGGCGACATTCTGCAGCGGCAGGCGTTGACCGCTGGTTTCCCCAAGGCGGTTCGCACAACCTTCCGAATCTGTGACGAACGGCGGCCGGGTCGGGATTTCGCTTCTGGTGTGGCACGCCCTCGCAGATTATGCTACAGTTGAAAGCGGACTGGCAGCGGTTATAATACGCTCCCGGTGCCTTGCTGCTGGAGGCAGTCGGCGGACGTCAGCGCACCGTGGATAGCAAAGGCGGGAGCGGAATCGGCGGAGTCGCCGATCGCCCAGCAGCGCGACAAACGCGGCGGGCGCAGAAAGCCGACCGGGACGATTTACGACCCATATCTTGCGAGGGAGATGTAAATCATGCCCGAAGAAAAAGAAGCGCGATTCGTCGTCGAATGGAAGCGGATATTTCCGTGGTGGCATATCTTTCGTTCGTTCAGCATCGCCCTGGACTACCGCAAGTTGGGTCTGGCCATAGTAGGAATTGTCGGCACCTGGCTGGGCTGGGCGCTGCTGGCGCTGATACTCGACCCCGGTGATCCGGGAGCAGTGCCGGCAGCCACTGCCGAGGGTGGCACCGTCAGCGAGGAGTGGCGGCAATGGCAACGCCGCAAGTATCTTCACGATATCACTCAGGAATGGCTGATCTGGCCGGCCAATGTACCGCGGGGCGATACGCAATTACCGCCGCACCGCGCTGTGGCCGAACTGTCGCCACGCCTGGCTACCATTGACTATTGGATGGCGCAGGTGCCCGCTATTCTCGAACCCCTCGCCCGACTGGTGCGTCCCCTGACTTATTTCCTGGACGAGCGGGCCAGTTGGCAGAGTCATATTTTCGCAGCGCTGGGCGTGCTCTGGACGCTGGTAGTCTGGGGATTCGTCGGCGGAGCGTTGACGCGTATTGCTGCTGTCGAATTTGCCCGTCGGGACCGCATCCCATTGGGGGAAGCAGTTCGTTTTGCCGGTCGGCAGTTCCTCTCGCTTTTCGCCACCCCGATCTTCCCCATCGCCGTGGTCGCGGTGATCACCGTAGCCGTCTGGCTGGTCGGCACGGTGCTGGTCATGATTCCCTGGGTCGGCGACATGGTCGGTGCCCTGACTTTTCCGCTGGCGCTGCTGGCCGGGTTACTGATGGCGGTTCTGTTGCTGGTCTATGCAGGCTGGCCGATCATGTATCCCGCTGTCAGTGCCGAAGCCGGCGACGCTTTCGATGCCATCAGCCGATCCATGTCCTACATGTATCAGCGACCCTGGCACTATGTTTTCTACTGGGCAGTGACGCTGGTCTATGGCATCCTGGTGCTGTTTTTCGTGGTGACGTTTACGTCGTTTTTCGTGTATCTGACGGGGTGGGCGTTGAATCTGGTATGGCGGCCCTGGTGGCGAGCCGGTGAGGTGGATGTCATTCGCGCCCTGTTCGTTTATGCACCGGAGTCGTATGGCTGGCGGGACATGCTCGCTCCCGGTCTGGGGTCGGCCGCTCAGGTCACCGAAAAAATGGCCTTAGTCCCGCGGGTGGCGGCGTTGATCCTCGGCTTCTGGTTGCACCTGGTCTTTCTCGGCATGCTGGGCTTCGCGTACAGCTTGTTCTGGTCGGCCAGCACCGTCATTTATTTCCTACTCCGCAAGGCCGTGGATGAAACCGACCTCGACGAAGTGTACCTCGAAGAAGAGCAGGATGAGTTATTCCCCCGTCCGGTAACTCCGCCCGATGTTTCGCTAACGCAAGTCAATCCGCCGGATGCTAGCGTCACGACGGTGTCCGGCACTTCGAGCGCCCCGCCGACATCCACGGAAACGCCGCCCAGCCAGGAATCCGGCCCGGCCAACCCGTGATGCAGAGGCGTACCTTCCTGGCCGCTCCAGGGCGAGGCTACGACACGCTGGTCCTTTTTCTGTTGGACGTTGACTCTCAGCTAATGCACCTGGACTATCGTCTTGTCCACAGACCGATGGCTAGGAGGTCTGCGTAGGCATTTGCGCTATGGCACGAACCATCGCTCTGTACACCGGAAGCTGGCGGGATCGCTCGCTGGCGGAACTGGCGACGAAAGCCAGCGAATGGGGTTATGCCGCCCTGGAGCTGGAATGCGTGGCCGACCACTGCTTGCCGCAGCGAGCCACTACCGAGCAAGATTATGTAGCGGAGTTAGTGCGGTTGCTCGAAGCTCAGGAATTACAAATTGCCGCATTGAGTTATGAAGCCGCCGGGGGATTGCTTACCGAAGGCTCTGCCACGAACTGGCAGGAAGTTTTGCCGGAACATCTCCGCCCATTGACCGATGCGGAGACGTGTCGGCAGCAAGCGGCGGCGGAATTGCTGGCCGCTGCTCAAACCGCCCAGCAACTCGGTGTGCAGGTGCTGGTAACCGCCAGCGGCTGTCCATTGCCGGCGACGGCGTTTTTTTCACCCCAACGCTGCCTGCCACGCTACCAGGCCTTTTTACAGGAACTGGCTCGACATTGGACAAGTGTCCTCGACGAACTGGCAACACTGGACGTTCGGCTGGCTTTCCTGGTGCAACCGGGGCAAGCGGTCTGGGATGCCTATTCGGCGGAGTTGTTTCTGGAAGCACTGGGCTGGCGTTCGCAGGTCGGATTGGCGGTGGATACCGGGGCACTATACTGGCATGGCACAGACCCGGCGCAGCTCATTCGCCGCTTCGCCGATCGCATCATCCATGTTCGCATCAGCGACGTGGCCGTGCACCTGACCGGGGACAACAGCGTCCTGTCGCCATTGCCACACGGCGATCCGCGTCGCGGTTGGGACTGGCGTTCGCCCGGACATGGCCAGGTGGATTTCCAGTCGCTGCTGCGCGCCTTGCACGACATCTGTTATACCGGCGCCGTATCTGTGGCCTGGGCGGATCCGCATATGCATCCCGAATTCGGCGCAGCCGACGCCTGCCAGTTCCTCAAACGACTCGATTTTCCTGGCCGCCACGAGGTCCCCGAACGATAGAATAATACTCGGCGAATTGGCCGCCGCGTTCGTATCGGCGGTGCGGATATCGCCTGCTACCTGCTGGCTGACCGGGAGAGCGACTCCTATGGACTGGGAACTCAACGAACGACTCAAACAGCAGTGGACGGATAAATTCGTCGTTGTAGATGATTCGCGACCAGAGCTGCGCCGATTCCAGGGCATTGTTGGTCGCGTGGTCACCGTCAACATGAACAACCGCTGCATCGTGGACTTTCAGGACGGTGCCTGGTACGACATCCATCCCGATTACCTCCGCATCTGCCCTGACCAGGAGGAAGCCCGCAAACAATACGACCCAAAGAAGAACAGCGCTCAGCCCATTCCCACCCGGCAAACCTAGTCCACGCCCATAAGCCAAGCCATCAAGAGCGTCGGCATAGACGATGGCTTGGTGTCTGCTTTGACGATGGCGTTGACACACGCACAGGGAATTGTGTTTTGCCGGAATCACTGGCAGAATGGAGAGTTGAATGCAAACGTGTTCAGCGGCTCGTTTTTGCACGCGCTTAGCGCAAGGCGATGGGACGCAGACAGAATCCCGCTGTCGTGCCGCGAATCTTGTTGACCGCACAAATGTAGCAGAACTCGTACACCCGGTCGCGTGCCAGCTCTTCCAGGTAATGCAACTCACCGATGTGTACGCCTTGCTCAATCAGCAAATAGTGGTGCACGGGCAGAAAGCTGGGCGGCTCGTTGGGACCTGGGGTATGTTCCAAACCGCTGGTGTCCGAACCGATGAGCATGGCACCCTGCTGCTCGACCAGCCAGCGGGCGGCTGGTAAATCAATCCCGGCCGAATCGTGCTGCCGGATGCGTTCCTGATCCGCGCCATCCTCGCCCCAGTAGCGTAACACCCCGGTGCGGATCAGCACCACATCTCCGGGTCGTAATTTCGTTCCCTGGGCCTGGAGCGCGCCCTGCAGGTCTTCGACGGTAATGCGATAATGGCTGGGCAATGCCTCCAGCTTGCGGAACCTGGCCACATCAATCAGCACGCCACGTGCAACAATAGGGGGAATGGAGACGGCGTCACATTTTCGCACGCCGAAGTTCCCGCCCCACTCCGCCTCACGAAAACCGTTGTACCAGTGCATGTCCTCTCCCGCGGTGATATGCGCTAGGCCGTCTATTTGCGTTCCCACATTGTCGCTGATAAACAAGGCGCAACTGTGCCAGGCCAGCCGATGCGGATTGATCTTCGGGTCACTGACTGCCGGATAATCCTTCTGCCGCAGCAAACCTTCCGGGGAACGGAAAAGGATGATTTCGGCGGGATTGTGTCCGGGCCAGCGATAGGATCGCCGACTGTAGGTCACGCCCAGGTCGTACACTTTGCCCTGTTGCACCAGGCGGAGAGCGGCCAGTCGGCTCTGATCGGTCATAGCATTGAGCGCGCCCACTTCATCCTCTTGGCCCCAGATCCATCCCCAGCCCTGACCGCGTTTCCAGCCGCGGATATTTGGCTCGGCGGCTTGAAACTGTGCCGCTGCCACGCTTATCGTCTCGCTTGACTGGTCGTGATTCGATTGCCAACGCCCTGCATACCAGGCTGCTAGCATCGCCAATACCACGCTGCAGGGTTTCCACAGCGCTGACGTACGCAGCGAAATTGCTGGTCCGCGGATCGCGCGGAAAAGAACGCGTAGCATGGAATCACCGGTTCTTTGCGGGCTCATAACCAGCTCCTGTTCGTTCGCTCGTGTTTTTTTGGCTGTTACTGCGGAGGAATTTAGCGACCGCGGCTGCCAAGGGCGAGAGAACATGCACGCGGCCAAGCATACGACCATTGCCCATCGTGCCGCCATTCGCTCCGCAAACAGCATCGGCCCGGTTTAGCGAGGCCGGCAGGTCTCAGCGTCGGCCGTCGGCTTGCGGGGATTCTTCCCAGTCCCACCAGGTCTCGCCCGGCTCGTATGGGACTTCTTCCTCTTCCTGCGGTGGGCGACGAATGGCCGCTCGTACTGCCCACAGGCCGACTTCGTACAGCAGAACCATCGGCAGCCAGATAATCAGCAGACTCGCCGGGTCCACCGACGGCGTGACCACAGCCACCAGGATCAGCATCACGAACCAGGCAATCCGCCGTTTGCTGGCCATCTGTTCCGGCGTGATAATGCCAATCCGCCCCAGCACGTACATCACCAGGGGCAGCTGGAAACACAGCCCCGTAATCACCGGCATCAGGATGGCGAAACTCAGCCATTCGCTCAGTCGGAAATCCGGTTCGATGTTCAGCCACAGGTTGAATTCCAGAAGCGCCTTCAGAGCCCCAGGGATCACGAATATCTGGCAAACCACCACGCCCGTCAGGAACAAACCCACGCTCGGAAAAAGCGAATTGTACACCAGCCGCTTTTCATGCGGATACAGACCGGCCGCGATAAAGCTCCAGATGTGGTAGAAAATCCAGGGACTGGCCAGAACCAGCCCGGTGATGATCGCCACCTTGAACCACACCATGAACACCTCCATCGGGTTCATCGAGATCAGCGTTACCCGTTTGGAGATGATGCCCAGGGAAACCCGAAACTTGTCGAGAAAATCGATCGGACGAACCGTGATCTGCACAGGTATCGCGGCGCCTTCGGTGGCATCGCCGGCATTTGGCGTGGGCGAACCCTGCTGGGCATCGTCCCCGGCCGCCGAGGTTTGCTGCCCCTTGAACAGCTGCGGAAACATCTCTACCAGCGCTCGCCGGAGTTCCTCGCGGCTGAGCCGAGCTTCTAGCTCAACTGGTTCAACAAACGGTTTCAGATATGCGGCTTCTGGATGCTTACGTACATCCTCGTGTATCTGCTCCAGAATGGGCATCTCCCGGCCGGGGTTGTTCTGGTAATAGCGCCAATGGTACTCCAACAAGGCAGCTTCCACGGGAGCCTGGATGATCCGTAACACGTAATGGGCAATGAAGAAGCTGAGGAAGACGGCGATGACGAAACTCCAGATCGCCCGCCACAAGTGCCGCCGCAGGTCCTCCAGATGTTCGCCGAAGGTCATGCGGGTATCGGCAAACATGTCATCGGGGTCGGGCAAAGCGGGTTGCGTTCGCGGCATGAGTATCCTCCCAGAAGAGCACAGGGCAGGAGGGCAAGCCCCCATGCAATGGAGACAGGCACGGCATAGACCCAGCCACCGCTGGCAAACGTTGGTGCATCAAGCTCAGCCTGCCCCACGGTCGCTCCTGCGACAGTGGGCTCGATGCAACCATTCAGTCCAAAAGTTTTCTCTGTCTATCTTACGCACCGACTACCGACATTTCAGGATGCGGTATTTCAGTAGCGCCGCGCGTCGGCCCGCCGTAGCGATTGGGAATCGCTCCTGCCAGGACAATTCCGCACAGCTTCGCACACGATCGTCGTGCGAAGCGCCAAGAGCGGCGGGTGTCGGTCCGCCGTGTGGCTTGACAAAACGAACGTTGCGCGTCGTAAAACGGAAGTGCAATTGCAAGCATGGACTGTTTCGCACGGCTGGCTTACGCCCCCCGCTCTTAGTTGGCGTGACGGTAGCTGGCCACGCTATGCGCATTGCACGCGCGACCTCGGCATGCTCAGCACGGCTGGGTTACGCCCCCCGCTCTTGTTCGCGCGCCGTTCGCCCGCCGGCGGAATTGCGACTTTTGCGATGTACAAACGAACAATCAGCGCCAGGAGCGGCGAGCGTTAGCCCGCCGTGTTTGTGGGGAAACGCACGTGCAAGGATGACTACGCCCGGGTTCACACAGCGTCGTCGCACATGCACCAAGAGCGGCGGGCGTGAGCCCGCCGTGGTTCGGGAGACGCACTTACAAAGGCGTTACCGCACTTGCTCGGTAGACGGCCGCCGGTGTGTTGGCGGACGCCCTTCCAATCGCGTTGTCGCAACCACGGGGGGGCTTACGCCCCCCGCTCTTGCTTGCCGTCACGGTAGCCCGGCGTGCTATGGGCATTCCACGTGCGAGCTCGGGATGTTCGACACGGGGGCTTACGCCCCCCGCTCTTGTTCGCGTGCGTTCGCCGGCCGACGGAATTGCGACTTTTGCGATGCACAAACGTACATGCACAGGAGCGGCGGGCGTAAGCCCGCCGTGAGTCGCAGGGCGCGCGGACCGGGAGAATGCGAATTTGTGCGGTAAACGCACCGCGTCAGCGCCGCCTCGCG
>Ga0101943_1002153_pt2 | contig 11424 bp, 9 predicted proteins | sample DewCreD2012metaG_5_FD_75244 | JGI IMG/M metagenome (GOLD analysis project Ga0101943, IMG submission 75244) | Hot spring sediment bacterial and archeal communities from British Columbia, Canada, to study Microbial Dark Matter (Phase II) - Dewar... ... | reverse complement strand
ACTGGTCGCGTCGCGCGGCGGGCAGATACCAGCCGAGGGGCAGCTGCGGGTCGGCGAAGGCGTCGGGCAAGGGCAACTCGGCGGGGTCGGGCGCGGTCTGTAGCACGGTGAACTCGGCGTTCGGCGTGTGGCGCGTCAGCATCGTGCGCAGCCCCGCCAACAGCACGCGCCACCGCTCCGCCAGAAACGCCCGCCAGTCGTCCCAGAAGCGGCTGCGGTTGGGGTCTAACTCCTGCGGTTTGACCGACTCGTCGGGCGCGACGAGGTACGGCAGCCCGCGCCCCTCGCGCCAGAGGGGCATCAGCCACGTGGCTTGCTCGTGGCGCTCCAGTTTCGTGCTGGTGTCCCACGCGCGTTCCAGTTCGGTCAGGTCGGGGTAGCGCGTCTTGAGGTGCGCCAGCCATTCCGCCTGCGCCAGCGGGCTGGTCGGCAGCGTGCTGACGCTCAGGATGTCCCAGTCGCTCTGCAGCAGCCACCCGCGAAAGCCCTGCTTGGGGGCGCGGTGCGTCAGCAGGTGCAGCAGCGCGTCGCGATAGGCATCCCAGCCGTCCCACAGGTCGGGCATGGCGTTCTTGCGCAGGGGGTACAGCAGCAGCACGCTCTCGGCGGTGTCGCCGATGGCGGTCGTCGCGCGCCCGTTGCTGAGTTCCAGCAGACTGCTCAGGCGCAGGTACGGCGTCTCGCGCGGCGAGACCGCCAGCATCAGGCGCGTCGCGTCAGGCGCAATCAGCGTGTAGACCCCGTCGGCGTTGCCTGCCATCCGATAGCGTTCGGGCGCGATAGTCCAGCCGTCTGTGCGCGGCAGGCTCGCCAGCCACAGTCGCCACTCCAGCCCTGACGCCTCCGCCGTCTCCAGCAGCGATTGCCACGCCTCGCGGCTGGGCAGCGCATCAAGGCGGATGACCACCTCCTGTACGCCCTGCGCCTTGAGTTGGCTTAGTTGCGCGGCGAGGTCACCTGCAGGGTAGTCCAGCACGACGCCCAGTGTGTGCGACTTGGAAGGCTGGGCAGTCGCGTTTCCCGATTGTATGGTCGCGATCGCCGATCGCGAGGTTTCTATCGTCGATGGAACGGTTTCCGATGGCGATGGTACAGTTTCTATCGACGATGGTACAGTTTCCATCGACGATGGTACAGTTTCTGTCGACGATGGTACAGTTTCTATCGTCGTTGGTACAGTTTCCGATGGCGTTGGGGAGATTACGGATTTGCCCTCACCCCCTTTGTCCCCCTCTCCCAACGAGTTGGGAGAGGGGGAGTTGGCTCCTCTCGCCCACTGTGTGGGAGAGGGGCTGGGGGTGTGGGCGATTGCGGCTCCCCTCTCCCACTTGGTGGGAGAGGGGTTGGGGGTGAGGGCAATCGAGGCTCCCCTCGCCCACTGCGTGGGAGAGGGGCTGGGGGTGAGGGCGAACACAACGCCGACCCCAATCAATAGCCCGCACAGCGCGAAAATTCGCCTCATGCCTCCAACTCCAACTCTTTCTTAAGCAGACGCTTCAGCACCTTGCCCGTGTTGGAGAGGGGCAGTTCGCTGCGGAAGATGACCTCGCGGGGCACTTTGAAGTTTGCCAGTCGCTCGCGGGCGAAGCGGATAATCTCGCGCGGGTCGGGCTGCGTGTCGGGCTTGGGCACAATCACGGCAACGGGCACTTCGCCGCGTTCGGGGTCGGGCTTGCCAATCACCGCGCACATCGCCACCGCAGGATGCTCCAACAGCACGCGCTCCACCTCGCTGGGGTACACATTGATGCCCCCGACGATAATCATATCCTTCTTGCGATCGACGATGTAGAGGTAGCCGTCCTCGTCGAACTTGCCCATATCGCCCGTGTGATACCAGCCGTTGCGCATCGCTTCGGCGGTTGCTTCGGGGTTGTTGTAGTAGCCCAGCATCACATTGCGCCCGCGCACGACGATTTCGCCGATTTCGCCCGTCGGCACTTCGTTGTCGTTCTCGTCAAAGATTTTGATTTCAACGCCGGGCAGCGGGACGCCGACCGACCCGATTTTGCGCACGCCTTTATGGGGCGGCGGGTTCACGCTGGTGACGGGCGCGCACTCGGTGGGTCCGTCGCCCTCCAAGATGGCACAGCCGAATCGCGCCTCGAAGGCTCGCTGGACAGGCTCTGGCATCGGCGCGCCGCCCGACACGCAGTATTTGAGGGCGCTCAGGTCGTACTCACGGTCAGCGGGCACTTGCAGGATGGCAGCGTACATCGCGGGCACGCCCGGGAATACGGTAATCCGATGGCGCTCCATCGCCTCCAGCGCGTGCTGGGGCATAAACCGCTCCATCAGCACGCTGGTTCCGCCCAGCCACAGGCAGAAGTTCATGCACACCGTCTGCCCGAACGAGTGAAACAGCGGCAGCACGGTCAGGAACCGCTCGTCGGGGTCTAACTCCAGCAGCGCTTGGCACGCTTCGATATCGAACAGAATGTTGTCGCTGGAGAGCATCACGCCTTTGGGGAAGCCTGTCGTGCCTGAGGTGTAGATGAAGACCACGGGTTCGTGGACGCCGACGGGCGCAGGGGGCAGCGGGTCGCCTGCGGGTTTCATGAGGCTGTCGAACGGGCGCACGCCGTCGGGCAGGTCGCCCTCCGCGCCGACCACCAGCACGGTCTGCATGCTGGGGATTTCGGGCTTGGCGTGCAGCACGGTCTCCAGCGTCATCGGGAAGGTAATAGCGGCTTTGACCCCTGCGTCGCGCCAGATGTAGGCGATTTCGGGCGCTTTCAGCAGCGGGTTCACGGGCACAGCGATTGCGCCCAGCCTGCCCAGCGCGTGGTAGGCAATCACGAACTGGGGCAGGTTCGGCAGCATAATCCCCACGCGGTCGCCTGCTTGGATGCCCAGTTCCTCGCGCAGCCCGCGCGCGAAGGCGTTCACAGCGCCCCACAACTGCGCATACGAAATCGGTTGGTCTCGGAAGATAAGCGCGGGCTTGTCGGGATGGTTTGCCGCACCGCGCTCGATAATCTGGTGTAGCACCATCGTCGTCTCCTCCTGTTTCAGGAGGCAGGTTCGACGCGCAGGGGCAGACTCCTATCGGCAGGGGTTAGCCTAATTTCCCCTCGAACGCTTCGAGGCTGGGTGCGAGCGCGGCTTCGGCAGTAAGCGCCTCTAACTGCTCGAGCGATTCGATTTGTACGAGGCGTGGTTGCAGGCGTAGGGCATCCTCGCCGAATCGCGTCTGCAGCAGGCGTAGCGTGGCGCGGACGAGACCGTCACGGAGACCCTGCTGGATGCCCTGCTGGATGCCCTGCTGGATGCCCTGCTGGATGCCCTGCTGGATGCCCTGCTGGATGCCCTGCCGCAGTCCCTTCCGCACCCCTTCCTCGATAGCGAGTTCCTCAAGGCTGGTCAGGGGCATATCCTGTTCTGCCTCCAGCCGCTGAATGAGTTCTCGCACGACCTGATTCTGCAGTTTCGTCAGGTTCATCAGATAATCCACCACCCTGTAGAGGTCTATAACCTGCTTGGGATTATACCCTCTGGTGTGCATTTGGCGCACAAGGGCAAGTTTCTCGCGCAACATAAGTTCGGGGTTGCCGCGCGTCTTGAGGGCGCGCAGGTGCGCCAACACAACCAACGCGAAGGGGTTCCTCGACTGCTCCAGGGTCGCCTCGTCAAAGTCGAGCAGTTTGACGGTGGGGAAGCGGAAACGCACCTCGCAGCCAGCCAGCGCGCGTTCGAAGGTATCGGGACGCCAGTTCGGGTCGTTGTCTGCCAATATCGCAAGGCTAATCAGTTCGGGAAATTCGTAAGAGTCGAAGACGCGGTAGTAGTAAACGAACATCTGCAGGGGAAAGTTCGCTGTGCGCTGGGCTTGAATCTCGATATGCAGCAACACGATACGCTCCTTTCCGTCGCGAAAGTAGACGCGCACCAACACATCGACGAAGCGTTGCGTTCTACCGAGAAACGGTACGGGGCGCATCAGTTCGGTATTCAGAAACTGATACCCACGCGCCCAATCAATCTGCGCGTAGAGGTCAGGGAAAAGCAGCTCAAGGCATTCGGGCAGGAACGCTCGCAGGGCGTGCTTCCAGCCTGCGTCGAAACGCATCCGTGCGCGGAACGAACGCATAGTACCTCAGCGTTCGCTACAGGGGTGTGATTTCCTGCTTCGTTTCCAGACGCGCCACGCGCGGCAGGCGCCAGCCGTGCCACGCATCGAACATGAGCAGGAACGCGCCCTGCACGATGACCGCCCAGCCGAAGCCGTGCAGCATGCGGTTGGCGGGATCCCACTGCGTCAGCCCCACCCCGACCGCGATGTAGACCACATCCAGCGCGGCGTTGACCCACAGCAGGCGCACCAGTTGGCGCATCCAGCCCTGTTGGGTCGGCGCATCGGCGTTCTGCGCGGCTTTGCGACGCACCCCACGCAGCGCAAACAGCGCAATCAGTGCGTTAATCACCGCCCACGCGACGGTCATCCCGCCGAACGCGCGCACCCACTCGCGCGTGGAAAGCATCATCGGCAGCCCCGCGCCGAAACTCAGCGCCGCCCACAACAGCAACTGCCGCATCATCCGCGCCTGATAGTCCAGAAACGGCACGCCCGAAGTGTACCCCTTGCAGGAGCGCGCGCCCGCCCCGCGAATCAGAACACGGAGGTTGCTATGGACTACACGAAACTCTTGGCGAAGTTCACGCTGGATGTGGTTGACGAACTGATGCGCTATGCGAAGGCTGTGCCCAACGACAAGTTGACTTGGCGTCCTGCCGAGCATGCGCGTTCCGTGCTGGAGATTCTGCAGGAGTGCGCGACGCTGCCTGCGGCGTGGGCGGCGTGGTTGCAGGAGCGTCCACAGTCGCCGCCCAGTATGGAGCAGTACGCCCCCTACTGCGCGCAGGCGGCGACGCTCACCACGCTGGACGCCTGCGAGACCGCCCTGCGCGAGAACACCGCGCGCTTGCTGCAGGTCGTCGAGACGCTTTCGGAGGCTGACCTCAGCCAGACCGCCGTCGCGCCGTGGGGCAAGACCTACACACTCGCCGAAGGCTGCATGCTGCACCACTGGAAGCTGACCTACCATTTGGGGCAGGTCGCCTACATCCAGTTGCTGTACGGCGACACGGAGTATCACTGAGTGTGCCCCTTGACGCCCGCACGCGTCTTCGGGTAGAATTAGAGCGCGGTCGGGGCGTAGCTCAGCATGGTAGAGCGCTCCTTTCGGGTGGGAGAGGTCGGCAGTTCGAATCTGCCCGCCCCGACCAGTGCGCTTAGTCCAGCACGCCCATCTCCCGCAGAAGGTTGCGCAGCCGTTCGCGCGTGCGCTCGTTCACGGGCACAAGCGGCAGGCGCAGGCTCTCCTCGATGCGCCCCAGAATCGCCAGCACACACTTGACGGGCGCGGGGTTCGTCTCCCAGAAGTTCGCCTGCATCAGCGGCTGGAGCCGATAGTGCCACATGCGGGCGGTCTCGGCGTCGCCCTGCAGCGCGGCGCGGGTCATTTTCGCCGTCCATTCGGGCAGCTCGTTGCCAATCACCGAGATTACCCCGTCGCCGCCCATCAGTATCGTCGGCGCGGCGAAGATGTCGTCGCCCGCGTAGACCGCAAAGCCTGGCGGACGGCTACCCAGAATCTCCAACGCCTGCACGATGTTGCCGCTCGATTCCTTGACGCCCACAAGGTGGGGCACTTCGTGCGCGATGCGCAGGATGACATCAGCAGGGTAGTTGCGCCCTGTGCGGGAAGGCACATTATACAGGATGATGGGGATGTCGGCTTGCTCGGCGATGGTGGCGTAGTGGCGCAGCAAGCCTTCGGGTTCGGGCTTATTGTAGTAGGGGGTCACGGACAGCACGGCGGTCGCGCCCGCGCGCTTGGCGTGCTGCGCCAGCCCGACGGCTTCGTGGGTGGCGTTGCTGCCCGCGCCAGGGCACACAGGCACGCGCCCGTTCGCCTGCTCCAGCACGATGTCCATCACGCGGCGGTGTTCCTCGTGGGTGAGCGTCGCGCCCTCGCCTGTGGAGCCGACAGGCAGCAGCGCATCCACGCCCGATTCAATCAGCCAGTCAACCAGCGCGCGCATACGGGGTTCGTCCACTGCTCCGTCGCGCGTAAACGGCGTGACCATCGCCACGCCCAGCCCTCGAAACGGCGGTGTTCGCATCAGCGTTCCTCCTTGTGTGCTAAGATTTCGTGCAGCACCTCTGCGAAGTTATAAAAGCCCGTGCGTCCGACGAGCCACTCGGCGGCGCGCACCGCGCCGTAGGCGAACCCGTCGCGGCTCTTGGCGCGATGCGTGAGTTCGATCCAGTCATACGGACCGTCCAGCATCAGGCGGTGGGTTCCGAACTCGCTGCCGATGCGCACCACGCCGACGGAGAACTGCGCGTCGGGCAGGCGATGGTCAGCAGGTGCGGGGTACTGCGCCGTGCGCCTGTTGTCCAGCGCGTGCTGCAGGCGGGTTGCCAGCGCGCGGGCGGTGCCGCTGGGCGCGTCCGCCTTGCCGCGATGGTGAATCTCCTCAATCGCGACATCCCAGCCCTCCAGCGTCAGCAGTTGCGCCGCGAGGCTCACCGCCTGCTGCAGGAACACCTGCACGGCGATGGAGAAGTTCGGCGCGTACAGCACGCTGCCGCCATTTGCCTGTACCTGCTGCGCAATCGCCTCGCGCTGGGCGTCCCAGCCTGTCGCGCCGATGATTAGGGGCGTGCGGGTTTGCAGGGCGAGTTCGACATGCGCGGGTACGGAGTCCGCGTGCGAGAAGTCAATCAGCGCGTCGCTCTGCTGGGCAACCTGCAGGCGGGCGTCGAGTGGTGTGTCGCGGCGGATAACGCCTGTAATCATGTGTCCGCGCGCGGTCGCTGCCCGCTCGACCGCCTGTCCCATCCGTCCGTAGCCGATGAGTCCGATCCGCATCGTCGTCTCCGAGTGCCCGTAAACGCAGGGCTATTGGGGGAACGCAGCGAGCGAGGCAAGCGTGAGTCGAGCAGGCGGTCTGCCTGATCGAGTAGCGCTCCGCTTCGCGCGGGGCGAAGCGACAGTCTGCAGGATGTTCTCCTGCAGCCCAGCCGTGCGGTCGCCGAGACTCCGCGTGGCTTCGGCGGGCAGCCCTTTCCGCAGCGTTCGTCGGCGTCGGCGCGCCTCCCGCGGCGTACTCATGCTTACCCGCGCCTCTACTCGGCAAATTCCCTTCCGCATGGAGTATACCCCAGCCAAGGCGCGGGGGCAAGTCATGCCATTTGGCACGAAAGTTGCTGTAAACCCCATGCAGCACGCAGCGGGGGTTTTAGAGCGATGCACTATTCTGTGGATTATTATTCGGAGTCGGAGTTCTGGAACGGAGACACGCTGGAGTTGGAGCAGGAACAGGGGCTGAGCGGCACCGCGATCGACGCGATGTTCGGCGAGATTTTGCGCCGTCCGCTGCTGCTTCCTGACGAAGAGTTGGAGCTGCTCCAGCGGGCGCAGCAAGGCGACGAGGACGCCCAGAACCGTCTGATTGAGTCGAACCTGCGCTTGGTCATTAGCGTCGCGCGGCGCTATGTGCGCCCAGGCTTGCCCCTTGAAGACCTTGTGCAGGAGGGCGCGATTGGTCTCATCAAGGCGATACGCAACTTCGATGTGAATCGCGGGCTGCGGTTCAGCACCTACGCCGTCCACTGGATTCGCCAGAGCGTGGGGCGCGCCGCCGACGCGCAGACCAACATGATCCGCCTGCCGAACCATGCCGTCGATTCGCTGCGCAAAATCGAGCGCACGCGCAACGAGTTGCGGGCGGCGCTGGGCAAGGAGCCGACCAACGAGCAGATTGCGGCGCAGTTGCAGATGCCTGTGAGTAAGGTCGCGCGCCTCTCGCGCTACGCCCGCGGGAACTACTCGCTGGAACATAAAGCGCACGACGACCAGAGTACCCCCCTCGGCGGGCTGCTCGCCAGCCCCGAAGAGGAAGACCCTGAAGCGGTCGCCATCGAGCGCGTCTGGATCTCGGAGATTCTGGAGATTGTGGAGCGCTGCCTGACTCCTGGCGAACGCTGGGCGCTCTACCGCCACTTGGGGATGGATGTGAGCGAATTTCCGCCTGGTCAGGGCAAGCGTCCCTCGCGCGAGCGCATCCGCCAGTTGGAGAAGCAGGCGCTCACGAAGCTGCGCACGATGGTGCGCGAACACTTCGCCGAGAAGTGAGCCGCTACTGCGCCTTTGCCACAACTGCGGGGAAGCCCTTGCTTGCCAGCTGGTTCTTGAGCGCCTCGGCTTTAGCGCGATCGCGCGTCGCCAGCGTCTGCACGCGGTAGAGCGTCTTGCCGTCGCGCTGGAACGGCACGATGCTCGCTTCGAACCCGCTGGCAAGCAGGCTCTGCACGACCTGGTTTGCGTTCTCGCGGTTTTCGTAGACGCCCACCTGCACGCGGTACAGGGCGCTTGCCTGAGGTTCGGTCTCGGTGCGGGTGGGCGCGGCAGGCTCCATCGGCTGGTTCGGCTCTACGGGCGTCGGCGCGGGCGGCTCTGGGGCAGGCGTTTCGGCAGGCGGCTCCGTCGCGGGCGATTCGAAAGGGTCATCGGGCACGAAGTATTCGTCCTCGACGGGCGGCGGCGCGTCGACAGGCGTCTCGTCGGCAGGGGCTGTGGACTTGGGCTTGCGTTCGCGCCGTTTCTGCTGGTAGCGCTCGTAATCGAACGGGGCGACCTCGCGCGAGCCGATGATTACGCCTGTGCCCGCCGTCACATCGGGCGGCAGCTTCTCCTGAACCGCTACTTTGGGCATCGGTTTGGGTTCAGGCGCGGTCGCTTGGGGCGGCGCACTGGCTTCAGGCGCGCGCGTCAAGCGCAGCTGCACGCGCCCATCCTCGGAAACCATAATGCGCGGTCCCAGCCCGTAGTAGCCGACCGCCATGAAAATCAGGAACACGGCGACCCCTGCGCCGACCGTCTTCAGGAACCGCTTCACCGAGAACCCGTCCTCTTCGCGACTGCGAAAATCGAGCGGCATAACGACCTCCGCGAATATTATAGCATGCGCAGGCGCAGAGGCAAATGGCACGAAAGTTGCTACAGGATATAACGAGTGCGCATCCCGCGTCGGGGAAGCAGACTATCGTCTTGCCTCATCCTCTCCAAGCGCGCCCCAGGTTGTCCCTCCCCCTGGGGCGCGCTTTCGTTTAGCTGCTGGGCGCGGCGCGCGGGCGCAGGCGTTTGGCGGGCGCGTCGCTCGCGTCGGCGGGTTCGGGCGTCGTCGCGGCGGGCGGCGGCGCAGGCTCCAGCGTCTGCGCGGGCTGGTCGCCCTCATCGTCGCGCATCAGCGCCAGAAACTCCTCGCGACTGAGGTTCTCGCGCTCCATCAGCGCCTGCACCACGCGATCCATCTTGTCGCGGTTGCGCGTGAGGATTTCGCGGGCGCGCTGGTAGCACTCTTCGATGATGCGCCGCACCTCTTGGTCGATTTCGTAGGCGACCTGCTCGCTGTAGTTGCGGTCTTCCATGATGTCGCGCCCCAAAAACGGGTTGCCGTGCCGTCTGCCGAAGGTCAAGGGTCCGAGCTTGTCGCTCATGCCGTACTCGGTGACCATCGCGCGGGCGATTTCGGTGGCGCGTTTGAGGTCGTCGTGCGCGCCTGTGCCGACCTCGCCGAACACAATCTCTTCGGCGACGCGCCCGCCCAGCATGGTCGTGATGCGATCCAGCAGCGACTGGCGCGTGTAGAGGTAGCGGTCGCGTTCGGGCATCTGAATTGTGTAGCCCAGCGCCATCCCGCGCGGCAGGATGGAGATTTTATGCACAGGCTCCGCTTCAGGCAGCAGTTCGCCGACAATCGCGTGCCCGACCTCATGGTAGGCGATGACCTCGCGCTCGCGCTTATCGACCACACGGTTGCGCCGTTGCGGTCCCGCAATCACGCGGTCTACCGCCTCCTCGAACTCGTCCATCGTGATGCGCGTTTTGTTGCGTCGGGCGGCAATCAGCGCGGCTTCGTTCACGAGGTTCGCCAAGTCCGCGCCCGTGAAGCCTGGCGTGCGCTTGGCAAGCGTGTCGATGTCCACATCGGGCGCGAGCGGCTTGCCTTTGGTGTGCACCTCCAGAATCTTTTTGCGCCCCTCTACATCGGGCGGGTCAACCACGATATGGCGGTCGAATCGCCCAGGACGCAGCAGCGCGGGATCCAGAATATCGGCGCGGTTCGTGGCGGCAATCACGATAATGCCCAGATTCGGGTCAAACCCGTCCATTTCCACCAGCAGTTGGTTGAGCGTCTGTTCGCGCTCGTCGTGTCCACCGCCGAGTCCCGTGCCGCGCTGTCGTCCGACAGCGTCGATCTCATCAATAAAGATAAGCGCGGGACGGTTCGCCTTGGCGGTCTCGAACAGGTCGCGCACGCGCGCCGCGCCGACCCCGACGAACATCTCCACGAAGTCGGAGCCGCTGATATGGAAGAACGGCACGCCCGCCTCGCCCGCCACCGCACGCGCCAAAAGCGTCTTGCCGCAGCCCGGCGGTCCCAACAGCAACACGCCTTTGGGAATCTTCGCGCCGAGTTTCTGGTACTTCTGCGTGTTTTTGAGGTAATCGACGACTTCCGCGAGTTCCTGCTTCGCCTCCTCCACGCCCGCGACATCGTCGAAGGTCACACGCGGGATGTTCTCGTTGTAGCGTCGGGCGCGCGCCTTGCCGAACGAGAACGCCTGATTGTTGCCCGCCTGCGCCGAGCGCATTAGCAGAAACCAGAACAGCCCGCCAATCAGCAGAATCACCAGAAACATCCCCAGCATCTGGCTGAGGTAATCGGGCATGCGGCTGTCTTCGGTGAACTTGAGGTTGATGCCCGCTTCGGTCATCCGCTTGTAGAGCGAGTCGCGTGCGGAGCCTTCAGGCGGCAGCGCGGCGTGGAATGGCGTGCCGTCGCGTAGGGTTCCCACCAAGCGGTTGCCTTGCACCGTCGCTTCGGCAATCGTGCGCTGATCCACGGCGTTCACGAGAGCGGTGTAAGTCAGCTCCCGTGCGCCCATCGGCTGCAGTTGACGCAGGTATTGCATCAGGAGCAGCAGCACCAGCACAAACCCCACGATGGTCAAAAAAGTGCGTGCGTTCTTACTCAATAGTCGCCTCCTACGATAGCGTTCGATACGCTCCGTGTTTTTATAGACGATTCTCGGCGTTCGCAAGGGATTTCACAAGCGCCGCGCGAACGGTTCCGTGCATGAGTATACCCCAAAACGCGCCAGAAGGTTCCTATTCGCGTCCGACGGGCTGCAGGATTGGCTGCACTTTGAGGAACGCCGCGACGACGCGCGGGTCGAACAGCGCGCCTGCGCCCTGCTGAATGTGCGCGACGGCGTCTTGTTCCGACAGCGCGGGGCGGTAGGGAGTCTCGGTGCGCATGCCGTCGAACGCTTCGGCGACCGCCAGCACGCGCGCGGGCAGCGGAATCTGCTCGCCCTGCCAGCCATACGGGTAGCCCGACCCGTCCCAA
>Ga0101943_1002443_pt1 | contig 11429 bp, 10 predicted proteins | sample DewCreD2012metaG_5_FD_75244 | JGI IMG/M metagenome (GOLD analysis project Ga0101943, IMG submission 75244) | Hot spring sediment bacterial and archeal communities from British Columbia, Canada, to study Microbial Dark Matter (Phase II) - Dewar... ... | reverse complement strand
CGAGCTCCACCATCGGCCAGACGACGAAGCCGAGGGCCGCGATGGCCGCTTCCGCGATCGGGAACTGGGCGAGGAGCTCGGGCGGGACGCCGGCGCTCGACTTGTACCCGGGGAAGAGCTCGTTCCGGAAGGACTCGATGACCCGATCCGTCGCGCAGCCGACGTGGCTGGCGCCCTCGATCCGGGTCAGGGCGAGGAGCTGCTCGATGAGCCCCGCGACGCCGCTCAGGATCGTGCCGTCGCGGCCGTGAACCGGCGGCCGGGGCGCGAAGTGGGCCCGAAAGAGCTCGTAGGTGGCGTCGACGAGGTGGACCTCCACGGCTCGGCGCCCGCCGTCGCTCAGCTCGGCTCCGCCGAGTTCGCGCGCCCCTCGGCGCGGGCGCGGAGTCTGGCCAGGTCGGCCCGAAAGACCCGACCCAGGATCGGGCGCGCCGCCAACCACCAGGCCCGGGGCAGGAGGGGGGCGACGAGGACCTCGTCCCAGATGACCCGCGCCGCGCCGTCGCCGAGGTCCTCGACGATGAACGTGCCGTGGCCCCGGAACCGGCCCCGGTGCGCGACGGCGAAGCGGGTCGGCGGCTCGAAGGCGGTCACCTCGATGGGATCGCGGACGCAGATGCCGGCGATGCAGACCGTGCCGACGGCCCGCGTCCCGACGCCGACCGGCCCAGGCGTCTCGATCTGGACGCTGCGCAGGTCGGTCATCCACTCCGGCTGTCGCTCGACGTCGGCGAGGACCGCCCAGACCCGATCGGGCGGCGCCTCGACGATCGTGCTCGTCCGGAGCGGTGGCAGCGACCGCCAGCCCGGCAGCCGGCCGAGGACGAACTCGAGGAGCCCCAGTGCGCCGAGGGCCGCGAGGCCGATCCGGGCGAGACGGGCGACCACCCGGCTAGTCGCCTTCGGCCCGGGCGATGGTCGCCCCAGCGGCGCGAAGCTCGGCGAGGGCCCGCTCCCCGTCGCCCGGCGCGAGGTCGACGGCGGCGATGGCGTCGGCGAGGATCGTCGTCGCAAAGCCGAGGCGGAGGGCGTCGAGGGCGGTCGCCTTGACGCAGTAGTCGGTCGCCAGGCCGCAGACGACGACGCGCTCGACGCCCCAACTCCGGAGGAGTCCCTCCAGCTCGGTCGGAACCGTCGCCCCACTGACCGGGTCGCGCATCGTGAAGCCCGAGTAGCCGTCTTCCCCGTTGGCGCCCTTTCGGACGACGGGACCGTCGACGACGAGGGCGGGGTGGAAGGCGGCCCCCCAGGTGCCCTGGATGCAGTGGTCGGGCCAGACCCCGCCGTCCTTGGCGAAGTGGGGGGTGTGCTCGGGATGCCAGTCCTGGGTGTAGACGACGTGGGCCCCGGCGGCTCGGGCCGCGGCGACCTGGCCGTTGACGACCGGGATGATCGCCTCGCCGCCCTTGACGGAGAGGCTCCCTGCCGGGTCGGCGAAGTCGTTCTGGACGTCGACGACGACGAGGGCCGTCGCGGGATCGTAGGTGACCATGGCGACGACAACGGTAGCGCAGCCCGCCGCCGTCGGCCAGGGCCGAGCGGCCCTTGGCGGCGGAGGCGGCTCCCTGGCCGCACCGACCCGCCGGCGGCAGACGGCCGCCGTTTCGGCTACCCTCGACCCGTCATGCCGTTCCCGCCAGACGTCCTGGCCGAGCTCGCGGCCGCGAAGGAAGTCGAGATCGAGACCCGGCGGCCCGACGGACCGCTTCATCGAACCATCGTCTGGGTCGTCGTCGACGGAGAGGACGTCTTCGTTCGCTCGTGGCGCGGCGCGAGCGCCCGCTGGTATCGCGAAGCCACCGCCAACCCGAGGGTCGTCGTCCACCACGCCGACCGCCGGATCGAAGCTCGGGTTGACGAAGCTGCCGCGCGCCCGCAGGAACGCGGCGAGCCCGTCGAAATCCTGCTCGATCAGAAGCGTGAGGCCGAGCTCGGCGATCGCTCGGGTCAGCGAATCGACCCCGAGCTGGACGATCGCCAGATCGCGTTCGGACAAGGGCATGGATCGGGTCCTCCTCGACCGTCGCCGCCGGCCGGGCCGGCGACCTTCCGCCTCTCCCGGGCCCGCCCGCGGCCGCGGTGGGGGCCCCGATCTCAGCTATAAGCACGGACGGGATCGCGACCTGTGCGTTTCGCCACAGAACCGCATCGGCCCCGATGGCAGGAAGGGAGCCGCTGAGGGCTGAGACATCCTTGGGGCCCGCGCCCGCCCGACGACGGCAGGCGCGGGCCGTTTTCTTCGGCCGGCCCGGCCGCGACGGCTCAAGACGGCAGGGGAGCGCCCTCGGCCAGGAGCCCCTCGGCTACGAGCTCCTCCCAGAAAGCGTGTGGGATCGGCCAGGAGATCAGCCGGCGGTTCTCCTCGACCTCCTCGGGCCGGACCGCCCCCGGGACGATCGCCGCGACCCGATCGAGGCCGAGCGGGAAGCGGATCGCCGCCGCCTTCAAAGGGACCCCGTGGCGCGCACACACCGCTTCGATCCGCCGCAGCAGCCCCTTCCAGTTCCCGTCGCCGCCGGGCTGAACGGCCTCCTGGAGCGCGTTCAGGTGTAGGATGAGCGCGTCTGCCTCCACCATCTCCACCGCGCGGCGGCAGTGATCCACACCGTAGCCGTAGTTAAGTTGCACGGCGCCGAGGTTAGCGAACAGCAGGATGTCCGGCGCCAGGTCGCGGACCTGGTAGGTGGGGGCCAGCGCGGGGTTCTCAATGGCGGCCCGCTGCGAGCCGAGGCCCATGGCGATGCCGGCGGCCTGGGCCGCCTGGGCCAGGTTGCGGTTGATCGTGCGGGCCGCCTCGGTGCCGCCGGTCATGGAGGAGATCAACAGCGGCGCCCGCAGGCGCTTGCCCAGCAGCGTGGTAGAGAGGTCAATCTCGTCCAGGTTCAGTTCGGGCAGCGCCTGGTGGATGAAGCGGTAGCGTTCCAACCCGGTTGTCAGACGGGGGAACTGCACGTCCTCTTCCAGGTTAATGCGGATATGGTCCGCTTTGCGCCGCTCAATCTCAGGTGGGGTGCTCACATCGGCCTCCTCAGGCTCGGCCTCGTAACTTTTTCTTTTCCCCGGTGTTCAACCAGGGTAGAGTCATCTTAACAGCCCTGAGGCGGGTTGTCAAGCGAACTGGCCCTCACCCCGGCTTATGGCCCCCCCTCTCCCAAGCTCGGGAGAGAGGACGGGGGCGAGGGTGTCCAGCTTGACAATCTCGGCCAGAACGATAGAATGTGATGGTTATCACATCCTGATCCCTCACGAAGGAGCAAAGTTCATGACAACTGTCTACGAGCGTGTGCGCGATATCATCGTAGACCGGCTGGGCGTAGACCCCAGCAAGGTCACTCCGGAGGCCCGCTTCCGTGAGGACCTGGAAGCGGATTCGCTGGACCTGGTTGAGCTGATCATGGCCTTTGAGGAGAGCTTCGGCGGGGAGATCTCTGACGAGGACGCGCAGAAGATCACCACCGTCGGTGAAGCCGTCGCCTATATTGAAGCCCACATGAACCCCTGAATATCGGTCAGCAGCAGCCGGTAGTCAGACTACCTGTACAGGCGGGTCTGAGACCCGCCCCTACTGCTGTCACGGCGCCCACGCCAGCCGCTGATTCAGCCAATCCGGATACACCGGGCCGAGGTCCAGGAGCTTGCGCTGCTGGCTGCCGTCGGGCTGCATGAGATAAATCCCCCAGGCACCGTCGCGGTCGGAGATGAAGGCCAGGGCGCTGCCGTCCGGCGCCCAGGCGGGCAGGCCATCGTTGGCGGAGTCGCGGGTCAGCAGCGTCACCCCGCCCCAGATGTTGACCGTGTACACCTCCCAGTTGCCGCTGTGGTTGGACATATAGGCAATGTACATGCCGTCCGGTGACCAGGCCAGGCCGATGTCATTGATGTCGGCGGTCAGGCGCACCGGCGGCTCCGGGTCATCGGGGTTGCTGTCGGAGAAGATGCCGCAGAATCGGCCAGAGCGATCGCAGCCGGTATAGGCCAGGGATTGAGATGGAGACCAGGCTGGCCAGCGACCTTTGCCCACTGCCCTGGGCGACCCGCTGCCATCGGCGCTGATGATATAAATCGTCCATTCGCCCCGGTCGTCCGGCGCGGCGTAAGCCAGGCGCGTGCCGTCAGGCGACCAGGTGGGATGGCTGATCGTGCCGCTGACAACTTGGGTCAGGTTGCCTGGGTCGCCGTTGGTAACGTACAGGCCGGGCCTGTCGCCGTGCATCCGGAAGGCCAGCCAGGTGCCGTCCCGATTCCAGGCCGGTTGGTCGGCGCTAATGGCGATGCGCTCGCGCCGCAGCCCATCGGCATAGACCACATACAGGCTGGAATCGCCTAGAGCCGGATCGTAAGCCACATAGGCCAGCTTGCCGGTGTGGAAGCCGCCGATGGGCATGGTTGTGCTCAAAGGGACGGTCGTGCTGACACTGCCGGGGAGCGGGGTGGGGGTGGCCTGCTGGCAGGCCCGCGAGGCGTTGATGCGCTTGCGCTCTACCTCCTCGTCATAGCGCAGGCGCACGGCGGCGGCATACTGGGCTTCGGCGGGGCACCATTCGGTCTGTTGGGCCAGCAGGTCACCGTAGGTAATATGCGCCTCCACCAGCCGGTCGGCGACGTCGCGGTAATCCGGTGCCTGGGCATATAGCTCCTCCAGCAACGCAATCGCCTGGCCCCAATCCTTGCCCCAATAGCGTTGCGCGGTCAGATAGGTGGCGGCGCGCCGGTATTGCGTCTCGGTGTCGGGGTCAAGTGGCTGGATGGCGGCGGCCTGCTCCAGATAGGACACGGCGCGTTCCAGTTGATCGCCGGCCAGGAGCGCCAGCCCCTCACGGCGATAGCAGGTATAGAGCATCCGCCGGGTGGCCTCGGTTTCGTAGCTCGGGTCAAAGGTCTGCGCCTCGCGCAGCGCGGCAATGGCCTCTTCGCATTGCCCGGCCTCAAAAGCGGCTTTGCCCCGGTTGAAAGCGGCCACCGCCGCATCGTGCTGCACCTGGGAGGTGGGGCTGGGGCCACTCTGGAGATAGCTTCTGGCTTTGGCGATGGCCTCCAGGATGCCGGGGTAGGTGGCGCCCAACTCGCGCTCGTACAGCCCCTTGACGTACTCAAACTCGGCCAGGGCGATCTCGTAATCGCCCCGCGCCAGATAGCCCTCACCCTTGGCGAAGTGCTGGTCGGCCATGGTGCGAATGCGCTGCTCACGTTCCACGCCGCCCTGGTGGATGCCCAGAGCGACCGCCGTGGCCATCGCCCCCAACACCAGGAGCGTGCCGATGAACGCCAGGCTGAGCAGGCGCAGCCAATCCCAGCGCTGCCACAGCCCCCTGGCACGGCGGGGCACGTCCTTCATGAGGATACCACCGCAATTGGGGCAAAAGGCGAGCGCAGGATCGGCGTAGCGCGCGCCGCAGGTATCGCAGATCATGGCATAGCGTCCGGTCACCGCAGGCGCCGGCTGTCTGGAGGGGGTCATCGGCTGCCTCACGACACCGGCCCTGTATTATAACGGCTCCAGGCAACTTGTCCAAGTACAGGTGGCCTGCTATGATCGGGGGGCAGAATCCACGTGAGAGGGTCGCCCTGATGTATCTCAGCCGGCCGCCTCGGAAGCGGCGCTTCCCCAGGCTGCTCCTCGTGGCCCTGGTGCTTGTCCTGGCCGGGGCCGCCCTCTGGGCCTACCGCCAGCCGCGCCCCCCCGCGATCGCGCTCATCCAGCCCACGCCCACACCGGCCATGACGCCGACGCGCTCCGCCTCCTCGTTCTTTGAGGAGGCCCAGGCAGCGGAAGCAGAAGGCAAGCTCAATGCCGCCATCGCCGCCTATGAGCAGGCCATCGCGCTGGAGCCAAACCGGGCCGAGTATTACCCACCGCTCGCCAGGTTGCTGATCCTGCGCGGGCGGCTGGACCAGGCGCTGGGCTATGCCGACCGTGCCATTGCGCTCGCCCCCAACAGCGCCCCGGCGCACGCGATCAAGGCGATGGCGCTGGATTGGAAAGGCGAAGCGGCAGCGGCGGTGATTGAGGCCCAGAAGGCCGTAGAGCTAGACCCCAACTACCCCGAAGCCTATGCCTATCTGGCCGAGGCGCTGGCCGACCAGGGGCGCTTCTTTGAGGCGGCGCAGGCGATTGGGAAGGCCCTGACGCTGGACCCGGAGAACTTTGACGCCCGCCGCAACGCGGGCTACCTGCGTGAGGTCCAGGGCGATTACCGCGGCGCCATCGCGGAATACGAGAAGGCCGCCGCCCTCCAGCCTAACCTGGCCTATATCTATGTCAGTATCGCCCGCAATTACCGCGCCCTGAACGATTGGGACCGGGCGCTGGCGGCCTTTAACCAGGCCCACGCGGTGGACCCGGAGGATGCGTTGGTCCTGGACGAACTGGGGCGAAGCTACCTGGCCGTCGTGGGCGATGTCAATCAAGCCATCGCCTATCTGGAGCAGGCCGTCCAGCTTGAGCCGGACAACGCCGAGATTCTGGGCCATCTGGGCATCGCCTATTACCGCCGCCTGCGCTTTGAGGACGCCCAGCCGGTTCTGGAGAAGGCCATCGCCCTGGGCGATACCGGCCTGGATACGCTCTTCAGCCTGGGCCTGACGTATTACTACCTGGACCAATGTGACCAGGCCATCCCCATTTTTGAGCAGGTGCTGGCTCAGGCACCCAACGATCCCACCGCCAGGGCCCACCTGCGCGATTGCCAGACACGCCCCCCGCCGCGCCCCACAGCGACGCCCCGGCCCTGATCGGTCGCTGCCCCCAGCGCAGATAGGACAAAATGCATCAGAAAAGGTGACATCTGTCCCTGGACAAGGGGAGCAGGGACGGGGTAGTCTGATCCCAGAGGGTCGCTTACCGCCAGATGAAACTTGACAAACTAGGTCATATTTGGTATACTGAATTTAGTAGATGAGTATGATCTAATATTTTAGGTTAGATATACCTATCTTATGTCATGCGAAGCCTTCATCCGGCCCCTCATTTATCCTAACCCTACCCTAAAGGAGGTCACTCTATGCTAGCTGCTCTCCTCATCACACTGCGCGAAGGCCTGGAAGCCGCGCTGATCGTCGGGATCGTGATCGGTTACTTAAAGAAGATCGGTTACCTGGATCGCCAACGTTACGCCTGGTCAGGGGTGTTGGTGGCCCTGGCGGGAAGCGTTGGGCTGGCGTTTGGCCTGCAACGGCTGGGGGTGGAACTGGAAGGGCAGGTGGAGCAGATTTTTGAAGGCACCACCATGTTCCTGGCCGTGATCGTCCTCACCTGGATGATCTTCTGGATGCGCTATCAGGCACGCTTCCTGAAGGCCGGACTGGAACGCGATGTGCGCCAGGCCACGCTTTCAGGCCAGAACTGGGGGTTGTTCAGCCTGACATTCGTGGCCGTGTTCCGCGAGGGGGTGGAGACCGCGCTGTTCCTGTCGGCAGCCGCCTTCGCCAACGAGGGCACCACGACGCTCATCGGGGCGCTGATCGGGCTGGCCATCGCGGTGGCCCTGGGTTGGGCCATGTACGCCTCGGCCATCCGGCTGAACGTCCGCCGCTTCTTTGATGTCACCAGTGTTTTGCTTCTCCTGTTCGCGGCGGGCCTGTTGGCCCACGGCGTGCACGAATTCCAGGAGGCGGGGCTTTTGCCCTTCATGACCACAACTGTGTGGGACACCAGCCATATCCTCTCTGAAGAGAGCCTGATCGGTTCGCTGCTGAAGTCGCTGTTCGGCTACAATGCCGATCCCTCGTTGCTTGAGGTCCTGGCTTACATCGGTTACTATGCCGTCATCCTGTCGGCCATCCGCTGGTGGATAGGGCGTCTGGCCGCACGCCCGGCTGGGGCCGCGCCCTGAGAACTGTAGGGGCGCAGCGGCGCTGCGCCCCTACAATTGCCCGCCCTTGCCCTCATAAAATACCTGGCCTCCCTGGATGGCGGAAATACATGGGCGGCGCTGCGCCCCTACAATTGCCCGTCCTTGCCCCCAAAATTGAATTGCCCCGCAGAGACTGCCAGAATTGACGTGCCCCCAGGCGTGTGTTATACTTTTCCAGGATGCATGAAGCCGTTGGAGAACGAACGGTATGGATGAAGGGAGTAGTGCGCCAGAAGCCAATGGACATAAGGGGCAAGTCAGCCTCGACGATGCCGTGTTGGTGCTCAACGCCAATTATGAGCCGCTTAACGTCTGCAATACGCGCCGTGCGCTGGGGCTGATCCTGGCGGGGAAGGCGGAGATCCTGGTGAATGGGCGCGGCGTGATCCGCACGGCGTACAACGAGTATCCCTGCCCCTCTGTCATCCGCATGGGCTACATGATCCATCGCCCACGTCCGCGTGTGAAGCTCACCAAACGGGAGATCTTCCGCCGCGACGGCTACACCTGCCAGTATTGCGGCCAGGAATCGCCCCACCTCACCATTGATCACGTCATCCCCCGCCATCGCGGAGGGACGCACAGTTGGGAGAACCTGGTGACGGCCTGCCCGGCCTGCAATCGGCGCAAGGGGGGGCGCACCTTGCAGGAGGCTCAGATGGTGCTACGCCGCCGCCCGGTGGAACCGCAACCCACTGCCAGTTACCTCTTTGCCCGCCATCTGCGTGAGAACCACGACTGGGCCCCGTTCATTGAGGGCTGGTAGAGCCAGCAGGTGGCGAGGCCAGTTCAATGATGCGGGGATAGCCGCGCTCAATCAGACCCTGCAGTTCAGCAGCGCACAGCCGATAGTCCTCTATCGCGCTGCCGTAAGGGTCCTCCACGTCGTAGCGCAGGCCCACCATCTCGCTTAAGGCGTAGACCTTGTGGGCCTGCGCAGGGAACTCAGCCCGGATCGCCTCCGCCTGGCTCAACTCCATCGTCAAGATCAGGTCGGCCTCGGCCACATCCTCCGCTGTCAGCTTGTGCGAGCGGTGCTCGCGCAGATCAATGCCCTTCTCCTCCATGACCTGGATGGAGTACAGGGAGGCGGGTCGCCCCTCCACCGTCCAAGTACCCGCCGAACGCACGCTCCAATCCGCCCGCCCATCGCGTGCCAGCCGCGCCCGCAACAGGCCGACGGCCATCGGGGAGCGGCAGATGTTTCCTGTACAGACGAACAGTATTGTAGGCATACCCTCTATCTATTCCAGATGAACTCCGGCTTCTAAGGTTTCCAGCAGCGCCAGGAGGCCGCCCGCCATGAGCGAGTGTCCGCCCAGCAGCACCGGGACGCGCGCAGCAGCGGCACAGGCGGTGAACTCGCGCCAGTAGGGATCGCTGACCTCAGCCGCGCAGAGCAAGTCTGAAGCGTAGCGGTCGGCAGCCGGGGGCCAGTTGCCCCGCTGGGCCATAAGCACCCGCGTGTCCAGGAAGACCGCTTCGGCCAGGCTGGCCAGCGTCTCAAAAAACGCCGCCGGCCCGACCAGGGACAGGTAGGCGCCGACAAGGGAGCGCACCTCGCCTCGCGCCAGGCGGCCACTCGCGGCCATCCCCCGCTCCTCGGCGAAGACCCGCACCCAGCAGGCCGTGCGCGTCTCCAGGTCGCGCCAGGTGGCCGCGCCGATGCGACCGGCGACGAGCACGTGCCCGCCTTGCCGCGCCAGGACGCGGGAGGCGGCGCCCAGATTCGCTCTCACCCGACGGCTCCGCTCTGCCCACATCTGGGCAGCCTGGCGCAAATGCCTCCCCGCCGCCGGGTGGAGCGCCGCGATCACGGCATCCGTAGGCGTGTCCAGATCGCACTGGGTTGCGGCAGAACGCGGCAAGACGTCGGCACTAAACCCGGCGTCGTGGACCAGCACCCAGGCCAAGGCGTTATCACGCTCCAGGCGGTCGGCCAGGCCCACCACAGCGTGGGCTGGGGCGAAGACCGCCCAATCGCTGGAGTGCAGGTTGTTGGTGACGACCGCACCTTCGCGTAAGCGCGAGAGGGCCTCGGCCAGCCCCTCGCCTCCCAGGAGCGGCATACTGCCGCCGCCGACGTACAGGGCGCGTTGGACCCCGTAGGTTTCCACCAGCCCTGCCAGCCGCCGCCCGAAGTGGAAAGGCCCCTCCGGCGCATCCAGGTCAAATATGATCCTGTCGTTGCTGAGCGCATCTCTCAGTGAGGCGGCCCAGACGGCATCGCTCGTCGCCACGATGATCTGGCCGATCTCCGGCAGCTCTAACGCGCGTTCCAGGAAGTCGCGGGCTGCGGCCTGGCGTGCCTGCCCGATGCACTGCTCGGCGGGAGAAGGGCCTTCCTGGCCGAGCAGGAGCAAGGCTACGACATGACCCATTCCAGCCCCAACGCCTCCAGGGTCTCGCGCCTGGGGAAGCCGGTTAGCGGGTCCCAACCGGCCATCCGGTAGTACTGCTCCAGCGCCGCCTCAAATTCCTGAGGATCGAGGGCCAGTCCCTCTGTGCGCCCACCCTTGAGCGGCTGGAACAGCTTCTTGGGCAGGGTGTCGTGGTCGCGCCCAATGCCTTCGCGGGCGTTAAAGGCCCGCATGAGATTTAAACGCCGGGCGCCGATCCGCTGGATCTCCTCCAAGGTGACATCGTCCCAGCCTGTGGCGGCGCGGACGAGTGCCACCAGTTCATCCGGGCCGTAAAGCTGGTAAGAGGGCCCCCAGACAAACTGGCACAAGGTCAGGGTATCCAATGCGCTGTAGGTGTATTGCGTGGTCAGCGCGAAGCGCACCTTCTCCTCGTTCATGTCCTTGGGCCGTTGCGGGCTGGTCAGGCCCAGCCGCGCCAGCCGGTGGAGGTACAGCGGCGGCGACTTGGGCATGTAGAGCGTATCGTGCTCAGAGGACTGGTGGTCGGCGCCGAAGGGGTTGGTGGCGTAGATGACGCTGAGCGAGCGCTTGCCCTGGGGCATGTGTGCGGCGAGTTCCTGGCCTTTGACGGCGACGACGAAATCGGCGGCGCCCTTGCCGATGACCTCGGCGGCGCGTGCCGAGCCTTCGGCCAGGATGTCGCCAAAGCCCTCGCGCTTGAGCATCTTTTCCAGCATCGCCAGCATGGCGTCGGCGTCGCCGAAACGCAGCGCGATCCCGCCGGTATCCGCGGTGGTGATCAGCCCGTGCTCAAAGCACTCCATGGCGAAGGCCAGGGTTGCACCGGCGGTCATCGTGTCTGCCCCATATTGCGCGCAGAGTTGGTGCGCCAGCGCCAGCGCGTTCAGGTCACCGATGTCACAGTACGAGCCGAAGGTGGAGAGCGTCTCGTACTCCGGGCCGCCGTAGAAGGGATCCACCTTGCGGCCTTGGTACTCGGTTTGGACGACGCGTTTACAGCGGACGATGCAGGCATAGCACGTGTCACGCTCCTTCAAGATGGTCTCGTGCATACGCTCGCCGCTGATGGCCTCAGCCTGCTCAAAATAGCCACTGGTGTAATTGTGGGTGGCCTGGCCGCCCGCCGCGTTCTGCGGGAGCATGGCGTTGGCCGTGCCCAACTCCCCCAGGTTGGCGACGGCGGCGTTCTCCG
>Ga0101943_1002440_pt1 | contig 11443 bp, 11 predicted proteins | sample DewCreD2012metaG_5_FD_75244 | JGI IMG/M metagenome (GOLD analysis project Ga0101943, IMG submission 75244) | Hot spring sediment bacterial and archeal communities from British Columbia, Canada, to study Microbial Dark Matter (Phase II) - Dewar... ... | reverse complement strand
ATCCCGCGGGTGCTCATCGAGGCGGCGGCGATGGGCCGGCCCCTGGTGGCCACCGACGTGCCGGGCTGTCGGGAGGTCATTCAGGAAGGGATAAACGGGTTTCTGGTGCCGCCCAAGGACCCGGCGGCCCTGGCGGCCGCCATTGAGGCCCTCTTGAAGGACCCGGGCCTTCGGGCCGAATTTGGGGCGGCGTCCCGGCGGCTGGCCGAGACGAGGTTTTCTGACCGGCAGGTGGTGGGGAGGATCTTCAGGCTCTATGCCGAGCTAGTCAAGGGCAGGGGCTTGGCGGTTCCCGAGCAGTTCGAAGAAGGACCTCGTGAACCGCTCGTGGATCTCCGACACCGAAGCGGGACCTGAGAGGGGCTGAATGCGTGTTGTTCAGGCTCTGACCGAGCCATCCCAACAGGGTCGAGTCGCGCTCCGATTGTCGGAGTGGCGCGTGGTGGTGGCCGCAACAGACCTCCTCGCCCTGAACGCTGCCCTCTGCCTTGCCCTCTCCCGCCGGTTCACGTCCCCCGATGGGCTCCGTTGGCTCGGCGACCGACCGGAGTGGTTCCTCCTCCTGAGCGGCCTGTGGCTGTTGGTGGCCCGTGGGCTGGATGGGTATGAGGCCCGCACCCTGTCCCGTCTTCCCGATAGCCTCCTCGCCTCCACTAAGGCCGTGCTCCTCACCGGTCTCGTCTACCTCCTGATCCCCTACATCACCCCTCCCCTTCCGGCCTCACGGGGAGGGCTCCTCCTGTTTCCCGCGCTCGGGTGCGGGCTCGTGGGAGCGGGACGGTTGATCGTCGGACTTGTCCTCCCCCGGATGGAACCTCTCCGCGCGGTCATCGTGGGAGCAGGATGGGCCGGCCGGACCATCGCCGAGGTGCTGAGCACAGACGGCCAAGCGGCCTACCGGGTGGTCGGGTTCGTGGACGACGACCCGGCAAAACAGGTTCGACCGCTGGAGATCCGGCAAGGGTGTGCGCTTCGGGTCCTGGGAGACCGTCGGGTCCTGCCGGATCTCGTCTGCCGGCACAGGATCACGACGGTGGTCCTGGCCATCACCCGGGAGGTGGATGCGGAACTCCTGGCGATCCTGCTGGACTGCCTGGAACGGGGGGCAGAGGTGGTGCCGATGCCAGTTCTCTACGAGCAGCTCACCGGCCGGGTGCCGGTGGAGCACGTGGGAGAAAACTGGTACGTCGCCCTTCCCCTGAGCCATCCAGGCACGAGCCAGCTTTGGCAGTTCGTCAAGCGGGGGATGGACGTGGTGTTGGGTGGGGCGGGGTTAGCGGTTCTGCTGGGGCTCCTTCCCTGGATCGCCCTCGCCATCTACCTGGATAACCCAGGTCCAATTTTCTATGTGCAGGAGCGTGTCGGAAAAGGCGGACGGATCTTTCGGCTGTACAAGTTTCGGACCATGGTCCCCGACGCAGAACGCAGCGGCCCCCAGTGGGCCCGCAGGAATGACCCGCGGGTGACCCGGGTCGGCCGGTTCCTGCGGGCCACGCACCTGGATGAACTCCCGCAGGTGTGGAACGTGTTGCTGGGCGAGATGAGCGCGGTCGGGCCCAGGCCGGAGAGGCCGGAGTTCGTGGAGGAGCTTGCCCGCACGATCCCCTTCTACCAGCTGCGGCACGCCGTCAAGCCCGGGATGGCGGGCTGGGCCCTCGTGAAGCAAGGGTACGCGGCCGGCAGGGAGGACGCGCTCGTCCGGTTACAGTACGATCTCTACTACATCAAGCACCAGTCCCTCTGGCTGGACCTCGTGATCCTGCTGAAGGCCTTCCTGCGCGTGCTGGGCCTCAAGGGACGACGGTGAGCGGCACAGCCCCTACCGGCCCCAGGTGAGGGCACAAGCGGCCCAGGTGAAACCACCCCCGAAGGCCACGAGAACCACGCGGTCTCCCTCCCGGATCCGGCCGTCGCGACAAGCCTCCCACAGCGCGATCGGCACCGACGCGGAGGAGGTGTTCCCGTACCGGTCGATGTTGCAGATGAACCGGTCGAAGGGGAGCTCCAGGGACCGGGCCACGGCCTCGATGATCCGGCGGTTGGCCTGGTGCGGCACGATCCAGTCGATCTCCTCGAGGCTCCACCCCGCCTTCTGGACCACCTCCGTGATCGCCTCGGGGACGACCTGGACAGCCAGCTTGAACAGGGCACGGCCGTCCATCCGCACGTAGTGGAGGCCCTGGGCCACGGTCTCCGGGCTTGCCGGGAGGCGCGTCCCGCCGGCGGGCATCTTGAGCACTTCTCCCGCGCTCCCGTCCGCGCCGACCACAACCGAGTGGACACCCCTTCCCCGCACCGACGGCCCCAGCACGGCAGCGCCGGCTCCGTCGCCCACGAGCACGCACAGGGTCCGGTCGGTCCAGTCCACGATCTTCGAGAGGACCTCGGCCCCCACCACGAGCACGTGCCGGGCGGCTCCTGAAGCGATCATCTGGGACCCCACGATCACGCCGTACACGAACCCCGAGCACGCCGCCAGCAGGTCGAAGGCCCCGGCCCGATTGGCGCCGATGCGGTCCTGCACGAGGCAGGCGGTGGCCGGCAGGATCATGTCGGGCATCGTGGTGGCGCAGATCACAAGGTCCACATCGTTTGCCGCAAGGCCGCTGGAGCGCAGCGCCTCCTCCGCGGCCGGAACGGCGAGATCCGAAGTGGCGAACTCGGGAGGGGCCACGTGGCGGGTGCGGATCCCCGTGCGCTCCACGATCCACTCGTCGGAGGTGTCCACCATCCGGGCGAGGTCGTGGTTCGTCAAGACGTGGGGCGGTACGTAGACCCCAAGCCCCAGCACGGCCGCACGGCGCGTCGAGTCATCCTTCCGTCCAGAAGACCCCATCGTCTCCCTCCTCGACTAGACCATCGTGAGCCCGCCGGAGACCGAGAGCGTCTGTCCGGTGATGTACGCGGCCTCATCGGAGGCCAGAAAGAGCACGGCCGGTGCGACGTCCTGCGGGGTGCCGAGCCTTCCCACGGGGATCGCCCGCAGGAGGCGCCGCGCAAGCTCCGGGTGGGGCTCTGCGACCTCTCGCCGGAACAGAGGCGTGTCGGACGGGCCCGGGCACACGCAGTTCACCGTGATCCCGTAGCGGGCCACCTCCCGGGCCAGTGCCTTCGTGAAGGCGATCACTCCACCCTTGGCTGCGGAGTACACCGTTTCTCCGGAGGACCCCACGCGGCCCGCGTCCGAAGCGATGTTCACGATCCGGCCGTACCGCTGGGCGATCATCGCCTCCAGGACCGCCCGGGTGCAGATGAGGGGGCCTTTCAGGTTCACCGCAATGAGCCGGTCCCACAGCTCCTCGGTGGTCTCCACGAAGGGTGCCACCCGGTCCCACCCGGCGTTGTTCACGAGGATGTGCACCGTCCCCCACCGCTCGAGCACGTCCCGTACCGCCGCATCCACCTGGTCCTTGCGGGTGACGTCCGCGGGGTAGACGAGGGCGAGCCCACCAGCGGACTCGATGAGCCGAAGGGTCCCCTCCGCACCGGCCTCGTTGTGGTCCAGCACGGCCACCCGGGCCCCTTCCCGGGCAAACCCCAGCGCAATCTCGCGGCCGAAGCCGCTTCCCCCACCCGTGACCAGGGCCACCCGGTCCCGGAACCGCATCAGGGCGTTCTCCTCGGCCGGCGGTAGGGGCCCATGAGGGTGAGGCCGCCATCTGCGACGAGGGTCTGTCCCACGATCCACTCGGCATCGTCGGAGCACAGAAAGGCGATCACCCGGGCGATGTCGTCGGGCGTGCCGAGCCGACCCTTGGGCGTGGCGGCCACCGTCGCCTCCAAGAAATCCTCGGCGTCATCCCCTGCATAGACCTCGACGGACTCGGTGGCCACCACCCCGGGGCTCACGGCGTTCACGGTGATCCCAAGCGGCGCCGCCTCCACCGCAAGGTAGCGGGTGAGCACCTCCAGCGCCGCCTTGGCGCTGGCCAAAAGGGCGTAGTCGGGGAGGTAGCAGCGGGTGGGGAAGCTCAGGACCGTCACGATCCGACCGCGCCTGCCGAGCATCAGGCGCATCGCCTCCTGGGCCGCCTGGACGAAGGCGAAGACGTTCAGCTGGTAGGTCCGCGCGAGGTGGTGCGGTTTGAGGTCGGCAAACGGCCGGAAGGCGGTGGCCGCAGCGTTTGAGACGAAGATGTCCAAGTACCCGAAGATCTCCTCGATCGTACGGAACAGTGTTGCGACTTCCTCGGGCTGCTCGAGATCGGCCCGCACCGCGACGGCCTTGCGACCCAGCGCCCCGATGGCCTCGATTACCTCGGCCGCCCGATCACGAGCGCGCCGGTAGTGGACCACCACGTCTGACCCCCGCTTTGCCAGCAGGAGGGCCGTGGCCCGACCGATCCCGCGGGAGGCTCCGGTGACGAGGGCGAGCTTTCCCTCAAGGGTCATGCCGCTCCCTTCGGGCTCACTACGAACCGGACGACCTCGGGCGGACGCTTTTGCAGTGTGGCGATCGCCTCGTGGATGCGCTCTAGCGGCCAGATCCGGCTCACGCTGCGGCTCAGGTCCAGGCGGCCGGAGGCGCTCAGGGAGATGACGGTGGCGATCTCGTGCGGGGTTGCACCGAAGGCCGAACGGATCTCGACTTCCCGACGGACGAGGTAGCTGGAGCCCTGGAGGACCAGAGGGTCATCCGAGACGCCCACGAGCACGACCCGGCCTCCGATCCGGGTGGCGCCCACGGAGTTCCGGACGGTTTCGGGTCGGGATACGAAGTCCACGGTGAGGTCCACCCCGCGGCCGTCCGTGAGCCGCCGGATCTCCCGCACGGGGTTCTGGTCGGGTCCTGCGACGACCACGTGGACGCCGAGCGGCCGCAGCCGCTCGGCCGTCGCCTCCCGGCGGACCACCACGATGACGGGGTCCCCTCCGAACAGCTTTGCGAGCATCGCGCCGTGGGTGCCGACCCCGCCAGCCCCGTAGATCGCCACGCTCTGCCCGGGCTGCAGCCCTCCCCGGGTGAGGACCGCGTGGAAGGCCGTGGCGACCGCGTCCGGCAGGATCGCGCCCGTGGGGAACGAGAGCGAAGAGGGGAGGTGGAAGAGGTTCTGGGCCGGGACCACGATGTACTCCGCGAACCCGCCCGGACGGGTGAGGCCGATCAGGGTGGGCGCAAGGCAGGCCGACTGTCGGCCGTCCAGGCACGACCAGCACCGACCGCAGGCCACGTAGGGGTTCACCACGACCCGGTGGCCCATCCGCCAGGGCTCCGCATCCGGCCCCGCCTCCACGACCTCGCCGGCCACCTCGTGCCCGAGGACGATGGGCCACCGGACCTCCGGTGGAAGGCGCAACCCGTTCAGGATCTCCAGATCGGTCCCGCAGATCCCCGCGGCCCGGACCCGCACGAGGACTTCTCCCTCTCCGGGCGTGGGGTCGGGCACGTGCTCCAGGCGCAGTTCCCGCTCCGATGAGTGCTCGTAGACCCGGGCGGCCAGCATCCTACGCCTCCTCTGAGAGGAGGGCGCGGGCGATCACGAGCTTCTGGATCTCCGCGGTGCCCTCCTCGAACCACAAGGCCCGGGCGTCCCGGTAGATCCGCTCGATCGGGTGTCCCCGGAGGTAACCGATCCCGCCACAGATCCGCAGCGCCTGATCGGTCACGCGTCCCACCATCTCGAGACCGAACAGCTTGGCCATGGCGGCCTCGGTGGTGCATGCGTCTCCGGCGTCCACCCGCCGCGCCGCATCCCGGACCAACAGACGGGCGGCCTGGACGTCCAAGGCCATCTCCGCCAGCATGAACTGGATCGCCTGCCGCTCCGCGAGGGGCTTCCCGAAGGTCACGCGGCGCCGGGCGTGGTCCCGGGCCAGCTCCAGTGCCCGCTGGGCAAGCCCGACGCAGCTTGCGGCGATGGAGATCCGGCTCACATCCAAAAACCCCCGCAGGACCATCTGGAGGCCTTCGCCCTCCCGGCCCAGGAGAGCTTCGGGCGAGACGCGGCAGTCCTCGAACTCCAGTAAGCCATGGCCTGTGCCCAAAAGACCCATCCCCTCCGGCTGGAGCGTGATCCGGAGGCCGGGTGCCGTGCGGGGGACGAGGAAGGCGGACATCCCGTGCATCCCGCGGCTCCGATCCGTGTAGGCCACGACGACAAAGGCATCCGCGATGTCCGCGAAGGTGATGAGCCACTTGCGGCCGGTGAGGACCCACCCGTCGTCGGTCCGGCGCGCTTCGGTGCGGATGTCCGTGCCGGTGCCCGCATCAGGCTCTGTCAGGGCGAAGGCCAGCTTCACCTCTCCCGTGGCCCACCGGGTGAGGTAGCGCTCCTTCTGTTCTTCCGTCCCGTACCTGTCCACCAGGCGCCACAGGCCGTTGTGGACGTGGACGATCATCCGGATCGAGCCGTGGGTCTGCGCCACGATCTCCAGGATGGGCACGTACTCGCTCATCGCTAGGCCCCACCCCCCGTACCGCGGGGGAAGGGTGAGGCGCAGCAGGGATCGGGCCGCAAGGCGATCCCACAGATCGGGCGGGACGGCTCGCGTCCGCTCGATCTCGGACGCGACGTCCTCCAGCTCGCCCCGGACGAACGCCCGGATCTCCTCGCGGTACGCGTCCAGGCTCTCGGGCCGCGGAGGGTGTAGGCGCATCACGGCCGCACTCCTCGCCGTGCACGACCGGTGTTGTGCAGCGTGTACCTCTCGGAATTCTGCAAGGAGTGCGCGACTCCTGCCGGCCATCGGGGCGCTCGCAGGCCGCGGCAGTGCTAGGATAGGGAGGGATGGAGGGGCGGGTCCGGATCCTCATCGCGAAACCGGGGCTCGACGGCCACGACCGGGGGGCGAAGGTCGTGGCGCGGGCGCTGCGGGACGCCGGCTTCGAGGTGATCTACACGGGACTCCACCAGACCCCGGAGATGATCGTCTCGGCGGCCATCCAGGAGGACGTGGACGCCATCGGGCTTTCGATCCTCTCGGGAGCCCACATGGCGATCTTCCCGCGGATCCTCGCCCTCCTGCGCGAACAGGGAGCCGAGGACATCGTCGTGTTCGCGGGCGGGATCATCCCCCACGAGGACATCGCCGTCCTGAAGGAGATGGGGATCCGGGAGATCTTCCTGCCGGGCACGCCGCTTGGGGAGATCGTGGAGTGGGTCCGCCGGAACGTCCGGCCGAGGCCGGGCAAGGCCGTGGCCTAGGGAGAAGAACGCATCGGTGAGGAGGACAGCATGCAGGCACCCGTAGAGGTCCGGTACCGGAACATCCTGTTCGAGGTGGAGGGACCCATCGCGCGTGTGACGATGAACCGCCCCGACAAACGCAACGCCCTCTCTCTGGAGCACATGCGAGAGCTTACAGACTGCTTCCGGCGGATCGGCGAGCGCCGGGACCTGTCCGTCGTGATCCTGCGTGGCGCGGGTCCCGGCTTCTGCGCGGGCCACGACCTCAACGAGCTCGTGGGACAGGACGTGCGCTTCTTTCGGGACCTGTTTCGGACGTGCACCGAGATGATGGACACGATCCAGCGCATTCCGCAGCCGGTGATCGCCCAGGTGCACGGGGTGGCGACCGCGGCCGGCTGCCAACTCGTGGCGACCTGCGACCTCGCCGTGGCGAGCGAGGACGCGAAGTTCGCCACCCCAGGCGTACGGATCGGACTGTTCTGCTCCACGCCCATGGTGGCCACGAGCCGCAACCTCCCCCGCAAGAAGGCGATGGAGATGCTGCTCACGGGAGAGCCCATGAGTGCCGAGGAGGCGCTGCGCTACGGTCTGGTGAACCGAGTGGTTCCCCGAGACCGACTGGAGGAAGAGACCCAGGCCCTCGCCGAGCGGATCGCCAGGGCAAGCCCGCCGGTGGTGGCCCTCGGCAAGCAGGCCTTCTACCGGCAGCTGGAGATGTCGCAGGACCAAGCCTATGCGTACGCCCAAGAGGTCATCTCGCTGAACGCCCTCGAGGCCGATGCCCAGGAGGGGATCTGCGCGTTCCTGAATAAGCGTCAGCCCACCTGGCGGGGGTGGTCGGCGTAGGGGCCTGTTCCAACGGACGGGACGATCCCTGTCCTGCGGTACCTGGCCGGGTTCCGGCGCGGGGGCGAGGCTAGGGGCGTGCAGGGAGTCCTCTCCGATGGACGACGCCGCGCGCGAAGGCTCCGCGAGCTGAGGGTCCTCAACGCCATCGCGCAGGCCCTGAACAGCGCCCCCGATGTGCAGCAGGCCCTGGAACGGACGCTCGGGCTTGTCGTGGACCTCCTGGGCTTGCGCACGGGCTGGATCTGGCTCATCGATCCGGAGAGCGGGCACTTCTACCATGCGGCCTCCCGGAACCTCCCGCCGTACCTGGAGGAGCCGGTGCGGATGCGGGGGAGATCTTGCTGGTGCATCGAGGCGTTCCTCGCCGGGGAGCTCGGGCCCCGGAACATTGACGTGATCGAGTGCAGTCGGCTTCGGCCTGCGGTCCAGCGGAAGGAGACGAACCTCACCCAGGGCCTGTGCTACCACGCGAGCATCCCCCTGTGGTTCGGGGACAAGCGCCTGGGGATCATGAACGTCACCGGCCCCGACTGGCGGCGCCTCACGGAGGCGGAGCTGCGGTTGCTGTGGACGATCGCCGACCAGGTGGGTGTCGCGGTGGAGCGGGCACGCCTCGCGGAGGAACGAGCGCGTCTTGCGCGGGTGGAGGAGCGGGCGCGGATCGCGCGCGAGATCCACGACACCTTGGTCCAGACCCTGACTGCCATCGCCCTGCTCGCGGAGGGAGCGCTCCGACAGCTGGACCGAGACCCCGAGCAGGCGCGGGTGCACCTCGTGCGAGCACTCGCCGCGGCGCGGGAGGGTCTTGAGGAGGCGCGCCGGTCGGTCCTCCACCTCCGGGCCGCACCCGAGAGTCCTCTCCGGGAGTCCCTGAGCGCCCTCGGCCGGCGGTTCGCGTCGGAGACCGGGATTCGGGTGCACGTGCGCACGGTCGGGGAACGAACCCTGCCGCTTTCAATGGAGGCCGAACTTTACCGGATCGCCCAGGAGGCGCTCCAGAACGTGCGCCGGCACGCCGGCGCGCGACGCGTCGAGATCGTGCTGCGCATCGAGTCGAAGCGGGTGCTCTTCCGTGTCGAGGACGACGGGAAGGGGTTCAAGCCGGACCAAGTTCCGTCGCGGTGCCAGGGGATCGTGGGGATGCGGGAGCGCGCGAGGCTTTTGGGAGGCACGCTTCGCATCCGCAGCCGTCCCGGAGCCGGGACGAGGGTGCACGTCTCCGTCCCGCTGCGGGAGGATGACACATGATCCGAATCCTCGTGGTGGACGACCATCCGGTGGTCCGCGAGGGGCTCGTCTCGGGATTAGGTGATGCACCGGACTTCGAGATCGTGGGGGCGGTGGGGTCCGCGGAGGAAGCGGTGGCGCTCGCAGGGACCCTGCAGCCTGAAGTCGTCCTCCTGGACCTGGAGCTTCCCGGCACGAGCGGCGTGGACGCCATCCCGCGGCTCCTCCAGGCCCACCCACCGGTGAAGGTCCTCGTGCTCACGGCCTACGACAGCGAGGATCGCGTGATGGGGTCACTCCGGGCCGGTGCCCGTGGCTACGTGCTGAAGGGCGCCCCTCTGGACGAGATCGGGCGGGCCATCCGGGCGGTCGCCTCAGGTGGCTCGTACCTCGAACCTCGGGTGGCCTCGCGGGTGATCTCCGGGATTGGCCGCCGCAGCGCGCTGCTCAGCCCGCGGGAGCGCCAGGTCTTGCGGCTTGTGGCCGAAGGGCTCTCCACGAAGCAGATCGCCCGGAAACTCGCGATTACAGAGCGCACGGTGAAGTTCCACGTAGCGTCCATCCTGAACAAGTTGGGGGCGGAGAACCGCGCCCAGGCCGTGGCCGTGGCGACCCAACGGGGCCTCCTGTGAGACCTGTCCAAACAGACGGGGCGCTACCTCGCCGTCCGTCCGGTGCGGACCGTTGGATCCGGGCGAATGCTTCTGGCGGAGGGGATGGACGATACCGCTCGCGCCGGGGGCGGTCAGGAGCGCTCCCGGCCGCAGGGAGGACAGGGATGACACCGTGCCTCCTGTACGTCGGGACGTCAGACGGCCTGGTGGTCCTGCGAGTGCGAGGCGGCCGCATCGTGGACCCGGTAGGCCACGTGGCATGCGGGAACGCGGTGCGAGGGATCGCCGTCCACCCGCACGAGCCCCAGGTCGCCTACGTGGCGTGTGGCCTGCGGGGCTGGGGTCTACACCGGACCCGTGACGCGGGAAGGACGTCTGAACTCGTGGGGTTTGGGAATGTGTGGGTCTGGGATGTCCTGGTGCACCCTGCAGATCCCAACACCCTGTGGGTCGGCACCGAGCCACCCATGGTCTACGTGAGCCACGACGAGGGCCGTACGTTTCGTGCTCTGGAAGGCTTGGAAAGACTTCCGAGCCGATCTCGGTGGTTCTTCTTCTACGAGCCCTTCCGGGCCGGCCACGTCCACGGGTTCGCGGTCCACCCTGAGCGTCCGGAGCGCCTGTTCGCAGGCGTCGAGCACGGCGCGCTCATCTACACGCACGACGGGGGAGCCACGTGGCAGGAGGCGCTTGTGGGAGGCGACCTGCACCGCGTGGCGGTCGATCCCCTCGACCCCAACCGGGTGCTCGCCGGGACAGGGGAGGGCCTGTTCGTGAGCAGCGACGCCGGGAGGAGTTGGGACGCGGTCCCCTACTTCTCAGGCAGGTACGTCCACGGAGTCGTCTTCAGCCCCCACCGTCCTGCTCAGTTGTTCGTGTACACGGCTACCGAAGCCAGCCCGCTCCACCGGAGCGACGACCGCGGCGTGCACTGGCGGCCGATCGGTTCAGGCCTTCCGGCGAACGGGCCGGCAGACCCGCTGGCTTTACACCCGGAGGAGCCGGACGTGCTCTTCTACGCGGGTGAGGAGCCAGGGAGCAGGGGCCAGCTCTTCGTGACCGCCGACGGCGGGGGGACGTGGGAACGTCTGGAGGTCGCCCTGCCGAAGGTGTGGAGGCTAAGGGCCGCAGGAGAGCAGGACGCCCAGTGACACGGCGCGTGCGCCGGGTCGGCTAGACCAGAGGGCGGTTCTTCAAGACAAGGGGAGGACGACATGAACATCGGCATCCTTGGTACCGGCGTGGTGGGTCGGACCATCGGCACCAAGCTCGTCCAACTCGGGCACGAGGTGAGGATGGGTTCACGCACAGCGGACAATCCCATAGCCCACGCATGGGCGCAGGACAACGGCCAGCGGGCCTCGCACGGCACCTTTGCCGATGCCGCCGCCTTCGGCGAGATCCTGTTCAACTGCACCGCCGGCGTCCATTCGCTCGAGGTCCTGGAGCTGGCGGGCGCGGCCCATCTCCGAGGGAAGATTCTCGTGGACGTCGCCAATCCCCTGGACTTCTCGCAGCAGATGCCGCCTTCGCTGGCCTTCTGTAACACGGATTCGCTGGGCGAACGGGTCCAGCGGGCGTTCCCGGAGGCCAAGGTGGTCAAGACGCTGAACACGGTGAATT
>Ga0101943_1002436_pt1 | contig 11459 bp, 12 predicted proteins | sample DewCreD2012metaG_5_FD_75244 | JGI IMG/M metagenome (GOLD analysis project Ga0101943, IMG submission 75244) | Hot spring sediment bacterial and archeal communities from British Columbia, Canada, to study Microbial Dark Matter (Phase II) - Dewar... ... | reverse complement strand
GAAAAGGGCGCGCTTTGCCTTGGCTTGTGCAAAGGATGGGTGCCAAAAGCGCATATCCCATACGGGGGGGCGGATGAGGGCGCTAGTCATTGACTACGGCTCGGGGAACCTGAAAAGCGCCGCCAAGGCCCTCGAGGCCGCGGGCTTTGCCGTGGCGGTGGCCCAGGACCCCAAGGTCCACAAGGAGGCGGACCTCCTCGTCCTCCCCGGTCAGGGCCACTTCGGCCAGGTGATGCGGGCCTTCCGGGAAAGCGGCTTCGTGGAGCGGGTCCTCCAGCACCTGGAACGGGGCCTTCCCTTCCTTGGAATCTGTGTGGGGATGCAGGTCCTTTACGAGGGGAGCGAGGAGGCGCCGGGGGTGGAGGGCCTCGGCCTCGTCCCGGGGGTGGTGCGCCGCTTTAGGGCGGGGAGGGTGCCCCAGATGGGGTGGAACGCCCTGGCGTTCCAGGGGGCCTTCGCGTCCCTTTCGGGGCGCCACTTCTACTTCGCCAACTCCTACTACGGCCCCCTCACCCCCTACTCCCTGGGGGTGGGGACGTACGAGGGCACCCCCTTCACCGCCCTCCTCGCCAAGGAGAACCTCCTCGCCCCCCAGTTCCACCCGGAGAAGAGCGGGAAGGCGGGCCTGGCCTTTCTGGCCCTAGCCCGCCTTTACTTCCAGGTCCTCTAGGCGGAGGAGCCGCCCTTGGGCCCCCAGGCCCGTGGCGGCCAGGGCCCCCGCCAGGTTGGCCAGGCGGCCCGCCTCTAGGGGGCCTCTCCCCGAGAGGAGGGCGTGGGCGAAGGCGGCGGTGTAGGCGTCTCCTGCCCCCGTGGAGTCCACGATGTCCTCCACCGGATAGGGCTCGAGGAGCTCCTCCCCTTCCGGGGTGACCAGGATGGAGCCCATGGCCCCCACCTTGATGGCCAGGTGCCGGAAGCCCTCCTCCCGGAGCCGCGCCACCCCTTCGGAGAGGGAGGAGGCCCCGGTGAGGGCCAGGAGCTCGGCCTGGTTCATGAGAAGCCAGGTCACCCCCCGGAGGTGCTTGAGGAGCTCCCGTCCCGCCGCCCGCACCGCCCCTGTGCCCAGGTCGGCGAAGACGGGCATCTCCCGCCTCCTCGCCGCCTCGAGGACCTCTGCGGCGTAGCTCCGGGAGGGTCCCCCCACCAGGGCATAGGCGGAGAGGACCACGGCGTCGGCCTGGTCCAGGAAGCGGGGCTTGAAGAGGGCGGGGTCCAGGTGGCGGCTTGCCCCCTCGGCGCTCACCATGGCCCGCTCCCCTCCGGGCACCACCAGGATGAGCACGGAGCTCGTGGTGTGGTCCGGGTCCTCCTGGAGGTACCTGAGGTCCACCCCTACCTCCCGCACCCGGCTCAGGGCGAGGTCGGCGAAGGGGTCTTGGCCCACCCGGCCCGCCAGGAAGACCCGGTGGCCGAGGCTGGCGAGCTGGGCCGCCAGGGTTCCCCCCGCCCCCCCGGGCTTCATGAGCGCCCTCCGGGCGGGAAGCTCCTCCCCGGGTTCGGGGATGCGCTCCACGAAGAAAAGCAAATCCACGGAAACGTCGCCCAGCACGAAAAACCGCATCTTGCCTCCTTCTGCCCAAGACGCAGGGTTTGCCCTCACTATACCGCAAGGGCCCCTTGGCTTTGGCGGGAGTATACCCCTGCTGGATGAGAGAAGATTAACAAGCGCCCCGCCCCGGTCCTTCCGGAGGCGGGATCAGAACCTGCGGTCCACCACCAGGCCCCCCTCCAGCTCGCCCACCAGCTCCACCTCGTCCACCTTGAGGCCGGTGACCCTCTGGACCGCCTCCATGAGCCCGGGCGGCACCCTCTCCGCCTTCAGGCGGAGGACGAGCTTGTCCGTGCCCTCCAGCTTCCTCTCCACCACCACCTGGAAGCCCCTGGGGTCCAGGCCGAAGCCCGCGAGGAGGGGGCCGAGCTCCGTGGGGTAGAGCTTCACCCCCTTCACCTTCACCATGGCGTCCGTCCGGCCGAAGACCCCCCGGGGAAGGAGGGTGAGCCCTCCCCGCCTCTCGGCCACGGCCAGGTCCCCGGTGCGGAAGCGCACCATGGGCATGAGGGTGCGGCTTAAGGCGGTGACCACCAGTTCTCCCTTCTCCCCGTCCAGCACGGGCCTCAGGGTCTCGGGGTCCAGGACCTCGAGGACCGCCATCTCCGGGATCTCCCAGAGGCCCTCCTTCCCTAAGCCCTCCCCGGCCACGATGCCGAGTTCGCTGGTGCCGTAGGCGTCCAGGGCCACCCCGCCCAGGGCGGCCTCCACCCTTTCCCGGAAGCCGGGCACGGAGGTGAAGGGCTCCCCCCCGGCCAAAAGGAGGGGGAAGCGCCCTCCCGCCTGGCCCACCTTGAGGGCGAAGGAGGGGTTGGTCACCAGGACGTCAAACCCGTAGGTCCGCCCGATCTCGGCGATGCGGGCCGCTTCCCCGGGCCCGTGGGGCAGGACCAGGTTCCCTGCCCTCAAGAGGGCCTCGTGGAAAAGCCACCCCCCGGCGAAAACGTGGTAGCTGAAGGCCACCAGCACCCTCTTGCCCACCAGGCCGAGCCTCCGGTAGTGGGCCGCCAGGGCCTCCGCCTGGTAGCGGAGGTCGTCTGGGGAGAGGTACTCGGGCATCCAGCCCAGGAGGGGGCTTGGGGTGAGGTGCATGAGGCTCGCCCCTTCGGGGGGGCTGGGGTTTTCCTTGAGGAAGGCCACCCACTCCTCCCGGGTGGTGAGGGGAAGGCCGGGCAGGTCCTCCAGGGCGAACCCCTCCGGGTCCACCCCGCGGAGCTTCTCCCGGTAAAGGGGATGGGCCTTGGCCGCGCGCAGGACCTCCTTGAGCCTGGCCAACCTTTCCATGCGGGCCTCCTTGGCGGGGATTATACCCCTCTAGGGGCCCGCCGGCGCCCGGGCCAAGGAGACCAGGCGGGGCAGCGCCTCCTCCAGGTCTTCCCGGCGATCCCGCCTCAGGGTGATGTGGCCCACCTTCCGACCGGGGCGCACCGCTTTGCCGTACCAGTGGAGGTGGGCCCCCTCCAGCCGCAACGCCTCTGCGAAGCCGGGCCTGAGGCCGATGAGGTTCACCATGGCGCTGTACCCCCGGGGCGCGGTGCTCCCCAGGGGGAGGCCCAGGAGGGCCCGGAGGTGGTTTTGGAACTGGCTCGTCTCCGCCCCCTCTATCGTCCAGTGGCCGGAGTTGTGGACCCTGGGGGCCATCTCGTTGAAGAGGAGCTCCTCCCCCACCTGAAAGAACTCCAGGGCGAGAACGCCCGCGTAGCCCAGGGCCTCGAGCGCCCTCCGGGCGTACCCCTCCGCCTTCTGCTGCAGGGCCTCGGAGGCCCCGGGGGCCGGGGCCAGGGAGAGGCGGAGGAGGCCCCGGTGGTGGCGGTTTTCCACCAGCGGGTAGAAGGCCACCTCACCCCCCCGACCCCGCACGGCGAGGAGGGAGACCTCTCGGTCAAAGGGGACGTAGCCCTCGAGGAGGAGCCCCTGGCCTCCCAGGGCCTTCAGGGCTTCCCGGGCCTCTTCCTCCGTGCGGACCAGGGCCTGCCCCTTGCCGTCGTAGCCCCCCCGCCTCGTCTTGAGGAGGGCGGGGAGGCCCACCCGCCTGAGGGCCTCCTTCAGGTCCAGGGGGCCCTCCACCGGGTGAAAGGGCGGCGTGGGGACGCCCAGGCTCTGCATGAAGGTCTTCTCCAGGAGGCGGTCCTGGGCCACCCCCAGGGCCTCGGGCGGGGGGTAGACGGGGAGGCGCCCTTCCAGGAACCGGACCGCCTCCAGGGGCACGTTCTCAAACTCGTAGGTGACGAGGTCCAGCCCCTCGGCGAAGCGGGCGAGGGCCCCTTCCTCCAGGAAGCCCCCCACCACGAGCTCCCCCACCTGCCCAGCGCAGGCCTCGGGGGACGGGTCCAGGAAGCGGAAGGAAAGCCCCAGGGGGTAGCCCGCAAGGGCCAGCATCCGCCCGAGCTGCCCTCCGCCCAGAACGCCGATCCTCACGCTTCCTCCCGGGGGTCGGGGTGGGCGAGGACGGCCTCGGTCTGGGCCCGGCGGTAGGCCTTGAGCCTTTCCATGACCTCGGGGTGCTTGAGGCCCACGATGCTCGCGGCGAGGAGGGCGGCGTTCACCGCCCCCGCCCTCCCGATGGCCAGGGTGCCTACCGGGACCCCGGCGGGCATTTGGGCGATGGAGAGGAGGGAATCCAGGCCCTTTAGGGCCTGGCTTTCCACCGGTACCCCGAGGACGGGGAGGGGGGTGTGGGCCGCGGTCATCCCGGGGAGGTGGGCCGCCCCCCCGGCCCCGGCGATGATGACGAGAAGGCCCCGCGCCTCCGCGGTCTTGGCGTACTCGGCCATCAGGTCCGGGGTGCGGTGGGCGGAGACCACCCGCACCTCGTAGGGAACGCCCAGGGCCTCGAGGGTCTCCGCCGCGTGGCGCAGGGTGGCCCAGTCGGACCGGGAACCCATGATGACGCCTACCAAGGGCCGCATCGTACCGGATTGTACAAGCCGGGGCCCTCTGGTAGAAGGGGAGGGCTATGGACGCCCTCGAACTTCTCAAGCTGAACCTCCTTTCCCCCATGGTCCTGGCCTTTTTCCTGGGCGCCTTGGCCCGGGGCCTAAGGAGCGACCTGGCCTTCCCCGAGGCCCTCTACACCGCCCTTTCCATCTACCTCCTCTTCGCCATCGGCCTCAAGGGCGGGGTGGAGCTCTCCAAGACCCCTCTCGCCCTGCTCCTCCTCCCCGCCCTGGCCACCCTCTTCCTGGGGCTCTTCCGGCCGCTTTCCAGCTACCTCCTGGCGAGGCGCCTCCTTGGGGTGGGGCGGGAGGACGCTGGGGCCCTGGCCGCCCACTACGGCTCGGTCTCCGCGGTCACCTTCCTCGCCGCCCTCACCTTCGCCCAAGGGGTGGGCCACCGCCCGGAGGGGTTTTTGCCCACCCTGGTGGCCCTTCTGGAGGTGCCGGGGATCGTGGTGGCCCTCCTCCTGGCCAAGCGGCAAGGCGGTCTGGGAGAGGCCCTGCCGGAGGTGCTCACCGGGAAGAGCGTGGTCCTCCTTCTGGGGGGGCTTCTCGTGGGGGCCCTTTCGGGGGAGGCGGGGATGGAGCGGGTCAAGGCCTTCTTCGTGGACCCCTTCTACGGGGCCCTCACCCTCTTTCTCCTGGACCTGGGGATGGTGGCGGCCTCGAGGCTTTCCGCTCTGAGGCGCGTGGGGCTCCGCCTGCTCCTCTTCGGGGCGAGCCTGGCCCTCCTCCACGGGGCCCTGGGGGTCTACCTGGGCCACCTGGCGGGGCTTTCCGTGGGTGGGGCCACGGTCCTCGGGGCCATGGCGGCGAGCGCGTCCTACATCGCTGCCCCGGCGGCGGTGCGCCTCGCCCTGCCCGAGGCGAACCCGAGCTTGTACCTCACGGCGAGCCTGGCCGTCACCTTTCCCTTTAACCTGATCCTGGGCATCCCCCTTTACCACGCCCTGGCCCAGGCCCTGGGGAGGTGAACCGTGGACCTCGTGCCCTTGAAGCTGTTGACCATCGTGGCGGAGAGCCTCTTGGAGAAGCGGCTGGTGGAGGAGATCAAGCGCCTGGGGGCCAAGGGGTACACCATCACCCCGGCCCGGGGGGAGGGCTCCCGGGGGATAAGGAGCGTGGACTGGGAAGGGCAGAACATCCGCTTGGAGACCCTGGTTCCCGAGGAGGTGGCCCTGAGGATCCTCCAAAGGTTGCAGGAGGCGTACTTTCCCCACTACGCCATGATCGCCTACGTGGAGAACGTCTGGGTTGTCCGCGGGGAGAAGTACGTGTGATACCGCCCCATGCTGGCTTGCGCCCGCATGGGGGCCCCGGAGAAGGCCTAGGCAGCAGGCCCTACCCGGCGCGGGAGGGGCGCCGGGAGAGGAGAAGCCCTATTCCCCCGAGGAGGAGGAGCCCCAAGAGGATGGCCCAGAGGGGAAGGTGCCGCCCCAGGAGGTAGCCCAAGAGGAAAAGCCCCTGGGTCCAGAGGAGGCTCCCCAGAGCCACCAAGGGGAGGTAGCGGGCGAAGGGGAAGCCCCAGGCCCCAAAAAGGAAGGGCACCAGGGTGCGCACCCCCCCAAGGAAGGGGGCGAGGAGGAGGACAAGGGGGCCAAAGCGGAGGGCCAGGCGCTCACCCTTTCGCCAGAGGTCCTCGGGGAAGCGCCGCCTCAGGGTTTTCCCCCCGTAGCGCCCCAGGGCGTAGCCCAGGAGGTGGCCGAGGAAGCTTCCCAGGAAGAGGAGGGGAAGGAGGGGGAAGGGCCTAAGGCTTCCTTCCGCGGCCCAGGCGCCCAGGGCGAGGAGGAGGGTGTCCCCCCCTGGCACGAAGAGACCGAGGGGAAGGCCCGTCTCCAGAAAGAGGGAGAGGGGGGCGAGGAGGAGGAGGGCGTTCATGCGGGGGCGGGCTTGCGGGTGGCCCAGAGGCTCCCTAGGAGGAGGACGGCGAGGAGGAAGAGGCTAAAGGCCTCCTTGCTGAACCCCAAGGCGAGCTCGGGGCGGTGGAGGACCTCCTTCACGAGCTTGTCCCACCCGCCTAGGGCGAGCTTCGCCCCGGCGAGGCCCACTACCACGTAGGCCAGGTGCTTGAACCGGGGGTAGCGGTCCAGAAGCGTCACCACCAGGCTCGCCAGGACCCGGAGGGCGAGGATGCCCAGGAAGACCCCGGTGTAGATCACCCAGAGGGTGTCGGAAAGGGCCACGGCCACCAAGACGGAGTCCACGGCGAAGGCCAGGTCCATGAGCTCCACCTGGGCCACCACCTTCCAGAACTGGGCCGCGCTCACCTCCAGGGGCGGAGGAGCGTGGGCCTCTTTGGGGTTTAGGAAGTGCTTCAGGGCGATGTAGACGAGGTAGGCCGCCCCCAGGGCCTGGACCCACCAGAGCTGGATGACCAAGGCGGCGAAGAGGAGGGCGAGGCCCCGGAGGATATAGGCCCCCAGGATGCCGTAGAAGAGGGCTTTTCGCCGCAGGTGCATGGGAAGCTTCCGGACCATGACCCCGAGGATGAGGGCGTTGTCCGCTGAAAGGATCACCTCCAGGACGACCAGCGTGAGGATGGCCGAAAGGGCGCCGGTGAGTTCCATGCTCCACCTCCCAAAAACAAAGGACCACCGCGCGCGCGGTGGTCTTGCCCGGGCCTTGCTGCCCCCGGCCCCCCGGGGCCCTTGGGCCCGTCCTGACGGGAGACCGGCCTTGGGGCTACTCCCCAGCCTGGGTCATTCTACCAAAAAGGGGGCTCAGGGGAGGCCCAGGAGGGCCTTGAGCCCCAGAGCGGCCTCCACCCCTTGGGTCCCGTAGTTGTTGTTGAAGATGACAAAGACCCTTGCCGCGCCCTCCGCCAGGGTCCGGGTGGCCTGGGCGAGGTCCTTTAGCTCCTCCTCGGTGTAGCGCCAGTTGAAGCGCTCGTAAGGCTTCCCGTGGGGTCCTTTCCAGGTGTCGGCGTTCCGGCCGTGGCAGCGGAGGACGGCCACGGGATGGGTGGCCTCGAGGACCCTCGGAGGGGCCTCCGGGTGGGGGGGCGCGTCCACGCTCACGTGGATGAGGCCCAGGCGGGCGAGCTCTTTCTTCACGAACCCCCAGGCGGTGTACCACTTAGGGTTGCGGAACTCCACGGCCACCCAGTATCCCCGGGTCCTCTCTGCCAGGCGCTCCAGGTACTGGAAGCTCCTGGGTTTGGGCTCGGTCCAGGGAGGGAGGCCGAAGTGGAGGTAGCCCAGCTTGCCCGCTTCCCTCAGGGGCCCTAGGGCGGCGAAGAAGCGCCCCCAGGCCTCCTCCACCACCTCCTCCGGTACCTCCCGCTGGGGGAGGTGGCCCTCCTTTTGGGGGAGGAGGGCCCTCAGGTCCTTGGGTAGGGCGTTCGCCTCGAGGCCGTGCCCGGTGAAGGCGGAGAAGGCCTTGACGTGGAAGAGGAAGCCCTCGGGGGTCCTCTCCGCCCACTTCCGCACCACCTCGAGGCGGGGCAAGGCGTAGAAGGTGCTGTCCACCTCCACGGTGTCAAAGAAGCGGGTGTAGTGGCGGAGGCGCTTTTCCGGGTGGTTTCTCGCCTCGGGGGGGTACCAGCCGGAGGCGAGGAGGGTGGGATCGGTCCAGCTGGCCGTGCCCACGCGGACTTCCGCCACCCCTCCATTCTAGGGCTTTCCGGAGGCACCTCCCGGAAGGACGAGGAGCCTCGCCTCCACCTCAGCCCACCTCTCCCCCTGCCTGGCCCGCGCCTTCAGGGGAAGGGCGAGGAGGGAGGGGGAAAGGGCCTCCGCCCTCCCCAAAAAGCCCTCCTCCACCCGGAAGCGCCCCACGAAGGCCCACCTCCCCTCCTCGGGAAGGGGCGCTAAGGGGAGGAGGGCCCCGTTCGGGAGCGCAAGGAAGGCCTCCTCCGCGGGGAAGAGGGCCTCCACCCTCACTTCCACCTCCTCGCCCACCCTCGCCCGCGCGGGGTCCAGGCGGAGGGCGAAGAGGGGCTTCGGGCTCACGGGGACGAGGCGGCCCTCCCTCTTCTCCCCGTGGCGCACCTCCAGAAGGAGGCTCCCCTCCGCCTCCCAGGGCACCTGGAAGAGGAGGACGAGGTCGTCCCCCTGCCGCCCCGCCTTCAGGACGGGCAGGGAGAGGGAGACTTCGCCCGGGGAAGCCCCCCGCACCCGCACCCGGGCCACCTCCCCCGGGGCCACCCCGAGGGGCCACTCCACCCTCAGGGGCCTCGCCTCGGGGAGGGCCTCGACGGGGAGGGGAGCGAAGGCGAGGAGGACCTCCTCCTCGGCGAGGGGCCGCAGGACCCCCTCCCGCTCCTCCGCCCGGAAGCCGGGGAGGGCCTCAGGGGTTAGGCGGTAGGCGCCCGGGGGGAGGACCGCCCTCCCGCCGCAAGGCACGAAGGCCCCCACCTCCCCCACCAGGTAGGCCCCCCGGCCCCCGCCCTCGCACTGGAGGCGGAGGGCGGAGGCGGGCCTCAGCGCGAGCACGGGAGGGGGGTCGCCCGGCCTCCAGGAGGCCTCGGCGGGGAGGGCGAGAACCCCTTTTGGGGGAAGGGCCCTGAGGCGGACCCCGCTCCTCGGGGCGTAGAGGCGGAACCGCCCCTCCCCGTCCGTCTCCACGGGGGCGAGGCCCCCCTCCACCCTCGCCCCCCTCACGGGCCTTCCCAGGAGCTCTACCCGCCCCTCGAGGGGCACCTCCTCGTACCCCCCGAGGGCGAGGGTGAGCCCCTCGGGCACGGGGAGGCGGAAGGCGTAGCTCCCGAAAAGCCCGAAGCGGAGGCCCCCTGCGTCCCGCCTTCCCTCGAGCCTCAAGGCGTAGGGGGCCTCCCGCCACTCCAGGAAGCCCGAAAGGCCCGAGGGCGAGAGGTCCAGGCCCAGGGCGAAGGGGGCCTCCCGGTAGCCCACCCCCAGGCCGAAGGCGAGGGCGGAGCCGAGCTCCAGCCGGGCCGTAAAGGCGAAGGGAGGTCGGGCGTACCCCGCCTGGAGGCCCAGGGTGGGCCCCCCCTGGTAGCCCGCCCGGAGGGCGTAGGCGAAGCCCCCCTCGCCCCCGGTGTACCCCAGGCGAAGGACGGGCCCCGAGGGGGAGAGCCCCCCCTCCCCCTGCCACCCGCCCGAGGCGAGGCCCAGGTAGGCCCCGCCCTCGAGGCGGGCGTAGAGGTGGGGGTCGCCGTAGCGCTCGAGCTTCAGGGAAAGCCCCTCGGGCCTCGCGAAGGGGAGGGCGCCGGAGAGGGCCCAGGTGCCGTCGGCTAGCCCCGCGCTCAAGGCCTCGGGGGAGAGGCGGAGGCGGAAGAGGGCCTCCCCCGAGTACCCCACCTTCAGGGCGGGCGGGTACTCCACCTGCCCCTCCCAGGGGCCTCCGCGGAGGCCGAGGCGGGCCTCCTCCACCCCCTTCTCCCCCACCTTGAGCCCCGCCGAGACGCCCCCCGCCTCCACCCCCGCCCTGAGGGCCGGGGCCGGGCCCTCCAGGGCGAGGGCGAGGCGCGCCTCCCGGGAGACCGACCCCTCCAGGGCGAACCTGAGGAAGGCGCCCGCCCCGGAGGCGTACCCCCCCTCCAGGAGGCCCGCGAGGGCGTAGGGGAGGGGCAAGCCCCCCTCGGGGCGCGCCCGGACCAGGTAGACCTCCTTCCTTCCCTCAGAGAGGAGGGCGAGCCGGAGGAAGCCGAAGCCAAAGAGGGGTAGGACCACCTCCCGCTCCTCCCCCGGGGCCAGGGAGAGGGCCATCGGGGGGAAGAGGACCTCGCTTCCCTCCTCCGGGGCGAGGTGGAGGGAGAGGGGCACGTTCCCCTCGTTCTTGAGGGCGAGGCGCAAGCTCCTTCCCGCCACCTCCCTGGGCACCTGGGCGGCGAGCCTAGGGAGGGCCTCCACCGCCACCTCCCGGCAGGCGGGGAGGCCGCTTCCCTGGCGCAGGCACACCCGGTAGGTCCCAGGGGGGAGGCGAGGGGGCACCTCCACCGCCACCAGGACCACTCCCCCGTCCGAGGCCCGGGGGGCGAGGAGGAGGGGGAGGTCGGAGGCCACCTCCAAAGGCCCCGGCGGGAGGCCCGGAAAGGGGAGGACAAGTGCCTCGCCGGGCCTCGCCGCCAGGGCCAGGGCGAGGAGGGGAAGGACGGAAAGGAGCCTCAAGGGGGTCCCCAAGGGTCAGTTCTTCTGCAGGCTGTAGGTCAGGGTGAGGGTCCCCTGGGCGGGGAGGGAGGGGAAGACGTCGTTAGGGGAGAGCTCCAGCCAGTAGTAGATCCGGAGGACCGCCGTGGTGTTGCGCCCCACGCTGGCGAGGCCCCGCCCGTCGGGCACGGCGGAGAGGAAGGTGGGGGTGAGGACGTGGCTCGTGGCGTTCCCCGAGGTCACCTGGACCAGGACGTAGAGCCTCTGCGTCCAGTCCCCCGGCACGGGGAGGGAGCCCGAGACGTTCGAAACCCGGAAGCACCGGGTGGTGCCCGCCCCGCAGAGGGTCCCCCCGCCCCCGCCTCTATTCGGGGTGGTGAGGGTGCAGGTCACCCATTTGTTGGTCCCCGCGCCCGCCACCTGCGTGGGGAGGAAGCGCATGGGGGAGGTTCCTGAAAGGAGGAGGAGGTAGGAGGCGAGGTTCGCCACGTAGAAGTTCTCCCCCCCCACGGTGAGGGTCTGGAGGGGGCCGGGATCGGAGAAGTCAAAGAGGTGGTCGGTGGCGTCGCAGGAGGCGGTCTGGGCCCAGGCCCGGGAGAGCCCGAGGAGAAGGAGGAGGGCTAGGGCACGTCCCACGTCCCCTCCGCCGCGTACCGCCCGTAGGCGCTCTCCAGGAGGAGGACCACCCGGTACCGCCCCTTGGGGAGGGCAGGGTCGGGCTTCAGGGCGAGCTCCCGGTAGCCGCCCGGGAAGACGGGGACTTCCCCCACGGGAAGCCTCGCCACCTCCTTTCCCTCCCCGTCGAAGACCCGGGCCTCCCCCGAGACCCTCTGGAGGACGTTCCCCGGGTTCTCCAGGAGGAGGGGAAGGGCCTCCTCCGCGCCCCCCACCTTGGCCCGCAGGGAGGGGGCTTCCGTGCCCTTCAGG
>Ga0101943_1002434_pt1 | contig 11475 bp, 8 predicted proteins | sample DewCreD2012metaG_5_FD_75244 | JGI IMG/M metagenome (GOLD analysis project Ga0101943, IMG submission 75244) | Hot spring sediment bacterial and archeal communities from British Columbia, Canada, to study Microbial Dark Matter (Phase II) - Dewar... ... | reverse complement strand
CACCCGGGAGGACTATGAGCGCCTGCTGTGGGGGCTGGGTCAGCGGGCCACCCGGACCCTGGGGGAGGTTCCCCGGGACGCCCTGGCGGCAGGGGTATGGCGTCTGCTCTGGGCCCAGCCCACATTGCTTTGGCATGCCCTCCGGGCACTACTGAAATCATAAGCCGGTGATTACCGGATCGCGACATCCGAGATCGGTTCCCCGGATCAGGCTATCGGGTCCATCGGTTGTAGCCATTGCTCTGGGGGATCCTCCATGGTGGTGGAGAGTCGGGGAAGAAAGATCAGAGTATATGCCTTTCAGAAACATTGAAGGGTTAGCGAAGGCCATAATGACCTTCATCGCTTATTACAATCAGACCGCGAAGCCACTCAATGATCTTACATCGTCGAGAAGCTGGAACAGAAACTCGGAATGAATTAACGGAAGGCTGTATTCTGTATTTAGTTATAACCTTAGCTAAGGAACGAAGGGTCATGAAAATCCTTTGCGTGTTTGGGACCCGCCCTGAGGCGATCAAGATGGCGCCGGTGATTCTGGAACTACGCAGGCGTTCCGGGATAGAGTGCCGCGTATGCGTTACTGCCCAGCACCGCCAGATGCTGGACCAGGTGCTTTGCTTCTTCAATATTACGCCTGACTATGACCTGAATGTGATGGAGGAGAGCCAATCTCCTACCCGAGTGGCATCGGCGGTGCTGGCCAGGTTGGAACCCATCCTGCAAGAGGAGAAGCCTGACTGGGTGCTGGTGCAGGGGGATACAACGACAGTAGCGGCGGCTTCTCTGGCGGCTTTTTACGCCCGGGTAAGAGTGGGCCACGTAGAGGCTGGTCTGCGCACTCACGACAAGTGGCAACCCTTCCCCGAAGAGATCAATCGCCGGATAGCGAGCGTGATTGCTGACTTACATTTCGCCCCTACCGAACGTGCTCGTCAGAACCTGCTGCGGGAGGGTGTGCCCGATGACTGTATTGTTGTCACCGGCAACCCGGTCATTGATGCCTTGCATTGGGTCGCCGCACAACCCGTGACGCCCGAGGTGAGGGCTCTGCTTCAGCGGCTGGAGATCTCTGAGGAGTCGAAAGAACAAAAGAACGAAGTAGCAAGGGAGAGTGCCCTTCTACACCACCGCACCTCAACACCCCGGCTTATTCTAGTGACCGCACACAGGCGGGAGAACTTTGGCAAACCACTGGAGAATATCTGCTTGGCGCTGCGGGATATTGTGGCGCGCTACAATGGGCGGATACGCATTGTTTACCCCGTGCACCTGAACCCCAACGTATGGGGGCCGGTGCACCGACTGCTGGGAGATGTGCCGGAAATTATCTTGACGCCGCCCCTGGATTATTTGCCAATGGTGCACTTGATGAAGCGTGCTTACCTGGTGCTGACCGATTCTGGCGGCATCCAGGAGGAAGCGCCGGGATTAGGGAAACCCGTGCTGGTGCTCCGGGAAGTAACGGAGCGGCCCGAGGCAGTAGAGGCGGGAACGGTGCGAGTGGTGGGCACAGACCGGGAGCGCATTGTGGCGGAGACAGTGAGATTGCTGGACGATGCACGTGCTTATGAGCAAATGGCCCGCGCTGTAAACCCTTACGGCGACGGCCGGGCGGCGCAACGGATTGTCTCCGCTCTCCTGGGAGAGCCAGTGGAGCCATTTGAGCCGATCGTCGCGCTGAAGGAAGGGAGGCACTGATGGCGAGCGAATTCATTTATGACTCGGCTCGACGCCCTTTGCCCTTCTGGGAGGAACTGATAGCCCTGTGGGCTTACCGGGACTTAGTACGCCAGCTGGTCGCCCGAGACATCAAAGTTCGATATAAGCGATCAGTGCTGGGGGTGGTCTGGACAATGCTCAACCCTCTCCTGATGATGGTGGTGCTAACCCTTGTTTTTTCCCACCTATTTCGGTGGGATTTGCCTCATTACCCGGTTTATCTCCTATCTGGGACGCTCCTGTGGAACTTTTTCGCACAGACGACCACACTGGCTACCCAACAACTGGTCTGGGGCGGAGCCCTCCTGAGCCGTATTTACGTGCCCAGAACCGTCTTTGCGGTTTCGGCCCTGGGCACTGGTCTGGTTAATCTGACCTTGGCTCTGATCCCCCTGGGTCTGATCATGCTGGTAACCGGGGTATCCTTTCATCCCGCCCTCATCTTCTTGCCGCTGTCTATCTTCCTGGCGGCGGCCTTTACCCTAGGGATAAGTTTGCTCCTTTCATCGGTGGCGCCTCTCTTCCCGGATATTGTTGAAATGTATCAAGTCATTCTTACGGCCTGGTATTTTCTGACGCCGATATTCTACCCTGTCAAGATACTCCCACCCCAATACAGATTCTGGTTAAAGCTAAATCCGATGCATCACCTGATAGCGGCGTTCCGGGGCCCTATTTACGAGGGAGTTTTCCTTTCAGGAGAGGGTCTGCTGGGAACCATGGTTCTGGCTTTGGGAACTCTGAGCCTCGGATGGTTTATATTTACTAAGAGAGCTGATAGCATCATATACAGGCTATGATTAAACTGGAGAAGATATTATCCACCTCTATTGAAGAGGCTGAAGGCCTCCGCTCAGTTGTCGATCCGGTCATCCGGGTCGAGGGCGTCTCGGTCCGGTTTCGGATTCCGCTGGAGCCGGTCCGATCATTTAAGGAGTATGCGATCCGGCGGATCCAGCGCCGCCTGGATTTTCGGGAGGTCTGGGCCCTTAAGGATGTCAGTTTTGAAGTTGGTCGCGGCGAGGTCTTGGGTATCATCGGCCGGAACGGGAGCGGCAAGAGCACCCTGCTCAAGGTGATCGCCCGGGTCCTGCGGCCCACCTCCGGGCGGGTGTGGGTGAAGGGGCGGGTTGCGCCCCTGCTGGAGCTGGGAGGCGGCTTCCATCCCGAGCTTACCGGACGGGAGAACATTTATCTCAATGGGACTCTGCTGGGTCACAGCCGGCGGGAAATTGAAGAGCGATTCGACTGGATTGTGGATTTTGCCGGGCTGCGGGACTTTATCGACGCCCCCTTGAGGACCTACTCGACGGGAATGGTAGCCCGGCTAGGGTTTGCGGTGGCGACGGCGTGGGAGCCAGAAATTTTACTGGTCGACGAGGTGTTGGCAGTCGGAGATCAATCGTTCCAGAAGAAATGCCAGGCGCGGATGGCTGATTTTCGGCGCCTGGGGACAACCATTTTGCTAGTGAGTCATAACTCCAATCTGATCAGACAAATGTGCGATTATGCTTTATGGCTGGAATCTGGTCAAGTAGTGGAGTTTGGACCTGCTGAAATCGTGGTAGCTCTATATGAAAGAGGTGTATCATGACAAAGGGAAGCAACAAACAAAACTATAAGGTGGTGCTTTTCAGCCCTGATCGCCACGTTACGTATGATGGAGCTACTCCGGATGAGCGAGGAATCGGGGGAGGGATAACTGCACGAGTTCGGCTGCTCCGGGCGCTTGCGGCACTGGGCCATGAAGTGACAGCTTACGTAAATTGTGAGCATCCCGGAATATACGATGGGGTGCGGTATCTTCATTTTTCCACGGCTGAGTCAATTGATGCTGATGTATTCATAACAATCACTACAGGCGGCGACTTAGACCTCAGACCGGTCTGCAGCATTCCAGTGCAGGCCCGGCTCAAAATTGTGTGGATTCATGGTGTCGCTAAACCAAAGCATTTAGAAGATATCGATGCGGATTTTATATATGTATCTAGCAACTTTTTGCGTAATATAGCTGTTTCATCGTGGGGTATCACACCTGATAAATTGTTCGTATCGTATAACGGTCTTGAACAGAATTATTTTGTTAGCCCTGACATTCAACTCGGTGGGCGAAATCCTTATGGACTGGTCTATGTAGGTCATCCCTCCAAAGGACTCCAAGCGGCCATCTCGGTCTTTGAGGAATTGCGACTTGCAGATGAGCGCTTCCAGCTGGATATCTTCGGAGGAGCAGAAATCTGGGGGCAGGTGCCACAGAGTATCACTTTCCCTCCAGGAGTCAATTTTCGGGGGTTGGTAGGTCAGAGACTCCTGGCCCGGGAGTTGTTTAAATACAACTTTGGATTGTTTCTGCAGAGTATACCGGAAGGGTTTGGCATAGCAGCACAAGAATGCAAACGAGCCGGAGTAATTGTCATAGCCAGCGATGTTGGAGCGTTCCCGGAGTTAATTAAACATGGATACGATGGATTTTTGGTAAAAGGAGATCCAAATTCCTCAGAAACGCGCGATAAGGTTGTAAAGCTAATTTTTGAGCTCTTATCTCAACCTGAATATATGGAGTTTGTCAGGAACAATGCGCAATCTATATCTTGGGATTGGAATTTAGTAGCGAGAACCTGGGTGAATCACTGGGACTTGGTGCTGAATGGCATCAACCCTCTGGAAATACCAGATGCGGATGGTCCACGCTATTGTTGCCCATCATGTCAAACAACTGTGGTGCGGTTCCCTGATGGATACCGTTGTCTTAAGTGCGCTTACTATTATCCGATTATTAATGGAATTCCAAGTTTCTCCCTAGAGGCCGGGGCATATTCGGAGATTTTCGAGCCGGATTTCCGCGCCCTCGTGGCCCGGGTTTATAAATCGTCATGGCGTCAGGCCGTCACCACCACTTTAGGTGAAAAGAGCGAGTTCCTGGTTAACTACATTCTGGATGAAAGCCGAGGATACTTCCATTATCTTTTTGAACTTTCACCTGAAACTGTGGTGCTGGATCTAGGTGCTGGTTTTGGGACTATAAGTTGTGCGATAGGCCGCCACTGCCGTGTGGTGGCTCTCGATAATCATCTCCTGCGACTGGCATTTCTCGCTGAACGTTGCCGGCAGGAGAAACTCAGCAATGTGATTGTGGTGCATGGTGATGCGCTGCAGCTACCTTTTGATTCCGAACAATTCGACCTTATTACCGTGATTGGCGTCCTGGAATGGGCAGGGACATGGCGTGACGAAGGGGAACCGGAACAATGGCAGTTGAGGTTATTGCAGGAGACTTATCGGGTACTTAAGCCAGGCGGGTATCTGATCATCGGCATTGAAAATCGGTATGGTGCCAAGTACCTGCTGGGGGAGCCGGATGACCATACAGGGATTCGGAATATTACGTATCTGCCAAGGGAGGAAGCAGATCTATTAAGTATAGCAACGCGTGGAGTGTCATATCGTGTTCGGACCCATTCCCGAGCCGATTATGAAGAAATCCTTCGAGCAGTTGGTTTTCGGGTTGTTTCGTTTTATGCTCCTTATCCAGACTACAGAACGTGGTTTGCGTTGATACCTCTTGATGATTCAAATATTTTGCGGTTTTACTTGGAGAGCGTCGAACCTGAGCGCAACCCTGCACTTGACCTCCAGCGTATCGCAGCTCGGTTGGGAGTAGGTCGGGATTTCGTAGATTCTTTCTTTATTGTAGGAGGTAAATAAAGATGTGGCGGAAAATTCGACAATACATTACTGACCATCCGGAGCTATTTGGTCGCAAAATAGACCCTGAAGACCTGCGAGCTATTCTGTTTTCACGCCAGGGCTTCCGGCGAGCCGGACGGCAGCGTCTTACTTGGCTGGTGTTCCGAACCGGTGAGAATGTGCCTTTTACCATCGTCCGGCACTATGCAAGTCCTTATTGGAATGATCTTCTCGCAAAGGAGTATCAACTCTGTAGTCAGCTATGGTCTCTCCTCGGTGGCTCGTTGGTTCCGGAACCGTTGGCTTTTGTTAAACTTGGTGAGATTACATGTTTTTTCGAGAGGTCGGTTAATGGCCTATCATTCTCTCTAGAGCTGGGAAGGCGAGCCGCGCTTGTGTCGGATCCAGTTCAGTTATTGCCTTTAGTGCATGAGCATATCATGTTGGTGGAGAGTGCCCTCAACCAGCTTAACATATTGTCTACTGAGGTTACCAGAAAAGATTTTGAGATAGATCTTCTGAGGATTTTTCTGATGAGCAGAACATTCTTAGAGGAATTTTCCTCTTCTGAAGATATATTATTGCTTGATGCTAGTTTTGCCCTTCTGCATCAACTTCTGGATGAGTTGTCAATTGCGCCTCAACGTCGAGTTATTCACAGGGATTTTGTCCCTTCAAATATCCTGCACGGACCTTATGGAGTTACTATTGTGGATTGGGAATATCATGAAGAATCCTCTCTGTTAATCCTTGAGCCGCTAAAGTTTGTCTACTGGTATCTCGTTGACTTGGCCAGGTGGGCGTTTAGGACTGACCCACAACAGCTATTCAAAAGTTATCTCTTCCATGATTGTAGTCAACCATTATTTGATTCTCTGGATAAATTTCTAGAGCATTGCGGAATTCCTGTACAGGACTTAGCTTTAAGAAAAGCGGTGTGGCTACTTTACTTCATGGCGGAATGCGGGCTGGTGTTGTCAGTTGCCAGCCATAGGCCAAGTTTTGCCAGGGCGTTCTTGCAGCAGTTTCGCGAAGTTATGGGTCAAGAATGGCTGGAACGGGCAAAGTCGATCCACCGCCTGGCGGAGCGGGAGCGGCTGATCGAGGACTTGCAGGCCGACATTCGCAACCTTCGGTCCAAGGTTGATGAAATAGAACAGGCATTCGCAAATTATCGGGCTGATAAGGAAACTTACATTGCCGCACTGTTGCACCGTCTGAGCTGGAAGCGGTACAGGCTGGCCGATATCCTGGTGGCTCCGGTCTGGTACCTTCGCCATCCCGGACAGGCGGTCCGTAGAGTTTATGCGTTGTTACCAGCGCCCCTGCGCGCCGCGGTCCGGGTGGTGCTCGGGGGCAGCATCTTTAAGAGGCTTTTCGAGCCATGGGGTCCGTTCAGGGACGGGTACGTTGCGGAGGACAATAGCCGGGTGATCTTGTTTGCCGGTGACCCTGGGCTCCTGGCTCAATACCGGCCGCGGACCGAATTGCGGCTGCCAACTGACCCGACGTCGCGGGTTCGAGTCACCCTGATTGCACCAGCCAGGAACGAGGCCGATAGTCTGAACTGGTGGTGGGAGGGCATCCTGGCCCAGACCCGGCTACCGGATGAGATTATAGTCGTTGACGGTGGCTCAACTGACGGCACCGATAGCCGGCTTCAAGAGCTGGCGGCCAATAGTCCGGTGCCCTTCAAGGTTATTAGGGCCCCTGGTGCAAACATCGCCGCCGCCCGGAATATTGCGGTTCGGGAGGCCCGCTACGACGTCGTCGCCTGTATCGACCTGGGCTGTCGCCCGCGACCGGACTGGCTCGAGAAGCTGACGGCACCTTTTGAGCTCCAGCCCGGGGTTAGCGTCGTCGCCGGGTGGTACGAACCGGTGCGGGCCGACGGCTCGCCGGTTCGCCACCGAAGGTGGTGGCCGAACCTCAACCGCATCCACCCGCAGGGGTTTATTCCATCCAGCCGCTCCCTTGCTTTTCGCAAGGAAGTCTGGGAGGCGGTGGGCGGGTATCCGGAGTGGCTCACCCTGACGGGCGAGGACACGTACTTTGCGCTGGAACTTAAGCGGCAGGGCGGAACCTGGGCCTTCGTTCCCGAGGCCGTGGTCGAGTGGGAGGCGCCCGACTCGGTTGGGGGCTATGTTCGAAAGATGTTCCGCTGGGCCGTGGGCGACGGGGAGTCGGGGGTGCATGCCGAATACTACTGGCGGTGGGCCGTGGGCCTAGGAGCCTTCGCCGGCCTCACCCTGGTTCTTCTGCTGGCCCTGGGAGCGGGGCTGGGCCTTGGGGTCATCGACCCGCTCTGGGCCGTCCTGCCGGTGCTCGGCTGGCTGGGGGCGGCGGCCCGGCTGAGGGACCCAGCGATTCTGGCCGGGCGGGCGGCGGCGGTGGCCGGCTTCCTGGCGGGGGTGCGCCGGCGGCCGCTGGTGGAGGCCCGGCGCTGGGCGCAGGTGAAGGGGGTCTGGTTCATCCTCTCCGGGGTCCCCATTGACGACACCGGCGGGGGCGCCCGGGCAACCCAGGTCGCCCTGGAGCTTCTCCGGCAGGGCTGCTTCGTGGTCTTTATCTCGAAGTTCCCCCGGTACGAGAGTGTCGATCTCGGGCTCAGGTTTGCCCACCCAAATCTGCGAACCTACCAGGTGGCCAACTTTGACTGGGACTGGTTCGTGGGCCAGTATAAGGCACTACTGGAGGGGAAGCCCCTGGCGGCCCTGGTGGAGTTTCCGGTGGCGGATTTTCTGCCCATTGTTGACCGGGTGCGGGGGGCGGGAGGGCGGGTCATTTACGACCTGATCGATGACTGGTCCACGTCCCTGGGCGGGAGCTGGTACTCGCCCGAAGTCGAAAGGACCTTCATTAAGAAGGCCGATGTCCTGACAGCTACGGCCCCGGTGCTGGCCGATCGGCTTCGGGAGTTGAGTGGTCGGGAGGTGCACTTGGTGCCGAACGCGGTCAACTCCAGGCTGTTTGATCCTTCCCGACTGTATCCCCGTCCGGAGGACATGCCGAGGGCTGACTGGGTGATGATTTACGTCGGAGCCCTCTGGGGCGAGTGGTTCGACTGGGACCTGCTCATCCGGCTGGCCGATGTCTATCCTGAGGCGGCGGTGGTGGTCATCGGCGATTACCGGGGTCAGTGTCCCGAGCGGCGGCCCAACCTGCACTTTCTTGGTCTGAAGCCCCAGCGGGAGCTCCCTGCCTACCTGGCCCATGCGGATGTGGCGATAATCCCCTGGAAGGTGAACAAGATCACTTTGGCCACGAGCCCGTTGAAGGTGTATGAATACCTGGCGATGCGGCGGCCGGTGGTGGCCCCGGACTTGCCACCGCTGCGAGGAATTCCGGGCGTCTGGCTGAGCCGGAATGCGCAGGAGTTTCTCAGGCTCGTTCGCGAAGTAAAGGAGATACCGTATCCCCATGAGGCGGTCGAGCTGTTTATCTTGAACCATACTTGGCATAATAGGGTCACCTTACTCCAGGATTTGGTCGCATCTGTCTCTCGGTGTCATTGAGCTCCACAACCCACTAGAGGTCAACGAACTGTACGATTGATCGACGGAACTCCTAACCCGAGGGCGGTATAGATCTATCTAATTCAATTTTCGGAGGCTATCAACATGCCATCCCTAAAAAATCTCTTCCGACGCTTCCTGTCTTTGGAACGTGGAGGGAAAGTAGACATGTCTCGAATAACGAACGAAACTTCATTGTTTTCTTCACCTTTTTTTAATACTCGAACCTACGAATATGTCCTGTCTATGATTGACGTCCTTGCTAGTAAACCTGATACCCTGGGCGTTCCTCGGTTTAACCCATATTGGGACGCGCGGCGGGCGGCCATAACAATCGAGTATATTAAAGAATTCAACTTGGCGAAGGGATTGGTCCTGGAAATTGGCAGCCCGCAATATCTTGTGTCGCAGATCATTTGGAGTGCATTTCCAGGTGTAACCCCGTTGTTTACATCGAATGATTTGCGTTATGAGCGCATTGCTGTGGGTGATAGTGAGGTCGATGCTGTAATTTGTTTAGAGGTTATCGAGCACTTGTTTGATTGGCCTTACCGTGAGGCGACTACGTTAAATGGTTTGTTTTTTTTCCTCGAAGAGATTTATCGTGTACTGAAAGTTGGCGGGCGAGCATTGTTCACTACGCCGAATGCCTGCTCGTTGTGGATAATTATGCGTGCTCTTTTAGGTCAGCCACCTATGCTTTATGAGTGGCACTTCCGTGAGTATACGCCCGAAGAAATTCGTCAGATTAGAATATATTGGATTTAAAATAGTTACAATTCGTACGGAGTATGTGTGGCATTTATGGAATTTTCAGGTGCTGGTGGAGTTTATGGAGAAAAATGGGTTTGATTTGAGCATGAGGGGTGATGACATCTTCGTAGTTGCAGAGAAGCCCGGCCGTCGGGTGAGGATTCCACACAGGTTGGCGTTGCCAGTCAGTCTGATGAAATAGGTCGTTGGCATGGGTGTGGATGCGGGTAGTGCAGATTCGGTTGTGCTGGTTCGTTCAACGCCAGTTGCCCCGGACCCGCGGGTGGAGCGGGCGGCCGGGGCGCTGGCCGAGGCCGGGTTCCGGGTCACGGTGGTCGGCTGGGACCGGGGCTGGAAGCTGGCGGCGGCCGAGGACCGGCCCGGCTTCCGGCTGGTCCGCATCCGGGTGCCGGCCCCCTTCGGCCGGGGCCTCCGCAACCTGCCGGGCCTCCTGCGCTGGCAGGTCGCCCTCCTGGGCTGGCTCCTTGAAAACCGGGCTCGCTACGACATCATCCACGCCTGCGACCTGGACACCGCCCTGCCGGGCCTCCTGGCCGCAAGGGCCTGCCGCAAGCGGCTGGTCTTCGAAATCTTCGACAGCTACGCCGACGCCTTCCGGGTCGGGCCCCTTCGCGGGCTCACCCGGCGGCTGGAGGCCCTAGCGGCGTCACAGGCCGATGCCGTGATTCTTGCTGACGACGTTCGCCGGGCCCAGCTCGGGAAAGTTCGGCCTAGGCGGCTGGCCGTCATCTACAACTCGCCGCCGGACATCCGGCTGGAGCTGGAGGGCCGTGGCGAGGCCGGCAGGTTTGAAATCGCCTACGTGGGTCTGCTGGACGCCACCCGGGGCCTCTCTACCCTGTTGGAAGTGATGGCCCGACGGCCGAACTGGACTCTCGACCTGGCCGGCTTTGGGGTGGATGAGGAGCACTTCATTGGCCGGGCCCGAGCCCTGTCAAACGTCCGCTTCCACGGCCGGGTCGACTATCCGACGGCCCTGCGGCTGATGGCCGGGGCTGACGTCCTGGTGGCCACCTACGACCCGGCGGTGCCCAACCACCGGTACGCTAGCCCAAATAAGCTCTTCGAGGCAATGATGCTGGGGAAGCCGATAATTGTGGCCCAGGGAACTCACGTAGATAATTTGGTCGAACGGCACGAGTGTGGCCTGGTGGTCCCCTACGGCGACACCGCCGCCCTGGCCGCCGCCCTCGAGCGCTTGGCGGCGGAGCCGGACCTGCGCCGGGCGCTGGGTGCGGCCGGCCGGCGGGCCTACGAGGCCTTTTACAGCTGGGAGCTAATGCGGGCCCGGCTGGTGGGCCTCTACCGGGAGCTTGCGGCGGGGGGCAGCTGACGGTGGGCCTACGGCTGGCCCTCACGGTCAACAATGCCCGAGATATCATCGTCTGGCGCCGGGGCCTGGTTTGGGCCCTGGGGGCGGCTGGATTTGAGACGGGGGTGGTTGCGCCGCCCGGCCCGGCAGTGGACGCCGTGGCCGAACTCGGATGCCCGGTCTTGACGTACCCCCTCGACCGGCGGGGCCTCAACCCGGTTGGGGAGCTCCGGTCGCTAACAGGGCTTTATGCGATTTACCGACGGCGGCGGCCGGTGATCGCCCACCACTTCACCATCAAGCCAAACCTCTACGGGACCCTGGCCGCCCGGCTGGCGGGGGTGCCGGTGGTGGTCGCCACCGTCACCGGCCTGGGCTACGTCTGGACCGACGAGGGGCCGACGGCCCGGGTGTTGCGGGCCGTGCTGGGGCCGGTGTACCGGCGGGTTCTCCGGCTGGCCGACG
>Ga0101943_1002430_pt1 | contig 11502 bp, 11 predicted proteins | sample DewCreD2012metaG_5_FD_75244 | JGI IMG/M metagenome (GOLD analysis project Ga0101943, IMG submission 75244) | Hot spring sediment bacterial and archeal communities from British Columbia, Canada, to study Microbial Dark Matter (Phase II) - Dewar... ... | reverse complement strand
CCCGCCCCCGGGCATCGAGCACCGTGGTATGGGGACCCGGCGGCAGCGCCCGCTCGCCGACGTACGCGATGCGGCCGGCCGCGACGGCCACGGTCGCGGGGTAGAGGTCGCCCGAGTAGACGTTCAGGACGCGGCCGCCGACGAGCAGCAGGTCCGGCGGCCGGTCGCCGCGGGCGGTGGCGGCCAGGACCCGCAGCTCGTCCGCCGTGCGGAACGTGCGCTTCACGGCGCCCATTCTAGCATGTACGATAAGAGCGACGCGCACACCCCGGAGGGTTCCCATGTTGCAGATGACGGACAAGCTGTTGATCGGCGGGCGCTGGGTCGACGGCGGCGCCCCGCTGGAGGTGCGGAACAAGTACACGGGCGCGGTCATCGGCGTCGTGCCCCAGTCGCGGCCGGAGGACGTGGATGCGGCGATCGCTGCGGCCGCGGAGGCCGCGCCGGTCATGGGGGCGCTGCCGGCGCACCGCCGCAGCGAGATCCTGCTGCGCACCGCGGCGCTCCTGCAGGCGCACCGGGACGACGTGGCGCGCACCATCGCGGCGGAGGCGGGCAAGGCGCTGAAGTGGGCCCGGGTCGAGGTCGACCGCGCGGTATCCACCTTCACGTTCGCCGCGGAGGAGGCCAAGCGGATCCACGGCGAGACCGTGCCCCTGGACGCGGTCCCGTCCGGGGAAGGCTACTTCGGCTTCTACGTGCGCCGGCCCGTGGGCGTCGTGGCGGCCATTACCCCGTTCAACTTCCCCCTGAACCTCGTGGCCCACAAGGTGGCCCCCGCCATCGCCGCGGGCAACAGCGTCGTGCTCAAACCGGCCAGCACCACGCCGCTGACCTCCGTGGCGCTGTGCCGCTTCCTCATGGAGGCCGGGCTGCCTCCGGGGGGCGTCAACCTGGTCATCGGTCCCGGCAGCACCGTGGGCACCCAGCTCGTGGCCGACCCGCGCGTCGGCAAGGTGACCTTCACCGGCAGCCGCGACGTCGGCGAGCAGATCACCAGGCACGCCGGCATCAAGAAGATCACCCTCGAGCTGGGCAACACCTCGCCGGTCATCGTCGCGCCCGATGCCGACCTCGACCTGGTGGCCAGGAGGTGCGCGTTCGGGGCCTTCTACTACTCCGGGCAGGTCTGCATCTCGGTGCAGCGGGTCTTCGCGGACCGCACGATCTACGAGCCCTTCGCCGAGAAGTTCGCCGCCGCGGCTCGCAGCATGGTCGTGGGCGACCCGCTGGACGAGCGCACCGACGTCGGCCCCATGATCGACGAGCGGGAGGCGATGCGCATCGAGGGGTGGGTGGACGAGGCCGTGGCCGGCGGGGCGCAGGTCGTCACCGGCGGCCAGCGCACCGGCGCGGTCTACCTGCCCACCGTGCTGACCCGGGTGCGGCCCGAGATGAAAGTGGTGGCGCAGGAGGCGTTCGCCCCTGTGGCGGCGGTGCTGGACTACGACGAGTTCGAGGCGGCGCTGGCCGCCGCCGACGCCACCGAGTACGGACTGCAGGCGGCGGTCTTCACCCGCGACATCAGCCGCGTCTTCCAGGCCATCCGGCGGCTGAACTTCGGCGGGGTGATCATCAACGAGGTGCCCACGTTCCGCGTGGACCACATGCCCTACGGCGGCAACCGGCAGAGCGGGCTCGGCCGGGAGGGCGTGCGCTACGCGGTGGAGGAGATGACCACCATCCAGATGGTGGTCATCCGCACCTGATCGACACCGGAGGGAGGCGCGATGGCGCCGCCGCTGTGGAAGGCCGCGCTCGCGGAACTGGTGGGCACGTTCACCCTGGTCTACGTCGGCGCGGGAGCGATCCTCGCCGACGCCCTCACCGGCGGGAAGGTCGGCCTGGTGGGCATCGCGCTGGCCCACGGCCTGGCCATCGCCACCATGGTGTCGGCGGCCGGACACCTCTCCGGCGGGCACTTCAACCCCGCGGTCACCGCGGCGTTCGCGGCCACCGGCCGGCTGGGGCTGGCGGCGGCGGGTGCGTACGTGGCAGCGCAGCTGCTGGGCGCGTCGCTGGCGGCGTTCTTCCTCGACGGCGCGTTTCCCGAGACGGTGCGGGCCGCCGCGCGCCTGGGGACGCCGCAGCTGGCCGACGGGGTCAGCCCGGGCACGGGCATCGTCGTCGAGGCGGTGCTGACGTTCTTCCTGGTGTTCGTGGTCTTCGGCACGGCCGTGGACACGCGCGCGCCCCGCGTGGGCGGGCTGTTCATCGGCCTGGTGATCGCCATGGACATCCTGGCCGGCGGCGCGCTGACCGGCGCGGCCATGAACCCGGCGCGCGCCTTCGGGCCGGCGCTGTTCGCCAACGCCTGGGCGGGACACTCCGTCTACTGGATCGGCCCCATCCTGGGCGGGCTCGTGGCCGGCTGGGTGTACCACAGCGTCTACCGTCCGGCATAGCACACCGTACCCGCAGGAGGTGAGCAACCGTGGAGGTGCACTACTTCGGGCACGCCATGTTCGCGCTGACCGCCGACGGCACCACCGTCGTGATCGACCCGTTCAACGACGACATCGGCTACCCCCGGCCCGCGGTGGCCCCCGCCGCCGTCGTGGTCAGCCACGAGCACTTCGACCACAACAACGTGCAGCTGGTCGGCGGCGCGCCCCGCGTCATCAGGGGGCTCCGCGACGAGGGCAAGGACTGGGCCACGGTGGACGAGCGCGTGGGCCCGTTCCGCATCACCGGCGTGGCCACCTACCACGACGACCAGCAGGGCGCTGCCCGCGGCAAGAACACCATCACGATCTTCGAGGCAGAGGGCCTGCGGGTCGTCCACTGCGGCGACCTGGGGCACCCGCTGAGCGACGAGCAGGCCCGCGCCGTGGGCACGCCCGACGTGCTGATGGTGCCCGTGGGCGGGTTCTACACCATCGGGCCGGCGGAGGCCGACGGCGTCGTGGCCCGGCTGCAGCCCAGGGTCGTGATCCCCATGCACTTCAAGACCGACGTGAACAAGGACTGGCCGATCGGCACCCTGGACGACTACCTCCAGGGGAAGACGGCGAAGCGCATGGGCGCCACCGTGACCGTCCGCAAGGACGCGCTGCCGGCGGCGCAGGAGATCTGGGCGTTGCTGCCGCCCACGCGCTGAGGGGACGGGCGGCGCGGACGGCTCCGCTGGGCCGGGGGCGTGCTGCGCCCCCGCTGGGCCTGGGACGGCGGCCGCAACGCCGCGCGCGGCCGCTGCGGGGCTGGACCTCGTGGCGCCCCAGCGTCGTCGCGTCGATGCCGCAACGCCGCGCGCGGCGGGGTACCGGACTGCCTCGTCGCGTTGCGTGCGGGCGGCCGGGTGTTCCGGCACGGCAGGCCGGCCGCCTCGCGGATCAAGGAGGAGGAGACCGCGCTAGGTGCGGGCGGTCAGGTACTCCAGCAGGGTGCGGACGCCGAACCCCGTGGCCCCTTTGGGCTGGATGGCGTTGGTGCCCTCCCGGTCCAGGAACGCCACGGGCGCGATGTCGAGGTGCGCCCAGGGCACCCGTCCGGCGAACTCGCGGATGAAGACGGCGCCCTTCTGGGCGCCGCCCAGCCGGCCCGCGGAGTTCTTGATGTCGGCCACGTCGCCCTTGATGGCCTCGCGGTACTCGTCGTAGAGGGGGAAGGGCACCAGGCGCTCGCCCGCCCGCGCGGCCGCCGCCAGCAGGCGGTCGGCCAGGGCCTGATCGCTGGCCATCAGCGCGGCGGCGTAGGGCCCGAGGGCGATGGACGCGGAGCCGGTCAGCGTGGCCAGGTCGATGATCTCGTCCGGCGCAGCCGCGGCCAGGTGGGCCACGGCATCGGCGAGGATCAGGCGGCCCTCGGCGTCGGTGTTGGCGATCTCCACGGTGGTGCCGTTGAGGCCGCGGAGGATGTCGCCGGGCCGGTAGGCGCGGCTGCCCACCGCGTTCTCCACGGCGGCGATGCCCGCGATCACGCGGACGGACGCCTGCAGGAGCGGCAGCGCCTGCATCGCGGCCAGGACGGCTGCGGCCCCGGCCATGTCGGACTTCATGGTCGCCATGCCCTCGGCGGTCTTCAGGTCCACGCCGCCGGTGTCGAACGTGACGCCCTTCCCGGCCAGCCCGACGGTGCGACGGGGCTTGGGCGGCGCGTACTCGATCTGGATGAAGCGCGGCGTGTGGGCGCTGGCGCCGCCGACGGCCAACGTAAGCTCCATCCCGTGCTTCTTGAGGTCCTGCGGGCCCCAGACCTGCACCTTGAGCCTGGTGTTCCTGGCGATGCGCCGCGCCTCGGCGGCAAGCGCGTCGGGGGTGAGCACGTTGGGCGGCTCGTTCACCAGATCGCGGGCGTAGTTCGTGGCCTCGGCGACGATCTGGCCGCGCCGGCGCCCGGCTTCCACGGCCGCGGCCTCCGCGCGGTTGGCGGCCAGCAGGTCGACGTGCACCTCGGTGGGGCGCTCTTTCTGGTACTTGCCGAAGCGGTAGGTGGCCAGCAGCGCGCCCTCGGTCCGCAGGGCGGCGATCGTCGCGGGTTCCCAGTCCCTGTACTGCACGGGCGGGTACGCCAGGCGGCCCAGGCGCCGTTCCTGCACGGCGCGCGCCGCGGCGCCGGCTGCCAGCCGCAGCCGGTCCTGGGAGAACGCGTCACGGTCGCCAAGCCCCACGACGACGATGCGCGCGGCCGGCAGGCGACCGTGCGTGTGGACCACCAGCACCTTGCCGACCTCGCCCGTGAACCGCTCTTCGGTGAGGATCCGCACGAGGTGGCCGCCCAGGGCCTGGTCGATCTTGGCGGCCACCCCTTCGAGCCGGCCCGGGGCCGCAAAGACCCCCACCGCCAGGGCATCGCAGCGGTGCGTCAACGGATCGGCCACGAGCACGCGTACGGCCACGATCTGCTCCCCCCAGGCAGTCCCCCGCCGCCAGGCGCGGGGACGAGTCGTGCACAGCAACGCTCTCCGCCGGCTGCGCGACCCCGCGGGCGGGGTCGGCTATCGGCGGGCGCGGGTGGCCGTCCCCGAGGTGGGCAACTCCCGCCCCACGCCGGCGGCGACGGCGCGTCGGTACAGCAGCTCCAGGGCCACCACGTCCTCTGTGGCGATCCCCTGGGACTCGAACAGCGTGATCTGCTCGGGGCTCGTCCGCCCCGGCTGGCGGCCGGCCACGATCGCCCCCAGCTCGACGACGCGCGACCACACGGGATCGCCGGCTCGCTCTGCCGCCAGGAGGTCGCCGCACTCCACCCGGGCCTGGTCCAGGGCGTCGACCGCGATGAGCTGGCTGCGCCGCACGGCCTCCGCGTCGAGTTCCGCGCGCGTGGCCGCGTTGGCGCCAGCGGCGTTGATGTGGACGCCGGGCGCGAGCCACGCGCCGTGCAGCACCGGGTCGCGCGCCGAGGTGATCGTCACGATGACGTCGACGTCGGCGACCGCGTCCTGCGGGCGCTCGACCGCGACGGCCTCGACGCCGAGCGCATCCACGAGCTCTGCGGCGAATGCTTCGCGGTGCTCGGGCGTGCGGCTGTACACCTTGACGAGCGCGATGGGCCGCACCCGCGCGATGGCCTGCACCTGGGTGCGGGCCTGCCACCCGCTTCCGATGACCCCGAGCGCGCCCGCGTCGGGACGGGCCAGGACCTTGGTCGCCACGCCGCTCGCCGCGCCCGTGCGCAGCTGCCCGAGCCGATCGGCCTCAGCCGCCAGCAGGAGCTCGCCGTCGTCCAGCCGGTAGAGCAGCGCCACGAAGCGCGCGCCTCCCGGGGTCGTGGCGTAGGCCTTGACGCCGGCCACGCCCAGTGGCGGGACCGCCGCGTGCATCACGTGCAGCACGCCCTGCGGGGTGACCGCGCGCGTGCGGGGCTGGTTGACCGCCTGCCCTTCGCCCAGCCAGCGGAACCCCTGTTCGACCGCGGCGATGACGTCGTCCATCGCCAGCAGCCGCTCGACGTCGGTTTCCTGCACCCAGAGCGCCATCGCGGTTCAATGTTCCCCAACCTGGCGGGGTCCTCCTGTTTCCGGGGCCGCATCCGCTGTCGGACGGGTGCTCGAGAGGGGGATTACTCCACGCCCCCGCGAACTGTGGGGAGCGCCACCGGTGCACGGGGGCGAACAGCCGGGGCCGTGGGCGTTCGGTCTCAATGTGGGGCACGTGAGGCAGATCCCGAGGCCGGGGGCATCACGAGGGAACCACGAGGAAGGAGGGACGCCGTTTGGTCGAACGTTTGTTCGAACAATTGGTTGCCGACATCGACGCGGCGCGCGGCGACATGGTGGCGGTTCGCAGGGACCTCCATGCCCACCCGGAACTGGGCTTCCAGGAAGTGCGGACCAGCGGCATCGTGGCCGAGCGGCTCCGCGCCGCCGGCCTGGCCGTGCGGACCGGCCTGGCAACCACGGGCGTGGCCGGGGTGCTTCGGGGCGGGCGGCAGGGGCGCACCGTGCTGGTGCGGGCCGACATCGACGCACTGCCCATCGAAGAGGCCAACGCCGTGCCCTACCGCAGCCAGCGGCCGGGGGTGATGCACGCCTGAGGGCATGACGGGCACACCGCGGTCGCGGTGGTTCTGGCGGAACTGCTCGCCCGCCGGCGGGAGGAGCTGCCGGGCACGTACGTCTTCGCGTTCCAGCCCGCCGAGGAGATCGTCGCCGGGGCTCGGCCCATGATCGAGGCCGGCGTGATGGACGACCCCAAGGTGGACGCCGTGGTCGGCGTGCACCTGTGGAACGACCTGCCGGCCGGCGTCGTGGGGGTGCGCGCAGGCCCGGTGTTCGCCGCGGCCGACGAGCTCGAGATCACCGTCGAGGGCCGCGGCGGCCACGGCGGCATTCCGCACCAGGCCGCCGATCCCATCCTGGCCGCCGCGCACGTCGTCGTCGCGCTGCAGGCCATCGTGAGCCGGGAGACGCCCCCGCTGGACGCCGCCGTGGTGTCGTTCGGGACGATCCAGGGCGGCACGGCCTTCAACATCATTCCCGACCGCGTGGACCTGCGCGGTACGGTGCGCACCTTCACCCCGGAGATCCGCGAGCAGACGCTGCGCCGGATCCGGGAGATCGCCGCAGGCGTGGCGGGTGCCCTGCGGGCGCACGCGGCGGTGACCACGCGGCTGGGCTGCCCCGTGGTGCGCAACGACCCCCGGGTGACCGAGGTCGTGCGCCAGGTGGCGGAGGCGGTCGTGGGACCCGGCCGCGTGGAGGAGATGCGGCCCACGACCGGCAGCGACGACATGGCGTACTTCCTCGAGCGGGCGCCCGGCTGCTACTTCGTGGTGGGATCCAGCAACCGGGCGCGGGAGCTGGACGGCCGGCACCACACCAGCCGCTTCGACTTCGACGAAGACGCCCTGCCGGTGGCGGCCAAGGTGCTGGGTGGGGCAGCGGTGCGGCTGGCGGCCGGTGCCGGCTGACTACGCGGGCGGCAGCACGGCGCGCACGAACGCCTGCAGGGCCGCGATCGCCGGCGGCTGCGCGGTCACGAACGCGCGCCAGGCGGTGCGGACCTGGTCGACGGCCGCAGGCGCCAGCAGCGGCAGGAGCGGGGGTTCGGTCCACGGGAGCGCGTCCACCTGGAGGGCGGCCTCGTCGCAGTAGTCCAGCGCGGCGTCCAGGAAGTCGCGCAGCGGCCGGCCGTCCAGGTCGGGCACAGCGGGGACCCGTCCCCAGCGGTCGACGAACGCAGCGGCCAGCAGGTCGATCAGCGCGGCCAGCGTGCCCAGCGCGCGCGCGCCCTCCCAGCGCGCCTGGATGGGCTGGGCCGCCGGCCCGCTGGCCAGGGTGCTCACCTGCATCGCCTCCGCCGAGGCGGCGGCCACCGCCAGGCGGATGGCGTCCCCCAGCCGCGCCTCGGCGTCAGGCCGACCTACGAGGCCGCGCAGGACCGCCGTGGCGGCATCGTGCGCTTTCCGGGTGTGCACCGGCGTGGTGATGCGCGGCATGGTCACCCGGCGGCTGAACAGCTCGCCGACCACCACCGGCAGCCACTCCGGGTGGTCGTAGCGCGCCGGGTCGCCCGCGACGCGGCGCCGCAAGGTGGCCAGGGCGCGGGCGCCCAGCGGCCCCGAGGCGTCCAGCGTGATGCGCAGCGGGATGAAGACCAGGGCGCTCCAGACGATCAGCGCGAACAGCCAGCGGTCGAGCCCGGCGCCGGCCAGCAGCATCGCGCCCAGCGTGAGCGCGAAGCCGACGGCACACCCGACGAGCAGCCAGCGTGCTAACCGTGCGCGCGTCGTCCCCTCGGCGAGGCGGGCGAGCCACAGGTGCAGCGCCATGGGGGAGAAGTTCGCGGCGCGCGGCGCTGCCCCTTGCGCAGGGAACGCTGGCACCGCGCGTCGGACATGTACGGGTGGATTCCCTGCCCCCGCGTGCGTGGGCCGCACGAACTGGGTCGCGAGGAAGCCATACCCGGCATCCCCTGCCCCCCGCGCGGGGAACGCACGGGACGCGCGCTGCGTTGACGACGTAGCAGGGGCACAGGGGGACGCCATGGCGCGCGCGATGGTCTGGATCGTGCTGCTCACGCAGGCGGCGACGCTGTTGCCGGTCGGCAGGTTCCAGCTCGAGCCGGGGGCCAGCCGGGTGGAGTTCGTGATGCGCGACAACCGCGGCGGGTTCACCGGCGGCACCGACCGCGTCGCGGGTACGGTGCACGTCCGGCAGGTGGACGGCGACGCGTTCGCGGCCACGGTGGAAGCCCGGGTGGACGCCCGCGCGCTGTCCACGGGCATCGGGCTGCGCGACGCCCAGATGCGGCGTGACTTCCTGCAGACGGACCGCTACCCTGACATCGTGTTCCGCGGCACGGTGATCCCCCAGGGCCCGGTGACGGCCCTGCGCATCCCGGCGGTGGCGCGCGGCACGCTGACGATCCGCGACGTGACCCGCGAGGTGGAGATTCCGCTGGCCGTCACGGCGCTGGGCGACGCGTACCTGGCTACGGGGGAGACGACGATCCGGCTCTCGGCGTTTGGCATCCCCGTGCCCCGCTTCCTGATCTTCGTGGCCGACGACCCGGTCACGGTGCGGCTGCAGGTGCGCGCGCGGCGCGGGTAGGGCGCCAGAGGGCGCACGAGCCGGGGACCCCGGGGCGCCGCCGCCCGGGGCGGGCGGCCCAGGCGCGTTGCGGCACCTCCAGGAGAGCCGTGCCGCGCGTCGAATTGCAGCGGGCGTGGACGCGGCCCTGGCCTACGCCCGTGAGCACCAGGCGCGGTTCCTGCACGAACTGCAGGAGCTGCTGCGTATCCCCAGCGTCAGCACGGCGCCGCAGCACGCGGCGGACGTAGCGCGCGCGGCGCACTGGCTGGCGGCCCACCTGGAGGCCCTGGGGCTGCGCGCGCGGGTGGAGGCCGGCAGCCGTCATCCGTTGGTGCTGGCCGAGTGGATGGGCGCGCCGGGGCGGCCGACGGTGTTGTGCTACGGGCATTTCGACGTGCAGCCGCCGGACCCGGTGGACCTCTGGCGCACGCCGCCGTTCGACCCGGTGGTGGACGGCGACGTCCTGTACGCGCGGGGCGCCTCCGACGACAAGGGGCAGCTGTTCGTCCACCTCAAGGCGGTCGAAGCCATCCTGCGCACGGCAGGCAGGCTGCCCGTCAACCTGAAGGTCCTCCTGGAAGGCGAGGAGGAGATCGGCAGCCCCACGCTGGCGACGTACGTGCCGCGGCGGCGCCGACGGTTGGCCTGCGATGCGGCGCTCGTGAGCGACGGCGCACTGTTCGCGCCCGATCTGCCCACGCTGGTCACCGGGCTGCGCGGGTTGCTCTACACCGAGATCGAGGTGCGGGGCGCGCAGCGGGATCTGCACTCGGGCCAGTTCGGGGGCGCGGCGCCCAACGCGGTGGGGGCGGCTGCGCAGATCGTCGCGGCCCTCAAGGACCGCCGCGGGCGCATCCGCGTGCCGGGGTTCTACCGGCGCGTGCAGGACCCGACGCCCGCGGAGCGGGACGCGTGGGCCAGGCTGCCGTTCGACGAGGCGGCCTTCCTGGCCGCGTTGGGCACCGATGTCGCGCCCGGCGAGGCCGGGGTCCCGCTGCTCGAGCGCCTGTGGGTGCGCCCCACGCTGGACGTGCACGGGATCGCCGGGGGGTTTACCGCCGAGGGCATGAAGACCGTGATCCCCGCCCGGGCGGTGGCCAAGGTCTCCATGCGCCTCGTGCCCGACCAGGACCCCGGGCGCATCTTCCGGCGCTTCGCGCGGTTCGTGCAGCGCCAGGCGCCGCCGGGCGTGCGGGTGGAGGTGCGGCACCTGGCGTCGACGCCGCCGGTGGTGACGTCGCCCGACGCGCCGGCCGCGCGGGCTGCGGCCCGTGCGCTGGAGGAGACGTTCGGCCGTCCGCCGGTCTACGTGCGCGAGGGTGGCAGCATCCCCGTGGTGGCTGCGTTCGTGCGGGCCCTGAAGGTGCCCGCGGTGCTCATGGGCTTCGGCCTCCCCGACGACAACCTGCACGCGCCCAACGAGAAGTTCGCCCTGCGCAACTTCGCGCGGGGCATCGACGCGACCATCCGGTTCTTCCACCATTACGGGCATGGCTGAGCCGGCCGCCGCACCGGCACGCACGCACGGGACCACGGGCCTGCTGGGGGCCGTGGGACCGTTGGGGGCGGCGCTGGCCGTAGCGGGGGTGGCGCTGCTGGTCCTGGCGGCGACCGCGCGGCCCGCCACGCCCGCAGCGGGCTGGCTCGTCCTGGGGCTCGCGTCGGCGGTGACGCCCCTGCTGCGGATCACGCTCCCGTCGGGGATCGCCGTGACGCCGCTCGGGGGTCTGGCGCTGGGCGTGCTGTTCCGCTATGGCTGGCCTGCTGCCCTCCTGGTGCTCGTGCCCGGCGTGGTGGTGGACGGGGTGCGCCGGCGGCGGGCGCCGGCCAGGGTCGGCACCGCGCTGGGCCAGTACGCGCTGGCGCTGGGCGGGGCGGGCGCCGTGACGCCTGCCGCGGGGGCCGAGGCGCTGAGCGCGTGGGTCGTGGCCCTGGGCGGCGCGGTCTACGCCGTGGTCTGGGCTGCCATCGAGGCGGCGATGCGGCGGGCCGCGCCGGCTGCGCGGCTCGCCGTGCGGCCACCGGTCGGCGTGGACGCGCTGCTCGCGCCTGCAGCCATGGTGCCCGGCGGGGTGCTGGTGGCCGCGCTCGCGCAGGCCACCGGGGCGGAGGTCGCGGGCCTCGCGGTGGGCAGCGCGCTCTGGCTGCTGGTCGGTGCCGCCGCGTGGGGGGCGGCTGCCACGCGCGCGGCCCAGCGGAAGATCGCCGACCTCACGCGACGGCTCGACGACGCCATGGTGGCGGTGGAACGCCTGGCCGTGGCCGACCCGCTGACGGGATCGCGCGAGTCAACGCGGCATCTGTATCGCGTGGACCAGCACGTCAACCCGACCGGATCGGCCGAATGTCGGTTCCACGGAGGCCGGTGTCGGTTGGGAGGAGCCAGATGAGTGACGACGGTGGATCTGTGGAGTGGTTCCTGGACACGCCAGCGTGGGGCTTGCGGGGCGTCGTGGCCACGATCCTGCGGCTCTTGGATCAGCGGGCGATCTTGCGCCGAGTGAGGGCGGTGCCAAGTTGGAGCGGCG
>Ga0101943_1002428_pt1 | contig 11512 bp, 9 predicted proteins | sample DewCreD2012metaG_5_FD_75244 | JGI IMG/M metagenome (GOLD analysis project Ga0101943, IMG submission 75244) | Hot spring sediment bacterial and archeal communities from British Columbia, Canada, to study Microbial Dark Matter (Phase II) - Dewar... ... | reverse complement strand
TCCGTGCCGTCTTGCACGAGCCGGTCCCGCTCGACGGCCGGCTCTTGCCGTTCGGCGCCACGCTCGGCGTCGCACTGTGCCCCGACGACACGGCGGATCCCGAGATCCTCCTGCGCCTCGCCGACGAGGCGCTGGTGCGAGCCAAGCGCGAGCGACGCGGCAGCATCGGTCGGGCCTGCCGCGAGGACGCGCTCGCCATCGAGGTCGCCCGCGATCTGCGCGCCGTCCTGGACCGGGCGACTCCCGAACGGCCGCCCGACGGCCTCGCGGCCCTCCTCCAGCCGGTCGTCGGCCTCGGCGGCGATACCGCGCCCGTGCTGCTCGGCTTCGAAGCCCTCACCCGCTGGGTCCACCCCCGGCTCGGCCCGATCTCGCCCGGCCTCCTGTTCGGCGCCGCCGCCGACCGGGAGAGCGCGATCCGGCTCGGCCGGCTCGTCCGCCGCGTCGCACTCCTGAGCTTCGCGACGCTGCGCGAGCGGCTGCCGGAAGACGCGCGGCTCTCGCTCAACCTCTCCCAGGCGGAGGTGTTCGCCGACGGGCTCGAGGAGGATATCTTGGCCGACCTCGCGGCCACGGGCGTGCCGCCCGACATGCTCTGCCTCGAGATCACCGAGGAGGTGCTGCTCGACCGGGTGAGCGATCGGCGGCTCGCCGGTCTCGCGAGCTTGCGCGAGCGCGGCATCGTGCTCGCTCTCGACGATTTCGGGACCGGTACCTCGGGGCTCGCCCAGCTGCTCCGCCTGCCGATCGACCTCTTGAAGATCGACCGCTGCTTCGTCCGGGCGATCGAGCACGACGGCCGGGCGCGCGAGATCGTCCGGGCGACGGTGGCCCTCGCCCGCACCCTCGGCATGCGGGTGGTCGCCGAGGGAGTCGAGAACGAGGCGCAGGCCCGCTCGCTCGCGAGCCTCGGCTGCGCGGCCGCCCAGGGCTTCCTGTTCGGCCGGCCGATGGGCCTCGTCGAACTGCACCGCTGGCTCGAGCAACGCGGCGCGACGGCGCGCTCAACCTCCGGCTCGAGCAGCAGCCCGCTTGGCCGACCAGAGCACGCTCTCGACTCCGACGATCCGGGCGAGCCGCCGGGCGAGATGGGCGGCTTCGGCCGCGCTCGGGCCGGCGAGCCGGAGATCGACCACGAGCTCGTCCCCGCCCGTGCGCTCACCGCGGCAGCGGTCGGGCACGTGGCCCGTCGCCGCGAACACCTCGAGCACGCGCGGCGCCGCGGGTTCGGCCCGAGGTCGGACGGAAAAGTGGAAGGTGACGGACACGGACGCACCTCGAGAGAAAGGTGAAGGACCTGCGGAACGACCCGGCCTCGGCGGGAGGCCGGGCCGGTAATTCGAAAACCGCGTGTCCACACCCGGTGCGTCGTGGCTCCGACCTCAGAGGGGCTCGCAGCCCCGTCGAGGGAGACCCACCTCCCGGCCGGGCGGTCGATCGGTTAGCTTTCCCTCGATCGGAGCCCCGGCGAGCCCGTCATGGCCGTCGTCAAGCGCAAGGTCCCGACCGACGTCGGATCGTTCCTCGCTCGGGAGAACCGCCAGAAGCTCCGCTACGAGCTGATCGACGGCGTCGTCTACCTGATGGCCGGTGGCACCCGCGCGCACGACCTGATCGCTCCCAACGTCATCCGCGCGATCGGGAACAGCCTCGTGGGCACCCCTTGCCAGGTGCACGGCTCGAACCTCAAGGTCCGCTCGCCGGCGGAGGCGGTCGTCTATCCGGTCGCCTTCGTCCGCTGCGGGCCGATCGCCGACGATGTCACCGTGGTCGACGACCCGATGCTCGTGGTCGAGCTGCGCTCGAAACGTACCCGCGAGTACGACATGTACGGCAAGCAGCTTGCCTATTACGCGATCCCGAGCCTTCACCACCTCCTCTTGATCGAGCCCGGGACCGTGGCCGTGCGGCTCGAGAGCCGCCAGCCGGACGGCACCTGGCTCCTGCGAGCTGTTCCGGGATCTCGATTCGACCGTCGAGATCGACCAGCCACGGCTTTCGCTACCGTTGCGCGCGATCTACGCCGCAACCGCGCTCGCCGGCCGAGCCCGCACGGCGCTCCGCTTGCCGGGGGCGAGCCACCCCGTTAGCGTCACGAACTCGTAAGATCGGCGGCTGCGAGGGAAACGCCGCCCGGGGGAGGTCGGCGCCGGTTCGAGCGAGACCGGCGCGGAGCGGATCATGGGGGAAAGGGAGGCGCCCTCGGACGTCGGCGAGGACACCACGGGGTGGCGGGCGGCACGCGCTTTCGCCCTTTTGGCGCGCGGCTTCTGGTCGGGTCCGACGGCGCGGCGGGCCTGGTTCCTTTCCTCGGCACTCGCCGGCAGCGTGCTCCTCGGCATCGCCGCCAACGTCGCCATCGCCGGCTGGAACCGCTGGTTCTTCGACGCCCTCGAGGCGCGCCGGACGGCCGGGCTCTGGCAAGCGGCCGCGGTCTTTCCGGCGATCGTGGCCGCCACCGCGGCGATCCAGGTGGGTGTGATCCTCACGCGCGAGACCATCCAAGTCCGTTGGCGTGAATGGCTCACGGGCGCCCTGCTCGACCGCTGGCTCGCCCGAGAGCGCTTCTACCGCCTGACGCTCGGCGAGCGCGGCTCGAACCCCGAGTATCGGATCGCCGACGACGTGCGGATGGCGATCGACCCGCTGATCGACTTCGCGATCGGCCTTCTCAACGCCTCGATCTCCGGCTTGACCTTCATCGGCATCCTCTGGGGCGTGGGCGGCGGCCTGGCGGTCGGCGGAGTACGCATCCCCGCCTACATGGTCGTGGCGGCTTTGCTCTACGGCAGCCTCGCCTCGGCCGCGACGCTCTACGTGGGCCGCACCCTGCCACGCCGGGTGGCCGAGAAGAACGAGGCCGAGGCGCGCTTCCGCTTTGCCCTCATGCGGCTGCGCGAGAACGCCGAGGCCGTGGCGCTTTTGGGCGGTGCGGAAGACGAACGGCGGACGGCGCACGCCCGGCTCGCCGAGCTCGTCGATCGCTGGCGGGCGGTGGTCTGGCAATCGGGCCGGCTCACCTGGATCGTCAACGGCAACGCCGTGCTCGTCCCGGTCGTGCCCCTGCTCTTGACGACGCCCAAATATCTCGCGGGCGAGCTCTCGCTCGGCGCGGTCGTGCAGCTCGCCACCGCCTTCGTCCAGGTCCAGATGGCGATCGCCTGGCTGGTCGAGAACTGGCGGGCGCTCGCCAATTGGCTCGCCTCGGCGCGCCGCGTGGTCGAGCTCACGGACGCCCTCGAGGCATCGCCCCCGGCTGCCGCACCGACCGGCCGCCCGACGCCGCGGAGGGGGCCGGTCCTGGCGATCGAGCGGCTGGCCCTCGAGGATGCCTGCGGCCGGCCGATCCTCCGGGTCGAGGGGCTGCGCCTCGAGCCGGGCGAGCAGCTCCTCCTCGTGGGCCCCTCGGGCAGCGGCAAGAGCACGCTCGTGCGGGCGCTCGCCGGCCTCTGGCCCTGGGGCTCGGGCAGCGTGCGGCTCGCCGAGACGGCACGCACGGTGATCGTGCCGAGCCGCACCTATCTGCCGCTCGGCAGTCTGCGCGAGGGCCTGCTCTACCCGGCCGCGGCCGCCCCGCCGCCCGCCCCCCGCATCGACCGGGTCCTGGAGCTTTGTGGCCTCGCCCATCTCTCGGGCCAGCTCGACCGGGTCGAGCGCTGGGACCGGCCGCTCCCGGCCGGCGAGCTGCAGCGACTCGGCCTCGCCCGCGCGCTTCTGCGCGCCCCCGACCTCCTGGTCCTCGACGAGGCGCTCGCCTCGCTCGACGGCACCGCGGCGGCGGCCCTCCTCGGCGTGCTGCGCCAGGAGCTGCCCGGCGTGGCCCTCCTCCTCCTCGCCCAGCGGCCCGACCTCGCCCCGCTCTTCGACCGCGTGGCCCGGCTCGAGCCCGCGGGCGCGGGTGCGGTCCTGCGCGTCGAGCCGCCGGCGCCGCGCCCGCCCTTGGTTCCAGAACCCGTCCTCGCCGGGAGCGCCCCATGAGCCTCGCCATCTACGACGACGTCTGGGACCTCGACCTCGCGGTCTGCCCCTGCGACCAGCATTTCTTGGACTGGATCGCCGCCCGTGACCTGCGCGGTGCGCGGATCTTCCACTTCGGTACCGGCAACCATCATCTCGTGGGGATCCGCTCGGCGGAGGACGGGCGGGGCAACGCGGTGCTCGGCATCACCGCCTCGCCGCGCGAGCACGAGAGCTACGTGCGCCTCGTGATCGCGCGTCCCGAGATCGGCCGCCGCTACAAGGTGCTGTTCGGCGACATCTACCAGCTCGAACCGCGCCTTTTGCCCGCGTTCGACGTCGCCACGCTGTTCCATCTCGGCGAGTTCTGGAGCGAGAAGAACGCCGCCTACGGGGCCATGACCGACCGCGAGCTCGCGCTTTCGCTGCTCGAGAAGCTCGTGCCGGGGGGCTGGCTCCTCTTCTACACGGGCTCCTTCGCCTACGACAAAGCCGCCGCGATCGCCGACCGACTCGAGGCCGAGGGTCGGCTCCTGCCGGCTGGCAGCTTCGCCACGCTCCGGCTCGCCAAGAAGCCCGGCTGAAGCGGGGCCTCTTCGCCGGTCGGGCGGTGCCGGGCTCAGGCGGCCCGATCGAGGGGCGGCTCGCGCGACAGCCCGGCGGCGCGGATCGCCGCTTCGAGGCGCTCGATCTCCGCCCGGCCGAGCTCGACGAGCGGCGGGCGCACCACCGCCCGCGGCAGCCGGCCCAAGAGCACGAGCGCCGCTTTCATCCGGTTGTGCATGTCGAGGAAGGGCGGGGCGTAGAAGGCCTGGGCGAGGGGCAGGTAGCGGGCGTTGACCGCCCGTGCCGCGGCCAGGTCGCCCCGCTCGACCGCCTCGAACATCGCCACCTGCAGATCGGCCACGACGCTGCCCGCCCCCGACAAGAGCCCCTTGCAGCCCGTGACGAGCGAGGAGAGCAGCCAGGCCGAATGGGTGGTGAGGACGGCGATCGGCCGCGGCAGCGACTGCAGCACCTGGACCTGGCGCTCGTGCAGCACGGGATCGGCGCACCAGTCCTTGATCGCGACGAGTGTGGGGATCCGCTCGGCGAGCATGACGATCGTCTCGAGCGGATAGCCGAGCCCGGCCGGGCCCGTGAGCGGGTATTGGAAGAGGATCAAGGGCAAGGACGAGGCCTCGGCGATCGTCGCGAAATGGGCGTAGGCCATCTCCGGGCGGAGCTGGCCGCCCATCGCCAGGACCGCGCTCGGGAAGACCAGGAGGGCCGAGGCCCCGCCCGCCTCGGCCTGGCGGGCGAGCCGGGCGGCGGCGTGGCTGCCGTCGGCGTAGATCCCGTGGACCACCGGCAGCCGGTCGCCCACCTCTTCCATGGTGAGCTCCATGACCCGCCGCTGCTCCGCCTCGCTGCAGGAAGCGACCTCGCTCGCATGCGCGTTGACGGTGAGGGCGGTGATCCCGCGGACCGAGGCGACGTCGCGCAGGTGCTTCCGGTAGCTCGCTTCGTCGATCGAGAAGTCCTCGTGGAACGGCAACAGGCAGGCGGGGATCACGCCCTCGGGGCGAAAGCGCGGGCGGTCGGCCACGGCAGGTCTCCTCCTGGGCCCGGTCCCGGCGAGCCTAGGGTCGGCGCCGGCCGGCGTCGAGCCCGTGGCGCTCGGCCCCGCCCGGCGCAGGGCGCGGTTGACCCGCTGCCGGGCGGCTCCCAAGCTCCCGGGCGAGGCGGATCGGGAGGCCCGGATGCTGCTCGACGGCATGCGCGTGGTGAGCTTCTGCCACTTCCTGCAGGGCCCGGCCGCCGCCCAGTACCTCGCCGACATGGGCGCCGAGGTCGTCAAGATCGAGCCACCGGGCGGCGGCTACGAGCGCAAATGGTCGGGCGGCGACGCCTACGTGGACGGGGTCTCGGCCTTCTTCCTCTGTGCCCACCGCAACCAGCGAACGATCGCGATCGACTTGAAGCATCCGCGCGGCAAAGAGGTGGTCGAGCGGATGATCGCCCGCGCCGACGTGCTCATGGAGAATTTCCGGCCGGGGGTGATGGAACGGCTCGGCTTCGGCTACGAGCGGGTGCGCGCGATCAACCCCGAGATCGTCTACGCCTCGGCCTCGGGTTGGGGGCGCACCGGGCCGATGGCCGACAAGCCCGGCCAGGACCTCCTCGTCCAGGCCTTCTGCGGGCTCGTCGCGGCGACCGGGGCGAGCCGCCCCACCCCGATCGGCCTCGCCGCGGTCGACCAGCACGGCGGGGCGCTCTTCGCCCTCGGCATCCTCGCGGCCTACGTCAAGAAACTCCGCACCGGCCGGGGCACCCGGGTCGAGAGTTCGCTTCTGAACGCCGGCATCGACCTGCAGACCGAGCCCTTGACGAGCTACCTCACGATGGGCGCCGACCGCTCGATCCTGAAGCGGCAAGAGAACGACCCGGAAAAGCTCGCCCGGGCGCTCGGCAGCGCCGAGCTCGCGGCGCTCGCGGGCATCGACCGCTACCGCGAGCGCGACCGCTACGCCGAGGCGGTCGCCCGGGCGGTGGCCGGCCGGACCCTGGCCGAGCTCGCGCCGGCGCTCGACGCCGAAGGCATCTGGTGGCAGCGGGTGCAGGACTACGACGATTTGCGCGACGATCCGCAGGTGCGCGAAAACGGCTGCTTCCTCGAGGTCCCGGTCGAGAGCGGCAAGGCCGTCCTCGTGGTCCACCCCAACCGCTACGACGGCGAGGCGCCGGGCGTGCGCCACCTCGCGGTCGAGATCGGCCAGCACGGCCGGGAGATCCTGGGCGAGCTCGGCTACGGCCCGGGCGAGATCGAGGACCTCGCGGCCTGCGGCGCCGTGGCCTTGCCGGAAGCTCGAGACGGAGGCGGGTGATGGCCGAGGTGCCGGTGCGGGTCGGGCAGAGCGTGCAGTTCGCCAAGACCGTGGGCGAGAGCGACGTCTACCTGTTCGCCGGGATCACGGGCGACCTCTCGCCCAACCACGTCAACGAGCAGGTCATGGCCGCGAGCGCTTACGGAAGGCGGATCGCTCACGGCGCCTTGCTCGTGGGCTTCATGTCGACCTGCTCGACCCGCATGATCGAAGCGGCCCCGCCGACCCCCGATGCCACCCCCGTCTCGCTCGGGTACGACCGGATCCGCTTCCTGGCCCCGGTCTTCATCGGCGACACGCTGACCTTGACCTACACGATCGTCGAGGTCGATCCCGCCCGCCGCCGCTCGCGTGCGCGGATCGAGGCGGTCAACCAGCACGGCACCCTCGTCGCGGTCGCCGAGCATATCCTGAAGTGGGTCGCGAACGATCGAGGGTGACGGCCCGGCCGCCGGCAACCGACCGTTAAGCAGAGGGATTTAGCACCGGTCGCGAGCGCTCGACGGCGAGCGCCGAGAACGGCGGGGATCGGTGCGCGCCCGAACCGACCGACATCTGCAAGACGGCGACGCGGCGGCGCGGCTCGGCCGGCGGGCGACGCTGGCCTGGGTCGCGGGGCTCTCGATCCTCGCCGCCCTCCTGCTCGCGGGCGGGCTCTGGCTCGACCGGGTCGAGCGCGCCCGCGGGCAGGCGGCCGTTGCTGTCGCCGAGGCCGAGGCCCGCCTCGGCCAGCTGCGGCGCCTCGCCCTCCACCTGCCCGAGCTCGCCGAGCCGGAGGGCGCGGCCCTCGCCCTGGGCGAGATCGAGGCGGCGCTCGCGCGGCTGGGCGCGAGCCGAGCCCGGCCGGTCGAAGGCGCGGAAGCCCCGCTCGGCGCGGCCGGCGGGGGGCCGCCCCACGATCGCGAGGGCGAGTCACCCGCGGCTCGCGAGCTCGAGGCCTTCCTCGAGCGGGTCGCACAGGCGGTGGCCGCCGCCCGCGCGGGCGAGCCGCCGGGGCGCGAGAGCCTGGCCGAGCTGCGGGCCCTGGCGCTCGGGCCGCTCTCGGCCGCGATCGAACAGGACCTCGCCCGGCTCGAAGGGGAACGGGCGGCGGCGGACGGCCGGGCCCATCGGCTCCGTTACCTGGTCCTCGCCGCGATCCTGCTCGTCATCCTCGCCGAGGGGCTGTTGCTGTTCCGCCCGCTCACCCGCCGGCTCGTCGCCCAGACGGCCGAGCTCGAGCGGCTCGCCCGGCTCGACCCGACCACCGAGCTGCTCGGCCGCGGCGCGTTCCTCGCGGCCCTCGACCGCGCGTTGAAGACCCGCCGGCCGCTCGCCCTCGTGCTGATCGACCTCGACCACTTCAAGGAGGTCAACGACGCCGACGGGCACGCCGCCGGCGATGCCGTGCTGCGCGCCGCCGCGGCGCGGATCCGCGAGGTGCTGCGTGGCGCCGACACGGTCGGCCGGCTCGGCGGCGACGAGCTCGCCTGCCTGTTGCCCGAGGTGGCCGAGGCGCGGCCGCTCGAGACCGTGCTGTCCCGGCTGCGCACCGTGCTGCACGAGCCGGTCCCGTTCGACGGCCGCCAGCTGCGCGCCGGGGCGACGATCGGGGTCGCGCGCTACCCGGAGGATGCCGACACCGCCGAACGGCTGCTGCGCGCCGCCGACGAGGCGCTCCTGCGCGCCAAGCGCTCCGAACGGGGTAGCGTCGGTCGGGCCCGGCCCGACGACGTGCCGCGCGTCGAGCGGCTGGTCCGGGCGCTGCGTGCGCTCGACGCCGAGGGCCCGCCGGGCGGCCTCCCCGGGCTGGATGCCGCGCTCCAGCCGATCGCGGCACTGCCCCCCGACCCGCGCGATCTGCACGCGGTGCGTGGCTTCGAGGCGCTCGCCCGCTGGCACCATCCGACCCTGGGCGCGATCGCCCCCGAGGAGCTGTTCCCGGTCGCCGCGGCGAGCGGCCGAGCCGCCCGGCTCGGTCGGGCGGTCCGCCGCAGAGCCCTCGCCGCCTTCGCGGGGCTCGGCCGCGAGCTGATCGAGGGCCGCTATCTGGCGGTGAACCTCGCCCCGGCCGAGATCCTGCACGGCGATCTGCTGGCCGAGCTCGAGGCCGATCTCGCCGAGCACGGCCTCACTTGGTCGGCGCTCTGCCTCGAGATCAGCGAGCGGGTCATGCTCGATCGGGTCTCCGGCGAGCGGCTCGCCCAGCTCGAACGGCTGCACGCGCTCGGTGTGCGCCTCGCCCTCGACGATTTCGGCACCGGCAGTACGGGCCTCGCCGAGCTGCTCCGGCTGCCGATCGACGTGCTCAAGATCGACGGCCGCTTCGTGGCGGCGCTCGGCCGTGACCGCAAGGCCCGCGAGATCGTCCGCGGCACGCTCGGGCTCGCCGCCGGGCTCGGCCTCGAGGTCGTGGCCGAGGGGATCGAGGAGCCCGCCCAGGCGGCGCTGTTGGCCGAGCTCGGCTGCCGGGTCGGCCAGGGCTGGCTGATCGGTCGACCGCTCCAAGGCGAGGCGCTCGCCGCCTTCTGGCGGGCCCGTGCCCGAGCCGCCCCGGGTCTCCTCGCGCTTTCCGGCTGAGCCCCCGGCTGCGCGGTGTGGGGTGGGCTGCGCTCGCGCGGGCTTGCCTCCCCCCGGAGCGGCGCGCTAGCGCTGCCGGATCGACTGCGGCGCGACCCGCCGGTCGCCCGCCCCCCGGGAGGTTGCCCGACGTGAAGCTCAAGCTCGCCCTCCTCGCCCTCGCCTCGATCCTGGCTGCGGGCTTCGCCCAGGCGCAGGAGCGGGTCTTCTTCGGCATCGCCACCGGCGGCACGGGTGGCACCTACTATCCCTTGGGCGGCATGCTCGCCCAGGTGCTCTCGAACAACGCCACGGTCGCCGGCAAGAAGCTCGCCGCCACCGCCGAGACCGGCAACGCCTCGGTCGCCAACGCCAAGCTCCTGGGCCGCGGCGAGATCGAATCGGCCTTCGTCGCGGCCGACATCCTCGATGCCGCCTATCGCGGCGTGAACCAGTTCCAGGATGGCGCACTCAAGAACCTTCGCGCCCTGGGCGCCCTCTATCCCGAGACCGTCCAGCTCGTGGTCCGTGCCGATTCGGGTGTGACCAAGTTCGCGGATCTCAAGGGCAAGTCGATCTCCTCGGGCTCGCCCGGCTCGGGCCAGTGGCAGTTGCTGGGTGACCTGCTCGAGGTCCACGGGCTGAAGCGCGAGGACGTGAAGGAGGACTTTTCCTCCTTCGCCCAGTCGGTCGACAAGATCAAGGACGGCAACCTCGTGGCGAGCCTGATCACCGCCGGCGTGCCGACCGCCTCGGTCGTCGACCTCGCCAACGCCACGGCGATCCGGATCGTGCCGCTCGTCGGCCCGGAGATCGAGGCGCTCAAGAAGCGCCAGCCCTACTACGCCTCGGTCACGCTCGAGGCCAACACGTACAAGGGTCAGACCGAGCCGGTCGAAACCTTGGCCGTGATGGCGATCTGGGCGACACATGCGGGCGTGTCCGAGGAGATCGCCTACGCCGTCACCAAGGCGGCCTACGAGAACACCGAGACGCTCGCCAAGGTCCACGTCCAGGGCAAGAACATCCGCCCCGAGACGGCGCTCCGCTCGGTCTCGATCCCGCTCCACCCGGGCGCCGAGCGCTACTATCGGGAGAAGGGCCTCCTCAAGTGAGCCGGGCCGCGGCGGGCCGCCTCCGGTGACCCGGGCGGGCCGCGCCCTCGCGCTCGCGGCCCTCCCGCTCCTCGCGGCCGAAGCACGGGCCGCGCCGGCCTGTCCGGGCGAGCTCGTCCTGCTGGCCCGCCCGGCAGGCGTCGAGCTCGCCCGGGTCGGGCTCGACGAGACCGGCGGCTTCGCCCTCTCCTTCCGCCATTCGGTGACGCTGCGCACCGTGGTCGACCGCTACCGGATCGAGGACGGCAAGATCGTGCAGATCGAGCACCTGTTCGACAGCCACGGGCCGGGTCTGCCGGATGCTGCCGGCGCGGACCTCGTCTTCCTGCGCGAGGGCGATCGCTTCCGCGTGCGCATGCAGCGACCGATCGACCGGCTGGTCCTGCGCCCGAGCCGGGCGAGCGAGAACCGCCTCGAGGCGGCCGCCCGGCTCGACCTCGCGGAGCTCGGGGCCGGCCCGCTCGAGCTCGTGCCCGTGCCCTGCTCCGAGCGCCGATGAGCGCGGCACCTTCCGGCCGCGAGGGGCCGCCGAGCCGGGAAGAGATCGACCGGCTCGTCGAAGAATACGACCCGGAATCGAATTTCCGCCGGCTCGTGGGCCTGGCGGCGGGGCTCGTCACGCTCCTGGGCGTGGCGCTCTCGCTGTTCCACGTCTGGACGGCCGGCTTCGGGCTGTTGAACGAGATCGTCCACCGCTCGGTCCACCTCTCCTTCGTATTGGGGCTGATCTTCCTGGTCTTTCCCGAGCAGCGGCGGGCCCGGCCGCTGCGCGAGTGGACGGTGAGCCTCGGCTTCGCCGCCTTCTACCTCTACATGGCGGTCGATCTCGTGCGCGCACTCTCGGCCCGCGGCGAGGCGCAGGGTGCGGGCTGGTTCCTCGCCGCGATCGCGGTCCTGACGCTCCTCACCCTGCCGATCCCGGCGCTCTCCGGCCATCGCGACCGGATCCCCCCGCGCGATTGGGTCCTCGCCGCGGCGGCCGCTTCGGTCTCGCTCTATTTCGTCGTCTTCTTCGAGGAGATCTTCGTCCGCCGG
>Ga0101943_1002427_pt1 | contig 11523 bp, 12 predicted proteins | sample DewCreD2012metaG_5_FD_75244 | JGI IMG/M metagenome (GOLD analysis project Ga0101943, IMG submission 75244) | Hot spring sediment bacterial and archeal communities from British Columbia, Canada, to study Microbial Dark Matter (Phase II) - Dewar... ... | reverse complement strand
TGTGATTCTTGAACTTCCGTGCGACTCCGACCTTCTCTTCATCGGCACATCGTTTGGCCTCTATCGTTCTCGTAATGGAGGAAGGGATTGGGAGCGATGCGCTCACGGACTTCCTCATGCGGATGTCGCGACGATCGCCGTTCATCCGAACGATCCTCGATGGATGTTGGTCGCGGATTATCGCGTGGGGGCTGTCTATCTCTCCGCGGATCGTGGGGAGACGTGGCGGCGGATTGACGTAGCGGTGGGGGCGCGGGCGTTAGTCGGAGCGTTTGATCCTCATGATGGGGGGCGAGTTTTCGTCGGTTCGAGAGGGATGGGCGTTTATGTGGGCCGGCGATCGGTGCAGCTCGTCGAGCGAGAAAATTCCCCTTGACTTTTTGGCGGGATTCCGGCAAGATGCTCGCGGACATATGCGGATGTGGTGGCACAAGCGAGTGATCCTGTGGCGAAGGAGGGAGGATGATGCGCGTGCGACATCTTGGGCTTGTGGGAGTTGCTGTGCTGGTCGTCGCGGGGGCATGGAGCGCTGGATGGTGGTCGTTCTTTCCTCTTGATGGACTCCAGGAGATCGCCCGATCTTCGGAAGAGCAGTCGCACGGTGTGGGAACGCCGGCGCTTGAGCTCTCGGCCTCTGAGGTCGATTTTGGTGAAGTTCCCTTGGGCCACGTTCGGGAAGCATCGCTGGTGCTGACCAATGTGGGGACGGCGCCGTTGCGGATCGCGGAGATTCGGACCGATGGGCGCTTCTGGCTCGTTCGGGCACCGTTGCTTCCGGCGCGGATCGGTCCGGGCGTGAGGGTGAGGGTGAACGTGGCGTTTGCTCCTGAGGGGCCCGGTATAGCCTCGGATCGGTTGCAGATCATGAGCGATGCGCCTTCGGGCATGCTCTCGGTTCCGCTGCGGGCGGTCGCCGTTGGGCATCTCGTCGCCAAGGCTGAGGGGAAACGAGCGGCGAGACCCATGGTACGGGTGGCCAAGCGTGTGCTTGAGGGTGAGGAGCTTACGGCTCGGGTCCAGCTCCCGCTTCCGACGGCCGATCCTGGGATACTTCCGGTCGCTCGGTCGCTGGTCGAACTCACCTCGTTTCTCCGAGCTGAGGACGTAGGGGCCCTTCAACCGATATCTGATGAGGCATCGCTTGAAGTCGGGGGAGGGGCGAGGGCTGATCTCAAGCCATAAGGTTCACGGAGAGGATGAAGGAGAAGTGGACGAGCAGACTTCGAGCATCCTCTCAAGGCTAAGGGGCGAGAGGATCGCGTATGTTTAGAACGGGACGTCCTCCTCGCCGGGCTCGAAGCCGGAGATTGGGCTGAGAGGCCCTTCAGCGACTCCTTCCTCTTCGATGGGCTTCCGATCGAGGAAGCGCACATCCGAAGCCTCGATGCGAAGCTGTGTTCGGGGCAAGCCCTCTCGGTCCGTGTATTCGTCCAGATACAATCGCCCCTCGACGTAAACCAAGCTCCCCTTCTTGAGATACTGATGAGTGAGTTCGGCCAATCGGCGCCAGGCGGTCACGCGAAACCAGAGTGTCCGCTCTTGAAGCTCTCCCCCTGGATCACGCCTCCGCTCATTGGTCGCGACCGAGAAGGTGCACACGGGGATGCCTTGAGGGGTATAACGAAGCTCCGGATCGCGTCCGAGATTTCCGATGATGATGATCTTGTTGAAGGACATAGCCGTCTCCTTGGCGAGATCACCGGCGGCGCCGCGGCGTCGTCGGACGAGGCTCCTCAATGGGGACGCCAAGCTGCTGGAGTCTTTGACGAGCAGCGTTCACCTCGCTCGAAGAGATGGGGTGACGCGCGACAAGGCGCAGTTCGGCGATAGCGTCCTCGCGGCGGTCTAACTCCAGGAGCGCGAGCGCCTTCTTCAGGCGAGCGGCCAATGCCTTATCGCTTTGCGGGTATGTGCGCAGCAGCGCGTCGAATTCGGCCACGGCGTCCTCGTAGCGGCCGAGGCTGTAGAGGCACTCGCCGATCCAGTATTGGGCGTTGTCGGTCGTCTCCAGCGAGGGGAAGCGTTGCACATACTGTCGAAACTGGTCGAGCGCCAGCTCGTAGTTCCCCTTGAGGTACTCGCCGTAGGCGGCGCTGAAGAGCTGGATCGGATCGGTGGGATCAATGGTCGCAGCCCGACGTTGAGCCTGAGCGAGACTCTCGGTGAGCGCGGCGATCCGATCGTGGAGTTGGACGAGGTGTTCGGAAGTCGTGCGCAGATGCGTCTCCAGAGCGGTGAGGCGGGAATCCATCTGGGCGAAGAGGCTACTTGTACGCGTCTGCGTCTCCCCAAGCGTCTGCTGCAAGGCCGAGAGCGTGCGCTGTAAGGCCGCGACGTTCTCGCCGATTTGTCCCAGAAGCGCGAGCCATTGGCCGTTGCTTCGGTCGAAGGACTCCTGCAAGTCGCGAAGCTGCCGTTGCAGGATGAGGACTTCAGCCTGGAGCTTGGCGATCGCCTCAAGCTCCTTCTTCCCGGCCTGGGAGGGGGAGCAAAGAAGCAGCAGGACGATCGCAGCCAGGCCGAGGCCATGTGAGAGACTCAATCGTCGCATTCTCATCCCTCCTTATACGGGGCCTGGTGCGACGGCGACCATGCCCGACGCCAGATGTTACGACAGGTGCGGGCCGAAGGCAAGATGGGCGAAGGCTCTTCGGCCAAGAGCCTTCGCCGAGCGTCAGCGTCTTGGGGGCGTAGGATCGCCGCCCTGGATATAGACGAACTCATCGCGCCGATTCAAGGCCCAGGCGCGCTCGTTGCTCTCCGGAACGGCCGGGCGCGTCTCTCCGAAGCTGACCGTCTGAATGCGCTCCGGAGCGACGCCGAGACTGATCAGAAAATCGCGGGCCGCATTGGCGCGACGATCGCCGAGGGCCATATTGTACTCCTCCGTGCCCCGTTCGTCGCAGTGGCCCTCGATGCGGAAGAGGATCGTGCGGTTCTCCGGACGATTCAGCCATTCAGCCGCGCGACGCAGCCGGGCTTGCGCCTCCTCGTCCAGCTCCGCGCTATCGAAGGGGAAGTAGATGGTCTTGACCACGTCGGCGAATTCGGCCGAGATGTTGCGTGGCGGTGGCGGTGGCGGCGGTGGCGGTGGCGGCGGTGGTGGTTCGACGACCGTGAGCGTCGTGCTGGCCGTGGCTTCACCGCCGGGACCGCGAGCGATAGCCGTATAGGTCGTCGTCTGAGGAGGAGAGACGACGCGGCTCCCACTCGGTTGGACGGGGCCCAGACCGGTGATCTCCACCGTTTGGGCATCGGTGCTCGACCACCGCAGCGTCGCCTGTTGGCCGCGCTCGATGCGCTCGGGTTCGACGGAGATGGAGATGGTCGGACGCGGTTGGATGACTTCGACGCGCGCCAGCGCTCGGGCTTCGCGCTTGCCGCGTCGAGCGACGGCCTCGTAGGTGGTCGTCTCCGTTGGGGCGACCTTCATCGTCCCGGATTTGGCGACCGGCCGGGCATTGATCGTCACCGTCTGCGCATGCTTTGACGTCCAGCTCAACTCCACTTCCTCACCGCGATTGATGCGGTCGCGGGAGGCCGTGAGCGAGATCTGCGGCCGGCACGCCGATCCGAAGACGATGAGCGAAAGCGGGATGAGGATCCAAAGGTATCGTCTCATAGCTGTTCTCTCCTTCTGGTGAGGTGCACCACTTATCGTGCCCATGCTGGCGAACGTCCTCCGATATGAGTGATCTGTCGAACGCCCGTGCCATCAATATGCATGAGGTAAATCTCGAAACGGCCCGTCCGATTCGACTGAAAGGCGAGATGTCGGCCATTGGGCGCCCAGCTGGGGCTCTCGTTGCTGCCGGGGCCGTCGGTCAGTTGAACGATCTCTCGCGTGGCGATGTCCATGAGGAAGATATCGAACCGGGAGGCTTGTGGAGGTCGCCAGGCGAAAGCGAGAAATCGCCCGTCTGGAGACCAAGCGGGCGAGTCCGCGAAGCCTCCGCGATCCAGCACGCGGCGCAGATTGGCGCCGTCCACATCGATGATGTAGATCTGCGGGGTGCCGCTCCGATTCGAGATGAAGGCGATCTCCCGCCCTGTGCGCGGATTCCATCGCGGCGAGGAATGGATCACGCCGCGCTCGTTGGTGAGCTGTCGGATGAGAGAACCGTCGGCCGAAGCGACATAAAGCTGCGTACTGTTGCTGTCCTTGCTGGAGCAGAAGGCGATCCATCGCCCGTCCGGAGAGAAGACGGGGGAGATCGTCGTCCCTTGCGGAAAATGCGGGAAGGGAAGAGGCGCGCCGTCCGGATAGGACCGAATGTGGATATTTGGGACGCCGCTGAGGAGAGAGACGTAGGCGATCTTGCGCCCATCGGGAGACCAGGAGGGAAAGAGAGCCGTCGAGCCGTCACGGGTAAAGGGACGGACGTTGGCGCCATCGTAATCCATGACGTAGATCTCGCTTTGGCGTCCTTGGCCGGAGACGAAGGCGATGCGGCTTGTGGCAATGCCATCAAGACCCGTGAGGGTTTTGACGATCTCATCGGCGATGACGTGCGCGGCTCGACGCGCTTGTCCGATTGGGAAGCGATGTTGTCGGGCGTAGAGCCGTTGTCGGGCTTGGACATCGTAGAGATAGGTCTCGATGATGAGCTCTTGACCGATGAGGCTCACGTTGCCGAAGACGAGGTAATCGGCGCGGGTGGGATCGCCACCCCAGGCGGCGAAATCGACCTGCTCGGGTTCGGCCGGTCGGTTCGAGGGATGGAGGCTCTGACCGACGAGATTCGCCACGCGAGCGAAGTCGAGATCTTGGGCGAGGACTTGGCGGATGAGCGCGGCGGCCGGGACGGCCGGCTCGTTCCTCGGCACGAAGTCGGCGATGGCGAGTGCCGGGCCGCGCCCCGGAGCGACGATGATCTTCCCGATCTCCTGGCGAAGAGGGGAAGGCTGTTGAGCGAACACGAAGGCGCCAAGCAGCAACAGCATGCACCACGATGTCCTGGTCGCGAGCATAGGCCTAGTACTGGAAGTAGATCTCCGCGATAGCTTCGCGAACGCCGGGCAGAAAGTCCGGCGGGAACGGGATGGGATGCCGATTCAGCTCCAAAAGCGCCGCTTCCACACGCGTGTCCACAATGGGATTGCCGCTTGGGCGGATGAAAGCGGCCGGGTCCAAGCGTCCGTTCACGATCGAGAGGATCCGTCCATCACGGGCGATTCGAATGCGGACGATGACGAAGCGCTGACCGAGGGTGGCCGTCGGCGTGAGGCGATAATAAGTGCTGAGGACTTGTTGAAGTCGGCGGCCGTAGTCGGACCCGCCGGGGATCCCGATGCCGCCTCCTGGGCCCATGCCGAGACCGACGCCACCGGCCAGAGGAAGCGTGGGGCCGACGAACGCGCTTGGGCTTGTCGAGCCTCCGATCTCCTGGCGTCCCGTATATGGGCGAGGGCCGCGCTGAACCGGACGATCCGTCGTGAGCGTCCTCGGTTCAGGAGGTTGGGGCTTGCGGCCGGGAAGGGTGAAGTCCGCTTGGGCATCGGCAGGGACCCTCTGCTCGATCCGAACCGTCGAGAGACCGGGCGTTTCTCCAAGTGCTCCCGTGGGCAATTGGGGAAAGAGTCGGGCCACCTCCCATCCCTCGGCGAGGCCGACCTCGATGGCGGAACCCCCACCCCCTTCACCTCCGGGGCCGGCGATCACGAAGAACTCGGCTCTCGGGCTGCCAAGGCGCAACAGGGTGAGCGCGAGGCCGAGAGCCATGTGCCCGGCCACCGAGAGCGCGAGCCACCGATCGAATCGCCACCTCATCGTTCGACATCCGTCACCAGACTTACAGAGGCGCCGGCCTCCTTGCAGAGGCTGAGGACGTAGGCGATGACCCGATAGGGGGTATCGCCATCGCCACGAACGTAGACGCGTTTCTCCGTGAGTCCGGCTAACTCTTCGCGCAATCGTCGCGGCAACTCGTTCACGTTGATCGGCGTTTGAGCGGCGCGTCCGCCGGAGTTCAGATAGATATTCCCATCGCGATCCACCGTCACGAGGACGGCGTTGGCCGAGAGCGCGTGCGATTCGGCGGTCCGCGTGCGGGGCAGATTCACGTGGATGCCCGCTTGCAGAAGCGGGGCCGTCACCATGAAGATCACCAACAGCACGAGCATGACATCCACAAGGGGCGTCACGTTGATCTCCGAGAGCGACGAGTGGACTTGCCGATCATGACCGATAAACGCCATACTGGGCGGCGCTCCTTTCGGCGATCTCGAGGAATTCGAGCGTGAAATCCTCCATGAGCGTCGAGACCGCACGCAAGCGACTGACGAAATAATTATACCCCATGTAGGCCGGGACAGCGACGAAGAGTCCGAAGGCCGTGGCCACCAAGGCTTCGGCGATACCTGGGGCGACGGCTTGGATCGACGTCTGCGCTTGGGTCGAGAGACCTTGGAACGCTAGGATGATGCCGACGACCGTGCCGAAGAGACCGATGAAGGGGGCCGAGGTCGCGATGGAGGCGAGTCCGCTGATGCCCTCTTCGAGGGCGGCCATTTCGGCCAAAGCCGCGCGCTTGAGCGCGCGCTCGATCAAGAGGCGTTCGGGCGGACGACTGTCTCCGGCCATCTGCTCGCGCAGGCTCTCGTAACCGGCTCGAAAGATCTCCACAAGCGGACTCGGGCGATAGCGTGAACTCATCTTGTAGACGTGATGGGGGTCGTTCGTCGTCCGGAAAAGCTCCAGGAAGGCCCTCGATTGTCGCGCGAGGCGACGAAAGAGAGCGTACTTCCTCAGGATGAACGCCCAGGAATAGACCGACAACAGCGCGAGCAACAGAAGGACGAGCTTCGCCGGAAGCGAAGCCTGTACGACGAGCCGATAGATGTCGAATGTCGCCGCCTGCACGAGCCTTCGATCCCCCTCTGTGAGACGTTCACCTGCAAGAATCGTGATTGTACCGATCGAATCGTTCGATTGTCAATTCGACGCGGAAAAGGTGGTGACAGCGGCGACGAGCTGTGATACACTTGCATCCGATGTTGAGGTTTCTGAAAGTCGCCAACATCGCCGTGATCGAGAACGTGGAGGTGGAGTTCGAGCCCGGGTTGAATCTGCTGACGGGGGAGACGGGCTCGGGGAAATCCCTGCTTGTAGATGCCGTCACGATGCTGCTGGGAGAACGGGCTGGGGCAGATGTGCTGCGCTCGGGGGAAGCGAAGGGATACATCGAAGGCGTCTTTCGTTTGGAGAGATGGCCGGAGGAACTGGTTGGGCTCTTTCAGGACGCGGGCGTTGAGGTGGATGAGGAGATCATCCTTCGGCGAGAGATCTCGGCCTCGGGGCGGAGTCGGATCTTCGCCAACGACCGTCTGGTGACGCAAGCCTTCGTCCGCGCCGTGCGCCCGCACTTGGTGGACGTCTACAGCCAGGGCGAAGCGCCGATGGCGCTTGTAGGGGGAAGACCGCTTCGGCTGCTCGACAGCTATGCGCAGACGGATGAACTGCGGCGGCGCGTTGAGGAGTTGGCTTTGGCCTATCGGGAGACCGAACGAGCTTTGGACGAACTCTCCCGGGCCGAGGCCGAACGCCTGCGGCTTTTGGACATCTACCAATTTCAGATTCGGGAGATCGAGCGGGTTCGTCCGACGCTCGGCGAGGACGAGGAGTTGGGGCGCGAACGGGCGTTGTTGGCCAATGCCGAAAAGCTCTTCCAGTTGGCGCAGGAGGCCTATGCGGAGCTTTACGAGGCCGATGATTCGATGGTGCGCAAGGGGGCGCGCGTTTATCGGAGATTGGAACAGCTGCGGGAGCTGGACGAACGCGCGGCGGGCGCGCTGGAGCTTCTTGAGCGGGCGCGCGTCTTCCTGGAAGAGGTCGCCTACTTCTTGCGCGACTATCGAGAGGGGATTCGGTTCTCTCCGGAACGGTTGGCTGAGGTCGAGGGGCGGTTGGCGGAGTTGGAGCGGCTGAAGCGAAAATACGGGCCGACGCTTCGCGAAGTATTGGAGACATTGGCCGAGCTGAGGGCGAAGCATGAGGAACTGGCCAGCGCCGATGTGCGGCGTGGGGAGTTGGAGGAACGACGGAAGCGACTGGAGGCGGAGTATCGTCAATTGGCGGGCGAGTTGAGTCGGAGGCGGGAGCAAGCGGCTCGGGCGCTGGAACGCGCGGTGACGGCCGAGTTGCGAGCGCTGGCACTTGAACGGGGGCGATTTCAAGTGGCGCTTGTGCCGGTCGAGGAGTTTCCGAGCCCGGAGGGGATGGAACGGGTGCAGTTTCTCGTAGCGCTGAACGTCGGAGAGGAGCTACGGCCGGTGGCGAAGGTCGCCTCCGGGGGGGAACTCTCCCGGATCATGTTAGCGCTCAAGACGGTGGCCTCGCGGTGGCAGGGGCCGCGCACGTTGATCTTCGACGAGATCGACGTGGGGATCGGGGGGCGGGTGGCGGAGATCGTCGGGGAGCGGTTGAAACAATTGGGGGAGCGGTATCAGGTCTTGTGCGTGACGCATCAGCCGCAGATCGCGCGCTTCGCCGATGCGCATTATCGTGTGGTGAAGGAGGTCGCTGGCGGTCGGACGCAGGTTCGGGTGGAGCGTCTCGGCCAGAGGGAGCGCGTGGAGGAATTGGCGCGGATGCTCGGTGGGCGGGAGATCACGGAGGCCGTGCGTCGGCATGCGCGAGAGCTGATTCGCAGCTAATCAGTTGATTTCAATGAACTTAATTTCAATGTCGGCGGGCCGACGATGACGCGCTTCTTCATCGAGACGTTCGGCTGTCAGATGAACGTCGTGGATTCGGAGAAGGCGGCGGCGCTGCTCCGACGTCTGGGCTATGAATGGGTTGATGATCCGGAGCAGGCCGAGGTCATCTTGCTCAACACGTGCTCGGTGCGAGAGAAGCCCGAGGAGAAGGTCTACACGCGCATCCGGCAACTTCGCCGTCGGCGGCGGGATCGGGTGCTCATTGGCGTGATGGGATGCGTGGCGCAGTTGTACGGGCGGAAATTGCTGGAGCGGGTGCCGGGCGTGGATTTCGTCTTAGGGACGCAGGCGCTCGTCGAGTTGCCGCAAGTCGTCGAGCGTTTGCGCGCTCAAGGCGGGCCACCGGTCGTTCAGACGCGCACGGCGAATCGTCCGGAATTCCTGGAGATCTCTCCGGCCGAACGACGTCAGCGTCATGTCGCCTATGTGACGATCATGGAGGGGTGCGATAAGTTCTGCTCCTTTTGCATCGTCCCCTTCACGCGCGGGCGCGAGCGCAGCCGCTCGCCCGTCCGGATCCTGGCCGAACTGCGAGCGCTGGCTGAGGCCGGCTATCAAGAGGTGCATCTGTTGGGGCAGAACGTCAACAGCTATGGCCTGAGCGATCGAATCGAGGGGGGGCGATCTCTGGCGTTCTCCGAGCTCTTGCGCCTTGTGGCCGAGCAATCGGGCCTCCCCCGCATTAAGTTCACGACGTCTCATCCGAAGGACTTCACGCCGGAGATCGTGCGGGCGATCGAGGTGTATCCGAATCTCTGCAATTGGGTGCATCTGCCGCCGCAGGCGGGATCGGATCGGATTCTGGCCCGAATGAACCGTGGGTATACACGGGCTGACTATTTGCGTCGCGTCCAATGGATTCGATCGGCGAGGCGGGAGATCACCCTCACGGGCGACATCATCGTGGGGTTTCCTGGGGAGACGGAGCGCGATTTTCAGGAGACGCTTCGTCTGATCGAAGAGGTGGAGTTTGACGGATTATATCTGTTCAAGTACTCGCCGCGGCCTGGGACGCCGGCGGCGCGGCTCTCGGATCAAGTGCCGGAGGAGGTGAAGACGGAGCGATTGATGCGCCTGGAAGAGCGGCAGCGGGAGATTCAGCTTCGGAGGCTGCAGCGGTATGTCGGCCGTGTTGTTGAAGTTTTAGTTGAGGGAAAGAGTGCTAAGTCTCAATTACATTGGGCCGGTCACACGACGGACAATATCGTCGTAAACTTTGAATCTTCAATAGAGAACATCGAAGGATCTCTCGTGAAGGTTGAAATCACGAGAGCAAATCCGCACAGTCTCTTCGGGCGGAGCCTCGAGGTTCTCCGTTAAGATGAGGGACCTGCTATGGAACGCGAAGTGAAAGTGCGTGGGCTCATCCTCGATCCGTCGAACAACTCGCCGGTCGTCATCCTCAAGGATGTCGCCTCCGAGGCGATGCTGCCGATTTGGATCGGGGTTTTCGAAGCCAATGCCATCGCGATGGAGATCGAGAAGGCCGTGCCGCAGCGGCCGATGACGCACGATTTGTTGAAGAACGTCATCGCTCAGCTTGGGGCGAGCGTCGAACGAGTCGTCATCACCGATCTCATTGACAGCACCTTCTACGCCATCATCGTCTTGGACGTGGGCGGGGAGAAGGTCATCGTGGACTCGCGTCCGAGCGATGCCATCGCCTTGGCGCTTCGGACTGATAGTCCGATCTTCGTCGCCGAGCACGTGCTGCGCAGCTCGCGCAGCGTGATCTCCAGCCGCGATGTCGAGGAGGTCGAGGAAGAGTGGCCCGAAGACCTCGGAGATGAATCGAGCGGCAGATCGTACTGAGGAGGCCGGGGTGGGCGGCGCGGAGAAGGCGATTCGATCGGCCGTCATCGCGATCGCGAACCAGAAGGGCGGCGTGGGGAAGACGACCACGGCGATCAATCTCTCGGCGGGATTGGCTCGCCGGGGCTATCGCGTACTCCTTGTGGATCTGGATCCGCAGGCCAACAGTTCGCTCTCTTATCTGGACTTGCGCGAGGTCGAGGTCTCGATCTTCGATTGGCTCATGGATCGTTCGGTGACGGCCGAGCAGGTGATCTACGCGACATCGGTCCCGAATTTGGAGGTCTTACCGTCGCGCATCAACCTGGCGAAGTTCGAGAGCCTGCTCCTTGGAGAGCTGGACGCGCCCTATCGGGTGAAGGATCGGTTGGATCCGATCAAGGGGCGGTACCACTTTGTGATCGTGGACACGCCGCCGACGCTCGGGTTGCTCACGGTGAACGCCTTGGTGGCGGCCTCGCACTTGATCATCCCGATCCAATCCTCCTATTTCGCTCTGGAGGGGACTGACGATTTGTTGGAGACGGTGGAGAAGATCAAGGCGCGGCCCAATCCGAACCTGCTTCTGCTGGGTGTTGTCGTGACGCTGTACGATCGGCGGACGGCTATCGCCCGCGATTCGTTGGAGCAGATCCGGCAGGTCTTCGGTTCGCAGGTCTTTCGGACCGTGATCTCGCGCTCGGTGCGTTTGGAGGAGAGTCCGGCGTATCGGGAGTCGATCTTCACCTTCGCGCCCCAGTCGGTGGCGGCGCAGGAGTACGACCAACTCTGCGAGGAGGTGATCGAGCGTGTCTAAGCGAGGACTTCCGGCGAATCTCCAGTTGCGGCATGACGCGCACTTTGTCGAGCTGCTGGCCTCGCGCACGGGGGCGCCGATTGGGCGGATGATCCCCATTGATCGGCTTGATCTGAATCCGGAGCAGCCCCGTGTGGAGATCGGCGATCTCTCGGATCTGGTAGCTTCGATTCGGGAGAAGGGCATCTTGGAGCCGC
>Ga0101943_1002425_pt1 | contig 11547 bp, 15 predicted proteins | sample DewCreD2012metaG_5_FD_75244 | JGI IMG/M metagenome (GOLD analysis project Ga0101943, IMG submission 75244) | Hot spring sediment bacterial and archeal communities from British Columbia, Canada, to study Microbial Dark Matter (Phase II) - Dewar... ... | reverse complement strand
GCGCGGCCAAGGGGAGGGGAGGGCCATGATCGAGCGGACGGCAGACTCGGCCTCTCTGACGGCCACGCCTCGGTCGAGTGGGGCGAGCCGCTGACCGACGACGAATGCGACCGCATCGAGGATCTCGCGCACGAGCTCCTCGACCTCTGGGGCGTGCCGCGAGAGACTCCGGCGTGATCAGCCCGGACGAGATTCGGGCCCTGCGCCGCCGCTTGGGCTGGACGCAACAGCGTCTCGCTCAGGCGGTCGGCGCTTCGGTCGCGACCGTCGCCCGCTGGGAGTCCGGCGAGCGGCGCGTCTCGCCAGCGTATGCGCGCACGCTGGCGCTCCTCGAGGCGGACCTGCTCCACACCCGCCTGCTCCTCCGCCTCGGGGAGATCGCGACCCGCGCGCGTGAGGGCGATCCCAGCGCGGAGCGCCTGCTGCAGCAGGTGCATGCGCTCCTGCTCGGATCCCCCGAGGGGGAGTCCGAGGGGGAGTCTACTGGGTCTTCTCCTCGCCTTGACTCGGACTGCTCGCGGTAAGTCCGCGTCGCATCTCGCCAGATCGCGAAAAATTTTTTCTTGACACGGCCGCGAAAACTGCGTGCCAACAGTCGGGCTGTATCGGTTACTCCCGATAGGAGCTATCGGGGAAAGCCGATAAGTCTCTGATCGAGGAGCTCGGTTCTTCGGGGTGCGCCGCGCCGCCGCGCTCGCCCGCGCGCGCTCGCGTCCTGTGGCGCAAGGCCGGTTGGGGTGGGGGTCGGTGCCGTGGTGGGAGAGGGTCGGGCGGTCGAGCTCGTGGCTGTGCCCGTCACTGTGCCCGCCAGCGACCTTTCAGGGCGTTTCACGGCGTGCATGCGGGCGGCCTTGCGTCGCCCGGCCTGATCCGGCTAGACTCTTGACCTCCGCAGGGGCCGGGGCGGGCCGTGAGCCCTGCGGCCCCCGGATGCACGCGCCAGCGATCCCCGGCGCCGGATCCGCCCGTCTTGAGTGTGGGATAGCCGGGGTCGATTTCTTCCGAGGCCCCCCCTTGCCAGACCGCGCGCTGCCCAACTTTGCACTAAGTTCGGGCCAAACTGGCACAATTCTGGCCAACCTGGCACAGAATCCTTGTGTCAGCGTGGCAACTCCGGTAGCGTGTGGCCGTGGGACTGCGTGGGCCGGGCGCCGCGCCGAAGGGCGGTGCCCTCCTCGTCTCGCCGCGCCGCGGGCAGTCGCGGACATGGGCCCGCCGTGATCTGCCGCGCGCGGAGCGCGTCGTCCGCTTCCTCGAGTCGCTGACCGTCACGAGCGGTGCGCGGGCGGGCGAGCCGTTCCGGGTCCGCCCGTGGCAGCGCGAGATCATCGAGGCGTGGTACGCGACGGACGCGAGCGGGCGCCGCATCGTGCGCACCGGGCTGCTCACGCTGGGGCGCAAAAACGGCAAGACGACGCTCTGCGCGGCGCTCGCGCTCGCGCATCTGCTCGGGCCGGAGACGGAGCCGCGCGGGCTGATCGTGTGCGCCGCGAAGGACCGCGACCAGGCGTCGCTGCTCTACGACGAGGTCGTCGCGTTCCTGCGGCGCAGTCCGAAGCTGCTGGACCGGGTCAACATCAAGCGCCACGCGAAGGAGATCGAGGATCTCGCCACGGGCTCGCGCCTCCTGCCAGTCTCCTCCGACGCGGGCAAGGCGCACGGCCTGAGCCCGAGTGTGGTGATCATCGACGAGCTCGCCCAGTGGGGCACAGGCGCGGGACGCGAGCTCTACGACGCGCTGACGACGGGGACGGGCGCCAGGGCGGAACCGCTTACGCTGATCATCAGCACGCAGGGCGATCCCGGAGCGGCGGGCGGGCTCATGGCGCAGCTCGTGGAGTACGGGCGCGCGGTGCGCGCGGGGCAGATCCACGATCCGGCCTTCTCGCCGTGGATTTTCGAGGCGCCGCTCGAGGCGGATCCGTGGGACGAGCGCGTCTGGCCGCTCGCGAATCCCGCGCTCGGCGATTTCCGCTCGCTGGAGGAGATGCGCGAGTTCGCCGCGCGGGCCCGCGCGATCCCGGGGCTCGAGGCCACGTTCCGCAGGTACTACCTGAACCAGGCCGTCGCGGCCGAGACGCGGTGGCTCTCGCTGGAGGACTGGGACGCGTGCGCCGCGCCCCACCTCGTCGCGGAGATGCGGGGGCGCGCCTGGCTCGGCCTCGATCTGGCGAGCACGCGCGACCTCACGGCGCTCGCCCTGGTGATCCCCGACGGCGAGGCGTACATCGTCCGCACGGAGTTCTGGGTGCCCTCGGCCGCGCTGGCCGAGCGCGAGCGGAGCGACCGCGTGCCCTATCGCCAGTGGGTCGGCGAGGGGTGGCTGCGCGTCACGCCCGGGAACGTCACGGATTACGGCTTCGTGGAGCAGCGCGTCCGCGAGCTCGCGCACGCCTACGACGTCGTGGAGGTCGGCGTGGACCCGTGGAACGCGCGCGACCTGATCGTGCGCCTGCAGCGCGACGGCGTGCCGGTCGTGGAGGTCCCGCAGACGATCCGGATGCTCGCGCCCGCCGCCAAGGCGCTCGAGCGGGCCGTGCTCCAGCGGCAGATCCGCCACGATGGGAATCCTGTGATGCGGTGGTGCGTGAGCAACACGGTCTGCGACGTCGACGCGAACCTGAACCTGAAGCCGTCCAAGGTGCGCTCGACGGGCCGGATCGACGGCGTCTCGGCGCTCGTCACCGCGCTCGCACGCGTGCTGGCCGGGGAGGTGGGCGGATGGCGGCCGCTCTAGGCGCGATCCTCTGGCGGAAGTGCCCGCGCTGCCGCACGGCGTGGATCGTGCCACCCCAGGAGTACTGCGGGTCCTGCCGCCGGGCGCGCGACCGCGCGCGCGGCACGACGGCGCAGCGCGGCTATGGCGCGGCGTGGCAGCGGCTGCGGCGGCAGATCCTCGCGCGCGATCCGGTGTGCACACTCTGCGGGACACGGCCGTCCACGGAGGTGGACCACATCGTGCCGCTCCATCGCGGGGGCCTGAGCGCGCCGGAGAACCTGCGCGGCACGTGCAAGCCGTGCAACGCGGGCTGGCGGGGGCGGGCATGATCCTCAAACGCTTCACCGCGGCGTGGCGCGCGGTCCGGCGGACGGCGCAACGGCTCAAGGAGTTCTTCCCGGCGAGCCCGTCGTGGGCGACGCTGCTCTTTCCCGGCACGCGCATCAACTACGGCCGCGAGGTGGGCGACGGGCTGCAGTCGTCGGTCATCGCGCCGCCGCTCAACTGGCTCATGCGGAACTTCCCGCAGGCTGCGCCGGTCGTCGAGCGGCTCCGCGACGGCGAATGGGAGCGCGTCGAGCCGCATCCGCTCACGGATCTCCTGGCGCGGCCGACGCCGTTCTACGGCGGGCGCGAGCTCTGGATGGCGACGATCCTCGACCTCATGCTGTCGGGCAACGCGTATTGGCTGAAGGTCAGGAACGGCTTCGACGAGGTCGTCCAGCTCTGGTGGGTGCCCAGCACGATGATCGCGCCGCACTGGACCTCGGCCGACGCGTTCATCGAGCGGTACAGGTACACCACGGGCGGGCGCGTGATCGACGTGCCCGTCGCGGACGTCGTCCACATCCGCCACGGGCTGGACCCGCGCAACCCGCGCCTCGGCCTCTCGCCGCTCGCGTCGGTGGCGCGCGAGATCTACACCGACGACCAGGCCGCCAACTTCGCCGCGGCGATCCTCAAGAACCTCGGGATCATCGGGATCATCATCGCGCCGCGCGAGCGCGGCATGGCGTCGCGCGAGGACGTGCAGGCGACGAAGGAGTACATCCTGCAGCACTTCACGGGGGACGAGCGCGGCAAGCCGCTCGCGCTCGGCCAGCCGACCGACGTCAACGTGCTGCAGTACAACATGCAGGGCCTCGACGTCTCGCCGCTGCGCGACGTCGCGGAGGAGCGCGTGTGCGCAGCGCTCGGCATTCCCGCCGCCGTCGTCGGCTTCGGCACCGGGCTGCAGACCACCAAGGTCGGCGCGACGATGCGGGAGATGAGGCGGATGGCGTGGACGGACTGCGTGATCCCGTTGCAGGAACTGGTCGCCGAGCAGGTGGCGCGGCAGCTCCTGCCCGATCTCCAGCCTCGACCCGACCGCTGGCGCCTGCGGTTCGACACGGCGAATGTGCCCGCGCTGATGGAGGACGTGAGCGAGAAGCACGAGCGCGTGCGGGCGCACTGGGCGATGGGCCTGCTCAAGCGCTCGGAGGCGAAGCGCGAGCTCGGGTTCCGCGTCGGGCCCGAGGATGAGATCTACGCGCAGCCCGCTAACGCCTTCTGGGTGCCGCCGCGCCCGCCCGCGGAGGTCCCCGCTGACGAGGAGACGACCGACGATGCCGATTCCCACGCCCGCCGCTGACGAGACGCACGATGAGTTCATCGCGCGCTGCCACCGCGCGCTGGCCGACGAGTTCACCGACCCGGCGCAGCGCCACGCCGTCTGCGAGGCCGCCTGGCGGGCCGAGCAGCGGGCGCGCACGCGCAAGAGCCTCAAGGTCAGCGTCGCCGACGAGGCGCAGGGCCTCGTGGAGGCCGTGATCGCCACCTTCGGCGTCGTCGACAGCGACGGCGACCTGACGCTGCCGGAGGCGTTCCAGGACGGAGCCCCGGTCCGCCTCTCGGCGTACGGGCACACGTCCTGGCTCGGCGCGCTGCCCGTCGGCCGCGGCGAGCTCCGCGTCACGCCGACCGAGGCGCGATTCCGCGGCCGGTTCTTCCTCGAGACGACGGCGGGCCGCGAGACGTTCGCGACGGTGCAGGCCATGGGCGACCTGCAGGAATGGAGCTACGGGTTCGACGTGCTCGAGACGGCCGAGCTCACGCCGGAGTTCCGCGCCCTCGGGGCCCGGCGCGTCCTCAAGCGCGTGCGTGTGCACGAGGTCTCGCCCGTGCTGGTGGGCGCCGGCGTCGGGACGCGCACCGTGGCCGTGAAGGCGGCCGACCCGACCGCCGCGCTCCGCGGCCAGATCCTCGTCGAGCTCGCGCGGTTCGAGCGCACGCGCGCGCGCCTGCTGCCGCGTGCCTGAGCCCGACGTGCGGGACGAGGTGCGGTGTTACCGCTGCAGCTACTGGTGCGGCGAGACCGCTGTCCCGCTCCGCCTGGTCGGCGTCCTCCGGCACGCGGCCGATCTCCGCGCCCTGATCCCCCCGCCGCGCCAGGTCTGGCGCTGCCCCAACTGCGGCTGGCAGAACGTGTTCGAACCGTTCCGTGACTCATAGTCATCTCTTTCACAGCTGTTGTCAGCCCTTGACTTAGCGGCGGAGGGTCACTAGCCTCCACGGTAGCACGCACTGTCGGCCTTTCGACGGGCCACTGCGGCGATTCACGCGCCGGGTGGCCCGTCGTCATGTTCGCGGAGCTGCATCCGGCGCCCACGGGAGGAGCCGATGCACAAGGTCCGCGAAGCCCAGGAGAAACTCCTCGCCACCCAGCGCCGGATCGCCGAGGTCTTCGAGGCCGCCGGCGAGGCGCTCGACTTCGGCAAGCCGCGCGTGCTCGAGCTCACCGGCGCCACGGACGCCGAGGGCGCCGTCGCCAAGCTCCGCGAGTGGAACCGCCAGGCCGAGGACGAGGCCAAGGAGTACGAGCGGTACCGCGAGCTCAAGGCGATCGAGGATCAGGCCCGCCAGATCCTCGAGGAGGCCGAGCGCGAGCGGAAGGCCGCGCGTCGGACGCTCCCGTGGCCCGGCCCGGAGACGCCGGAGCCCGCTGGGCTGACGCTCGGCGAAATCATCGTCAAGAGCAAGCCGTTCAGCGACTGGCGCACGGGCCGCACGCCGACGAGCTGGACCGACGAGCGCTTCGGCCTCCGGGAGCTCAAGGCCAATTTCATCACGACCGCGGGCTGGCCGCCGGAGACGACCCGCATTCCCGGCCTCGTGATCGAGGCGGCGACGCGGCCGATCCAGGTGCTCGACATCATCCCGACGGGCACGACGCAGCAGGCGGCGATCGTCTACATGGAGGAGACCACGCGCACGCACGGCGCGGCGGAGCGCGCCGAGGCGGCGGCCTACGCCGAGTCGGCGTTCCAGTTGACCGAGAAGAGCTCGACCGTGCGCTCGATCGGCGACTCGATCCCCGTCTCCGACGAGCAGCTCGAGGACGTCGAGGGCGTCCAGAGCTACCTCACGCAGCGGCTCACCTTCGGCATCCGCCAGCGGCTCGACAACCAGGTACTGAACGGCAACGGCGTCGCGCCGAACCTGCTCGGAATCCTGAACGTCACCGGGATCCAGACGCAGGCGAAGGGGACGGATCCCGTGCCAGACGCCGTGTACAAGGCGCTGACCAAGGTCCGCGTCACCGGGCGCGCCTTCCCCGACGCCTTCGTCGTGCACCCGAACGACTGGCAGGAGATCCGCCTGCTCCGCACCGCGGACGGCATCTACATCTGGGGCAGCCCCTCGGAGCCGGGCCCGGAGCGGATCTGGGGCGTGCGCGTCGTGCAGGCGGACAGCCTCACCGAGGGGACCGGCCTCGTCGGCGACTTCAGGAACTTCTGCCAGCTCTTCGAGCGGCGCGGCATCGAGGTCGAGGTCGGATTCACCGGCACGCAGTTCACGAGCGGCATGCGCACGATCCGCGCGGGGCTGCGCGTCGCCTTCGTGGTCTACCGCCCGGCGGCGTTCTGCACCGTCACCGGGATCTAGTCCATGCCGGCCGTCCTGAACCTCTCCGCCGCCGTCTCGGTCGACGGCGCGGTCGTCTACCAGGAGGTCGCCTGATGCCCCAGGTCCACGAGCTCGCGACCGTCCCGCGCGACAACGAGATCGTGCGCGTGCCGATCCTCGTCGCGCGCGCGCTCTACGACTTCGCCGTCGACGGCGGCGCGGTCAGCACGATCAACCTGATGCCGTCGGCGGCATTGCCGAGCGGCGCCCTGGTCCTCGCGGCGTTCCTCAACGTTATCACCGTGCCGACCTCCGGCGGCGCGGCGACGATCAGCGTCGAGACGGAGGCGGCCGGCGATCTCCAGAGCGCCGCCGCGATCTCCGGCGCGCCCTGGAGCTCGACCGGCTGGAAGGCCGCGACGAAAACCTTCGCCACGGCGCCGATCAAGCTCACCGCAGCGCGGAACATCAGGATGACCATCGGCACCGCCGCGCTGACGGCCGGCAAGTTCGAGGTCATCGTCTTCTACTTGCCGCCGGGGCTCTAGGTGTCGTGTTGCGCGTCGTCCGCCTCCGCGACCAGGTCCCGAGTGGCGGGCTCGTCGCCGACCGCCCGCTTTATCTCGCCGCCGACCGCGCGACGGTCGTCGAGGAGGGCGATCCGCGCGCGGCGTGGCTGCTGGCGGGCGCCGGGGGCCTGATCCCGCAGGCCGAGGCCGACCGCCTCGGCCTGGTCAGCGAGGGCGGACGCGTGCGGCAGCGCGCGCAGCCCGCCGAGCACAAGATGCGCGCCCCGGGCGAGGACAAGTAGGCCATGCCGCTCGCGGCCAACGCGCTCGTCTCGCTCGAAACCGCGAAGGCGTTCCTCAACCTCTCGGGCTCCGTGGATGACCCCGCCGTTGAGGTCGCCATCAACCGCGCCAGCGACCGGTGCGAGCGCTACTGCGGCCGGCGCCTCGTGAGGGCGACGTACGCGAACCGCCGCTACGCGGCGCCGCTCGGTCGCGATCTCTACCTCGGCGACGTGCCGGTCGACACGAGCGCTCCGGTGACCGTAAGCGTCAACGGCGTCGCGCAGACCGTGTGGCGGAGCGAGGCCGACGGCGACCCGGCCAATGCCGACGTGATCGTCGCCCCAGACCCACAGGAGACGCGCCTGGCGCCCTACAAGCTCGTCCGGCCCGGCGGGTGGCTGGTGAGCACGCGGCATCCCTACACCGTCGTCGTCTCCTACACCGGAGGCTTCTCGCAGATCCCCGAGGATCTTCAGCTCGCGTGCCTCTACGTGATCCAACGCTACTGGCGCGACCAGCAGAAGCAGCTCGCGGATGTCACGACCGTCACGCTGCCGAGCGGGAGCGTCACGCTCCTCGACGTCGTCCTGCCGCGCGAGGCGCGGGCGATCCTCGACGCCTACCGCGCGACGGTGCTCGCCTGATGCCCGCGCGCATCACGACCGAGGTCACCACGACGCTGCCGAGCCCGCGGCCGAGCGCGCGGGTCGAGGCGGCGATCCCGGCGGCCGTCCGGCGGTTCCTCGCCGAGGTCGCCGCACGGGCGCGCCAGCACGCGGCGGGCGCCGTCCTCCAGCCCCGCACCGGCACGCTCGCCCGCTCGATCCGCGTCCTCGTGCGCCAGCAGGGGGCGGGCGTGGTCGGGCGCCTGCGCGTCAGCCGGCGGGCGTTCTATGCGGCGTGGCAGGAGTTCGGCCTCGAGGGCCCCTGGGAGATCCGGCCCCGCGCCGCGCGCCGTCGCGAGGGGCATGCGGCGCTGCGCTTCGTCTCGCGCGCGGGCCAGCTGACGTTCGCCGCCCGCGTCAGGCACCCGGGGCTGCGCGCGCGGCACTGGCTTGAGAGCGCCTACCGCGCCGTGCTGCCGTCGGCCCGGGCCCACCTCGAGGCCGCCGTCCGGGAGGCGTTCGGTGCCTGAGCCCCTGCGCGACCGGCTCCTCGAGGCCGTCGTCACCCGCCTCAAGGGCCTCACGGGCACCCGCCCGGGCGGCTGGCGCTATCCGCGCGATCCGATCGTCACGCGCACCTGGACCGGCATCGAGCAGGCGACGCAGTTCCCGGTGCTGATCGTCAGCGTCGGTTCCGGCTCGCGGCCGCGGATCGTCGCGACCGTCGGCGGCCAGGCGATGGTCGAGGACCGCCTGCACGCCGTGATCTACGGCTACGTGCGGAGCGAGGGCGGCACGCCCGCGAGCCGCTGGCTCCTCCGCCTGCAGACCGACGTGATCGACACGCTCTACGCCGAGCAGACGCTGGGCGGCCTCGCCCGCGGCGTGGAGTTCCTGGAGGACGAGACGGACGACGGCGTGCTCGAGCCGCTCGGTGCGTTCGCCCAGCACGTCGCGATCCTTGCGGACGAGACCAAGACCGTGGGCTAGGGAGGCAGGCCATGGCGGAGCTGACTGTCCCGCGCCAGACGCGGGCCGTGGTCGCGATGAAGGCGGAGACGACGAGCGGCACCGACGTCTTCGCCGGGACGTACACCGCGGGCGACGTGCTGCTCGTCGACCCGGAGTCGATCCGGCTCACGATCGATCCCGGCGAGACGCCGATCCGCGCGCCCGGGCAGCTGGGCCGCCTGCCCTCGGCGATGTCGGTCACGACCGCGCGCCTCGACTTCGCGATGCCGGTGCGCGGCCGCGGCTCCGCTTATTCGGCGAGCGTCAAGCCGGAGATCTCTGTCCCGCTGCGCGCGTGCGGGCTCGCGGAGACGGTCGACACGACGCTCAATGCGGAGAAGGTCACGTATCAGCCGACGAACACGGACGAGACGGTCACGATCTACCTGGTCCTCGACGTGCCCGGCGGGGCGGCGCCCGCCTACCAGCTCGTGGGCTGCCTCGGCACCGTGAGCTTCACGGCGCGCGCGGCGGGCCTGCTGCGCGCCGAGTTCTCCTTCGTCGGCGTGCTCGAGGAGCGCGCCGACATCACCTACGTCGCGGGCAATGTCAACGCCACGCCGCGCTGGCCGACGCTCGTGAGCGCGAACTTCCAGATCGGCGCGGCGAACTACGCGCCGCGGATCTCGACGATCAGCCTTGCGCTCAACAACGCGCTCCAGCCCGTCCAGGCGATCAACGCCGCGCGCGGCGTGGCGGGCGTCACGCGGATCGACCGCGATCCCCGCGTGACGATCGACCCCGAGGCGGACCGCGAGGCCAACTCCGGCTGGTGGGCGGCGCTCCGCGACGGCTCGCCGCTCCACGACCTGACGTGGCAGGTCGGGAGCGCCCAGTACAACCGCGTGAAGTTCGCGTTCGGCGCGGGGGCCACGCCCGAGAGCAGCGTCCAGGTCGTGGCGCAGGGCCTCGGCGTGCGCGACGGCCTCGTCGTCTTCCCCACGACACTTTTGTGCACGCTGCCGAGCGCGAATGGCGACCTGAAGATCACGTTCGACTGAGGGATCTCGCATGACGACGACGAACGGCCATCTCCCCGAGGGCGCGAGCTACCTGACCCTCGAGCTCCTCGAGCGCGCGGGCACGATGGCGGTCCGCTGCCCGGCCACGAGCGCGCGGCTCGGGCAGGACGTGTACGTGCGCGTGCGCGCGCTCCGGCGCGCCGAGTACCTCGCGCTCCTGCCGCCGCCCGCGCCCGAGGCCGCGCAGTGGGCGGCCCTCCCGCCCGAGGAGCAGCGCCAGCGCGTCGCGGCGTGGCTCGCGGGCCTGCCCTGGGAGCGCCAGCTGGAGTGGCGGCGCGCCCACGACGAGGTCGCGCTGCGGATCGTGAGCGCGGCCGCCGTCGAGCCCAAGCTCACGCCGGAGGCCGCCGCCTGGCTCGGCGAGGACGTGGACGCGCTCGCCCAGGCCGTGCTGGAGTTCTCCGGCCTGCTCCCGGCGGCGGCGGCCACGGAGGCGGCGGCCGCGGGGGCGTAGCGTGGCGCTCCTGCCGCTCCCCTGGCTCGCCGAGCGCCTCGGGCGTCCGGCGTACTGCCGGGCCGAGCCGCTCGTCGCGGCGCCCGGCGACGACGCCCCGATCCCGCCGGGCGCGCTCGTCCTCGAGGCGACCTGGCCGCCAGCGCGGATCCTGCTCGGGCTGCCCGCGAGCGCGCCCGGCGCCCCGTGCTACGAGCCCCTGCCGCCAGCGGCCCGGCGCGACACGCAGCTCGCGTGGGCCGAGTGGGTCGACCGGTTCCTCGCGGCGTGCCTGGTGCGCCCGCGCCTCGACACGCCCGAGGCCGTCGCCTGGCTCGGGCAGGACCGCGAGCCGCTCGCGGTGGGCCTCCTGCGGCTCTGGGGCTGGGTGCCGGAGGATGACGGCCGGATCCTCCGCCTCGGCGCGCCGCCCGTCAGGGCCCTCCTGCGCCAGCTCGCCCGCCAGACGCGGCGCCTGCCGAGCGAGCTCCTGGAGCGGCCCCTGCCCGCGCTGGTGTTCGACTGGCGCGTGATGAGCGAGCGCGAGACGCCGCGCGAGCCCGCGCTGCCGCCTGAGCTCGCCGCGATCGGCATCGAGGAGCCCGGCGATGGCGCTTGAGCTCAGCGTCGTCATCCGCGCGCAGAACGAGGCGTCGCAGGCGCTCCGCCAGCTCGAGGGCGAGTTCACGCGCACGTCGCAGGCGATCACGCGCGCCTCCGGCGAGGTGGCGAAGGCGAGCGAGCTCACCGGCCGCGAGATCCGCAACGTGACGTCCATGGTCCGCACCCTCGCGGGCCAGGTCGTGGCGGAAGTGAATCCAGCCCTCGGGCAGATGGTGTTCACGATGTCCGCCGCGGCCCGCGAGGCGCGGAGCCTCTCCGGCGGCAAGGCTGCGCTCGTCGTGGCCGTCGCGACGGCCGCCGCCGGGCTCGCGCAATTCGTGGCCGCGGCGCGCGAGGCCGCGCGGGTCCAGGCCGAGCTCAACCGCGCCGTCGCCTCGCTCGACTTCTCGGGCGCGCTCGGGCAGTTGCGCCAGCTCGTGGCGGCGCAGCAGACGTTCGAGGCGACGACGGC
>Ga0101943_1002422_pt1 | contig 11554 bp, 10 predicted proteins | sample DewCreD2012metaG_5_FD_75244 | JGI IMG/M metagenome (GOLD analysis project Ga0101943, IMG submission 75244) | Hot spring sediment bacterial and archeal communities from British Columbia, Canada, to study Microbial Dark Matter (Phase II) - Dewar... ... | reverse complement strand
GGCCCGGTCGTCGTCCATCATCAGCACCGCCGTGTAGTCGGAGACGCGGGCCGCCTGCTGCATGTTGTGGGTGACGATGACGATGGTATAGCGCTGGGAGAGCTCTCGCATCAGGTCCTCGATCTTGAGGGTAGCGATGGGGTCCAGGGCGGAGCAGGGCTCGTCCATCAGCACCACTTCCGGCTCAACGGCGATGGCGCGGGCGATGCACAGTCGCTGCTGCTGGCCCCCGGACAGGCGCAGGGCATTCTGCCCCAGCTTGTCCTTTACCTCGTCCCACAGGGCGGCCGCCCTCAGGCTACGCTCCACCGCCTCCCGCAGGTCGCCGCGGTAGCCGTTGATGCGCAGGCCGAAGGCCACGTTCTCGAATATGGACTTGGGGAAGGGGTTCGGCTTCTGGAAGACCATGCCGATGCGGCTGCGCACCTCCACCGGGTCCACACCCGGCGCGTAGATGTCCTGCCCCTCGAACAGCACCTTGCCCTCCACCCTGGCGCCCGGCACCAGCTCGTGCATACGGTTCAGGCAGCGGATGAGGGTGCTCTTGCCCGAGCCCGAGGGGCCGATGATGGCGGTGATGCGGCGGCGGGGCACCGTGAGCGTTATGTCCTTCACTGCCCGGAAGCCACCGTACCAGGCATTGAGGCCCCGCACCTCGATGACGGGCTCCTCCTCGCCCGGGGGGCGCACCGGGCCGGCCTCGACCCGGGGCACAGGCACCTGCACGGGGGTGGACGGCCGTTCCTGGCTCACCACTGCCGCCTCCTTTCCGACCAGTAGCGAATGGCGATGGCGATGGCGTTCATGCCCAGCAGCACGGCCAGCAATACGATGATGCCAGCCGCCGCTGCCTGGTGGAAGGCAGGCTGGGGCCGCGACACCCAGTTGAAGATCTGGATCGGCAGCACCGTGAAAGAGTCCAGCGGCCCGTGAGGGTCGAAGGGCACGAACAACAACGCGCCGATGGTGATGAGGGGCGCCGTCTCGCCGATGGCCCGCGACAGCGCCAGGATGACGCCGGTCATCATGGGCGCCAGGGCGGCCGGCAGCACCTGGTGCCAGACCGTCTGCCAGCGGGTGGCCCCCAGGGCCAGAGAGGCCTCGCGGATACTGGGAGGCACCGTCCGCAGCCCCTCCCGCGCCGAGACGATGACGATGGGCAGCACCACCAGCGACAGGGTGAGGGCGCCGGCCAGCACGCTCCGCCCCAGCTCCATGGCCCGCACGAACAGGGCCAGCCCCAACAGGCCATAGACGATGGACGGCACTCCGGCCAGGTTGTTGATGTTGGTCTCGATGATGCGCGTCAGCCAGTTGCGCGGCGCGAACTCTTCCAGGTAGATGGCGGCCCCGATGCCCACCGGCACAGCGAAGGCCGCTGTCAGCTCCAGCACCCACAGGGAGCCCAGCAGGGCCGAGCGTATGCCTGCCCGCGAGGCGAAGCGCGAGGGGTAGCTGGTGATGAAGTCCCAGGACAGGCGGTCGAGCCCGTCCCTGGCCACCACCACCAGCAACAGCACCAGGGCAGCGATGCCGGCCACGGCGGCCACGCGCAGCAGCACCGCCGCCACCGCCCCCACAATGTGGCGACGCAGCAACCGATGTCGCCATTCGGCCGTCTTGCTCAGGGCAGGGGCCGTCACTCGTAGGCCTCCCGGAAGCGCGACAGGAGCCACTGGGCGGCCACGTTCAGCAGCAGGGTGCAGATGAACAGCGCCAGCCCCACGGCGAAGATGGTCTTGTACTCCAGGCTGCCGGCGGGCGTGTCGCCCAGGCTCACCTGCACGATGTAGGCCGGCAGGGCCTGCATGGCCTCCAGCGGGTTCCATGACAGGTTGGGGACGTTGCCGGCGGCGATGGTGACGATCATCGTCTCGCCTACCGCCCGGGCCATGGCCAGCACCACCGCCGCCACGATGCCGGAGAGAGCGGCCGGCAGCACCACCCGCACTGCCACCTCGAAGCGGTTGCTGCCCAGCGCATAGCCCGCCTCGCGCAGAGAGGCAGGCACCGAGCGCATGGCATCCTCCGACAGAGAGGAGACCATGGGCAGAAGCAAGACCGACATGGCCAGGGCGGCCGAAAGCGCGCTGAAGGCCGTCTGCTGGCCGAGGAAGCGCTGCAGCAACTCCGGGGCGATGAAGGTGATGGCGAAGTAGCCGTAGACCACGGTGGGGATGCCGGCCAGCACCTCCAGGGATGGCTTCAGGACGGCCCGCACCCGTGGCGAGGCGTACTCGCTCAGGTAGATGGCCGCGCCCAGCCCCACCGGCACCGCCACTGCCAGGGCGAGGGCGGAGATGAGGAAGGTGGCCGAGAGGAGCGGCAGAACGCCGAAGTGCTTCTCCACGAACAGCGGCGTCCAGCGCGTCTCGGTCAGGAACTCGAGGACGGAGACCTCGCGGAAGAAGCCTACCGCCTCCTCTACCAGCACGATCACGATGCCGACGGTGGTGAGGATGGAGATGGCGGCGCAAAGGAAGAGGAGGCCCAGGACGGGTGCCTCCTGCAGGCGCAGGAGACGGCGGCGGCGCGGCGAGCGCCGCACCGCCGGCCGCGTCTCCGTCATCGCCATCCTACCGCTCCCTCGCCAGGATGTCCTCGATCCGCAGGCCCGGAGTCACGCCCTGGAAGACGGTGCCGGTCCGGCGCGTCTGCCACCGCTGCCGCACCAGGTCGTAGGCGGCGTCGGGGAGGCGCACGTAGCCCACCTCGTTGGCCAGGTCGCCGGCCACGTCCAGATAGAAGTCCACGAAGGCCTGCACCTCCGGGCGCTCCATGGCCCTGGTGCTGACGTATATGAACAACGGCCGCGAAAGGGGCCGGTAGGTGCCGTTGATGACATTGTCCACCGAGGGCTCCACGCACCCCTGGCCCCCATCCACCTTTAGGGCCTTGAGGCGGGAGCGATTCTCCAGATAGTAGGCCAGGCCGAAGTAGCCCAGAGCGTTGGGGTCCCCGGCCACCCCCTGCACCAGGACGTTGTCGTCCTCGCTGGCCGTGTAATCGCCGCGGCTGGCGTCCTCCCTGCCCACGATGGCCTCAGTGAAGTAGTCGAAGGTGCCCGAGTCGGTGCCGGCACCGTAGAGGCGCAGGGGCCGGTCGGGCCAGCCGGGGTTCACCTGGTTCCAACGAGTGATGGTGCCCTGGGCCGCCGGCTCCCACATCTTCTTCAGCTCGGCCACCGTTATGCAGTCTACCCAGTCGTTGCTGGGGTGCACCACCACCGTCAGGGCATCGAAGGCCACCGGCAGCTCGATGAAGTCGATCCCGTTGTTGCGACAGGCGTCTATCTCTTGCTGGCGGATGGGCCGGGAGGCGTTGGAGATGTCGGTCTCGCCGTTGCAGAACTTCTGGAAGCCACCGCCGGTGCCGGAGATGCCCACCACTACCTCCACCCCCGGCTGTTCGATGCGGAACTCCTCCGCCACTGCCTCGCTGATGGGGAAGACGGTGCTGGAACCATCGATGACGACGCGTCCCGATAGGTCGCCCGCCCCGCCCCCGGTGCCGCCGCAGCCCACGGCTGCCAGCACCACGAGCAGGGCCAGCGGCACGAGAGTCCTGCCGGCCAAGTGTAGGGCGCGCATATCCAGTGCTCCTCCTCGCTCTGCACGCCCCCCATCCAGTGTGGGGGACGCCGGTTTAACGTGGCGTTAACGGGGCTTAAGGGTTGGTAAAATCGGGGGTGCCCCCGTCCCAAAGGTGGGCGCTGTCGGCCACCGTCTGGATGGCCGCCCGCTCGCCTGCCACCCTCACCACCGTCAGGGACGTGTGCTCGGGCAGGAAGAAGACGTCCCTGGGGATGTCCAGCACGAAGCTGAGGTAGAGGTTGATGACCCCACCGTGGCAGACCACCACCACGCGCTCGCCCGGGTGCCGCTCCACGATCTCGGCCAGGGCCCGCCGCACCCGCAGGCGGAAGCGGTGGGAAGGCTCGAAGCCGGGCAGGGTGTCCCACCTGGGGGCGGCCAGCAGTCGCCTGGCCAGGTCCTGCACCAGCGCCTCTCGGTCGCGGTCGCGGAAGGCGGCCCGGAGGCGGGCCATGTCGATCCTCACCTCTTCCAGGTCGGGGACGGTCTCGATGGGCAGGCCGGTGGCGCGGGCCACCGCCTGGGCCGTCTCCTGCGCCCGGCGCAGGGGCGAGGCATAGAGGGCGTCGATGCGGGTGCCGGCCAGCCGCTGGGCCAGCCGCTCGGCCTGCCAGCGCCCGCGCTCGGAGAGGGGCGGGTCGTAGGTGACGGCGTCCGGGGGGTTGGGGGCCGCCTCGCCGTGGCGCACCAGCACCAGTTCGGTGGCGTGGGGGGCCACGTGGCGGTACAGGCGGGTGAACAGGTCCCCCTGGCCGGTGACCAGGGTCTCCTGGGGCTTGTCGGGTGCCTTCTGCATTCTCTCCCTCCTTTCACCCACCATGCTAGGCCCCCTCGTTGAACGCCATGTTAACGCCGATTTAGCCCAGGTAAAAGTTCAGCCGTCGCTGGCGGGCGAGGGCAGGAGTATGGCGAACGTGGAGCCCTCGCCGGGCGTGCTCTGCGCCCATACGCGGCCCCCGTGGGCCTCGACGATGTGCCTGACGATGGCCAGGCCCAGGCCGGCACCGGGCTGGTGACGGGAGCGGTCGGCCTTGTAGAAGCGCTCGAAGATGCGCGGCAGGTCCCGCTCGTCGATGCCGATGCCCGTGTCCTGGACCATCACCAGCACGCCTTCCTCGGCGGCGTTGGCCATCACCGTGACGGAACCACCGGGAGGGGTGAACTTGATGGCGTTGTCCAGGAGGTTCACCACCGCCCGTTCCAGCCGCTCGGCGTCGCCGAGGACGGAAGGGAGGGACGGGGGTAGCTTCAACTCGAGGTCGAGGCCTGCCCGCCGGGCCTGAGGCTCCATGCGCTCGACCGCCCTCAGCAGCACCTGGGCCACGTCCACCGGCGCCGAGGCGGTCAGCCCCACCCCCGCTTCCAGTCGCGAGAGCTCCAGCAACTCTTCCACCAGACGAGTGAGGCGCTCGGCCTCGGCCTCCGCCCGGGTGAGGAAGAGTTCGCGTGCCTGGGGGTCGTCCATGGCCCCGGCACGGAGGGTCTCCAGGGCGGAGCGCAGGGCGGCCAGTGGTGTGCGCAGCTCGTGGGAGACATTGGCCACGAAGTCCCGCCGGACCTGGTCCACCCGCCGGGTCTCGGTCAGGTCGCGCAGGGCCACCAGCACCCTGCCGCCGATGCCGACGGCGGCGGCGGTCAGCTCCAGGGCCCGGCCGCCCGGCTCCTCGACGGCCAGGGTGACGGTGCCACCCTCCCGGCGCACGCGGCGCAGGGCCTCCACCGCGGCCTCGTGGGGCAGGAACCAGGCCAGCGGCTGGGTGGCGAGGGATGCCCTGTCCCGACCCAGGAGGGAGGCGGCAGCGGCGTTGGTGAAGCGGACCCGGCCCTCGGCATCGAGCACCAGCAGGCCATCGGGGCTGGCATCGAGGGCGGCCAGCAGCAGGTCGCGCTCGTCCCAGGCGGTGCGCAGGGCCTCGGCCAGCGCCGAAAGGGGCTCGGCCAGAACGTCGGGGCTGCGGGGCCCCGGGCTGCCGGTACGAGCCAGAGAGTACAGGGCCTGACCGAGAGCACCGAGCCGCTTCCTCCCCAGGAAGGCCGCTGCCAGCACCAGCAGGGCCAGGCAGGCGCCGGCCAGGACCAGGGCCACGGCCCCCTCGCCTTCGCCCACGGCCAGGTAGGCGGCCAGCCCTCCGAACAGGAGCAGGGCCAGCCCCGCGAGCAGGCGCAGGTCGGCTGCGGCCATCTCCCTTCCTCACTCCTGGCCGGCGCCGGGGCGGCCGGTGCTGGCCCCGTGGTCCCCCCGCCGCCTCCTCTCAGCCCTCGAAGCGGTACCCGGTGCCGCGGATGGTGATGATGCGGGTAGGTTTGCCGGGCGTCTCCTCGATCTTCTCGCGTAGCCAGCGGACGTGCACGTCCACGGTGCGGGTATCGCCGGCGTACTCGTATCCCCAGACCCTGTCCAGCAGCTCCTCGCGGGTGAAGGCACGGCCGCGGTGGCGCATAAAGAAGGCCAGCAGGTCGAATTCCTTGGGCTTCAAAGGCAGGGGGATATCGTTGCGGAACACCTGGCGGCGGCGCAGGTCGAGGCGCAGGTCGCCAGAGACGATTGTCTCGCCCTGGGCGGTGCCGCCCTCGGCCCGGCGCAGGAGGGCCCGCACTCGCGCCAGCAGCTCCCGCATGGAGAAGGGCTTGGGCACGTAGTCGTCGGCGCCCAGCTCCAGGCCCACCACGCGGTCGGTCTCCTCGCCCTTGGCAGTGAGCATGATGATGGGCACGGCCGACTCGCGGCGCAGGCGGCGGCAGACCTCGAAGCCGTCCAGGCCGGGCAGGAGCACGTCCAGAATCACCAGGTCGGGCGACTGGGTGCGTGCTACCTGCAGGGCCGTCTCGCCGTCGCCGGCTTCCAGCACCTGGAAGCCCTCTCGTTCCAGGTTGTAGCGCAGGGCGGCCACCAGGGTGGGCTCGTCGTCCACAACCAGCACTTTGCGCGCCATTCCAAGGTCATTATAGGCGAAGGTCGGCCCGGGGCTGGGGGTATAATGGGGGGTGAACCCTGGGAAAGAGAGGTGGGCCGTTATGGCCATCGCGTCCGTCAACCCCGCCACCGAGGAAGTCCTGGCCACCTTCGACGAGCACAGCCCCCAGCAGGTGGAGGCGGCCCTGGAGCGGGCCTGGGAGGCCTATCGGGACTGGCGGCGTCTGCCTATAGAGAGGCGAGGGGAGTTGATACGGGCCGCTGCCCGGCGCCTGCGCCAGGAGAAGGACCGCTACGCCCGGCTCATCACCCTGGAGATGGGCAAGCCCATCGTCGAGGCGGAGGCTGAGGTACTGAAGTGCGCCTGGAACTGCGAGTACTTCGCCGACAACGCTGACCGCTTCCTGGCCCCTGAGGAGGTGGAGACCAACGCCAGCCGCAGCTACGTCCAGTTCGTGCCCCTGGGGCCGGTGCTGGCCATCATGCCCTGGAACTTCCCCTTCTGGCAGGTGTTCCGGGCGGCGGCCCCGGCCCTCATGGCCGGCAACACCATGCTGCTGAAGCACGCCTCCAACGTGCCCCAGTGCGCCCTGGCCATCGAGGAGGTGTTCCGCGAGGCGGGCCTCCCCGAAGGCGTGTTCCAGACGCTCCTCGTGCCGGCAGCTACGGTGGAGGGCATCATCGCCGATGACCGCGTGCGGGCGGTGACCCTCACCGGCTCCGACCTCACTGGGGCCAAGGTGGCCGCGGCCGCTGGCCAGCACCTGAAGAAGACGGTGCTGGAGCTGGGTGGCTCCGACCCCTTCATCGTCCTGGCCGATGCCGACCTGGAGGAGGCGGCCAAGGTGGGTGCCCGGGCCCGCAACCAGAACACGGGCCAGAGTTGCATCGCTGCTAAGCGCTTTATCGTGGAGGAGCCGGTGGCGGAGCGCTTCAGCGAGCTGTTCGTGGAGGCGGTGAAGGCCCTGAAGGTGGGCGACCCCCTGGACCCGACGACCAACATCGGCCCTCTGGCCCGGGGCGACCTGCGCGACGACCTGGACCGGCAGGTGCGCCGTTCCCTGGACATGGGTGCCCGCCTGCTCTTGGGCGGGCACAAGCTGGACGGCCGCGGCTATTTCTACGCCCCCACCGTCCTGGCCGAGGTGACGCCGGAGATGCCGGCCTTCCAGGAGGAGACCTTCGGGCCGGTGGCGGCCATCGTGCGGGCGCGGGACGCCGACGAGGCCGTGCGCCTTGCCAACATGTCGCCCTTCGGTCTGGGCGCCGCCATCTGGACGGGCGACCCGGAGCGGGGCCAGGCCCTGGCGGGCGAGATAGAGGCCGGCAACGTCTTCGTCAACGGCATGGTGGCCTCCGACCCCAGACTCCCCTTCGGCGGCGTCAAGCGCAGCGGCTACGGCCGGGAGCTGGCCGTGTTCGGCATCCGCGAGTTCGTCAACATCCAAACGGTATGGGTGGGCCCGGCGCGCGGGCCGCAACTGCCCCCAGCCGAGTAGGTGATCGGGGATCGGCCCGCCACCCCAGGGGAGGTGAAGATGAAAGCGGCCGAACTGCTGGTGCGCTGCCTGGAGAACGAGGGCGTCCAGTACGTGTTCGGCGTGCCGGGGGAAGAGGTGCTGGACATCATGGATGCCCTCTCCCGCTCGTCCATCCGCTTCATCGTCACCCGGCACGAGCAGGGGGCGGCCTTTATGGCCGACGCCTACGGCCGCCTGACGGGACGAGCGGGGGTGTGCCTGGCCACCTTGGGCCCCGGGGCCACCAACCTGACCACGGGCATCGCCGATGCCCAGCTCGATTTCGCCCCGCTGGTGGCCATCACCGGCCAGACGGGGCTGGAGCGGTTGCACAAGGAGAGCCACCAGTTCGTGGACGTGGTGAAGATCTTCGAGGCGGTGACGCAGTGGAACATCCGCGTCCACCGGCCCGAGACCATACCCGAGGTAGTCCGCAAGGCCTTCCGGGTGGCGGAGCAGGAGAAGCCGGGAGCCACCCACATCGAGCTGACCACCGACGTACAGGAGGCGGAGGTGGACGACGGCCTGCATCCCCTCTCGCCCCGCCGGGCGCGGCGGCCCTCGCCCGACCGCACGGCCCTGCAGCACGCCGCCGATGTCATCGCTCGCGCCCGCTTCCCGGTCATCCTGGCCGGCTCGAGCGCCGTGCGGCGTCCGGAGGCGGCCATGGAGCTGCGACGCTTCGCCGCCCGCTTCGGCATCCCCGTCACCCACACTTTCATGGGCAAGGGGGCCGTGTCCGATTACGAGCCCCTGTCGCTGATGCCGGTAGGCCTGCCCGGCACCGCCGACCTGTGCACCAGCGGCCTGTGCGGGGCCGACACTGTTATCTGCGTGGGCTACGACCAGGTGGAGTACCACCCGGAGCGCTGGAACCCACGCTGCGACAAGCGCATCGTCCACATCGACTACACGCCCTCGGAGGTGGACCGCTTCTACCGGCCCGAGGTGGAGGTGGTGGCCGACATCCGGGAGAGCCTGGAGATGCTGGGCTCGGTGCTCCACTACCAGCCCTCGGAAAGGGCCAAGGCCAAGCTGGCGGAGCTGGCCTCGTTGGTGTCCCAGGAGCGCCGGCCGGCGCCAGTGGAAGACGGGACGCCCGTCCACCCTATGCGCCTGGTGCAGGTGGCCCGGCAGGTGCTGGGCGAGGAAGACATCCTAGTCAGCGATGTGGGCGCCCACAAGCTCTGGCTCGGCCGCTACTTTCCCGCTTACCTGCCCAACACCGTCCTCATCTCCAACGGCTACTCGGCCATGGGCTTCGGACTGCCGGCGGGCATGGCCGCCAAGCTGGTCTACCCCAACCGCCGCGTGCTGGTCTGCGCAGGCGACGGTGGCTTCCTGATGTCCTGTGCCGAGCTGGAGACGGCCGTACGCCTGGGCCTGGGGGTGGTGGTGCTGGTCTGGCAGGACAACTCCTATGGCATGATCCGCTGGAAGCAGCAACTGGAGGGCAAGGTGCCCTTCGGTGTGGACTTCGGCAACCCGGACTTCGCTGCCCTGGCCCGGTCCTTCGGGGCCGCCGGCTACCAGATAGGCCCCGACGACGACCTGGCCGCCGTTCTGGAGGAGGCCTTCCACCAGGGCCGGCCGGCGGTGGTAGCGGTGCCGGTGGATGCGGACGAGAACCCGCGCCTGAACGAGCGCCTGCGCTCCCTCCCCTGCCCCTTTCCCGAGACGTGCCTCCGGCCCAGGGGCGGCTGAGCCCGGCGGGGAGCGTGTTATCCTTTAAGCGGGTGAGGGCCGTGCGCGTCCATCTCCGTGGCCCCAGGCGAGAGACGCTGGAGTTGGCAGGACGGCGCACCGTCGCCCAGGTGCTGGCGGAGCTGGGCATAGACCCGGGCACGGTCCTGGTCATCCGCGGCGACGAACTGCTCACGCCGGACGTGGTTCTCGGGGCCGAGGACGAGGTGGAGGTGCGCCCCGTGGTCTCGGGCGGCTAGGGAGGGGCGAACGTGCGCTGTACCGTCTGCCGTGGCCAGGCGGTCATAGACATCCCCCGTCACCACTCCGCCTTCTGCCGCGACCACTTCTTCGAGCACTTCCGGAGCCAGGTGCGGCGGGCCATCCGCGAGTGGGACATGCTCGCACCGGGCCAGCGGGTGCTGGTCGCCGTCTCGGGCGGGAAGGACTCCCTGGCCCTGTGGGACGTGCTGCTCGACCTGGGCTACCAGGCCGACGGCCTCTACCTCGACCTGGGCATCGGCGACTATTCGTGCCGGTCGCTGGAGGCCTGCCAGCGCTTCGCCCAGGAGCACGGCGCTACCCTCCACGTGGTCGCCGTCGAGGAGCAGTACGGCCTGCCCGTGCCGCAACTGGCCCGGGCCAACCGCCGCGCCACCTGTGCCGTCTGCGGCACCACCAAGCGCTACACCTTCAACCGCACCGCCCGCCAGCTCGGCTACGACGTGCTGGCCACCGGCCACAATCTGGACGACGAAGCGGCAGCCCTCCTCGGCAATCTGCTGCACTGGAACGTGGACTACCTGGCTCGGCAGGCGCCGGTCCTCCCCGCCCGCGACGGCCTGGTGAAGCGCATCAAGCCCCTCTACCGTCTGGGCGAACGGGAGACCGCCGCCTACGCCGTCCTGCGCCGCATCGACTACGTCGTAGACGAATGCCCCCACGCCGTGGGGGCCAAGGAGCTGCTGTACAAGGAGGCCCTGAACCTCATCGAAAGGCAGTCGCCGGGCAGCAAACAGTCGCTTCTGTTCGGCTTCCTGGAGAAGGGGCGCCAGTTCTTCGGCATCTACGAGCCGCCGCCCCTGCGGCCCTGCGCCGAGTGCGGCGAGCCCACCACTGCCCAGGTGTGCGCCCAGTGCCGCCTGGTGCGTCGCGCTCGCGAGGCGGTGGCCGCCCTGAAGCCTCTCCGGCGCGACGCGCCGGCTGACGGGGAGGAGGAGCGATAGCCATGCTCCAGACCATCGCCCCAGATGTGCCCAGGGAGGTGCACGGCGACGGCCGCTTCGTGTTGCCCCGTCGCAACTTTGTCCCCGCCTACCTGAGGACCTACGAGGAGGGGCGCTTGAAGGAGAAGGTGGAGGAGGTCCTCGCTGCCCTGGCCGACTGCACCGTCTGCCCCCGCGACTGCCACGTGGACCGACTCCACGACCGCTTCGGGGTGTGCAGGGTGGGGCGCTACGCCCGCGTCGCCTCCTTCTTTCCCCACTTCGGCGAGGAGGACGTGCTGCGGGGCTGGCGCGGCTCGGGCACCATCTTCTTCTCCTGGTGCAACCTGCGCTGCGTATTCTGCCAGAACTTCGAAGTGAGCCAGATCGGCGAGGGGGAGGAGGTATCGCCGCGGGACCTGGCCCGCATCATGCTCCGCCTGCAGGAGATGGGGTGCCACAACATCAACTTCGTCACTCCCGAGCATGTGGTGCCCCAGGTGCTGGAAGCGCTGCCCTACGCCATCGAGATGGGCCTGCGCCTTCCCATCGTCTACAACACCAGCTCCTACGACTCCCTGCACTCCATCCGCCTGATGGAGGGCGTGGTGGACATCTACATGCCCGACTTCAAGCTGT
>Ga0101943_1002421_pt1 | contig 11554 bp, 12 predicted proteins | sample DewCreD2012metaG_5_FD_75244 | JGI IMG/M metagenome (GOLD analysis project Ga0101943, IMG submission 75244) | Hot spring sediment bacterial and archeal communities from British Columbia, Canada, to study Microbial Dark Matter (Phase II) - Dewar... ... | reverse complement strand
GCACCGCGAGCCCCGGCCCGGGGAACGGCTGGCGCTGGACGATCTCCTCGGGCAGGCCGAGCGCCGCGCCGACGGCCCGCACCTCGTCCTTGAACAGGTCCCGCAGGGGCTCGACGAGCTCGAAGCGCATGTCCGCCGGCAGGCCCCCGACGTTGTGGTGACTCTTGATCCTCGCCGCCGTGCGCGAGCCCGACTCGATGACGTCGGGGTAGAGCGTGCCCTGGACGAGGAACCGGGCGTCGGCGTGCTCGCGCGCGACCTCCTCGAACACGCGGATGAACTCCTCCCCGATCCGCCGGCGCTTCTCCTCGGGGTCGGTGACGCCGGCCAGGCGCTCGAGGAAGCGGTCGGCCGCCTTCACGTGCACGAGCGGCACGCGGAAGTGCCGCCCGAAGGTCTCCTCGACCTGCTCGGGCTCGCCCTCCCGCAGCAGACCGGTGTCCACGAACACGCACGTGAGCCGGTCCCCGACGGCCTTGTGGACGAGCAGGGCCGCGACGGCCGAGTCGACCCCGCCCGAGAGCGCGCAGAGCACGCGCGCGTCGCCCACCTGCTCGCGCACGGCCGCGACGCTGCGCTCGATCACGTTCGCCGGGGTCCAGTCGGGGATGAGCCCGCAGGCGTCGTAGAGGAACCGCTTCATGATCGCCGTGCCCTTCGGCGTGTGAGCGACCTCGGGGTGGAACTGCACGGCGTACAGGCCGCGCTCACGGTCCTCCATCGCGGCGATCGGGATGGCCTCGGTCCGCGCCGTCACGCGGAAGCCCTGCGGCGGGGCGGTCACGGCGTCACCGTGGCTCATCCACACGGTCTCCTCGGGCTCGAGGTCGGCGAGCAGGGTCCCGCGCTCGAGCACCCGCAGCCGCGTGCCCCCGTACTCGCGCTGCCCGGTCGCGGCGACCTCGCCCCCGAGCGCGCGGGCCATGAGCTGGTGCCCGTAGCAGATCCCGAGCACCGGCACGCCGAGCTCGAACAGGCGCGGGTCCACCGAGGGCGCCCCCTCCTCGTACACCGAGGCCGGACCGCCCGAGAGGATGATGCCGGCCGGGCGCCGAGCGGCGAGCTCGGAGGCCGGAAGGTCGTGCGGCACGATCTCGGAGTAGACGTGGCACTCCCGGACGCGGCGGGCGATGAGCTGCGCGTACTGCGCCCCGAGATCCACGACGAGGACCGGCCGCGGCGTGCTCACGCCCTCATCCTCCCAGCGTCCGTACGGTGATGCCCGCGAAGCGGGCGAAGTCCCGGTCCTCGGTGAGGATGGTCGTCGCGCCGTGCTCGAGGCACACCGCGGCCACCTGGGCATCGAAGACGAGGTTCCCCGAGGCCCTGGCCGCCGGGACGAGCTCGCGCAGGAGCTCCCAGTAGCGCGAGCCCGGCAGCAGCACGCGGAGCGAGGGGCTCTCGAGCAGTCGGTCGAGGAACCCGACGGCGACGGCCGCGTCGCTCGGCGGACGGAAGACCCGCGGGTGGGTGACCACGCGGAGGAACTCACCCATCGCGAAGACCGGGAGGCCCCACGCGACGGCCGACTCCGCGAGCCCGGTCAGCGCCTGGACGGCCGGATCGTGGGCGACGGTCTCCTCACGGTGTGCGTAGACGAGGACGTTCGTGTCGACGGCGATCAGGAGCGCCCCTCCATGAGCTCGTAGAGGGCGTCCCGATCCGCCACGTCCACGAGCGGTGGCCCCGCTCCCTTCACGGTGGGGAGACGGAGCTTGAACCCCGACGTCTGCCGACGCGGCGCCAGAGCTGCTCGCAGCGCCTGCTCCACCAGCTCGGTCAGCGTCGTCCCCTGCTCCGCGGCCCGCTTCTTGGCCTCCCGGAGCAGGTCCCGGTCCAGGTTCAGCGTGGTCTTGGCCTTGCCCTGCATCACAGAGCCACCATATCACCATACGTCCGGGCCGTATGTACGGTCGGCAGCACCGTTCACCGGCCCATCCCCACGCGCTGCTGGCTCTGGTAGGTCTTGCCCTCGGTCTTGATCGAGGGGGCGATGACGAGCTCGGCCTTCTGGAACTCCTTGATCGAGGCGTACCCGGTCGTGGCCATCGAGGTCGCGAGCGCCCCGAACAGGTTCAACGTGCCGTCGTTCTCGTGCGCCGGCCCGACGAGGATCTCCTCCAGGCTCGCGACCTGCTCGGTGCGGACGCGGGCCCCCCGCGGCAGCGTCGGGTGGAACGTGGCCATGCCCCAGTGGAAGCCGCGCCCCGGCGCCTCGTACGCGCGCGTGAGGGGCGAGCCGATCATCACGGCGTCGGCCCCGCACGCGATGGCCTTCGCGATGTCCCCGCCGGTCCGCATGCCGCCGTCGGCGATCACATGGCAGTAGCGACCGGACTCGCGCAGGTGCTCCATCCGGGCGGCCGCGGCGTCGGCGATCGCCGTGGCCTGCGGCACCCCGATGCCGAGGACCCCCCGCGTCGTGCACGCGTTCCCGGGGCCGACCCCGACGAGCACCCCGACCGCCCCCGTCCGCATGAGGTGCAGCGCGGTCGTGTACGAGGCGCACCCGCCGACGATGACCGGGATGTCGAAGCCCCGGATGAACTCCTTCAGGTTCAGCGGCTCGGTGCGGGTGCTGACGTGCTCGGCCGAGACCACCGTCCCCTGGATCACGAGGATGTCGAGCCCGGCCTCGAGCACGAGGGGCGCGTAGCGGGCCACCCGCTGGGGCGTGAGCGAGGCGCACGAGACCACCCCGCCGGCCCTGATCTCCGAGATCCGCCGCCCGATCAGCTCCTCCTTGATCGGCTCCTGGTAGAGCTCCTGCATCCGGCGCGTGGCCTTCTCGTCCGGGAGCGAGGCGATCTCCTCGTAGACCGGCGTCGGGTCCTCGTAGCGGGTCCACAGGCCCTCGAGGTTCAGGCACGCGAGGCCCCCGAGCCGGCCGATCTGGATCGCCGTCGCCGGGCTCACGACCGCGTCCATGGCGCTCGCCATCATCGGCAGCCGGAACGTCCAGGCGTCGATCTCCCAGGAGATGTCCACGTCGTCGGGGTCGCGGGTGCGCCGCGACGGCACGATCGCGACCTCGTCGAACCCGTACGCCCTGCGGGCGACCTTCCCTTTGCCGATCTCGATCTCCATGCGTCCCCCCGATGCGGCGACGCCCACCCCTCGAGGGGATGGGCGTCAGACGACCTCCATGGCATGAAGGTACCACGGGGCCGTGCCCGCAGGGCCCGAGCGCCGGCTCAGGGTGCCGCGATGTAGACGCTCGAGGAGGCGAAGCCCAAGCAGGAGTACGTGTCGTCGCCGTTCGACTCCACGATCCCGTCGCCGTCGTCGAGCCAGGTCCCGGTCCAACCCACGAGCCCGTCGCGCGTGCCGGTGGTCGCCGTGGACTTCGCCTTGACCACGACCTCGACCACCGCGGGGGTCCCGACCTTGCCCTTGTCGTTCACCGCCGTGGCGGTCCTGAACCCCTTCCAGGTCACGCCGGTGATCTCGTCGAACATCACCCGTTGCTCCCACAGCTCGCGGCGACGAGCGCCTCGTCGAGGCCCGACTCCGCGACCATCGGCGCCGGCCCCCCGAACCTCCCGTTCGTCCCCCAGGTCGCCTTCCCGACCGCGAGCTGGGCGGGGTCATCGACCCCGACGACCACGAACTGGTAGTTCGTGTCCGGGCTCGTCGAGTTCGGCCGGAGCGTGAAGACGGCCTTGGTCTTCGCCCCCGGGGTCAACGTGCCGGCCGTGACGCCGAAGCTCTGGAGCACGAAGCAGGAGCTCAGCACGAGCGGCAGGACGGCGGCAGCGAGCAGCGTCGCGGCCCTGCGCATGAGGAGAACCCCCTTTCCACGTCGGGCCTGGTCGACCGTACCACAGCCCGCCGCGGCCTGCGCCCGGTCAGTGCTCCTTCACGACGTGGCCGGTCTCGGCCACGCGCAGGTCGGTCATGCCGGAGTGGAGCCGCTCGCCGCGGACCATGATCGTGTCGTCCTCGATGTAGCCGAGCTCCTTGAGCTTGGTGAGGACCTTCTGGAGGGACTCCTCGGGTGTCTCGACCATCGTGTCGCACACGAGCTCGGGGTTCTCCGGGGGCTCGTAGGGGTCGTCGACGCCGGTGAAGTTCGTGATCTCCCCCGCGAGGGCCTTCTTGTACAGGCCCTTCGGATCGCGGTTCTTCGCGATCTCCTCCACGGTGGCATGCATGTAGACCTCGACGAAGTCCCCGATGAGCGCGCGGTTGGCGTCGCGGGCCGCCTTGTACGGGCTGATCGGGCAGCAGATCGTCGCAACGCCGTTGCGCGTGAGCAGGTGCGCGACGAACCCGATCCGCAGGATGTTCGTGTCCCGATCCTCCTTGGAGAAGCCGAGCCCCTTGCTGAGGTTCTGCCGCACGACGTCGCCGTCGAGGATCTCCGTCTTCATGCCCCGGGCCCGGAGCTCGTGGTAGAGCATCTCGGCCACCGTGGACTTCCCGGAGCCCGAGAGCCCCGTGAACCAGACCGTGAACCCCTTGTGCTCCCCATGCTGCTCGCACATCTACAGGAAGCTCCTTCCCACCGCGCCCTCCGGCGCCTCGAGCCCGTACAGGTGCAGGATCGACGGCCCGACGTCCACGAGCTTCAGCCCCTGGACCTCGCCGGTCGGCTGGCCGGGCAGGCCGGTCATCGCGAAGATGCCGGCCCGGTCGTGGTTGGCGCCGTCGGGGCCGGTGTCGTTCTCGTAGGTGTAGATGCTCGGGTTGCCGACCGAACCGACCGAGCGCCACGCGAGGTCCCCGAAGTACACGATGAGGTCGGGGGCCACCCCGCGGACGTCCGGGTACACGTCCTGCGGCTTGAACACCTTCGTGCCGAGCGGCTCGCCGTCGGGGCCCGGCATCGCCTCGAGCTTGGCGATGAGCTCGTCTCGGACCTCCTCGTAGCGGGAGGGCTCGACGACCCCCTGGGGCTCGCGCCCCTTCACGTTCAGGAACAGGCGCCCGTAGTACCCGCCATCCCCCCACGCGACGGTCCGGCTCCAGTCGATCTCGGCCTCCTTGATCGGGATGACGCGGTCCGGGACGGAGGCGAGCGCGAGGTAGCCCTCGCGGATGAGCCAGTCGTTGAAGCAGACCCCGCCCATCATCGGGCGCGCGCCGTGGTCGCTCATCACGATCACGACCGCGTCCTCCGGCAGCGCCTCGAGGAGCGAGCCGACCTGATCGTCGAGGAACCGGTAGTAGTCGTGGAAGGCGGTCTCGTAGGGGTTCCCCGGCTCGTGCAGCGGGTGGGTCGGGTCGTAGTGCTGCCAGAAGACGTGGTGGAGCCGGTCGGGGGCGATCTCGCAGAGCATGAAGAAGTCCCACGGCTTCTCGCGCGCCAGGCGGCGGCCGACCCGGAACCGGCGCTCGGTCATCGCGAAGACCCGGTCGAGCACGACGTCGTAGCCCGCCTTGCGGAAGTCGGGGATGTCGAAGATGTAGTCGGTGCCGGGGCCGAGCTCCTCGGCGATCTCGACCTCGAGCTCCTGCGGGTAGGCGAAGCGCTCCGCCGAGGGCGGGGTGAGGAAGCACCCGACGCGCCAGCCGGGGAAGCTCTTCGGCGGCGGGAACGAGGGCGGCACGCCGATGAGGAGCGAGCGCATGCCCCGGGCGCCGAGGAGGTCCCACACCGCCGGCTCCTTCACCGAGCCGGAGTGGGCGATCGCGAGACCGTCGTAGCTGGTGTCCTTGCGGTTGCGGAACCCGTAGATCCCGAGCTGGCCCGGCGTCTTGCCGGTCATCGCGCAGGCCCACGCCGGCACGGTGATCGGCGGCGTGATGCTCTCGAGCTCGCCGTGCATGCCGCGCTCCATGAGCGCGTGCAGGTTCGGCGTCTCGGCCTTGAGGTCGCGCAGGAGCTGGGGGGTGCCGCAGTCCAGCCCGATGATCGCGACCCGCGGTGCGTCTGCCATGGCGTCCTTCCGGGAACGTGCTCGGTCTCACGGAACGGGAGCCCGCGGGGGCTCCCGGACGCTCATCCTACCAAGCGCCGGGCCCGCCCCCGACCTGGGATGATGGGTCGCCGTGAAGCTGCTGCGGACCGTGCTGTACGTGGAGGCGCTCGCCCTGCTCGCCTGGGCGATCGCTGCCGGCCTGTTCCCGGCCTGGGTGACCGAGACCCTCGGCGACCAGGCCCCGCTCGCTGACTACGCGTGGGTTCGCCTCACGGCCGTCCAGGCCCTCGGGTTCGCGATGATGATGTGGCTCACCGCGGTCGAGATCGAGCGCCGCTGGTGGTTCTCCTGGGCCTTCGTGATCACCGCCGCCGGGGTCGCGCTCGTCGCGGCCTGGGCCGCGGTCGCGAACCTGTTCGACGCGCGCTCGCCGCGCCTGTGGTGGTTCCTCGCGGCGGCCGCCGTGCTCTGCGCGGCCGGGCTCGTCGTCGGCCTGGCGAAGACCGGGCTCGAGCGCCAGCCGGACTGAGCTACGCGCCGGGCTCGGAGCCGAGGACCGAGCCGTCCCCCTCCGAGCCGAGCGCCGACCCCGCGGAGACGAAGACGGCCACCGCGAGCCACCCCTCGGCCGCCGCGAGATCGCCCTCGGCCACCGCCTCGGCGAAGGCGGCCTCGACCTCCTCGAGCCTGCGTTCCGGGGTCACCGTGCCGGGTATCGGCACGCCGGCAGCCCTGCTGAAGGACGGGTCCGCGGACGGCTGAGGCGCGGACATACCCTGGAGGGTACCCCGCTCGGGTCGCCGGGTGTGGGAGGTCGGCCTCAGTACGCGCCGCGGCGTGAGAGGACCATCGGGATGGTCTTCAGAACGATGAACAGGTCGTAGGCGAGCGACCAGTTCTCGATGTAGAAAAGGTCCCTCCGCACGTAGTCCTCGAAGGAGAGCTCGCTGCGACCGCTGACCTGCCACAGGCCGGTGACGCCCGGCGGCGCCTCCAGCCGGGCGAAGTGCCACTCCTCGTAAGCAGCGACCTCCTCCGGCAGGGGCGGACGCGGGCCGACGAGGCTCATGTCGCCGCGGATGACGTTCCACAACTGCGGCAGCTCGTCGAGGCTCCAGCGTCGAAGCACCCTGCCGACCCGAGTCACCCGGGGGTCGTTGCGGAGCTTGAACAGCGGCCCGTCCGCCTCGCTCAGGGGACGGAGCTCGGCGAGGCGCTGCTCCGCGTCGACGTACATCGAGCGGAACTTCAGCATCACGAAGGGGCGACCCCCCTCTCCGACCCGGCGCTGCCGGTACAGGACCGGCCCGGGCGAATCGAGCTTGATCGCGACGGCGGCGACCAGCCAGATCGGCGCCGTGAGGATGAGCCCCGCCCCCGCGATGACCAGGTCGAACGTCCGCTTGAGCACCCGCTGCGGGCGGGTGAGACGCGCGGGCCGGAGCGCGAGCGACATCACGCCCCCCACCGGCTGCGCCGACAGGCGGGAGGAGAGCACCACCGGCAGGCTCGCGCTCACCCGAACCTCGAGCCCCTCGAGCCGGACGATCCGCGCGACCTGCTTCATCTCCTCGCTCGAGACGGCGCTCGAGGCCACGAAGACGCAGTCGGCCCGGAAGCGCTGGATCAGCTCTCGGAGCTGCCCGATGTGTCCGAGCACCGGCAGACCCAGATCGGTCTCGGCTTCCTCCGAGGTCCGCACGAACCCGATCGGCTCGAACCCGGACTCCGGGCTCCGCATGGCGGCCGCCAGGTTCGTCGCCTCGCGGTTGGCCCCGAGCACGAGGGTGCGGAACGTGAGCCGTCCGAGCGCCCGCTCGCGCCGGATCTGCGCGTGCCAGAGCCGCCGGCCGCCGATCGTCGCAGCGAGCGCCAGGAGCCAGGTGACGAGGATCCAGCTCCGGGAGAGGGTGGAGTGCGCCCAGAACCCGAAGGTGACCAGCGCCATCATCCCGATGGTCAGAGCGAGGAAGACGCGGCGGAACTCCTCGGCCGCCGTGAACCGGTGGGTCTCGTAGAGCCAGAACGAGCGGAACAGCCCGACGGTCGCGACGGGAGCCATGAGCGTGACGAAGAACGGGTCGGCCGTCGCGTGCCATCCGTAGCGGACCCAGCGCCCGAACACGAGCGCGAGCACGACGCCCGCGGCGTCCGTCAGCGCCATCAGCCGGTAGAGGCGCTGGAACTGCAGGCGCGCGGGCTCCCGCTCCGTGAGCCCGGACGCGGGGGGAGCCGCGACGCGCCGATCGGTTGTCGCATCGACGACGGTCTCCTCCGACACCGGGCCTTCCCCTCGCCCCCTCAGCACACCGGTCGCCCCCTCAGCACGCCGGCGTCGCGAAAGCCCTTCCGCCGCACGACGGACCGGGCGGCCGTGGAGTCCCCCGAACGTGGGACAGCATATCCCGGGTCCGTCGGATGCGGGATAGGTCAAAGGTTCTAGTTTCCGCCGAAGGCGCCTCACGGGAGGGATCTGGGGTAGCCTCCGACGGATGCGGAGGCCCCGCCGACGCCTCGTGCTCGCAGGTGCGATCGGGCTCGCGCTCGGAGCCCTGTTCGCCGCAGGGGTCGCGACCGCCGGCCTCGCTTGCCGCCGGGACCTCGCGGCGGGACGGAGCGCCCTCGAGGCCGCCCGGGCCGCGCTGGCGGAAGGGGACGCCGCGACCGCCGCGCGGGCATTCGCGGAGGCCGAGCGCCGGTTCGCGGGCGCCCGGGGAACGACCCAGGGGCCCTGGCTGGGGGCCCTCGCCCGGATCCCTCTGCTCGGCCGCACCTCGGATGCGCTCGGCGCGGTCGCGGATGCGGGTCGGCACATCGCCGAGGCGGGCGGCGTCCTGGCGGGCGCCGTCGGGGACCTCGGGGGCCTGCGGGCGCTCGCCCCGAGCGGCGGCCGCGTCCGCACCGAGCCCTACGCGGTGCTCGCCGAGGCGGCCGCGACCGCACGGGACGAGGTGGCGGAGGCCGTCGGCGCGCTCCGGTCCGCCCCGCGCGGTGGCCTGATCGGCCCCATCGCCGAGGCGCTGCGCGCGGCCGAGCGGGAGGCGACCTCCCTCCACGAGCAGCTCGGGGCGGCCACGGACATCCTCCGCGGCGCTCCGGCCTTCCTCGGCGCCGATCGGCCCCGCCGCTACTTCTTCGGCGCGCAGAACCCCGCCGAGCTGCGCGGGACGGGCGGCATCATCGGGGCATACGCGATCCTGACGATCGACCGCGGTCGGTTCCGCTTCACCCCGTTCCAACCGATCCAGTCGCTGCCGGCGCCGGAGCCCGCGGAGGTCCCGCCCCGCAACACCGAGTACGCGGCCAACTACGACGAGTTCCGCACCGGCGGGCGCTTCTGGCTGGCCATCAACCTGACGCCGGACTTCCCCACCGCGGCGCGGGTCATCCTCGACGCCTACGAGACGCTCCGGGGCGAGCGACTGGACGGGGTGATCCTCGCGGACCCCTTCGCGCTGCAGGCGCTGCTCCGGATCGTCGGACCGGCCTGGGTCCCCGACCTGGGCCGCACGGTGGGGCCGGCGGACGTGGTGCGGTTCATCACCCAGGAGGCCTACGCGCTCTACGAGGATCAAGCCGCGCGCAAGCGGGTGCTCGGCGCCGTCGCCCAGGCCGCGTTCGGGCGTTTCCTGGCACGGCCTCGAGCGGAGCCCGAGGACCTGAAGACCCTCGCCCGCACCGCCGCCGAGGGGCACGTGCTCGTGTACTCGCGGGACGCCGAGTTCGAGGCGGGGATCGTTCGGACCGGCGCCGGTGGCGCGCTCCGTCCCGAGGGAGCCGACCCCTTCGCCGTCGTGGAGAACAGCGCGGGAGGGACGAAGGTCGACCCGTACCAGGACCGCGAGATCTCCTACCGGGTCGAGCTGTGGCCGGGCGGCGCGGCTCAGCAGACGGCCACGATCCGACTCACGAACGAGGCACCGGCCTCGGGGCTGCCGCGGTACGTCATCGGCCCGCGGCCGGGGTTCGCCGAGGCCGGTGAGGGCGTCCAGCTCGTCTCGGTCTACTGCGGGGTCGACTGCCGGCTCCAAGAGGCCCGCCGCGACGGGACCCCGGTCGCCCTCTGGGCCGGCACCGAGCTCGGCCTCTCCTACTTCCGCGACTTCTTCGGCACGCCGAGCGGCGAGACGAGCGAGCTCGAGGTCCGGTTGTATCAGCCCTCGGCCTGGCAGGGCGGCCCGACCGGCGGCACCTACCGCCTGCGCTTCTTCAACCAGACGACCCTCCGCCCGACCCGACTGAGCCTCGAGATCCACCCCCCACCCGGGATGCGGATCGTCCAAGCGAGCGCGGGGGTGCGGATCGAGGCGGGCGTCGCACGCTGGAGCGGGACACCCGGCCGGCTGCTCCACCTGGAGGTCTGCTTCGAGCCGCCCCTGCTCACCCGGTGGTGGCGGGCACTGACGGGTTGAGGGCCGGGGCTAGCTAACCGCGCCGGCCCGGCGCCGCCCCGCCACGAACAGGACGCCGCCGATCACGAGGAGAGCAGCCGCGGCCAGCAGCCACATGCCGACGTCCGCGCCCGTGAACGCGACGCCGTCCGGTGCGCGCACCACGACGCCCTCGACCTTGTCACCACCGTCCGGGGGCGGGAGCGCCGACCCCCCTCCTCCCCCGGCCAGAGCCGTCCCGGCCCCCACCATCAGGTGCGTGAGCACGACCGAACCGGTCATCATGAGCTTCCGCATCGCGACCCCTCTCCGTCGGACCTGCCGCTGGCACCGAGCTCACGGTTGCCGCCGCAGTGTACCCCCATCGGCCTACGACGCGCAACGGCCAGATGGCCTAGATGTCCGACTCCTTCCGCCCGATCGGCCCCTCGGCTGAGCCCATGCCCCGTGCGGTCCGAGGGCGGGGCCCGGACGGGCCCCGCCCTCGCGATGCGCCTCCCCGACCCGGGGCGGTGCGCCTCAGTGCATGTGGCCGTGGCCGGCCGCGGCCGGCTCCTCCTCCTCGGGCTTCTCGACGACGGCGCTCTCGGTGGTGAGCACGAGCGCCGCGATCGAGGCCGCGTTCTGCAGCGCCGAGCGGGTGACCTTGGCGGGGTCGATGATGCCCGCCTCGAACATGTCCACCCACCGGTCGGCCGCCGCGTCGTAGCCGCGGTGGTCGGCCTCGGCCCGGATCTTCTCGACGATGACCGAGCCCTCCTGGCCGGCGTTGTCGGCGATCCGCCGGGCCGGCTCCGAGAGCGCCCGCCGCACGATCCGGGCGCCGGTGAGCTCGTCGCCCTCGAGCTCCGTCTCGAGCTTGTCCACGGCCGTCTCGGCCCGGATGAGCGCGACGCCGCCGCCGGCCACGATGCCCTCCTCGATGGCCGCCCGGGTGGCCGACAGGGCGTCCTCGATGCGGTGCTTCTTCTCCTTCAGCTCGACCTCGGTGGCCGCGCCGACCTTGATGACCGCGACGCCACCGGCCAGCTTGGCCAGGCGCTCCTGGAGCTTCTCGCGGTCCCAGTCCGAGTCGGTCTTCTCGATCTCGGCCTTGATCTGCGCGATGCGCCCCTTGACGTCCTCCTCCTTGCCGGCGCCCTCGACGATCGTGGTGTCGTCCTTGGTGACCACGACCTTGCGGGCGCGCCCGAGCAGGTCGAGCGTGGCGTTCTCGAGCTTGAGGCCGACCTCCTCGGAGATGACCTGGCCGCCGGTGAGGATCGCGATGTCCTGCAGCATCGCCTTGCGGCGCTCGCC
>Ga0101943_1002417_pt1 | contig 11575 bp, 9 predicted proteins | sample DewCreD2012metaG_5_FD_75244 | JGI IMG/M metagenome (GOLD analysis project Ga0101943, IMG submission 75244) | Hot spring sediment bacterial and archeal communities from British Columbia, Canada, to study Microbial Dark Matter (Phase II) - Dewar... ... | reverse complement strand
AACGCGAACTGCAACGCACCATCCCGCGCGTAGAAGGTCTCAGCCTCGATCTTGTTCTTCGCGCGCTGGAGCTCCACTTCGCTCACGCGCTCATCCTGAAGTCGCGCGATCTCCTCACGGATCGCGCTCTCGACGCGCGCATGCTCGATGCCGGGCCGAAGCACAGCCGTGATCTCGAAAAGCCCTGGGTCCCGAAGATGCGAAGCGAACGCCCGCACGCTGACGGCTAACTCCCCATCCACGAGCCGCTGATAGAGGCGCGTCGTCACCCCGCCGGCCAAAAGACGCGCTAACACCGCCAGCGGATAAATGTCCGGATGCTTCGCCTCCGGTGTATGATAGCCGAGCATCATGGCGCCGACTTCGCCCGCTCGTCGAATGACGAAGCGACGCTCCCCTTCCTGCGGGGGCTCCACCGTGTAGACCTCGGGGATCGGATGCGGGGACGGCTCGATGGCCCCAAAATAGCGCTGGAGCCAGCGAAATACCTGTTCCCGATCGAAGTCCCCGACGATGATCGCCGTCGCGTTATTCGGCCAATAGAACGTGTGGTAGAACTCCCGCAGCCGCTCCGTCGGAACGTTCTCCACATCGCTTCGCCACCCGATCGTCGGATGGTGATACGGGTGCTCGCGAAAGGCCGTCGCCCAAGTGTGTATCTCCAAGACGTTGAGCGGATCGTTCTCCCCGCGCTCTAACTCGTTCCGCACGACGATCCGCTCCTGCTCCCGATCCTCATCCAAAATGAGCGCATTCCGCATGCGGTCCGCTTCAAGCTGCATGACTAACTCCAAATGCTCGCGAGGGACGGCCTCGTAGTAGTTCGTCCGATCGAACCACGTCGTCGCATTGAAGACCGCGCCAATTCGATGCAGGACGGTCGCGATCGCTGTCCCTCGCCGCGCATTGAACGTCGGCGTCCCCTTAAAGAGCATGTGCTCCAAAAGGTGCGTCGCCCCCGTATACCCGACCGCCTCATTGCGCGATCCCACATGATAGAGGACCATGAAGGCGACCACCGGCGCTGCTCTCTGCTCCGAGAGCAGCACCTTCATCCCATTGGCCATGCGATACTCCTCAATCCCTTCCGATTCGGCCACGAAAACCATACCCTCCGGCAGCTGGCTCATCATCGGCACCTCCACATGGCGGTGTCAAAGAGGGGAGATTATACGCAAAAGCGGGAGGAAATCGAAGCCCCGGCTTACAACCTTTAACCCAGCCAAGGCTAAGGCTGATGAACAAGACGTCGAAGAAAAAGGCCCTGAGCCCAAAGGACCCAGGGCCAGACGACGGGTGAACCCGAGCGCTACCTCAACCGCTCGACGTTCTCAGCCTGTAGGCCCTTCGGTCCACGCACGACATCGAAGGTCACCATCTCTCCTTCTTCGAGGGATCGGAAGCCCTCGGCCTTAATCGCCGTATAGTGGACGAAAACATCACCGCCCTCTTGGCGCTCGATGAATCCGTACCCCTTCTTGTTGTTGAACCATTTGACGCGTCCTGTTTCTCGCATCGTCACCATCTACTCCTTTCCCAAAGTTTTCCATTGCTTCTGTGGCTCTCGATCCTCCGCCATGAGGTCCGTCCTCACGCCGACACGCTGAGCCCCGCGAAGCAACGGCCAAGAGCGTATAGGAAATCCCGCCGAAAGTCAATACATCACTGCACGCGGCCGGAAAAAATGTCGTCCGCGAACCGCCCCTGCCACGGCCTGAGCCCGGTCTCAAAATGCCATTCACATCAGTGACCTAGGCATCAGTCAAATTAAATGCTTGACTTTTCGATCAATCATAGTATACTATGCCGTTGTGTTCGATCGTAAACTAAAGCGAGATGAAATATCTTGAGGAGGTGGAGGATGACACCGACCTTTGCCAGACAGCCGCTTCCCGAAGAGCGAAGGACATTGGAAGAGTGGATCAAGAACCCACCCTCACGCGATCACTACATTCGGGCCCGAATCGTGCTGCTTTCAGCTGAGGGGCTTTCGGCGCCGGACATCGCGCGGCGGATCGGGCGACACGAGAGCCGCGTTCGGATGTGGATCCGACAGTTCAACCGCTTCGGGATCGAGGGCCTGTACAGCGGCAAGCCGCTGTCGGGTCGGGCCGAACCGATCTCCAAGTCCTTAGGAGATGAGCGGCATGAATCCTCGCGCCGATCCAGCGATTCGCCTCAGCGAAAGAGTTCGGGAACGGGCGAGTGGATGTTCTACCCGGTGCTGGAGCGCGCGGAAGGGGAGTGACCCACCCCGTCCGAGGGGTGAGGGGGACTCCTGTTCCCTCATTGGCGAGAAAACCTAGGGATTTTTCGCCTCCTTGATAGTATAATCCACCTGGTCGAAAACTCTCGATGGGGTGGGGCTTCCGCGAGGGTCGTGGGAGCCCCCAAGGAGGCGACATGAAGAGAGGATTGACGAAAATGGAGCTGGCCGAGCATCTGGCTCAAAAGTTCGACCTGAGCAAAGCGACGGCCCGTCGGATTCTCGAAGAATTGGAGACCTTAGCGGCCGAGCGGGTGAAGACGACGGGGATCTTCTCTCTCCCGGGGATTGGCAAACTCGTCCTCTCGCACCGGAGAGCGCGGACGGGGAGACATCCGAAGACGGGGGAGCCGATCGAGATTCCGGCACGCGCGGTGCTGAAGTTTCGCATCGCGAGGACCCTGAAGACGGCCATCTTGAGCGCATCGGGTGAGGCGCGCCAAGAGGAGTCGGCAGGAGCGGGCGAGGCCACCCCGTCGGCGTAGCGCGCGCACCTTGGGGCGGTCGAAAAGTTTCCAAACTTTCTCGGCGCATTCTCCGTCTCTTTGAGGCGGACGTGGTGAGGTCAGATCGAGGAGGGGATTATGCCGCTTGACGAGTACGACAAGATCGCCCACCTTCTTCGTCGGGCTGGCTTCACGGCTCATCCTGACGAACTGGATGCTGCGGCCGCACGAGGCCTTCAAGCGACGGTCGAGGAGCTCTTGAACTTCGAGCGATTCCCCGATGTCCCGCCCGATCCAGAGGTCCTCGCCGCCTTAGATCTCCCTCAAAGCGACTTCGACCGGAACCGGGGTGACTTCCTGAACAAGCTGACGCGGTGGTGGCTTCATGTGATGGCGACGACGCCGCGCCCACTTCAAGAGAAGATGGTGCTCTTCTGGCACGGGCTCTTTGCGACGTCGGTCGCGGGCTTAGAGTTCTGGCAGCAGATATACTTGCAGAATGAGAACTTCCGGGGCAATTTCGATCCGGACACGGGGCAGCTCCTGAGGCCGGCACCGGGGAACCCGTTTCCTGTGGGGAACTTCCGCCGCATGTTGGAGTACCTCTCCAAGGACCCGGCCATGCTCTATTGGCTCGACAACCAGTTCAACGTGAAGAAGAACAGCGAGGTCGGCAGCAACGAGAACTACGCGCGCGAGTTGCACGAGCTGTTCTCGATGGGCGTTGAGGATGTCGTGGCGAAGGTCCCCAACTACACGGAGCGCGACATCCGACAAGCCTCGCGCGCGCTGACGGGATGGCGCGTGCTCCCGCGCGCGGCGGGCTTCACCTTTCCGCGCGTCTTCTCCTTCGACGCGACGCGGCATGATTTCGGTCCCTACGAGCATTTGGGCAAGCGAGGCGGCAACAATGCCGATTTCATCTTCGACAACATCGTGCGGCATCGGAACCCCGGGCAGAAGCAGAGCGCTGTCGGGCGATTCCTCGGCTATCGGCTCTTCAAGTTCTTCGGCTATGAGGATCCGGAGCCGGAGATCATCAACGCACTGGCTGACGTCTTCGATGGCGCCAATGGGGAAGAGCCGTTCAATATCCGCAACATGTTGAGGACGATCTTCACGCCGGGGAATCTCGTCTCCGAAGCCTTCTACTCGGAGCGAGCCTTTCGCGCGCACGTCAAGAGTCCGACCGAGTATGTGGTGAGTCTCGTGCGCCTGCTCACGTTCGATCGCGCGACGGGCCGACCCGATGGTCTCTCGCCATCCCCGAATGTGCGGCGCCTGGTGCAGAACGGAATGCTTCAGATGGGGCAACAGCTCTTCATGCCTCCGGATGTGAGCGGCTGGCGGGAGGGCCTGGCATGGATCTCGACGACCTCGATCCTGGCGCGCTTCAACTTCGCCAATGATATCCTGGCGCTTCAGGTCACCCAAGGGGGCATAGACCTGACGCGGCTCCTCGTGCAGGCGGGATTGCAGGATGCCCTGTCGCAGCAGCGTTACGGCGAAGTCGTGGATTTCTTCGCCCGTCTCCTGTGGCAGAGTCCTCCTTCGGCCGACGCCCGAGAAGCGCTCATCGCGTATCTGCAGGCGCCGATTCCGAATGCGAGCTCGAGCACTGTCGGGGACCTGAAGATCCGCGGGCTGATCCACCTGATGCTCGCGGCCCCGGACTTTCACTTGAGTTGAGGAGGCACATATGAACAAGACGACGCGTCGCGAGTTCATCAAAAGGAGCGGGATGACAGTGCTGAGCGTTGGCCTCAGCCAGCAGGCCTTCTGGCGCCATGTGCGCGCGGCCTCCGAGAGCGTCCTGACGCGGGCGGCGGCGCTCAGCCCGACGGATCGCATCCTCGTTGTCATCCAGATGGATGGCGGGAACGACGGCCTGAACACGGTGATCCCCTTGAGCGGCTCGGCGGCCTCGCTCTACCGCCAGTATCGGCCGACGCTGGCCATCCCGGAAGCGAACATCCTGCCCCTTGGAGAGGACGCGGCGGGGACGCTCATCGGGTTTCACCCGAATCTGCTGCCGTTGCAGAGACTCTACGAGCAGGGCCATGTCGCCGTCGTTCAATCGGTCGGCTATCCGAACCCGAATCGCTCGCATTTCGCCTCACAGGACATCTGGCACACGGCCGATCCGGAAGGTCGTAAGCGCACGGGCTGGCTCGGCGACTATCTGGATGTCGCCTTCCCGTCCTCGGACAATCCCCTGCTGGCCGTCTCGCTGGCCGGGACTCGGCTTCCGCTCACGCTTCGCGCCGAGCACGTGCTCGTGCCGGCCATCGGCAGCGTGGTGGCCAACTATCAATTCCGCACGCAGCCCCCGAGCGACCACCAGAACAAGATGCGCGCATTTCTGGCTCTGAACCGGGAGACCGCTTCGGAGCATCGGCTCCGTGAACAGATTCAGCTCGTCGCGCTCGACGCCGTCGAGAGCGTTGAGATGCTTCAATCCGGCATTCAACGCTACACGTCCGATCCCACCATCGTGTACAACACGCAGAATCGCCTGGCGCAGGCCTTGCAACAAGTGGCGCAGATTTTGGCGGCGAGGCTCGGCACGCGCATCCTCTATGTGAGCCTGGGCGGCTTCGATACGCACCAATCGCAAGCAACGCCGCATGAGCGGCTCCTTGCTTATCTCTCGGAGGCCATCGCTACATTCTATGCCGATCTCGTGCGCTTGGGGCTCGATGATCGCGTCCTGCTGATGACCTGGTCGGAGTTCGGCCGCAAAGTCGTCGAGAATGGAAACCAAGGTACGGATCACGGGACCGTGAGCCCGCAGTTCCTCATCGGGACGCGCGTCAAGGGAGGGATCGTTGGCGAACATCCGAGCTTGCGGGCGGAAGATTTGAACCCAGGATTGGGCGATCCGAAGTTCTCCGTTCGATCCATTGACTTCCGCTCGATCTACGCGACGATCTTGGAGAAATGGTTCCTTGTGGATTCGCGGGAGATCCTGGGTGGCGCCTTCGAGCTGCTCGATGTCCTGCAGGTTTGAGGATTCCCCGACCTTGCGTGACGTGCGCCGCTTCGCGCCCGAGAGCTCCGGGCCCCATGGTCGAAGGCCTCTTGCGCGCGCGTCGTATCTTTTCGCGCTCGTCTTCGGCTCTCTCGCCACGGGACTTGTGGCCTTCGGCCTCTCCAGCGGCCCGCCGCCGGGATTCACTCAAGCCCCGGGCGAGAGCACCTGTACGGAGTGCCATGATTCGTTTGGTGAAGAGACCAACCGAGGGCCGGGCGAGTTGACTCTCGAGCATCCGGCCCGTTACGAGCCCGGTCAGATCGTGACGATCCTCGTGAGGCTCGAACACGTGGGGCAGCGCCGATGGGGGTTTCAATTGACGGCACTCACGACGGACACATCCGAACCGGCCGGAGAACTGCTCGTCCTCGATCCGCGGCACACGCAACGTGTCCAAGGCCCAACCGGACGTCCGTACATCGAGCACACGCAGGAGGGGACTTTCGCCGGACAACGGGATCAAGCGCAATGGACGATCGCCTGGCGCGCGCCGGATCAGGACCTCGGCCCGATCACGTTCTACGCGACGGGGAATGCGGCCGACGGCGATGGAACGCGGCTGGGCGATTGGATTTACTCGACGGAATCGACCATCGTTCCTCCGTCCTATCCGACCGTGACGCTCCGTTTCCCGCGCGGCGGGGAGACGTTTCGCCCCAAACAGCCGATCGTCATCCACTGGGAGGCCTCGCCCAACGCGACGTCATTCGATGTGCTCTTCTTCCCGCGCGCGGGCGCGCTGCCGCTGACGATCGCCAGCGGACTTCCCGCCAAGGCGCACAGCCTGTTGTGGATCCTGCCGGACATCTCGACCGAATCAGCGCGCCTGGCCGTCCTCGCCTTCAACGACGTCGGCTTCGCCCTGGCGGAGAGCAAGCCCTTTCGCATCGTCGCGGCACCGCACGGACAGCCCGGAGACGTGAATGGCGATGGACGTCTCGATGGGCGAGACCTCCAACTCTTGCTTCGCATCCTCTCCGGGAAGGCGCACCCGACGCCAATGGCCGACGTGAATGGGGATGGCGCGATCAACTTTCAAGATGCGCTCCAACTGTTCGAACGTCTTTGGGAACAACGCCTCAGGTGAATAAAAAAGGGAATTTGAGGCCTCTCCCCCACACGTCACTCGGAGAGGCCATTCGGATGCCCCCTCTTCTCCCTCAGTTACGGCGCGCGCCAGCTCATTCGGGCTTCGGCGAGTTCCATTTGGCTTGAAACTCTGCTGCCGAGAGCGCGTAGTAATCGGCGTTCTTCTCGATATAGAAGGCCCACTTCTCGGGGACCTCGTCGTTGGGGAAGATCGCCTCGACGGGACAAGCGGGCACGCAGGCGCCGCAGTCGATGCATTCCTCCGGATTGATGTAGAGCTGCTCGACGATGTCGTACCCCGGCTCATTCTTCCCCGGATGGATGCAATCCACCGGGCAGACATCCACGCACGCCGTATCCTTGGTGCCGATACACGGTTCCGCGATCGTATACGCCATACAGCTCCCTCCGCGCGATCGAAACTCGAAGTGTTCCCTTATACCCGATTTCGCTCGGTCTGGCAAGGGCAATTTCGCCAGGGCCTGACGTCGGCGAGAAGGCCTTTCGAAGAAAGCTCCTCCGATGTGCTACACTAGCTCGCGAACGAATACTCCAATCAGGAGGTGACGATCATGAAGGGGATCGGGTGGATCGTGGTCGGGATGCTCACCCTGGGCTCGCTGCTTGGTGCCCCACATCGCGCCGATGCGCCGCGACAGCGCTCGAAGAAGGAGAACATGATCGAGATGGGGCAAGCCTATCGCGTCTTGCACAGCAAGATCTATACGGGCGCCGTCGAGGCGAAATTCACCGATGCGGATTTCCAAGAATTGAGCGCGCAAGCCGCGACCCTCATTCGCCTCGCCGAGGAATATGCGAAGTTGGAGACGAATGCCGACTTGGCGAACATCTCGCGCAATCTGGCGCGCGACACGCAGTCGGTGAAGAATCAAGCCGATCGGAAGGATGCCATGCTCGCCGTGATGCTCTTTGGACGCATCATCACCTACTGCGCCGAGTGCCACTATCAAACCCGTTGGCCGGAAGTGACGAAGTGAAGAAGGTGGGGGGCCGACCCCCGTCATGGTCGGTCTCAGGACCTTTGGCGCTTGACAGGCGCGCGCCCGTTGGGCACAATCTCATCGGTTATGATGACCGACCGAAACCGAATGCTGCGCCCGTTCTCTCTCTTCGTTAAGGACCTGCGTGAATCCCTGTGTCAGCGATCCCCTCAGAAACAAATGGGGATATGGGGAGGGGGGAATATGTGGAGGAAACCGTCGCCTGTGGTTCTGATTCTACTCGTCGCCTGTTGGAGCATGCCCGAGAGCGCACTGTCGCAAGCGCGCCCCTTTGGGGGGATCACGGGGCTCGTTCGGGATGAGGCGGGGAATCCGATCATCGGAGCGATCGTTCGCCTGCTTCCGGCCGATGCCCCGAGTCAGCCCGTGAAGACCTTGCGCACGGACATGGGGGGGAAGTATCTGGTCAAGAAGCTGGCGCCGGGAGTCTACCGCGTGCGCGCGGAAGCGCGGGGATTTCTCCCGATGGCACAAGTCGTCGAGATCAAGCCATATGTCCTCCTCAGTTTCGATTTCGAGCTGCGACGGACGGAGACGTTGGCCGAACGACGCGAGGATCGCGACGATTACCGATGGGCGGTCCGCGCCTCGCGCCGCCCGGTGCTTCGCTTCAATAAGAATGGAGAGACCGAAGAGCGCTTCGTGGTTCGTCTTCCCGACGGATGGTGGCGCGGACAGGCGCTCGTCACCAGCGGTTTTCTCCATCGTCGGTCGGCCGGCGGCACGATGAACCTCGCCTTCTCGCAAGAGATCAGTCCCCAGCTCGAAGTGGGCGTGGCGACGCAGACGAATGGGCTTGGTGGGTATCCAGGGCGATGGGAGATCGGAGTTCTCGCCAGACCGCTCGCGGGGCACCACTTGAGGACGGCGATCGTCGTGACCGAGTGGCGCGCGGCTTCGGAAGCGCCACAAGCGATCCAGGCGCGGCGTCTGGAGCTTCGGATCGCCGATCGGTGGTATCCCCTCCCCGAGCTCTCGCTCATCGGTGGGGTTGACGTGCAACGAACCACCGTTCGCGGTCACATCATTTGGGACGCGGCTCCGCGATTCGGCGTGCAATGGAACGCCACTGACCGCATGCGCATCAAGGCGAATTTCCTTCCCTTCACCGTCCAAGACGCGCAGACCGATCTCACGCATGGGGGGCGGATGCTTCCCGCTTCGTACCCGATCCCGCCTCAGGTTCGAAACGATGGCCGCGTCGGAGAGGAGGGTCATCATTGGCATATCGGCGTCGAGCGCATGCTCGGAGAGACTCAGGCGGTCGAGATCGCCGTCTTCCAGAGCGCGATCCCAACAAGCGACATCTTTCCCTCCGCCGTGCGAGAGAACCGCGACGGGAACGCGCGCGACGGCGAATCCCGATGTGGTGTTCGCGTCCTCTATACGCGCTCCTTGGGAGAGACGGTGAGGGCGACGGTCGGTTATGCGTTCGGCCACAGGCGACCCCATCCGGCCGAAGTGTTGAGGGCGATGGCTGAGGGAGATTTCCACCTGTTCGCCGGACGCGTGGATGCGCGGCTCGTGCGCACGCGCACGCGGCTGGCCGCCCATTTTCGCGCGGGACGGGGATGGACGATCACCGAATCGGATCCGTTCTACAACCTCTCGCCAGAGGTCCTCTCGCTTCTGATCGCGCCGCTTTGGGAGAAGCCGACGGAGGAGGGCCTCCCCAGCTTGCCGCTTCTGGACCCCGGGGTGACGCTGGTCATTGCGCAAGAGCTGCCGACCTTCGCTTTCCTGCCCGGCCGATGGGAGGCGATCATCGAGGCGCGCAACATCATCGCATGGGCTCACAACGCGAGCGCCGATGGGAACGCGCTCGTGCTCGTCCGCGCTCCGCGCTTGATCCGAGGCAGCCTCGCCGTGAGGTTCTGAGCCTCGCCTGAGCTGTGGTCATGAATGGGCCGACGCGTGGTCGCGCGAAGACTTCCGAAAATCTGGAAGGCATTTCCGAAAAAATGGAAGTTTCGCCAAGGTCGCTTCAAGGACACCTTCCGGAAAACCGATTGAAAACTCAGCGCTTACTGTCAATCGCCGCGCTGCGGAACGCCATTTGCTTACATCAACGGCGATGATGCCGAGGAGGTTGAGCCGACAAACGATATTCCTCCTGCTTGTGACCGGCGCATTGGTCCTGCTGGGGACCCTCAACCTCCACTCTCGTCTTCAACGGCCTCAAATCCCATACGATGGAGTGATCTGGGAGGATTCTGCTCGCGGTGTCGTAGCGGCCGTCGTGGACCCGCAGGGACCGGCGGCGCGCGCAGGGGTCCGTCAAGGCGATTATTTGGTGGGGATCAGCTTGAGCGGCGGCTCGTCCTTCGACGCCATCACGCGCGCGAGTGACGTCCAGATTTATCTGGATGCCGCCGGTGTGGGCGCGCCGATCTCATATGCGCTCGAGCGAGAGAACGTTTATGGGGATCGTTCGAGGTGGGCGGCGGACATCTCCCAGTTGGCGGCCAAGCCGCGGAAGCTCGGACGAGGGCTATATCTGGCGGCCATTGGCTTAGTCTACCTGGTGATCGGACTCTACGTGCTGCTCAAGCAGGGAGCGGCGCCGTATGTGCGCCATTTCTACCTGATTTGCCTGATGGCTTTCGTCGTGCACTTTTACAGCTTCACGGAGACGTTCGATCGCCTGGATCGGATCGTCTTCCTCGCCGATAACGCGGCGCTGTTGCTTCTGGCCCCGCTCTTTCTGCATTTTGCGGCGCTCTTCCCCTTGAGGCGGCAAATCGTCGCGCGACGGCGTGCCGTCACGGTCGCGATCTACGTACCAGCGTTGATCCTGTTGGCCGTGGAGATCGCTCTGGCGGTCGGTTGGCGACCGCGTGGCGAATCGGTGTTGCGGTTGCGCGCGCAGCTGGACGCGGCGGCGCTCGGGCAATTCATCATCGGCTTCCTCGCCGGTGGGGGTCTTCTGTTCCGAACCTTCCTCAAGGCTGAAACGCCTATCCTGCGCCAGCAGATGAAATGGATCGTCTGGGGGCTGGGCGTCAGCATCATCCCCTTCACGGCTTACGAGCTGTACACGTACTTCGTCACCCCCAACGTCTCGCCGCTTGTTGAAGCGCTGGCCATTGGCCCGCTCATCTTCATCCCGCTCTCGTTCGGGTATTCGATCGTGCGCTATCGGCTGATGGACGTGGATGTGATCGTGCGGCGCAGCTTCGTCCACTTCTTGGCGACGGCGTCGGTGGCCGGCGTTTACTTGATCCTCATCGGCAAAGGGGCTGCGCTCATCACGGCGCTCGTGCCGAATGCGCCGAGCTGGATCATTCAAGCGGTCACCGTGAGCGGCGTGCTGGCCATCGCCATGCTCTTCGCCCCGATCAAGACCTGGCTCATGGAGCGCATGGACCGGCTCTTTTATGGCGAGCGGTACAGCGCTCGTCGCAACCTCGATGCCTTCATCCGTACGATCTCGGCGACGACGGACCTCTCGACCCTCTTGGAGCGGACGGTCGAATGGGTGCAGCGAGCCTTCGCCGTGGAGAAGGTCGCCATCTTCATCGAGGATGCAGAGGCTCCGGCCGGGTATCGTCTGGCGCACTCGCGCGGCGTGCAGGAGAGCGAGCTGCAGCTGCCGCCGGATTTCGGATGGATCATCCGCGCCGAGAGCGGCCCTGGCGGCGTCCTCGCGCGCGATGTGACGTCTGGGCTCCCCGACGCCTTCGTGCGCGGCATGGATGATCTGCAATACTTCGTCCCG
>Ga0101943_1002414_pt1 | contig 11604 bp, 14 predicted proteins | sample DewCreD2012metaG_5_FD_75244 | JGI IMG/M metagenome (GOLD analysis project Ga0101943, IMG submission 75244) | Hot spring sediment bacterial and archeal communities from British Columbia, Canada, to study Microbial Dark Matter (Phase II) - Dewar... ... | reverse complement strand
GCGAGCGGCGCCATCGTGAGGGCGAGGTACAGGGCCACCCTCGTCCGGGCCTCGCCGACGGGGACCTCGAAGAAGATCGAGCCGGCGAGGGCGATCGCGACGAGGGCGTCCGCCGCCGAGGCCGAGAGCTGTACGAGCCCGTAGGCGTCGAGCGGCCGCTCCGAGCGCCACATCGCGCCGATCGGGCGGAAGGCCCCACGGACGAGCGCGACGAGCCCGACGAGCAACCGGTGCCACCACGGACCCCGACGGCCGCGCGGCTCGACCCGCACGGGCTCCGTCAGCCCTTCGCCAGGCGCTCGCGCAGGAGCTCGTTCACGGCCCTCGGATCGGCCGCCCCGCCCGAGCGCTTCATGACCTGCCCGACGAGGAAGCCGAGCACGCCCTCCTTGCCGGCCCGGAACTGCTCGACCGGGCCGGGGTTCTCGGCGATGACCTCCTCCACCCATGCCGCGAGCGCCCCGGTGTCGGTGACCTGCCGCAGCCCCCGGGCCTCGACGATCGCCTCGATCCCCTCCCCGGTCTCGACGGCGACCTCGAGCGCCTGCTTCGCACCGGTCACCGAGATCGTCCCCTCGGCCACGAGGCGGATGAGCTCGGCGACGTGCCGGGGCGTGACCTTGGACGCCGAGAGCTCGACCCTGGCCTTGTTCAGCATCCCGGCGAGGTCCTGCGTGATCCAGTTGGCCGCGGCCCTCGGCTCGGCCCCGAGCGCGAGGGCCTCCTCGAAGAAGGCCGCGGTCGCGCTCGAGCCGGCGAGGATCACCGCCTGCTCCGGCGAGAGGCCGAGCTCGCGCTCGTAGCGGGCGCGCTTGGCGGCGGGGAGCTCGGGGAGCTCGGCGCGCAGGCGCTCCACCCAAGCCGGGTCGGGCTCGAGCGGCGGCAGGTCGGGCTCGGGGAAGTAGCGGTAGTCGAAGGCCTCCTCCTTCGAACGCAGCGTGTGCGTCGTGCCGCGGTCCTCGTCGAAGTGCCGCGTCTCCTGCACGAGCGGTTCGCCGGCCTCGAGGGCGGCGCGCTGGCGTTCCTGCTCGTAGCGCAGGGCCCGCTCCAGGGAGCGGATCGAGTTCAGGTTCTTGATCTCGACCTTCACGCCGAGGTCCTCCGCCCCGGCCGGCCGGGTCGAGATGTTCGCGTCGCACCGCAGCGAGCCCTCCTCCATCCGCACGTCGGAGACGCCGAGCGCCTCGAGCGTCGCGCGGAGCTCGCGCAGGTACGCGGCCGCCTCCTCGGGGCTGCGGATGTCGGGCTCGGAGACGATCTCGACGAGCGGGACGCCGGCGCGGTTGTAGTCGACGAGGGCGTGATCGGCCTCGTGGATCCGTCCGCTCGCGCTGCCGTGCGAGGTCTTGCCGGTGTCCTCCTCCATGTGGACGCGGGTGATGCCGATCCGGCGGACCTGCCCGTCGACCTCGACGTCGAGGTGCCCCCCGACGCAGACCGGCAGGTCGTACTGGCTGATCTGGTAGTTCTTCGGCATGTCCGGGTAGAAGTAGTTCTTCCGGTGGAAGACCGAGCGCGGGGCGATCTCGCAGCCGAGCGCGAGGCCGATCCGCACGATGTACTCGATGGCCCGCTCGTTCGGCACCGGGAGCGAGCCGGGCAGGCCCAGGCACACCGGGCAGACGTTGGTGTTCGGTGGCGCGCCGAAGGCGTTGCGGCAGCCGCAGAACATCTTCGTCGCCGTCGAGAGCTCGACGTGGCACTCCAACCCGATGACGGTCTCGTAGCCCCCGGCCATGACGAGCTAAGGGTACCGGAGCGTCGCGATCGCCGGTCCCCGCGCGGCACGTGCTTTACTCCTGTGCTTTACCCTTACGTTCTTGCTTGACCTCCGCCTGACCCCGGGCTACGCTCCCTCCATGAGAACCACGGCGACGGTGTCCTCCAAGGGTCAGATCACGATCCCGGCGTGGGCGAGGCGACGCCTCGGCATCGGCCCGGGCGACCGCGTGGTGCTCCGCGAGGAGGGGGGGCGCCTGGTGCTGGAGCCCGCCGTGCGCTCCGTGCGGGATCTCCGCGGGGCCCTCCGGGGGGCGTTCGGCGAGGACCCCGACCGGTTCCTCGACGAGCTGCGCGCCGAGTGGGAGCGGCGATGAGGATCGCGGAGGCGCTCCGCGGACACGCCCGGGTGGCCGTGGACACCGCACCGCTCATCTACTTCCTCGGCGGCTACGCACCGCGGGACGCCGTGGCCGAGGAGCTCCTGTCCCGCGCCGCGTCCGGCCGTCTGGAGCTCGTGGCGTCGGTGGTGACCGAGGCCGAGCTCCTCGTCGGCGCGATCCGATCGGGGCACGGCCCGGTGGTCGGCCAGCTCTTCGACGGGCCGGTGCTCGCGGCGGTGGCGGTCTCCCGGCCGGTCGCCCGCCGCGCCGCGGAGCTCCGAGCGGAGCACCGCCTGCGCATGGTCGACGCGATCGTCGCCGCGACCGCCCTCGAGGAGGGATGCACGGCGCTCGTGGGGAACGATCTCGACTTCCGCCGCCTGCGCGGGATCGCCTACCTCCACGTCGACGACCTCATCGCCTGACCCGACCGGCCCCTGCGGGGCTCGAGCGTGCCGTATCGTGGGGGGCATGTCGCGACCGGCCGCCGTCACCGCCTCGCGGCCCCGCCTGGCGGCGATCTGGGTCGCGCTCGGAGCGGTCTACATCATCTGGGGCACGACGTACCTCGCGATCCGCGTGGTGAACCAGACCCTGCCCCCGCTGCTCGCGGCCGCGGTCCGCTTCCTCGTCGCTGGGTCGCTGCTCACCGCGTGGTCGCTGCGCCGGGGCGACGTCGAGAGCGACCGCCCGACGCGTGCGCACTGGCGCTCGGCGGCGATCGTCGGCCTCCTGCTCGTCTTCGGGGGGAACGGGGCGGTCGTGTGGGCCGAGCGGACGATCCCCTCGGGCCTCACCGCGCTCATCATCGCCCTCGTGCCGCTGTGGATGGCCCTGCTCGACCGGCTGTTCTTCGGCGGGCGCCTGCGACCGCGGGCGGCGCTCGGGCTCGTGGCCGGCTTCGCCGGCGCCGCGCTCCTGCTCGGGGTGAACGCCGCGGGGGACGTCCACCTCGGGGGGATGCTCGTCGCGGTCGGGGCGTCGATCTCCTGGGCGACCGGGTCGCTCATCTCGCGGACGGCGCACCTCCCCCGGCGGCCCCTCGTCGGGGTCGGGATGGAGATGCTCGTGGGCGGGGCGGCGCTCGCGCTCGCCGGCGTGCTCGCGGGCGAGCTCGGGGGCATCCACGTCGAGCGCTTCTCGCGCGCCTCGCTGCTCGCCCTCGCCTACCTCATCGTCGTCGGCTCGTGGATCGGGTTCACCGCGTACCTGTGGCTCCTGCGCGTGGCGCGGACCTCGCTCGTCTCGACCTACGCCTACGTGAACCCCGTGGTCGCCGTCTTCCTCGGGTGGCTGATCCTCGGCGAGCACGTCGGGCTGCGGACGCTGCTCGCGGGCGCCATCGTCCTCGCCTCGGTCGCCACGATCGTCTCGGCGAGCGCCGCCCACCGCGAGCCCGAGCCCGAGCCGCCTTCAGACCTCGAGCGAGGCTGAGGTGTCGACCCGCTCGAGGACGTTCCCGGCTGCGTCCAGCACATCGATCGTGACGGCCCGACGACCGAGCGGCAGCTCCGCGGCGAAGTAGACGTTCGGGAAGCCGAGCTCCGAGCCGGCCGGCCGGATCTCGAGCGAGCTCCCGTCGTCCAGGTGCGCAACGAGCCGCTGCACGACGCGGGAGGCCGCCCCGACGAGATAGAACGGCCGACCGGGTCCCGTCGTGCCACCCCAGTGGATCCACGCGCCGTTCGCATCGGCTGATCCCGGCGTCGTCCAACCCCCGTGCCGCCCCAAGGGGGTCACGAGCGCGTACTCGACCCGGTCCCCGTCCTGGAAGACCCGGAGGGCCCACGACGGCCCACTGTCGACGAGCGTGCCGATGACGCCGTCTCGGAGGCCATGCCACAGCTCGATCGGATCCATCGCGCTCCCCGATAGGCCGGCATCCTGGATAGGGTGTATGCGGACAGCCCGTCGGCTACCTGATCTCCTGACGCGTGAACCACGTCATCGCGGTGACCGCCGCCAGGATCGTTTCCCCCGTTAAAACGAGCATAGCCGCCACGGCCCCCATCCCGCGAGCATCGACGCCGGACACCAGGAGGAACGGGCTCGTGACGATCTTGCTCGCATCCGAAACGACCAGTCCGACGGCGAGGTTGGCGGGACTCCACGCCCTGACGCCCGGACCCAGGAACGACATGAAGTAGCTCGCCACCCAGAGCATCGCCACCACCGTCACCCCTCCTCCGGGGGATCTGGTCAGCACGGCACTCAGGAGTCCGAAGGCAGTCCACAGGAGGAACGCGATCACAACCGCCCCAAGCGATGCCGCGAGGCCTACCCAACCGCCGGGCCACCACACACCACCGTGTAGCACAGCGCTGATCGTTCCGGCCACGATGGCGGAGACCGCGATCGCGATGATGGCCACAGTGCAGAAGGCTCCGTACTGGGACCACAGGATGCTACGACGTCGCCGGCCTCCCGCGATCAGTGTCCGGTACGTCCCCCACGCGAACTCGGAGCCGAAGGCGAGCCCGGCTGCGAGCGCGATCGGCAACGAACCTACCGTCGCGAGCGACTGGAAGCCGACCTGGATCGAGCGCGGGAAGGCGAGCATCCGCGCCTCCGCATCCAACAACGCCTCCTGGTCGGCGAGCAGCTCGAGATCATCTTTGACCTGCCTCGGCGTGACATCTCCGGCTTCGACAGCGCGCGCGATCCCCCTCCGTATCTCAGCGAGCTGAGCCCGCTGGGACCCGATGCGCACGTGGGCACCCCACTGGTTCAACCCGACGATCAGGACGGCCACCGACAACAGCCACAGCACGCCGCCGCGTACCAAGACCTTCCGGCATTCATGGAAGAACGTCACGGCTCGACCACCTCAGGCCCCGGCGATCCTTCCGCTCCCATCACATCCAGGTAGAAGTCTTCGAGGGAACCCCGACGTTCCTGCATGGCACTCGGATAGAGGCCAGCGCCCGCGAGCACCCTCGCCACGTCTTCACCACGAGCCCCGTCGCGGCATCGCACCACCAATCCGGTCCCTCGAACCGCGAGCACCTCGTGTCCCGCCGCCTCGATCACGCGGCGCGCCTCTTCCGCGCGCCTGATCTGCACCGACAGCGTGCCGTCGTGAAGGATGTCTTCTCTCGTCGCGGCGGCCAGCACCCTCCCCGCCTTCAGGAAGACGAACACGTCTGCAAGAGCCTCGACCTCTGGAAGGTTGTGCGTCGAGATCAGGACCGCGGCTCCCTCCGCCACGTGTTGCCGCAACGTCTCTCGGACCTCGTGCTGAACGAGCGGGTCCAAGCCCGTCATGGGCTCATCCAGCAGGAGCACGCGTGATCCGGTGAGCAGTGCGAGCGCCAAGCCCAACCGTTGGCGCATGCCGTGACTCAACGTTCCGGCCTTGCGAGCCCCGAGCCCCCGCAGGCCAAGCAACGCCATCACGTCGTCGGGCCGGCCGGCAGGGGCTCCGGACATCGCCGCGAAGTAGCGAAGGTTCCCGGCGACGCTCAGGTACGGGTAGAAGCCTGGAGCCTCGACGATCGCCCCTACCGGCGGGCGGTCCTCGCGGACGCTTCGTCCGTCGATCGTTGCCTCCCCCTCGAACCTGCCTACGAGGCCCGACAGGATCCGGAAGATCGTGGTCTTCCCGGCACCGTTCGGTCCGACGAGCCCCAGGCATCGCCCGAACGGCACCGAGAAGCTCACGCGATCCAGGGCCGTGACCCTGCGGTAGCGCTTGGTTACCTGCACGAGCGCGATGGCCAGCGCGTCTTCCGCCTTCGGGGTCGCCACAGCTCAAGCCTCCTCCGGAGCGATAGGTCGAGGCGTATGCCCTCAGCACCCGGCGTAGAAGGGCTGCACACCGTCCGCTTCGTCGATCGATCTTTCCGGACTGCCGTGGCTATCGTTCCTGAAGGCGCCGATGAACTTGTATCGACGACATCTCGTCGCGGTGAAGGAGAGCGTGGCGGTCTTGGCGTACGTACCCGTGTTGGTAGCCGTCTTCTCCGTGCGTGTCCCAGAAGAGCCCGTGGTCATCCAACCACTCGATCTTCGCGAAGAAGGTGTGCGTATGGCTCCAGGATGCCCGGGAATAGCTGCTGTACGTCTCGGCGCTGTGAGACACCGCTGCCACGGTACCGGTGAGGTGCCAGGCGTCCCAGGTGACGGACACCTGAGGTACGTGCGGTGTGTGGGCAAGCGCGATCCCATACATGGCGCTCGCGAACGTCGCGGCCACGACCGTGAGGACGGTAGCCTGTTTCACCCGCGATCCCATATCCCCCACCTCCTCCAGGGCGGCGAACGTGCCCTGCACCTGCGCGGGCGAAAGGCGACTCGGCTCGGTGACCACTGTCCGGTCGGGTTACGCGTGGAGGCTACTCTCTCTCTCTCGCCTGTCAAGCGGAGATCGCAGCCCCGAGCCGGCCTTACCGCACGAACGCGGGGCGGAGGTCGAGCGCGAGCTCGCGCTCGAGCGCGTCGGCGACCCGCAGGAGGAGGTCCTCGCGGAGCACCGGCGCGGTGAGCTGGAGGCCGATCGGCAGGCCCTGCTCGTCCAGGCCGACCGGGACCGAGATCGCCGGCACCCCGGCGAGGTTCGCGGGGATCGTGAAGACGTCCGAGAGGTACATCGCGAGGGGGTCGTCCACCTTCTCGCCGAGGCGGAACGCGGTGGTCGGCGAGGTCGGCGAAACCAGCACGTCGTAGCGCTCGAAGGCCGCGTCGTAGTCGCGGATGATGAGCGTACGGACCTTCTGCGCCTGCCCGTAGTAGGCCTCGTAGTACCCGGCCGAGAGGGCGTACGTGCCGAGCATGATCCGGCGCTTGACCTCGGGGCCGAAGCCCGCGCCGCGCGTGCGCGCCATCATCTCGACCGAGTCGCGGCCGGGGACCCGCAGGCCGTAGCGGACGCCGTCGTACCGCGCGAGGTTCGAGGAAGCCTCCGAGGGCGCGATGAGGTAGTAGGCGGACAGCGCGTAGTCGGTGTGCGGCAGCGAGACCTCGCCGACGTCGGCACCGAGGTCCGCGAGGCGGTCCACCGCGGCGCGCACGCTCGCGGCCACGGCCGGCTGCACGCCCTCGCCGAAGGCCTCGGTGATGACCCCCACCCGCAGCCGCCGCACGTCCCCGGTGAGCGCCGCGAGGTAGTCGGGCACGGGCTCGGCGAGGCTCGTCGCGTCCGTCGGGTCGTGCCCGGCGATCGCCTGCAGCAGCAGCGCCGCGTCGCGCACGCTCCGGGTGAACGTGCCGACGGTATCCAGGGACGAGGCGAAGGCGATGAGGCCGTAGCGGCTGATGAGCCCGTACGTGGGCTTCAGCCCCACGACCCCGCACAGCGCGGCCGGCTGGCGCACCGAGCCGCCCGTGTCCGTCCCGAGCGCCCACACGGCCTCGCCGGCCGCGACCGCCGCGGCCGAGCCGCCGCTCGAGCCCCCCGGCACCCGCTCGAGGTCCCAGGGGTTCCGCACCGGCCCGAAGGCCGAGTTCTCGTTGGAGGAGCCCATCGCGAACTCGTCGCAGTTGGTCTTGCCGAGCAGGACCGAGCCGGCCTCGGCCAGGCGCGTCCACGGCGTGCAGTCGAAGGGCGGCACGTAGGTCTCGAGGATGCGCGAGCCGCAGGTCGTGCGGATCCCGCGCGTGGACAGCACGTCCTTCAGCGCGAGCGGGATCCCCGCGACGGCCGGCGCGCCTCCGGCGCGGATCCGCTCGTCGGCGCGCGCGGCCTGCTCGAGCGCGAGCTCGTCGGTCCGCGTGAGGTAGGCGTTCAGGCGCCCCTCGAGCGCGTCCATCCGCGAAAGGCACGAGCGCGTGAGCTCCACGCTCGAGAGCTCGCCCGCGCGCAGGAGCTCGCCGAGCTCGCTCGCCGTGCGGTCGCAGGGCTCGGTCACTCGACCTCCACGATCCGCGGGACCTTGAAGCGGTCCTCGGCCACCTCCGGGGCGTTCGCGAGGACCTCCTCGACCGGCAGCGAGGGACGGGGCTCGTCCGGCCGGAGCACGTTCGCCCGCGGGATCGCCCAGGCCGTCGGCGGCACCTCCGCGGTCGCCACCTCGCCCACCTTGGCGGCGTGCTCGAGGATCATCCCGAGCTGGGCCGCCAGACGCTCCTTCTCCTCGGGGGTGAGCTCGAGCCGCGCGAGGCGCGCGACGTGCTCGATGTCGATGTCGACCGGCATACGCGTCCGAGTCTACCGACGGTAGACCTCACGCCGGTGCCGCACCCGGACCACCAGCACGTGTCGGGACCGGTCGTCCACCCGGAACACGATGCGGTAGTCCCCGACCCGCTTGCGGTAGGCGTCCTCGACCGCCAGCTTCTCGCCCTGCAGCCGGGGATCCTCCGAGAGGGCGAGGATCGCCTCCCCCAGCCGAGCCCGGACCTCGGGAGGCAGCCGTCTCAGGTCGCGCTGCGCCGCCGGCGTAGCGAGGACCTCGTAGGTCACTCGGCGAGCAGGTCCGTGACGCGCACGGCGCCTTCCTCGGTGGCCTGCAGCGCCTCGAGCGAGTCCTCGAGGTACTCCAGGCGCTCCAGCAGCTCGTTGTAGCGGTCCAGGTCCATCAACACGGCCCTCCCCTCTCCCCGCTGCGTGACGATGATGGCACCCGCCTCCGACAGCTCCTCGAGGATGGCCGCGATCTCGTCCCTGAGCCGACGAACGCCCACGATCCTGACTGCCACGCAGCTACGGTACCACGAACGGTACCGTAGAGGCACCCGTTCAGTTCCGCTTGCCCCCCTCAGGCGAGGAGGCGGCTCGCGAGCTCAGGGGTGAGGCCCATGAGGCGCTGCTCGCCCAGGCGGCGGAGGAGCTCCGCCCAGCCGGGGTCGGCGGGCAGGGCGACGGCGAGCGCCGCCCGGGCCTCGTCCAGCCGGTCGGCGAGCGCGAGCGAGACCGCCGTCCAGAAGGCGATCTCGGGGTTGTCCGGCACGAGCGCCATGGCGGCCCGCCGCTCGGCGAAGGCGCCCTCCAGGTCCCCGGCGAGCTCGAGCTCCTCGGCCCGCTCGAGCCGCTCGTAGGCGCGGTGGAGCGTGAGCAGACGGCGCAGCTCGGGCAGGGGGTCGGGGTGGTCGTCCACCCGCAGGTCCACGAGCACGTCCTCCCACGGGCGGTCGGTGGCCTCGGCCCGCACGACGAGCAGCCGGGCCGCCTGCCGGCCGCGGATGTCCCCACCCTCCGCCTCGGCGGCCTCGAGCGCGAGCAGCAGCCGGTCGGCGAGGGGCCCGCTCGAGCCGGCGAACGCGTCGGCCATCGCGTCCCAGACCGTCGGGCGCCGCATCATGTTGGCCTGGCAGGAGAAACCCTCCCCCGTCCGGTGCCCGGCCTCGCGGATGCACGAGGCGCCCGTGTGGACGGCGACCCCGCCGCGGCGGTCCACCATCGCGACCTGCCGGTGCTCGCGCTCGGGGTCGGCCTCCAGGCGTGCGGCGAGCGCCTCGGCCGCCGTGGCCCCGCCGGCCATGAGGTCAAGGCCGAGCGGGCCGTGCTCGACGAGCGCCATGGCCTGCGTCGCCACGGCCCCGACCCCCGCGCGGGCCCAGCAGACGATGCCGGCCGCGAACCAGTGCGACTGGACCGCGACCCCGAGCTCCCCGGTGTCCGGGTCCCGCGCGACGATCGAGTAGGTCACAGCGTCATCTCCGGAGGATGCGGCACGTGCGCCCGCATCGCGGCCGCGCGCACCGTGTTGTGCAGGAGCCAGATGTCCGTCATCGGCCCCACCCCACCCGGGACCGGCGAGATCGCCTCGGCGCGCGCCGCGACGCTCTCGAACTCGAGGTCGCCGACGAGGTGCACCCTCCCGGTGGCCTCGTCGCGGACGGGGTTGATGCCGACGTCGATCGCGATCACGCCCTCGCGCACCATGTCCCCGGTGATGAGCCCCCGCCGCCCGACGGCCACGATGAGGATGTCGGCGATCCGCGTGAAGTCGGCGAGGCGGCCGGCCTGGTCGGTGTAGTGGTGCGCCGAGATCACCGTGGCGTTGCGCTGCAGCCCGAGCCACACCGCCGGCTTGCCGACGTTGTTCGAGCGCCCGACGAGCACGAGGTTCGCGCCGTCGTAGGCCGTGGCCGGGTCCCGACCGACCGAGCGCAGGTACGTGTCGAGCATGTGGAAGCACGCCGCCGGGGTCGAGGGGATGAACCGCGGCCGCCCCTGCGCGAGCAGCCCCGCGTTCACCGGCGTCACGGCCTCGATGTCCTTGCCGGGCGCGAGGATCCGGTACAGCTCGACCTCGGGGACCTGGGGCGGGAGCGGGCGCAGCACGAGGATGCCGGTGATGCGCGGGTCGGCGTTCAGCTTCCCGACCGTGGCGAGCGCCTCGGCGAGCTCGACGTCGGCCGGCAGGTGCTCGCACACGTAGGCGCAGTCGAGCTCCTCGGCCAGGCGCCGCACGCGCCGCTCGTAGGCCATCGCGGGGTAGTCCTCCCCGACGAGCACGGTCGCGAGGCCCGGTCGGACGCCGGCCGAGCGGAGCTCGCGCACCTCCTCGGCCAGGCGCTCGTGGAGCTCCCGCGCCATCGCGTTGCCGTCGATCGTCCTCGCCGCCATCTCCCCCACCGAACCCGAGCCTCGCGCAAGCCTACCGCCGCCCGATGCGGCGCAGGAACTCCTCCTCGTCGATCACCTCGACGCCGAGCTCGAGCGCCTTCGCGAGCTTGGAGCCGGGGTTCTCGCCGGCCACGACGAAGTCGGTCTTCCGCGAGACGCTCGAGGCCACCCGCGCCCCGGCCTCCTGCGCGAGGCGCGTGGCCTCCTCGCGGGAGAGGCTCGGCAGCGTGCCCGTGAGCACGACGGTCTTGCCGGCGAGCGGCCCTTCCTCGACGGGCCCGGCCGGGGCCTCCTCGGCCATCCGCACACCCGCGGCGCGGAGCTTCTCGAGGAGCGCGAGGTTGGCCGGATCGTGGAACCACTCGTACACGCTCCGGGCGATCGCGGGACCGATCTCCGGGACGGCGTCGATCTCCTCGACCGAGGCGCGCGCGAGCGCGTCGATCGAGCCGAAGGCCCGCGCGAGGACCTGCGCGACGTGCTCGCCGACGTGGCGGATGTTGAGCCCGACGAGCAGCCGCCACAGCGGACGGTCCTTGGAGCGCTCGATCGCCTCCAGCAGGTTCGCGACCGACTTCTCGGCGAAGCCCTCGAGGCCGGCGAGGTCCTCTGCCGTGAGGCGGTAGATGTCGCCGGGGTCCTTCACGAGGCCGCGCTCGAGCAGCTGGAGGACCGTCATGTACCCGAGGCCCTCGATGTCCATCGCCCCGCGCGAGGCGAAGGAGAACAGCCACTCCACGTTCCGGCTCGGGCAGGCGGTGTTCGGGCACCGCCAGTCCGCCTCGCCCTCGGGCCGCACGAGCCGGGTGCCGCACGAGGGACAGGTCTCCGGGAACCGCCAGGGCTTCGCGCCCTTCGGGCGCTTGGAGAGGACCGGGCCCACGATCTCGGGGATCACGTCTCCCGCCCGACGCACGATCACGGTGTCGCCCTCGCGGACGTCCTTGCGGCGGACCTCGTCCTCGTTGTGGAGCGTCGCGTAGGTGACCGTGA
>Ga0101943_1002411_pt1 | contig 11630 bp, 6 predicted proteins | sample DewCreD2012metaG_5_FD_75244 | JGI IMG/M metagenome (GOLD analysis project Ga0101943, IMG submission 75244) | Hot spring sediment bacterial and archeal communities from British Columbia, Canada, to study Microbial Dark Matter (Phase II) - Dewar... ... | reverse complement strand
TGGGCCTCGTGTTGGCCACAGGCATCGTGATCGACGACGCGGTCGTCGTGCTGGAAAACATTTTCCGATATGCAGAGGAAAAAGGACTGCCACCGCGCCAGGCCGCGGCTGCAGCGACCAAAGAAATCAGCTTGGCTGTGATGGCCACCACACTCTCCCTGGTGGTCATTTTTCTCCCCGTGGCCTTCATGGAGGGACGGGTCGGCCGCTTTTTCAACAGCTACGGAATCACTGTCGCTTGCGCGATCCTGGTTTCGCTTCTCGTCTCGTTCACGCTCACGCCGATGCTGTGCGCGCGTTTTTTAAAGGTCTCACCTAGTAGACACGCCCACAGCCGGCAGCGCGGATTTTACGCAACCATCGACCGCACCTACGGAGCATTGTTGCGGTGGTCCCTCGCGCACCGCTGGGTGATCGTGTTGGCCTCGCTGCTCACCGTTGCAGCGACGGTACCGCTGTTTCGCATGGTGGGAAAGGACTTCTTGCCGCAAGACGATCAGAGCGAGTTCGAAGTGATCGTGCAAACACCAGAGGGCTACAGCTTAGCCCGCACCGATGCCACCATGCGCCAACTGGAAGCGAAACTGCGGGAACTCCCCCATGTGGAACATCTGTTGACCACCATTGGCGATGCCAGCGGGACCCTGCGGGCGGGAGAGGGCCCGGTCACCGAAGGCTCGATTTACGTACAACTGAGCGACCTGCGCACTCGCAGGATCTCTCAGTTCACCCTGATGCAACGCGCCCGGGAAATTCTCGGTACGTTTCCTGATCTGCGTGCAAGCGTACAAAACGTGAACCTGTTCATGGGAGGTGGCCAGCGATACACGGAGATCGAGATCGATCTCACGGGTCCGAGCCTGGCAAAGCTGGAAGAGTACTCCCAGCGACTCATGGCCGGCATGCGGGCCGTTCCGGGAATTGTCGATGTGGACACGACCCTCTCCGTGCGGCAGCCGGAACTGCGCGTGCATATCCACCGCCAGAAGGCTGCCGATCTCGGCTTGCGTGTGGAAGACATTGCTACCACCCTGCGTACGTTCGTGGCGGGCGAACCGGTCACGAAGTTCAAAGAAGATCAGGAACAATACGACGTGTGGCTTCGCGCCCGCAGGCCGGATCGGGTCGACGCGCAAACGCTGGGGGACTTAGGAATTGCCACACCGAGCGGCTCGCTGGTCAAGCTGGCGAACGTAGCCACGTTACGCGAGGAACTCGGGCCAGCGCAAATCGATCACTTCCGTCGCCAGCGGAAGGTCACGATCGTGGCGAACCTGGAAAACCTCGCCCTTTCCGAGGCGATCGTCCACATCGAAAAACTGTTGGCCGACCTCGACTTGCCGCCAACGTACAAGGCGGAGTTCGGCGGCCGGGCAAAGGCCTTGGGGGAAACCGGCTCGAACTTTGCCATCGCGTTCATCCTGAGCCTCCTGTTCATGTACATGATCCTCGCGGCACAGTTCGAAAGTTTTCTCCATCCGATTACGATTTTGCTCGCTCTTCCCCTGTCTGTGCCGTTTGCGCTTGCCTCGCTGTTGCTGCTCGGAGATACGCTCAACATCTACAGTATCCTCGGCCTCTTCATGCTGTTCGGCATCGTGAAAAAGAACGGCATCTTGCAAATCGACTACACCAACACGCTGCGCGCCCAGGGGATGGAACGTGACGCCGCGATCCTCGAAGCCAACCACGTGCGTCTCCGGCCAATCCTCATGACCACGGTGATGCTCATCGCCGGGATGATTCCTATTGCGCTCGGCCAGGGACCCGGCTCTGGCAGCCGCGCATCGATGGCCAAGGTGATCATTGGTGGTCAGGCCTTGTGCTTGCTCTTGACCCTCCTCCTCACACCTGTGGCGTACTCGCTTTTCGACGACCTGGGACGCGTGCATGCGTTGCGCAGGGTCCGTGGTTGGCTCGAGGCGGCAAGCGCGCGCGTGGCCAACTTGGCAAACGGCCGGGCCAAGGCTTAAGAGCGCACGCGACTTCGCTACGGAGGAGACCTTCATGAGGAAACGGCTTGCTTGGTTCGTGTGGGTAGCTGTTTGCGTGAGTGGCGCGAATGCGGCCGCAGTCGAGGAATCGGTAGACCTGCGCGACATTTCCTCCCCGAGCTTGCGTGCCGTAGAAATGCTCGATCAACTCCCCGGGATCGGCGAGGTGCTCCAAGATCAGTGGAGCACGACGCTGCCGGCCGACGCGCAAGCCGCCGAGCAAGACTTGTCGCACTATGGACTCCTGCTCGAAGCCAAAATGCAGCCGACCACGCTCCAGCAATGCATCGCGCTCGCCCTGCAGCACAACACTGGGCTTCAGGTGCAACGGCTGAATCCGATTGCTGCGGGCGCCGAAGTGCGGCGAGCCCGCTCGGCCTTCGATCCGCGCTTTTTTGCCTCGCTCACGCGCGACCGCGCAACGCAACCAGCGACCACCTTCCTGTTCGCCGGCGGCTCTCCCGTGCTTTTCAATCAGAACTTCACGCTGAACGCAGGGATCCGCAAAACCCTGCTCACCGGCGGGCAAGTCTCCGTACAGTTCAGCAACAACCGCCGGCTGACGAATCCCTCGCTCGCCAATCCGCTCGTGCCCTTGTACACGACATCGCTCAGCCTGAACCTGGTGCAGCCACTCTTACAAAACTTCGGCTGGCGATACGCGCTCCTGCTCGTGGACATTGCCACCACGGCCCAGCAAGCAGCGTTTCACCAGTACGTCGCGGCCATCGCCAATCTTGTGGCTCAAGTGGAGCGGGCTTACTGGGGTCTCGTGCTCGCGAAGGAAAATGTGCGCGTGCAAGAACAAGGATTGGAGCTCGCGAGAGAGCTGCTGCGCCAAAACGAAGGGAAGTACAAAGTTGGCGCACTGCCTCACACCGCTGTGCTGGAAGCACAAGCGAACGTCGCGAACCGCGAGGCCGCCTTGATCCGCGCGCGCAATGCCGTGGTGGTTGCACGCGACCAATTGCGAGCGTTGGTAAACGCGAAGAGCGAAGACGCTTCAGCGCTCGCCATGCTCGACCCGGAAGATCGGCCGGTGGTCGAGCCTTACGAAACCGACCTGCAAGCGAGCCTGACGCGAGCGCTCGAACAGCGCCCCGAGCTTGCTGCGGCCAGGCTGGATCTGCGGGCGAAGGGTCTGCAACGCAAGGTTGCCGAGAACCAACTTCTTCCTCAGCTCAACCTAGTTGCTGGCATTGGCGTGAACGGCCTCGCTGGAACCGACCAACGGGTACTCTTTGGCGATCCGCCACAGCCTGTGCGAGTGAATCCTTCGTTCGTTGGCGGTTACGGCGACGCCCTCAGCCTCCTGCCCGATGGCCGCTTTTACAACTATGCCATCGGCGCCACCGTGGAGATTCCACTGGCCAATGCGCAGTCCAAAGCAGCGTACGCACAGTCCAACGTACAGTTCCAGCAATCTCGCCTGAGCGTACAACAACTCCAGGAAGCGATTACCCTGGAGGTGAAAACCGCAATTGCCAATTTGGAGAGCGACCTCAAAGCCATCGAGGCTACGCGTGTCGCGCGCACCCTTGCGGAAGAAAACGTGCGCAACCAACGCGCGCGGTACGAGGTCGGCCTGGCGACCACGAAAGACCTCCTCGACTACACGGAACAGTTGACCCGGGCCCAATTTGCCGAAGCTGAAGCGCTCGTGCGATACAACACGGACCTAGCCGAACTGCGCCGGGTGGAAGGAACGCTTTTGCAAGCGCGAAACATCGTCATCGAACCTCTCAGGGCCGAGCGTCCTTCTTGGTGGGCACGGTTTTAACCCGCACGTTTCCGCGGCCCTTTTCGGCAAAGCTCTGAGACCCCGGTTCCGCTGGCAGCGTTCGCGGTAGGGCGTCGCAACAGATCCTTTCCATCCGCGTATTGCGGCCCCCAAGTTGCGGCCCTTCGGGATTGCTTCTATTTAGTGAACTCTGGAGTCATTAAATGGCACATCGGCGCGAGGCTACCGCTGCACAGATCGATCGGCCGGAACGGGGCTCTCGCGGTCGGCCTGCCATACCGGGTTTGCGCGAGCGGATTCTGGAAGTGGCCGGGCGGGTGTTTGCTTCGCAGCCGTTCGACCGGGTGCGCATCGACGACGTCGCCACCGCCGCCGGGGTCGCTAAGGGTACGGTGTACCGATACTTCCCGAGCAAGGAAGCGCTGTATCTTGCGGCATTGTTTCACGGTATCGACGAACTGCACGGTAGCCTGCTGGACGTTGCGGCCGCACAACCGGACCCGGTGGCGCGGCTGCGTGCGCTGGTCGCGGAGATGCTTCAGTTTTTCTGGGGGCGCGACGTTTTTTTTCTCCTTCTGCACCGTAGCGACGTGCGGCACGACCAGCGAAACATGCAGCAATGGCTTCGGCGGCGGGAGCGCTTCGCGCAGTTGATTTCGAAGGCTCTCGAAGAAGGGATCGCCCGAGGAACGATCCGGCCGGTGGATCCCCACCTAGCCACGGAAGCGTTGCTGGGAATGCTGCGCGGGGTGCATCGGTACCGTGCCGCCCACGACACGCCCGGAGATGCTGCTCGTGCGGTAACCGATTTGTTTCTTCACGGCGTGGCGGCCGGCACACAGGAGGCGACCGAGCGGAGGCGACGGTGCGCACAATCACGGCCGTAACCGCGTTGTGCCTGACACTTGTTCGCAGTGTGCACGCCGAGACGGTGCGCACATTGGCGGATTGCATTGAGTTGGCGCTACGCCACCACCCTGCTTTACAGGCAAGCTCCGCACGTGCGCGAGCAGCGCAGCAGCGGATCCGGCAAGCCGCCGCGCCGTTTTTGCCGCACGTCGATGCCACGTACAGCGCCAACCGCCGAAACACGAGCGTGGCTGCGCGCACAGGAACGACGCTCGGCACCGCAACCCAAACCTTCAATTTTTTCAATACGGGAGTCAGCTTTAGCCAACTGTTGTTCGACTTTGGCCAAACCCTGCATGCCATCCGAGCCGCTCAAGCCAACGCCGACGCCGCGGCAGCCGATCTGGCAAGCCAACGAGAGCAGGTCATTTTTGGCGTCAAACAAGCGTACTTTGCATTGCTTACCGCACAACAGTTGCACCAGGTCGCGGAGGAGGCGGTGCGCCAAAGCGAGAAGCACCTCGAGCTAGCCGAGGGCCGCTATGCCGTCGGCCTTGCTCCGAAACTCGACGTTACTCGCGAACGGGCGCAACTGTCGGCAAACCGGTTGAACCTTGTCCAGGCGAAAAACAACGTGCTTCTCGGGCGAGAAACTCTGCGCACCGCCATGGGCCTGGACGAGCCGGTGGGATTTTCGCTCGCGGAACTTCGTTATGTTCCACTGGCGGCTGCAGACGAAAAGGCGCTGGTGGAAAAAGCTTGGGACCTTCGCCCGGAACTCGCGAGCCTCCGTGCACAATTACGGGGTGCGGAGCAACAAGTTGCCGTGCTCGAGCGCAATCACTTGCCGTTTGTGACCGCGGGCGGCCAGTATCAGTGGTCCGGCGCAGATTTTCCCTTGCAGTCGAATTGGAATATCGGGGCGGCGGTTACTTTGCCTCTCTTCCGAGGAGGGCTCACAGTGGCACAAGTTGTCGAAGCAAAGGAAAACCTCGCCGCGCTGACCTACCAAGAGAAGCAGCTCCAACAAAGTGTGGCCCTCGAGGTGCGTCAAGCCCTGTTACGCTTGCGCGAGGCGGAGCAAAGCATCGTGGTTGCTCGCGAGGGCTTGGAGCAAGCACAAGAAAGTTTACGGCTTGCCGAAGGCCGCTACGCCACAGGTGTGGGCAGCATGATCGAGGTGATCGACGCTCAAGCAACTTTCGTTTCCGCGCGCGGCCGACAGGTACAAGCATCATACGACTACCATACGGCCGTAGCCGCATTGGAGAGGGCCGTGGGGACAGTGCTGGCGCCGACAGGCTCCCCGTTGGCGTCCTCCGAGGAGTGAACCATGGGTCGTTTGCTTTCCCCAAAACTCGCGTACCTGCTCCTGTCGCTACTCGCCCTGGCGTGTGGCGACACGCGTGGTGGCCCTGCCTCGCCGCCTCCGGTGCCCGTCGTCGTAGCGCGCGTGGAGCAGCGCCCGGTCGAGCGAAAAGTGAAAGCCCTGGGCACGGTCGAATCGGTGCACGTAGTCCGGCTGACCCCGCAGGTAGACGGCCAGCTGCTGAGCGTGCACTTCGGCGAGGGCGACCGAATCGAGCAAGGCCAACTCCTGTTCCGCATCGATCCACGACCCTTCGAGAACCTGCTGCGGCAACGGGAAGCCGCGCTGCAACGCGATCTTGCGGAACTGCGCATTGCCGAAGCAGAAGCCAAGCGCCGCGCAGCCTTGTTCGAGCAAGGGTTCGTGTCGGCAGAGGAACACGAGCAAGCGCAGTCGCGGGCGGAGTCGCTTCGCGCCTCGGTTGCGGCCGATCGCGCCGCGGTGGATGACGCCCGACTACAACTCTCGTACTGTTCCATTTATGCGCCGGTCACCGGGCGAGCTGGTCAGGTGTTCGTGCACCCAGGCAACATCGTACGCAAGAACGACACGGTGCTGGCCACCGTGCAGCAAATGCACCCCATTCGCATCGCGTTCGCGGCCCGCGAGGGGGATCTAGCGCAGATCTTGCAACAGGCAGAACGAGGAGCGCTGGTGAGCGAAGTCAGCCCCCTGCAAGACGGGACGACGGTGCTCCGTGGGCGCGTGGACTTCGTCGATAACACCGTGCAGCGCTCCACGGGCACGATTCTTCTGAAAGCCACCTTCGACAATCTGCACGAGCTTCTCTGGCCTGGCCAGTTTCTACCCGTGGAACTTGTGTTGGAGGAAATCTCCAGTGCGTTGGTCGTCCCCCGTGTGGCTCTGCAAACAGGACAACAAGGCCTGTACGTGTTCGTTTTACAGCCGGACAACACCGTGCGCGTGCGCGAGGTGTCGGTAGCGTTCGAGCTCGATAGCGATGTCGTGGTCGCAGCTGGTCTTCAACCTGGAGAGTGGGTGGTCACGGAAGGACAGATCCGACTCACCGACGGAGCACGGGTTGAAGTGAAGGAGCGGCGAACCGCAAGCCCGCCCGCGTAATTCGTGGCGTAATTCGAGGACACCCATGAACGTGTCGGAAATTTTTATCCGCCGCCCCGTGGCTACTACGCTCCTCATGGTGGCACTCACTGCATTCGGCGTATTCGCCTACCGCACGCTTCCAGTGAGCGACTTACCCAACGTGGACTTTCCGACCATTCTCGTGTCGGCAAGCCTGCCCGGCGCGAGCCCAGAAACCATGGCGTCCGCGGTGGCTACGCCCCTGGAACGTCAGTTCTCTACGATCGCTGGTCTCGAGTCGCTGAACTCGGTGAGTTCGCTAGGCACCACACAAATCACGCTGCAGTTCGACCTGTCCCGCGATATCGACGCGGCAGCGCAAGACGTACAAGCAGCGATCAGCCGTGCCGCACCACTGCTACCCGGAGACATGCCGGCGCCACCAACGTTTCAGAAAGTAAATCCTGCCGACCAGCCCATTCTCTTTCTGAGCCTCACTTCGGCCATCCTGCCCCTCTGGCAACTCGACGAGTTCGGCCAGACCTTGCTGGCGCAACGTATCTCCATGGTCAACGGGGTCGCCCAGGTGCTGGTGTTCGGCTCCCAGAAATACGCTGTACGCGTCAAGGTCGACCCGCGCGAACTTGCCAGCCGCGGGCTGGGCATCGACGAAGTAGAAACCGCCATTCGGCGCGCCAACGTCAACCTACCGACGGGGATACTCCAAGGACCCGACCAGCGTTTTACCGTTCAGGCCACCGGGCAGCTCACCTCTGCCGATCAGTACAAGCCAGTCATTGTTGCCTACCGAAATGGGGCGCCGGTGCGGCTGGAGGATGTCGCCAACGTCGTGGACGGCGTGGAGGACGATCGTTCGGCTTCGTGGTTTGGCGATGTTCAACGCCGGCAACGTGCCATCGTGTTGGCTGTTCAACGGCAGCCGGGCACCAATACGGTACAGGTGGCAACGGCGGTGAAAGCGCTGTTGCCGCAGCTCGAAGAGTTTTTGCCGCCAGCGGCGGAACTGCAAATCTTGTTCGATCGGTCGCAGTCGATTCGCGAGTCCGTTCGCGAAGTGCAGTTCACGATGTTTCTCGCCCTCGTGCTGGTCGTGCTGGTGATTTTTCTTTTCTTGCGCGACCCTTCGGCCACGCTGATTCCAAGCCTCGCCTTGCCCGTTTCGCTCGTGGGCACCTTTGCATTCATGCAACCCCTCGGCTTCAGCATTGACAATCTTTCCTTGCTAGCCCTGACGCTGTCGATTGGGTTCGTGGTCGACGACGCCATTGTGATGCTGGAGAACATTGTGCGCCACCGGGAAGCAGGGAAACCGCCATTTGTCGCCGCTGTCGAGGGTGCCCGCCAAATTGGTTTTACGATCGTCTCCATGACCCTCTCCCTCGTGGCGGTTTTCATTCCGGTGCTGTTCATGCCGGGAATTGTCGGCCGCCTGTTTCACGAATTTGCCGTCACCATTTCTATTGCCGTTTTGCTTTCTGGAGTCGTTTCCCTCACACTCACACCAATGCTTTGCAGCCGCTTCTTGCGGCACCAACATTCCCACGCAGAGGCAGGATGGAACGCACTCTTCGAGCGCGGATTTGCCACCCTTCTGCGGTGGTACGAAGCCAGCCTTCATGGGGTCTTGCGCTGGCGGCGAACGGTGTTCGGGCTTTCCCTCGTTCTCCTCGTAGCCACGCTTTGGTTGTTCGTACGCGCCCCCAAAGGGTTTATCCCGAACGATGACTTGGGCTCCATCTTTGGCGTGGTCGAGGCCGACCAGTCGGTTTCGTTCGACGCCATGCGCCAATATCAAACGAAGGTGCTGGACATTGTGCGCACCGATCCCGCGGTTCGAGTAGTTTCCGGAAGCGTCATCGGCAGCAACGCCGCGGCCGGAAGTACGATGAATCAGGGGCGCTTGTTTATTTTTCTCAAGCCGCGTCACGAACGCGAGCCGCTGCCAACTGTGCTCGCACGCTTGCGGCAAAAGACCGCGGACATTCCTGGGGCGCGCGTGTTTTTACAAGAGTTGCCCACCATTCGAATTGGCGGACAGCTCACGAAGAGCTTGTACCAGTTCACGTTGCAGAGCCCGAATACAGAACAATTGTACGCTGCCGCTCAACAGCTAGAGTCGGCGCTTCGTCGAGTGCCTGTGCTGCGCGATGTCACCTCCGATCTGCAGCTTCGCAACCCGTATCTCGAGGTGGTCATCGACCGGGACCGTGCTGCGGCGTTGGGCGTCAGCGCCGAGCAGGTCGAACTCGGGTTGCATGCAGCGTACGGAGATCGATGGATCTCCACCATTTATGCCCCGAACAACCAGTACCGCGTCATCCTCGAGGTACAAGAGCGTTTCCAGACCGATCCGGCAGAGCTGCCCTGGCTTTACTTGCGCTCTCAACAAAACGCGCTGGTTCCTTTGACCACGGTCGCACGACTGGAGCAGCGCTACGGTCCGCTGACCGTCAATCACACGGGTCAGTTACCGGCGGTCACAATCTCGTTCAATCTCGCGCCCGGGGCATCGCTCAGCGATGCAGTCGAGGCCGTTCAGCGAGTCGCACGCGAGCAACTTCCTTCGGGTATTACGACCACGTTCCAAGGAGCCGCTCAAGCCTTTACCACTTCGCTTACCGGAATGTGGGCGCTGCTGATCGCGGCGGTGCTGGTGATCTATTTGGTGCTGGGCATTTTGTACGAGAGTTTTTGGCACCCGATGACCATTTTGTCAGGACTTCCGTCGGCTGCGTTTGGCGCCCTCTTGGCCCTCGGACTCTTCGGCATGGAACTCAATATTTACGGCTTTGTCGGCATCATTTTGTTGATCGGGATCGTGAAGAAAAACGCCATCATGCAAATCGACTTTGCCCTCGACGCCCAGCGCCACGAAGGCAAGCCGCCCCTCGAGGCGATCGTAGAAGGCTGCCTCGTACGGTTTCGTCCGATCATGATGACCACGATGGCAGCGCTTCTCGGAGCCCTGCCGATCGCGCTCGCTGCGGGAGGTGGCGCCACTTCCCGCCGACCCCTCGGCGTCGCCGTGGTGGGCGGACTTCTGTTCTCTCAGCTCATCACCCTGTACATCACCCCGGTGTACTACACGTATCTTGAGTCGTTCTCCGCGTGGTTGCGGCGACTACGAGGTGCATGGCCAGCGACTTCGACAGCAGTCGCAGGATCCAGCCGTGACTAGAAAACTTCTCCTGATGGCGGCTGCCGCGATCGTCGTTACGGGCGTCGCGTACGCTGCCTGGCAACTCTGGCCGAGCAACGAACCGACTCGGTACAAAACCGCAGTGGTCGACCGCGGGGACATCGTGACTTCGGTGACGGCAACGGGGACCGTCAACCCGGTCACCACGGTCCAGGTTGGCACCTACGTCTCTGGGCGCATCATTGCCATCGATGTGGACTTCAATTCCCCGGTCCGCCGCAATCAGCGCGTTGCCAAAATCGATCCCGCCCCGTTCGAGGTGAAGGTCCAAAAGGCCGAAGCCGCCTTGGCGAATGCGAAAGCAAAACTTGCAAAAGACCGCGCCGACCTGGCCCTGAAGGAACTCACTTGGAAACGGTATCACGAGCTTTACGAGCGCGAACTGATTGCACGTGCCGATCTGGACCGAGCACGCAGCGACTACGAACAAGCTCGCGCCCAAATCGCGGTGGACGAAGCCGCGGTGCAGCAAGCCGAGGCCGATCTTGCGGAGGCGCGCATCAACCTCTGGTACACAGACATTCTCGCGCCGGTCGACGGGATCGTCGTGTCGCGCAACGTGAATGTCGGGCAGACGGTGGCCGCAAGCTTTCAAACTCCCACGTTGTTCCTCATCGCCGATGACCTCACCAAAATGCAGGTGGACACCTCGGTGAGCGAATCGGACATCGGGCAGATTCGAGAAGGCCAACGCGCCGTGTTTACGGTGGATGCCTACGGCTCGCGCACGTTCGAAGGGTTGGTCACACAGGTGCGCAACGCGCCCACGACTGTGCAAAGCGTCGTAACCTACGACGTAGTGGTCGCTGTCGAAAATCCCGACCTTGCACTGAAACCGGGAATGACAGCCACGGTGACGATCACCACGGCGGAACGCAAAGGAGCCATTCGCGTGCCCGTGCGGGCACTGCGTTTTCGCCCCGAAACCGCGCGTGCCGGGGAGGCCCCCCGTGAAGCACAACGAGGCGAGTCGCGCGTTTGGGTGTTGCGTAACGGCACCCTGTCCCCTGTCGACGTGCAACTCGGCCTTCGCAACGAAACCCACGCGGAGCTGTTGCACGGCGACTTGCAACCAGGCGACGAAGTCGTGGTGGCAATGGAGCGCCAGGGCGCACGTCGCAGCGCTCCGGGACTGCCTGTGCCTGGTGGAATTCGCCTTCGTTAACGCACGACCATGGGCCGAACGCTCATCGAGGTCACCGACCTTTGGCGGGTGTACACGAACGGAGGCGTCGAGGTGCCAGCGTTGCGGGGCGTGTCGCTCCGTATCGAGGAAGGCGAATTCGTTGCGGTCATGGGAGCGTCGGGCTCGGGCAAGTCGACCTTCCTCAATCTGCTTGGCTGTCTCGACCGACCCACACGCGGGCACTACCTTTTGCGCGGCCGTGACGTGGCGCAACTATCGGCCGACGA
>Ga0101943_1002408_pt1 | contig 11649 bp, 11 predicted proteins | sample DewCreD2012metaG_5_FD_75244 | JGI IMG/M metagenome (GOLD analysis project Ga0101943, IMG submission 75244) | Hot spring sediment bacterial and archeal communities from British Columbia, Canada, to study Microbial Dark Matter (Phase II) - Dewar... ... | reverse complement strand
CTTTTTGGCCTTGAATAAGCTCTACATCCCCACCCGAAGCGCTAAGCCTTAAGCCCAGGGGCCCCTCGAGGCTCTAGGAGAACTCCCGTTCAAGCTCCTTAAGCCGCTCGGCAATGCCCGTGTACTCCAGCTCCTCCATGGGCAACATGGCGGGGCCGTAAAATCCCTGGCGGCGCATTTCCTGAGCTTTTTCCACCACCTTGGCCCGCACCGTATCCCACACCGGATCCGCAAAGAGATCCACAGGCTCAGAGAAGCGACCCTCCTTGAGGGAAAAGGCCAGCCCGCACACCATGGGCACGCAGAAAAAGGTAGAAGCGGGAGTGTTGGCCTTGACGGGCATGAGGGGCAGGTGGTGGCTTCCCCGGGTATCCCCGGCCACGAAGGGTGCCAGGGCAAAGGGTGGACCGAACTCCTCCGTTGCTGGGAAGATTTTCTGGGTGCGGATGATGGCCACGGGATCGTCTTTACCCACGTAGCGCCCGGCAATGTTCCGCAAGCGCGTGGTGCTCACCACCGCGGCTATCTCCCCATAGCGCCGGGACCAAATGGACTCTATCCCAAAGCGGTGGGAGTCCCTAAGTAAGGCGGCTATGTCATAAAGCCTTTCGGGAGCATCCAGAACAATGTAGCTATCCCTCTCCGTCTGGGCTAGGTCCATAATGCGGAAACGGAAACCCGGACGCAACTCCGAGGAGAGCAAGAGGCCGGAGGAGTACATGGGGTCGGCGAAGACCAGGTATAGGGGGAGGTTGAAGGCCCCGGGCTCGGTCTTATCGGCGGCCAGGACCATAAAGGGCTCAGCGGGCCGCTCCTCGAATTCCATCTCCGCCACCTGGGGTCCCAGGCCATGGAGGTTACCGGAGAAGGCATCCTTCAAAAGATCCTGCCCGGCCCCATAAAGACCCTCCTCCTTGGCCACCTGGGTGCCTTCCCGGAAGGCTTTCCAGGCCAGCTCGTGGATGGCTGCGTTTCGAATGCCGTGGGTATGCGAGAAGAGGAGGACAATGTCGTCCCCAATATGGAACACGTGGGCGTCCAAGAGCAAACGGCCCACCTCCTCCCGTACCACCTCCTCCACCTTGGTCAACACCCTGCGGCTGGGCAAGGTGTGGCCTCCGATGGAACCGATGTCGGCCTTGAGGACACTAAGGGTAATCTTCATAAGCTCCCCCCCTCGCTTTCCATATTTCCACATTTATGTTCCGGTTCGCAACCCACACCCACCTAGCCGCACCAAAATCCTTGGAAATATGGAAGAGTCCTCGAAGCCATCTTGACTATCCACCTCTCCAGGGGTAGAGTGTACTTACCGACCGGTCGGTGAGATATGGGAACCGCCACACGCGACCGCATCCTGGAAGAAGCCGCCCGGCTTTTTACGGAAAGAGGCTACGAGGCGACCAGTGTCCAAGATCTGGCCGAGGCGCTGGGCCTCTCTAAGGCGGCGTTGTACCACCATTTTCGGAGCAAGGAGGAGGTCCTCTACGAGATCAGCCTGCAGGCCTTGGAAGGCCTTCGCCGCCAAGGAGAAAAGGCCCTATCCGAACCCAACCCCAAGGTAGCCCTTCTGCGCTTCATGGAAGGCCATGCCCGTTTCTTTGAGGAGAACCGGCCTTTTTTCGTGGCCATGCTTCAGGGCCTGCAGAGTCTCTCTCCCGACAAGAGAGCCCTCACCATCTCCCTACGCGACCGGTACGAGGGCATGCTCCGAAGCATCCTGGAGCGGGGCATGGAAATGGGGGTCTTCCGCCCCCTGGATGTGAGCCTCACAGCCCGGGCCATCCTCTCCCTCCTCAACTGGATGATCCGCTGGTTCCGCCCGGGCGGGCCCTTGCGGGCGGAGGAGGTAGCCAGGTTCTACTTCGATCTCATCCTTAGGGGGTTAGAAAATGGAGATTCCCGAGCACAAGGAAATTCGACAGCTAGCTAGGCGCTTTCTGGAAGAAGCAGGTCCTGCTTTGGCGGAGTACGAGGCCCAGGAAGCCTTTCCTTGGCCCCTGGTGAAGCGGATGGGGGAGCTGGGCTTCCTGGGGGTATTCGTGCCCGAGGAGCTGGGAGGAGCTGGCCTGGACTTTTGGGCCTACATCGCCCTTCTGGAGGAGCTTGGGGGCTACGCTTCGCTGCGCTCCATCCTTTCCGTGCAGCAAAGCCTGGTCCTCACCCCTCTCCTCACCTACGGCACCCCTGAGCAGAAGAAGCGCTACATCCCCCGCCTGGCCCGGGGGGAGATCCTAGGGGCCTACGGCCTGACCGAGCCTGAGGCGGGCTCAGATGCAGGAAGCCTCCGCACCCGGGCTTACCGGGAGGGCGATCACTATGTGCTGGAAGGACAGAAGACCTTCATCTCCCACGCCAACGTGGCCCAGGTGTTCCTCATCTTCGCCAAAACCGATCCAGAGAAGGGCAGCAGGGGCATTACCGCCTTCCTGGTGGAACGGGAGGACGGAGTACGCACCACGCCGTTAAAGGGGAAACTGGGGCTTAGGGCTGCGGACACGGGTATGATCTTCCTGGAGGGGGTGCGCATACCCAAGGACAGGGTTTTGGGAGAGGAGGGACAGGGCTTCAAAATCGCCCTTTCCACCCTGGATACCGGCCGGGTTTCCCTGGCGGCGGGAGCGGTGGGGCTGATGCAAAGGGCCTTGGACCTATCCCTACGCTACGCCAAGGAAAGGCACCAGTTTGGAAGGTCCATCGCCAGCTTTCAGCTAGTACAGGCGCATCTGGCCCAGATGAAGCTGGACCTCGAGGCAAGCCGCCTCCTCACCTACCAGGCAGTGGCCAAGAAGCTTAAGGGGGAGCGGTATACCCTCGAGGCCAGCATGGCCAAGCTCTTTGCTTCCGAAGCTGCCAACCGCGTGGCCTACCGGGCTATCCAGGTCCACGGGGGCTACGGCTTCTTCGAGGAGTACGAGGTGGCCCGGCTTTATCGGGATGCCCGCATCCTCACCCTTTACGAGGGAACCAGCGAGGTGCAGACCCTGGTGATCGGAGCCCACCTCACCGGGATCAAAGCTTTTGGAGAAGGCTAAGGAGGTGATAAGGATGCCCATGTACTTTGAGGACTTCCAGGTAGGCCAGCGCTTCACCACCCCAGCCCGCACGGTAACCGAGGCAGACGTGGTGAACTTTGCCGGAGTTTCCGGGGACTACAACCCCATCCACACCGACGCAGAATTTGCGAAGAACACCCCCTTCGGCCAGCGCATCGCCCATGGGCTTCTGGTCCTTTCCATGCTCACCGGCCTTCGGCAGCGGAGCGGACACTTTGAGGGCACCATTATCGCCTGGATGGAGATCCGCAACTACAAGTTCCTGAAGCCCGTATTTATAGGGGACACCGTGAGGGGGGAAAGCGAGATCCTGGAGAAGCATGAAACCAGTAAGCCCGACCGGGGTGTGGTGGTACAGCGGGTACGGGTCCTGAACCAGCGGGACGAGGTGGTTCAGGAAGGGGAATTCGTCACCTTGGTCCGCAGGAAACCCCAGGAATAGCGCATGAAAAGCCTACTTGCCCGAGTGGGTTCCAAGCCGAGGTGCGGCTATCAGCATGGGTAGTTTGTTTGGGGTGCGGGGGCCCCAAAGGAGAGTTTCTCCAGGGAGGAGAGGGGGCGCATGGGGCAATCCTCGTTTCTGGGCACCGCCTTAAGCCACCGGGAGTCACCCAAACCCCATAAGGGCCCCTAGGAAGGGGCTTGACAGTCCCTTAAGGGGAGGAGTAAAACGAGGTTACCGACCGGTCGGTGAGATCCCCTAGGGTATGGAAGGCGCACCATGTGCGGAGCAACCTTTGAGCAGCACCACCTCGGCACTCTCAATACCCCGCGGACAAGCGACTGTCGGAGGTGACCCGTATGATCAGGAAGTTCATAGCCCTTCTCCTCTTCGCTTCAGGTTTGGCCTTTGGCCAATATAAGATTGGCGCGCACCTACCACTGACAGGCAACCTGGCTCGTATCGGAAACGAAATGGCCAACGGCGTGCAACTCGCGGTCGAACACTTTAACGCTCGCGCACCGTTCCGAGTAGAGCTGGTTCTCCTTGACGACGAAAGTTCACCCGCCAAAGCTGTGGCTGCTGTAGAGCGTCTTGTGGGCCGAGAACGAGTCCTGGGCATTACGGGGGGATACGGCTCCAACATCATTGGTCCTGCGTCGGAAGTGGCTGAGCGAGCCCGGGTACCTTACATCACAAGTGGAGGCCTAGCCCGGGATCTCACCGAACGCGGGTTCCGCTACTTTTTCCGGTTCACCAACGTGGAAGGCTATACGGTAGTAGCTGACCTAATCGCCAAGGGCTTTGGAGCTAAGCAGGTGGCCCTAGCCCACGATGACGGAGCAGGAGGAACGGACGTAGCCCGAGCAGTTCGGGCCAAGCTTCAGGCCCTAGGGCTAAGACTGGTTTTTGACAGTAGCTACCCGGGACGTGCTACGGATCTGAAGCCTCTTCTTGAACAAGTCAGTCGCTCAGGAGCAGATGTGCTCGTTTTCATCGGCTACGAGAATAATTACGCCACAGTCCTAAGGGGAGCACAAGTCGTTCGACCAAAGGTGAATGCCTTTGTGGGCCTCTATAGCCTAATCACCCCCTCACTTCTCCAAGATTTGGGGCCCCTCATGGAGGGAGTCTATGGAACAGAACCCTGGACAGATGGTTCCGCTCCTCTGAGGCTTCGAGCCCAAGAAGCAAAGTTTGTTCGGGACTACCGTGACCGATTCCGGCAACGGCCTGGATACCTTGCTGCATTGGGATACGTTCAAACACAACTCTTACTTGAAGCCTTAGCTAAAGCGGTAGCCTCCGGTAACCCCACTCCCCAGGCTGTTCGAGATGCCTTGGCGTCAAGCCGAGGAGAAACCTTGGTTTCGGAGGTTCGCTTTGACGAAAAGGGGGATAACATCCTCTATCGAACCGTGGTTTCCCAAGTCCAGGGAGGGAAAGGCGTTCCGGTTTGGCCTCGGGAGCGAGCATACGGTCGCTTCGTATATCCTAAGGTTCCCTGGTGATGGAACTGTTGCTGAGTACATTAGCTTCGGGCCTTTCCCAAGGGGGAATCTACGGTCGTGTAAGGAATTATGTGTAAGGGTATGTGTATGAATGGGGGTACCAACGGGAGAGGAGGTACCCCATGGATCAGGATACCCTCCAGATGATCTTGAGGGAAGCAGTGAGGGAAACGGTAACCCAGGTTCTGCAGGCCCTGCTCAACGCCGACCGGGAAGCCTTCTTGCGGGAACACGGGGGGCGGAAAAACGGCTACTACCCCAGGAAGCTGGAGACCGCTTTTGGCCAGGTGGAGCTTTCCATCCCAAGGGATCGGGAAGGGAGGTACTACCCCAGCTTGCTCCAGCCCTACGCCCGCCGCCAGGTGGACCTGGGCGAGGTGGCCGTGGCCCTGTACGCCGCCGGGGTCAGTCAGCGCAAGGCGGCCGAGGTGATGAGCCTGCTTCTGGGCCACCGCTACACCCACGAGACCATCAGCGCCCTTACCGACCAGGTGCTGAAGGAGGTGGAGGCCTTCCGTCATAGGCCTATACCGGAAGATATGGCCTGGGTCTACCTGGACGGTTTCTTCTTGAAGGTCCTAAGGGAGGGGATTGGGGTGGAGCGGGAGGCGGTCTATGTGGCTCTAGGCGTCACCCCTGGTGGGCAGAGGCAGGTTCTGGGCTTTTGGCTTTTGCCTACGGAAAGCGCCACTGCCTGGGAAGAGGTCTTGAGGGAACTATGGCAAAGGGGCCTGCGGCGGGTTTTGCTTTTCATCACCGATGGCCTACCCGGGATGGAAGAGGCGATCCGCCGGGTGTATCCCCTGGCCCAGTGGCAGGTGTGCGTGGTGCATAGGGTGCGCTCCAGCCTGGCCCAGGTGCGTGCCCGGGACCGGGCCTTGCTGGCGCAGGACCTGAAGGGGATTTATGGGGCGAGGAGCCGGGTGGAAGCCCTTGAGGCCTTGGAGAGGCTCAAGGAGGCCTGGGGGTCTCGGTATCCTTCCCTGGTGGCGGCCTGGTGGGAGAACTCGGGGGCCCTGCTTCGCTTTTACGATTACCCCCAGGTGCTCTGGCCCTATCTTCGCAGCACTAACCTGATGGAGCGGTTTATTCGGGAAGTGAGGCGTGGGACGAAGGTGCGGGACCACAAGTTTCCCAAGGGAGAGGCGGTGTACAAGCTTTTGTACCTGGAGTCTGAGCGGCAGGAAGGGAGGTGGGCGGAGCGGAGGTTGAAGGGTGTTGCCGAGGTGCAGGAGGTGTTGGAAGGGATGCTTCGGGAAAGGTATGCCCCCCGTACACAGACGCTTACACATAAATCTTGACACGACCAGGGGTGGTCCCACGTTTTGACGTGTACTGAGCCCGGGGTGTTTGGCGAGGAGCATAAAAGATGCGCCTACCGCGTTTTCTCCAGGGGGTATTGCCTTTGCGTACCCAGATAGTCCCGATTGCTTCCATTATGGCAGCCACAGCTGCCAATAACTTCTTGACTTTTGCAATTAATGTCCTAGCAGCCAAAAACCTCGGTGTTGAGGGGTTCGGAATATTCTCTCTGGCTTTCTCTCTAGCTACCTTGCTCGGAGTTTTTGGAGACCTTGGCTTCAACCTGAGCATGGTGCGCCTATTTAACAAGTACCAGGCGGACCCGGAGAAGCAAACCTATGTCCTTGGTTCTGCGTTGGGTTTTAAGGTCTTGTTGCTAATAGCCGTGGCCACCGTGTCTTTTCCTCTTGGAGGGGTACTGGCTCGGCATATGGGCCTTGATCCTGGGGCGCAAGGGCTTTTTGCCATAGCCCTTTTCACTGGGGGCCTTCTTTTTATTTGGACCTACTTTCAGTCGTATTTGCAAGCGCATCGTTTATTTAGACACTTGGCTGCATATATCTTGGCTTATATGGGCCTTCGCTTACTGTTCTTGTTGGTGGCTTATCGCTTCTCTTCCGAGAATCCTATGGCTTGGCTTATGGCCACTTACACCGTTCCCCTTGTTGTCTTGGCTGCGGTTGGGGTAGCGTTAAAAGGGTGGGGGGCGATAATGGTGGCCGTGGGGCGGCCTGGGGCGAGCTTTCCTATACTCAAAGAGCTGCTTGGCTATGGTAAGTGGGTGGCCATCTCGGCCATCGCTTACACAGCGATGCCCTACGTTGTGAGGTTTATTCTGGCCATACGTGGCTCTTTGGAGGAGGTGGGGATATTCTCTGCGGGCATGACTTTTGCCGTGGCGTTTTCCACACTGAACACGGCGATAAGGGCGGTTCTCTTTCCCCAGGTAACAGCGTTTCAAGAAGAACAGATGCGGGCGTACCTTGCTCGGCTTAACCGGATAGCCCCTTACTATGCGGTGTTCGTTGTTTTTGGGGTCGCCGGTTTGGGATTGATGCAATGGCTGCTTTTGGGAGGGGAGTATCGCACGGCGCTTCCCGTCTTCCTTGTCACAAGCGTGGCATTGGCTGGGGTTATCTTTCTGGGCTTTAGAACAATGATTTTACACACCCTGATGAGGCCCGAGGTGGATGCCTACGTCAATGTCATTCGTTTGGCGCTAACGGCCCTTCTGGCTTACGCTTTGGTTCCTGAATTTCGTGCCCCTGGTGCAGCCGTTGCTTACGGTTTGCCCTTGCTAATTGGCGAGGGATATATGTCCTGGTATGTTGCAAGGAGAGTGAACAATGGCTGAGGTCACCCAGAGGTCCAATGTGGGAAAAAGTTTGGTATGGGATGTGCCTCTCCGGTTAAGTCTATATCTCTTCGCCCTTTTGTTGCCTCTTGAGGACATCATAGGGCGGGTCGGGTTAGGTTTCTTGGGGGGTGTCAAGCTATTTGGTGTGATGATTGCGGGTGCCTTGGTTGTGAAAGTATCGGCGGACACCAAGGGTTTTGGATCTTTAATAAAGAATATCCTTACCCCTATTTCGCTATCAGCTTTCTTGTTTATTGTGTGGTCCCTGATCTCCGTTCTTTGGGCCCCAAACCCAGCTTGGGCGTTGGTAAGGGTTTCTACATATGTGGGGCTTTTTATTGTGATGCAGGCCGTTGGATTGTTGAAACGGGAGCATGTAAAAAGAATGTGGGAATTGCTCCTTGTGGGAGCGGCGCTGTCTGTACCGCTTGGTTTTATCCTTCCTCCACCGAGCGAAATGCTCGCTGCTTCTGGTCGTTTTACATCCGGTGGACAGGATCCCAACGACTACGCTAACCTAATCGTTGTTGTGCTCGGTGTTGTGTTCTATGGTATCCTGACGTTCAGGACCGAAGTTAGGGGTCGGCTGTGGAGGTTCGCTCTTTTGAGTTCCGCCTTGGTAGCCATGGCGGCGGTTCCGCTAAGCCTGTCTCGTACGGCGTTGATAAATCTTCTGGCGATTGTGCTTGCTTCGTTTTTGCTACGAAGAGCTGTAAAATCGGCGATTAGGTTGGCGGTATTTGTAGCTTTGACATTAGTTTTTGTTGTTCTTTTATTCCCTGGTTTCACCGAACAGATGGTTCAACGATATTCAACACTACAGGAGCTTCGCCAGGAAGAGACATGGGCTGGGCGGATAGACATTTGGCGAGCCGCTGTGACGGTGTTTACCGAACGACCGCTGACGGGGGTGGGTGCGGGGAACTTCGCGTTTGTCTCACCTAATTACTCGTATCATGCCGCCTTGATTGCTGCAACGCGAGAAGATGGCGGCGGTGGGGTGGCTCACAACATGTTCCTTTCTGTATTGGCTGAAACAGGGGTGATTGGTTTTCTTCTTTTTGGGACTCTTTTGCTGTCCGCGTATGCTTCGGCTTGGCGCCTTATAAAGCGCGGAGAAAATCTAGGATACGGCTTGCTTATTGGTCTAATTGCCTATACCATAGCAGGTTTGACCTTGACCTGGGAGTACGTGAAAGTCCCTTATCTTCTCTATGGAAGCTTGCTTGCATTGGGGGTGGGGGGCAGAAAGCGTGCGTAAAAAGCGTGTTCTTCATGTTCTTCCCAACTTCGGCCCGGGGGGGGCTGAGCGGATGGCTACACATCTGCTTTTGCACCTAGATCGGGGCCGCTTTGAGGTGGCGGCGATCTCGCTGTTTGACCGGCAGGGTACGGACCTCGAGGACATGCTAGACCAAGCAGGTGTTCGTGTTTTTTACCTGGGGAAGCGCTTGGGTTTTGATCCCAGAATGTATTGGCGCCTTGGGAGAGTGTTTCGGGAGTTTCAGCCGGATGTGGTACACACCCATCTGTACGTCTTGCGCTACCTTCTACCTTTCGTCCTGACTCGGCGGGCGCGAGCCTGGGTGCATACCGTGCATAATGTCGCGGAGAAAGAGGTTGATCGTATGGGCAAGTGGGTTCATCGCATGGCGTTCAGGTTGGGAGTAGTGCCTGTGGCCATTGCGGAGGGGGTGGCTAGAAGCCTTGAGAGGGTGTACGGTCTAAAGAACCCGCCCCTGATTCCCAACGGCATCCCGGTGGCCGATTACGCCTTGGGAGAAAGCGCTCGAAAAGCATGGCGGGCGCGCGAAGGATATGAAGACCGCGCTGTGCTGCTTGTCTCGGTGGCACGGATGAGTCCTCAAAAGGATCATTTTTCGCTCATACAGGCCTTTTCCATGGCTGCTTCTCGTAACAGCCAGCTTAGGCTTCTTTTGGTGGGCGATGGACCGCTTCGCCCTGAAGTGGAGGCCCAGGTTAGAGCCCTGGATTTAGAGGATAAGGTGCGTTTCCTTGGTGTGCGGACCGATGTGCCGGAGATCCTGGCGGCAGCCGATGCCTTCATACTTTCTTCGCAGTGGGAGGGAAATCCCCTTTCGGTCATGGAAGCCATGGCGGCAGGCAAGCCGGTGATCGCCACGGCCGTAGGTGGGGTACCCGAGCTTGTACAGGATGGAAAAAGCGGGGTGCTGGTGCCTCCTGGAGATGTGGAGGCGCTGGCTGAGGCTATCTTAAGGTTGGCTGGTGATGCTCACCTTCGACGGCAGTTGGGCCAGGAAGCCTCCAAGCAGGCGAAGGAACGATTTGATGTCAGCGTTATGGTAAAAGGGTATGCGGCCTTATATGAACAGCTTTTGGAAAAGAGCTAACCGGATGGGTTTGCTGCTTCGCCGCTGGGGTGCCATGCTCCTACGGAGGTGAATCTCGGATGAGGTTGGCCTACGTAACCTCTAGCCTGCCCCATGGTCAGGGTGAGGCCTTCATCCTCCCAGAAGTGCTGGAGCTTGTCCGCCAGGGGCACGAGGTCTGGGTGGTGCCCATGTACCCTCGAGGGGGTCTCGTGCATGGGGAGGCTTTGCAACTGAGAGATCGGGCGGTGGTCCAACCCCTTGTATCCCGGGAAGTGGCGCTTGGCGCGTTAAGGGAGTTTCTTCGCTCGCCCGCGCGGGCTTTGCGGGCCTTGGCCCTTCTGCTAACCCGGAATCCCCGCCACCTTATAAAGAATCTAGCCGTCTACCCCAAGGGGCTTTGGCTGGGGGGGCTGGTCAGCCGGCTTGGCGTGGAGCACATCCACGCCCACTGGGCGGCTACCACGGCCAGTATGGCTATGGTGGCCAGTGAAGTTTCCGGCATCCCCTTTAGCCTCACCGCCCACCGTTGGGACGTGGTGGAAAACAACCTCCTGCGCCGGAAGGCAGAGCGCGCCCGTTTCTTTCGCTGCATCTCTGAGAAAACTCTGGCCATGGCCCTGGAGCGGGGCGTGCCTCGGGAGAAGACCCTGGTCCTGCACCTTGGGGTCTATCTACCTGAGGGCAAGCCTGCAAACCGCCTCGAGGGGGAGGTCTTTACCCTTCTCTGCCCGGCCGCTTTTGTACCCATAAAGGGTCATAGTTACCTGATTGAGGCCATGCGGCTTCTTCCCGAGAGGGTTCACCTCTGGCTTGCGGGTGAGGGGGAGCTACGGCCAAAGCTGGAGGAGCAGGTGAGGGCGCTGGGTTTGGAGAAGCGGGTGCGGTTTCTGGGGGCCCTTCCCCACGAGAGGCTTTTGGACCTTTACCGGACAGGGCAGGTGGATGCCGTGGTCCTGGCCAGCGTGGACCTGGGGGATGGGCTTAACGAGGGCATTCCCGTGGCCCTTATGGAGGCCATGGCCTTCGGCTACCCGGTGGTGGCCACGGCCACCGGAGGCATTCCCGAGCTCCTGCGGGACGGAGCGGGCTTGTTGGTCCCCGATAAGTCCCCCGAGGCCCTGGCAGAAGCCATTTTGCGGCTTATTCAGGACAAGGCTCTCCGGGAAGGGGTGAGCCGCAAGGGGTATCTTAGAGTGCAGCAGGAGTTTGCGGTGGATAAGGTAGTTGACAGTCTGCTTAACCTTTGGCTGGGGGGAGGATGCGCACGGCCCTGACGATAGTGGGCGCTCGGCCCCAGTTCATCAAGGCGGCGGTGGTGTCTCGTGCCCTTCGCGCCCAGCCCGGGGTACGGGAGGTGCTGGTGCACACGGGTCAGCACTATGACGACAACATGAGCCGGGTTTTCTTTGAGGAGCTAGAAATCCCGGAGCCTGATTATCACCTGGGGATCGGTGGGGGCACCCATGGGCAAAATACCGGTCGGATGCTAAGTGCCAACCCCTTATCATGTCAACATGGCAGCCCCTCTTCAGATCCAGCTGACCCCTGAGGAGGACCGGCTCCTGCTGGAACTCTCCCTGGACCCGAAGACCCACAAGAAAACCCGCCTCTGGGCCGCCATGGTCCG
>Ga0101943_1002405_pt1 | contig 11671 bp, 13 predicted proteins | sample DewCreD2012metaG_5_FD_75244 | JGI IMG/M metagenome (GOLD analysis project Ga0101943, IMG submission 75244) | Hot spring sediment bacterial and archeal communities from British Columbia, Canada, to study Microbial Dark Matter (Phase II) - Dewar... ... | reverse complement strand
GTCCCGGATCCGGCCCTCGTGGCGGGCGATCTCCTCGGTGAGGCGCTCGGTGGCCCGGACCAGGCGGTCGAGCGCTGCGGCCTCCCCGGTGGGGAGCTCGAGCTCGTGGAGCGCACCCCGGTTCCACACCGCGAGCTTGGCCAGGACCTCGGCGCAGGTGCGGTTCGTCTTCCTCCGCCCGGCGAGGGCCCTGCGCAGGTGGGCGGTCCGCGAGGCGTCGGGGCGGAACACCCGGTGGCCCCGGCGGGCGAAGAACACCGCCACCGGGAGCCACGCCGCCCCCGTCGGGGTTCTTACATGAGGCGCGGGAGGGGAACCGTGTCCACGGAACGAGCCCGGCGAGGTGGCTGGAGATGAGCGGGACCGAGCGCGACCGCGAGCGGGGGCAGGAGGAACGGCGGCCGAAGCCCCGGCGCCGGTGGGGCTGGGCGGTGGCGGCGGGGCTCGGCCTCGCGACGGGGGCGATCCTCGGGCTCGGGCTCCCGGCCGGGGGCTCGCCCACGCCGGGCGTCCCGGACCCCTCGCCGTTCGAGGCCCTCGCGCCCCAGTGGCTCGAGGTGGCGAAGCGCCACGCACCCTACGCCGTGAAGCTCCCCACGTTCCTGCCTCCCGGGACGGAGCTCGAGAACGCGGCCTGGGGCCAAGACCCTACGCCCCTGGACCCGGAGTGGACCGGGGAGCCCGACCGGGTGTTCGTGGATGTCTGGTACCGGCTGCCGACGGGTGGGCGGCTCAGCATCTCGCGGACCGACTCCCCCGGGGCGGGGACCTGGGTCGACGACTTCGAGCCGATCGAGGTGGTCACGATCGCCGGGCAGGGATGGAAGCTGGCGCGGATGCCCGCCTCGCAGCTCGGGGTGGAATTCCTCCAGCTGAGCACCACGTTCCCCGACGGGGTCACGTTCTTCATGGCGGCCCCGGCGAAGGAGGTTCCGGTCGAGGTCCTCACACAGGTCGCGGCCTCGGTGCAGCCGACGGAACCACCGATCCAGGGCTGACCGGCGGGCGCGGCCTCGTCCGATCGCCGGCCGGACGCTGCCCCTGCTCGGCCCACCCCGTGCGCCGGATCGGCGCGACCGGTGGCCGGCGACGGACCGACGATGCCGTCCCGGGACGTCCTCAGCCCCGGGCGGCGGCCGCCCGGAGCACGGAGGCGGTGGCCTCCGCCGTCCGCCGCCAGGTGAACCGGCGGCACCGCTCGAGCCCCGCTCCGCGCAGGCGCGCCCGGAGCTCGTCGTCCTCGAGGAGCCGGCGGATCCCCTCCGCGATCGCCCCCTCGTCGAGGGGGTCCACGAGGAGCGCCGCCTCCCCCGCCACCTCGGGGAGCGAGGACGCCCGTGAGGCGAGCACGGGCACCCCGGCGGCGAAGGCCTCGAGCACGGGGAGCCCGAACCCCTCGGCGAGCGAGGGGTAGGCGAGGAGCTCCGCCCCCCACAGGAGCGGGAGCCGGTCCTCGTCGGCCACGTAGCCGGTCCGGACCACCCGCGCGCGCACCGAGGCCGGGAGCCGGGCCACCTCCCCCTCGAGCGCGGCCGCGGTCCGCGGGGACCAGCGGACGGGCCCCCCGGCCAGGACGAGCCAGGCGTCCTCCCCGACCGAGGCGAAGGCGCGCACCAGGCGGGCCAGGTTCTTCCGGGGCTCGATGCCCCCGAGGAACAGGACGTACCGGCCGTCGATCCCGAACCGCCCCCGGACCCGGCGGATGCGCTCGGGGGCGTCGGGCGGGGGCGCGAAGGCCTCGGGCCGGATCCCGTGGGGCACGACGTGGACCCGCTCGGGTCCGATCCCGTGGAGCTCGGCGAGGTCGTCCCGGGTGGCCGCCGAGGGGACCACCACCGCCGCGCAGCGGGCGAGGGCGCGGGCGAACCGCCGCCGCCACCGCCCGTCGATGTGGGGCGCGGTCTCCGGGTAGCGCTCGAAGGCGAGGTCGTGCACGACCAGGACGCACCGGTCGAGCATCCCCGTGGCCGGCGGGAGGAAGTTGGTCGCGAGGAGCGCGTCGAACCGGCCGGCCAGCCACTCGATGCGGGGGAGGCCGGTCCGCCAGGCCACCGGCTGGAAGGCGCGGGCCGGGAAGCGGCTCCCCCGCTCCTCGAGGTTCGGCGCCCCGTCGAAGAACCGCCGGGGCCGGAGGAGCCCCCGGGCGTGGAGGTACCAGGCCACGTAGGTCGCCCCGGGGTCGGCCCGGGGCAGCTCATCGAGGAGCTCCCGCGCGTAGCGGCCGACCCCGGTCCTGCGGGGGTCGAGGGCCGGCCGGGCGTCGATCAGGAAGCGCACCTCAGTCCAGCTCGAGCCGGCTCTGGTCGCCGACCACGACCCGGTGGGCGCCGGGCGGCGCGCTCCCCCGGACCTCCACGTCCCGTCCGAGGATCGAGCCCTCGAGGGCCCGCACGCCCAGCACCCGGCATCCCTCCATCACGATCGAGTCCGCCACGCGGCTCCCCACGACCCTGCACCCGGGGGCGATCGAGGCGTTGGGCCCCACCACCGAGCCCTCGATCACCGACCCCTCCCCCACGACCGCCGGGCCCAGGAGCTCCGAGCGGACGACCTTCGCCCCCCGTTCCACGACCACGTCCCCCTCGAGCCGGGAGCTCGCGTCGACCTCGCCCTCCACCCGACGGCCCTGGACCGCGAGCAGCATCCGGTTGGCCTCCAGGAGGTCCTCGGGCCGGCCGGTGTCCTTCCACCAGCCCTCGACCATCTCGGCCCGGACGGCCCGCCCGGTGTCGATCAGGTACTGGATCGCGTCGGTGATCTCGAGCTCGCCGCGCCACGACGGTCGGATGGCCTCCGCCGCCTCGAGGATCGTCCCGTCGAACAGGTAGACCCCGACGAGCGCGAGGTCCGAGAGGTGCTCCCGGGGCTTCTCGACCAGCCGCACCACCCGGTCGCCGTCGAGGACCGCCACCCCGAACCGCTCCGGCTCGGGGACGCGGGAGAGGAAGATCTGGGCGTTGGGACGGTGCCGCTCGAAGTTCCGGACGAACCGCCGGATCCCCTCGAGCAGGACGTTGTCGCCGAGGTACATCACGAACGGCTCGCCGCGGAGGAAGTCGCGGGCCACGAGCACCGCATGGGCCAACCCGAGCGGCGCCTCCTGGCGGAGGTAGGTCACGCGGAGCCCCCAGGCCGAGCCGTCCCCCACCGCCCGCCGGACCTCGGGCTCGGTGTGGCCGACCACGATCCCGACCTCGGTGATCCCCGCCTCGGCCACGTCCTCGAGCGCGTGGAAGAGGATCGGTTTGTTCGCCACCGGGATCAGCTGCTTCGCGTTGGTGTGGGTGATGGGCCGCAGCCGCGACCCCGCCCCACCGGAGAGGACGAGCGCCCGCATCAGCCGCACCCGGAGGGGGGCGGGGCCCCCGCTCCCCCGCCGCCCGGCGGGGCGGGTTCGTACCCTGCCCCCAGCACCACCGCCACCTGCATGCCGCGGAGCGCGTGCGGGGGCGCGGGGAACGGCTCGAGCCCCGGGAGGAACCGGGAGACCACCTCGGCCTCGTCCTGCCGCCCGCGGGCGAACAGGATCGCGGAGCCCGGGACGTCGAGCGGGAGCTCGGAGGCCGGCCGGAGGCCGGGCGAGGTGTCGTAGCCGCCCCGTGCGAGCCGCGCGAGCACCCGCCGGGCCGCGCGCCCCGCGCCCGCGTCGAACACCCCGACCCGGATGTTCGCGGGCGAGGGGGGCGTGAGCGGCAGCTCCCGCCCCAGCTCGCCGAGGGGCTCCCCCTCCCGGAGCCTGCGGAACAGCTCGCGGGCCTCGGGCGCCATCCGGACGATGCTCGTGTAGACCCCGTCCACGTAGATCCCCTCCGGCGTCCCCGGGACCGCCCGGAAGTCGGCGTCGCCCGCCGACGCCCTCTGCAGCTCCCGGGCCAGCGCGAGCATCTCGGGGATCCCGAGGCCCGGGTCCTTCCGGATGTTCCCGGCCACGGCCGGCACGAGCTCCGGGAGGCGCATGATCTGGGAGGGGGAGAGGAGCTTCGCGAGCACCGCCCGGAGGAACTGCTGCTGGCGGGCGATGCGGGCGAAGTCCGGGATGCAGTCCCCCGCCACGTGGCGGGCGCGGACGAACGCCAGGGCCTGGGGGCCGTCGAACGTGTAGCAGCCCGCCCGGGGCAGGTGGAGCCCGGCGAGGGGGTCCTCCATGGGCCGGTCCACGCACATCCGCACCCCGCCGAGCGCGTCGACGAGCCCCTCGAACCCCGCCAGGTCCACGTAGAGGACGTGGTTGATCCGCAGGCCGGTCAGCTCCCGCACGGTCCGCGCCACCCGGGCCGCCCCGCCCCCGCGGACGCCGCCCTCGAACGCACCGTTGATCTTCCCCCAGCCCATCCCGGGGATGCGGACCCAGAGGTCGCGCGGGAAGTGGAGGACCACCGCCCGGCCCCGGGAGGGGTCCACGTGGACCAGGATGATCGTGTCGGCCCGCTCGCCGCCCACGGTCCCGGGCGACCCGAACCGCTCCTGCTCCTCGGGGGAGAGCCCGGCCCGCGAATCGCTCCCGAGCAGGAGGTAGTTGCAGGCCCGGCGCACGCAGGGCCCGCCGATCTCCTCCTGCCCGGTCCCGGGGTCGCGCGTGGGGATCGGACGCTCCGAGAGCCGCGCCTGGACCCAGAGGTACGCGCCGTAGCCCCCGGCCGAGGCCACCGAGAGCAGGAGCGCGAGGACCGCCGAGGCGAGCAGGAAGGCCCGCCGCGCGGACCCCGCGGGTCGTCCGCTCGCGTCCACGGACCCAAGCGTACCGGCCCCGGGCGCCCGGCCCTGGCCGCCGCCCGCGGGAGCTGACCGCGGGTCCGGGCAGGCCCGCGGGCCGGCGCCGCGGCTCTCGGCCGGCGGGTACGCTGTGCGTGGGATGGGCGGGGCAACGAGCCGGGAGCGGAAACTGATCGACGCGGGGCTCGCGCTCGCCTCGGAGCTGTCGCTCGAGGGCGTGCTCCAGCGCATCGTGGAGCTCGCCGCCGACGTCACCGACGCCCGCTACGGCGCCCTCGGGGTCCTCGGGCCCGACGGCCGGATCGTCCACTTCCTCACCACGGGGATCACCGAGGAGGAGCGGGCGCGGATCGGGACGCCCCCGGAGGGGCGGGGGATCCTGGGCGCGCTCCTCCGGGAGCGGAGGGTCCTCCGGATCGACGACCTGTCCAAGGACCCCCGCGCCGTCGGGTTCCCCCCGAACCACCCGGTGATGCGCTCGTTCCTCGGGGCGCCGGTGATGGCCAAAGGCCGGGTGTTCGGCAACATCTACCTCACCGAGAAGCGGGGCGCGCCGGCCTTCACCGAGGAGGACGAGCGGGCCCTCGAGGTGCTCGCCACCCAGGCCGGGGTGGCCGTGGAGAACGCGCGCCTGTACGAGGAGGCGCGCCGGCGGGCTCGCTGGCTCGAGGCGGTGCGGGAGATCGCCACCGAGGTCCTGGCGGGGACCGACGCCGACCGGGTGCTCGCCACGATCGCGGCGCGCGCCCGCGAGCTGGTCGGGGCGGACCTGGCGACGATCGCGGTCCCCGACGCCTCCGGCCGGGAGCTCGAGATCCGGGCCGCGGTCGGCGCGCACGCCGAGGAGCTGCTCGGGCAGCGGTTCCCCGCCGAGGGGTCGATCTCCGGGGAGGTGATGCGCTCCGGGCGCCCCGAGGTCCTCCGGGACATCGCCGCCGACCCCCGGAGCTACCAGCCGATCGTGAAGCTGGGCGACATGGGGCCGGCGATCCTGGTGCCGCTGGTCGGACGGGAGCGGGCCCTGGGCACGCTCGCCGTGGCGAACCTCCGGGACGGGCGCGGGTTCGGGGAGGACGACCTCGGGTTGGTGCGGACCTTCGCCGCCCACGCCGCCCTGGCCCTCGAGCACGAGCAGGCCCAGCGCGAGCGGCAGCGCCTCCTCCTCCTGGAGGACCGGGAGCGGATCGCGAAGGAGCTCCACGACGGCGTGATCCAGGCGCTGTTCGCCGTGGGGATGGGCCTCGAGGCCACGTCGGCCCTGTCCCAGGACCCCGAGCTGTCGCGGCGGATCGAGGCCGCCGTCGAGGAGCTGGACCGGGTGATCCGCGACCTCCGCAACTACATCTTCGGGCTCCGCCCCGGGATCCTCGCCGACCGCCAGCTCGACCAGGCGCTCCACGCCCTCGCCGAGGAGTTCCAGGAGCGGAGCGGGGTCCTCACGGTCGTCGACGTCGACCCCGAGGTGGCGGCGGAGCTCGGGTCCCGGGCCTCGGACGTCCTCCAGATGGCCCGGGAGGCCCTGTCCAACGTGGGCCGCCACGCCGAGGCCGCGACCTGCCGCCTCTCGCTCCGCCGCCGCGACGGCTGCGCCGTGCTCGAGATCGACGACGACGGCAAGGGGTTCGACCCCTCGGTCGGCCGCCCCGGCGGGCAGGGGCTCGGGAACCTCCGGGACCGCGCCCGCTCGCTCGGCGGCGAGGCCCGGATCGAGAGCGCCCCGGGGGACGGGACCACGGTCCGGGTCACGATCCCGCTCTAGCCGCGGCTCCCCCCGCGCGCCCGAGCAGGTCCTCCACCGCCTCCAGGAGCGCGCCCCGGTCCGGCGGCCACCGGACCCCCCGCACCCGCTCGTCGGGCGGGAGCCCGTCGGCCTCCCCGCGCCGCAGCAGGACGACCGGGAGGTCCAGGGCGAGGTAGGCGGCGAGGAGCTCGTCCGGGGGCGTCCCCTCCATCGCGTCGCTGCTCTCGAGCCAGGTGTCGAGCACGACGAGGTCGGCGGCCTCGGCGAGCACGCACCGCCGCTCGCGGGCGATCACGCAGGTGTACCCGGGCGGCATCGGGCCGGGGCAGGAGAGCACCTCGTACCCCTCGGCCTCGAGCCACCCCCCGATCCGCGACCGCACCGGGGGGTCGGCCTCCACGACCAGCACGACCTTCCGCTCCACGGCCTCGGCCCCATCGGACCGCGGCCGCGGGGCCGCTTCCCGGGCCGGCCGGCCCCCCGTGCGGGGGCCGCTCGGCCCTAGGGGCCGGCCGCTCGACGCGCCAGCTTCCGACGGGAGGAAGGAGGCCGCGATGGAGAGGTGGGAAGGCTTCCGGCGCTGTCCCGGCTGCGGCTACGACTTCACCACGGGGGAGGGCACCCGCGGGTGCCGGTGGGGCGACTGCCCCTACCTCCCGTTCGAGCTCGACGTGTTCTGCCCCTACTGCCGCTTCAACTTCTTCACGATGGAGGGGAACCCGCCCTGCGAGGATCCCTTCACCTGCGAGCACGGGGCGGAGCCCCGCTCGCACGTCGAGAACGTCCGCCGCTGGCTCGCGGGCCAGCCCCGGGGCTGATCGCCCCTCGGCCCGACCCCCCACGTCGACCGGGCACCTCCGGCCGGGGGGACCGAGCCCCGGCCGAGCTCGACGCGGGTCAGTGGGCGGCCCCCACGACCAGGGTCCCTTCCATCCCCGCCTCCCGGTGCCCGGGGATCGAGCAGTAGAACGTGTAGGTCCCCGGATCGGCCCGGAACCGCACGGTCGCCGTGGCCCCCGGATCCACCGCCACCTTGACGCCGAGCTCGTCGATCGTGAGGTCGTGGGGCATCGGGTCGTCGTTCACGAGCGCGATCCGCACCTGGGGCCCCGGCACGTGCAGGGAGGGCGGGGTGAACCCCGTGATCGAGGCGTGGAGCTCCACCGCCCCCTCCGACCCCCCGGCGGGCTCGGTCGCCGGTGTCGGGCTCGGGGCGGGCGAGGTCGCGGCGCCGCCTCCGGTCGGCACCGTCCCCTCCACGGGGGTGAGCCCCCCGTCGAAGGGGGAGGCCATCGTCGGGTAGGAGGTCGGGGCGGAGGGGGCATCCCTCGACACCTCGATCATCCCGACCGCGCCGAGCCCCGTGTAGGCGAAGGAGTGCGTGACGAACGGGTACTTCCCGGGGTCCGGGATCCGGAGCTCGAACATGGCCCCGCCACCGGGCGGCACGTTCCAGGTCTGGATCCCGTTGAGCCGGTTCGTGGGGTTCCCGTCCGGGTACACGTGGTCGAACACCGCGCCGATCACGTGGAAGGCGGTCGTGAGGGTCGGGCCGGCGTTCATCACCCACAGGCGGATCAGCTCGTTCGGCCGGGCCACGAGCGGCGCGTCGACGTAGCGGTTCGCCCGGCCGTTGAACACGACGTAGGCCGGGTCGACCGACTCCATCCTGGCGGGATCCCCCTCGTACACCCCGCGCACGGCCCGTTCGCCGGGGTAGAACTCGCTCGACACCAGCACGTACTCCCGGGCCGGGGCGAGCCCTTCCTTCGGCTCCACGATGATCGCCCCGTACATCCCGTTCGCGATGTGGTGGAGCACCGGGGGCACGCCGCAGTGGTACATGAACACCCCGGGGAACCGCGCCACCCAGTCGAACGTGAGGGTCTCCCCGGGCGGCACCGGCTGGTAGTTCACGTCCCAGGGGGTCTGGGCGGCGTGGAAGTCGATGGAGTGGGAGAGCGAGAGCGAGCTCCGGTTGGTGATCGTGAACCGGACCGTGTCCCCCTCCCGGACCCGGATCACCGGCCCGGGCGCGGTGCCGCCGAACGTCCACGCGTGGTACCGGACGCCCGGGGCGATCTCCTGGACCGTCTCCACGGCGTCGAGGCGGACCTCGACCACCTCGCCGGATCCCCGGCCGTAGGTACGGTAGGAGGCCGCCGCCCGGGGCTCGTTCGGGCCCTCCGCCGATCGGGCCCTCGACAACGGCCCGATCCACGTGAGCCCCACGATCAGGAGCGCCACCTCGAGCGCGATCGCACCGACCACGAACCTCCGCATCGTCGTCCCTCCTGCGTCCCGTCCCCTCGGAGCATCGGACCTGCGAGGTCCGTTGCCCCCGGTCGCAGGTCCCGGCGGCGGTGGGACCTTCGGCCCTCGGTGGCGGCGGGCGACGCTGCCACCCTGCTTCCATGTTCGTCCGCTACTTCCTCGAGATCCCGATGGCGTTCGAGCGCGTCGAGCGGGCCCTGCTCGACGCCCCCGAGGCGTGGCTCCCGGGGGTCGCCCAGCGGGCCGAGGACCGGAGCGTCCGGCTGCTCGCCGAGGTGGGGTTCGGGGAGGCCTTCCGGATCGACAAGCAGGTCGAGATCTCCCTCGGGGAGCCGCTCCGCCGCGGGAGCAAGACCATCCTGCCGATGTCCTGGCGGGTGACCGGGCCCGAGAGCCTGTTCCCCAGGCTCGAGGCCGACATCGAGCTGGCCCCCCTCGGCCCGGGCCGCACCCAGCTCGCGATCAGCACGCGCTACACCCCGCCCCTCGGCGCCCTGGGACGCGCGATCGACCGGGCCCTCCTGCACCGGGTCGCCGAGGCCACCATCAAGGACTTCCTGGACCGCACCGGCGAGTCCCTCGTGACCCTGGCCACGGCGGACGCGTGAGGTCGCCCCCGGGGGCCGCCCCGACCGGCTACCATTACGCCGTGGCCGGACCGCCGCTCCGCGTGATGCTCGTCGACGATCACGAGGTCGTGCGCGCCGGGATCCGGGCGCTGATCCGGTCCACCGACGACATCGTGGTGACCGCCGAGGCCGCCTCGGTCCGGGAGGCGATCGACGAGGCCGACCGGGCCCGGCCGGACGTCGTGGTGATGGACGTCCGGCTGGCCGACGGGAGCGGGATCGAGGCCACCCGCGAGATCCGGGCCCGCCACCCCAAGACCCGCGTGGTGATGCTCACGTCCTTCGCCGACGACGAGGCCCTCTTCGCCTCGATCATGGCCGGCGCCTCCGGCTACGTCCTCAAGCAGGTCAAGGGGAACGAGCTCCTCCGCGCGATCCGCCTCGTCGGCAAGGGAGAGAGCCTCCTCGACCCCGCGGTCACGAACGCCGTCCTCGAACGGCTCCGGAAGGGCAAGCACCTCCTCAAGGACGAGAAGCTGGCCAGGCTGTCGCCGCAGGAGGAGCGGATCCTCGCCCTCGTCTCCGAGGGGAAGACGAACCGGGAGATCGGCGAGGAGCTCCACCTCGCCGAGAAGACCGTGAAGAACTACGTCTCGAGCATCCTCTCCAAGCTCGAGGTGGCCCGGCGGGCGGAGGCCGCGGCGTACCTCGCCCGCCACACGACGACCCCCGGCGCCTGAGCCGACCCGCTCAACGGAGGCGTGAGAACAGCGCGCGGAGCGCCGCTTCCTCCGTCTCGCCCACGGTGACGTCCACCACCGCGCCGTCGGAGCCCACGTAGTAGACGGTCGGGAACCCCTGGATCCCGAGGGCGGAGGCCAGGGTGCCGGCCTCGTCGTCCAGCGCGACGGGGAACGAGAGCCCGTGGTCCGCCAGGTACTCCGCGGGGTCGGGCCCGGGGTGGACGTCGAGCGCGGTCGCCACCGTCACGAGGTCCACCCCGGGGTGCTCCGCCGCCACCCGGGCCAGCACCGGGAGCTCCGCCTGGCAGTGGGGGCACCACGGGGCCCACACGGCGATCACGGTGGGCCGCCCCGGCTCCCAGGTGACCCGGCCCCCGCCGAGGCCCGGGGCGGAGAACGGCGGGAGCGCCTCCCCCGCCGCGAGCGGCGCGCCGCGCGGCCCGCCGGCCACCTCCACCTGGCCCGGCGCCGCCGGACGGGTTCGGGTCCCGCCGTCCCCCGTGAGGGCCACCGCGGCCAGCAGCCCCGCGACGAGGGCCGCCCCCAGCCCGAACCCCAGGGCCCGCCGGCGGGCCATGCGCCTCGCGGCCGCGCGCCGCTCAGCCTTCGACGGCCGCCCCCGGGGCGCGGCCTTCCCCCTCCTCGTCATCGCCTCCCTCCACGTACCGATCGAGGCGGAGCGGCCCCCGGGGACGGAGGGCGAGCAGGACGGCCGCGGCGAGCAGGACCGCGTCCCGCCCGAGGTCCGTCCACCGCACCCCCTCCCCGGGCCCGCCGCCGCCGAAGCATCCGCAGTCGATCCGGAGCCCCCGGGCCTTGGCCTGGGCCATCGCCCCGAGGAACGCGACCAGGAGCGCCCCGGCCCCCACCGCCGCAGGCCGGACGGCGAGGCCCACGAGGAGGAGGACCCCGACCGCGATCTCGGCCCACGGCAGGAGCGCCGCGACCACCTCCACGGCCCGCGCCGGGAGCAGCTCGTAGGCGTCGACCGCCAGCACCGTCCCCTGGCGGTCCAGCGCCTTCGCCACGCCGCTCCAGAGGAACGCCGCGGCGAGCAGGCCGCGGAGCCCGAGGTGGAGGAGGTCCGCCCCCGAGGGCCGCCGGAGGATCACTCCCGCGCGACCTGGCTCACCCAGCGGAGGAGGTCGCGCTCGGCCACGATCCCGACGAGCCGCCCGTCCTGGACCACCGGGAGCCGGCGGATCCCCTCGCGGGTCATGAGGTCGAAAGCCTCCACGACCTCCGCCTCGGGTCCGATCGTGACGAGCGGAGCCGACATCAGGTCCCCGACCCGGCGGGTGCGCAGCTCGCCGGGGTCGAGCGCGTGCCGGACCACGTCCCGCTCGGTCACGATCCCGACCGGCCGGTCGCCCTCCACCACGACCACCGAGCCGATGTCGCGTTCGTTCATCCGGCGGAGCGCGACCTCCATCGGCTCGTCCGGGCCGACGGTCGCCACGTCGCGGATCATGACCTCGCCCACGGTGTCCGGTGCCCTGGCCATGCAGCCCCTCCTCGTATCAATCAGGCCGTGGACCCTGCCGCCACGGCATCTCCGAACGTGTCCGGACCTCCCCGGGTGCTGGACCCGGGGGGAGGCGGCCCGGAAGATCGTGCCGACCGGATGGAAC
>Ga0101943_1002402_pt1 | contig 11687 bp, 9 predicted proteins | sample DewCreD2012metaG_5_FD_75244 | JGI IMG/M metagenome (GOLD analysis project Ga0101943, IMG submission 75244) | Hot spring sediment bacterial and archeal communities from British Columbia, Canada, to study Microbial Dark Matter (Phase II) - Dewar... ... | reverse complement strand
GCTCTTCGGCGGGTCCAAGCTCGGCCCCCTCGTGCGGATCCGGGCCGAGCACGACCCCGCGACCGAGATCCTCGCGCTCTCCTTCCCGGACGGCGAGCGCGTGGAGGGCTCGGCCGTGCCGACCGGGTCGCGGCTCGAGGTGGACTTCTGGGGACGGACGGTCCCGGCCCGGCTGCTCGAGGGGCCCTGGGAAGACGCGCTCGGTCGGTTCGCCGGACGGCCGCTGCGGCTCGCGCGCGTCGAGCGCCCGGGGGACGGCAACGACGTGCGCCCGATCACCCTCGTCTCGCTCGCGTCGGTCGACGAGCTCGCCCGCAGCGGCGGTCTCGACGGACTGGACCCACGCCGGTTCCGGATGACGATCGAGCTCGAGGGCCTCGGCCCCTACGAGGAGGACACGTGGTCCGGACGGACCGTTCGGGTCGGTGAGGTGCTCCTGCGGATCGGCGAGCCCGTCCCGCGCTGCGTGGTGACGACCCAGGATCCCGAGACCGGGGCAAGCGACATCCCCACCCTCTCGCTGATCCACCGGACCCGAGGTCGGACGGCCGAGGGTGAGCTGGTCTTCGGCGTGTACGCGTCGGTGCTGGACCCCGGCACGGTTCGCGTCGGGGATACGGCCGAACCCCTGTAGCACTCAGGGTCGCGCAAGCCGCAGATCGGCTGCGGATTTCTACTCAAGTCCTCCCCCATCCGGCCGATACCTCAAGCGAACGTGGAAACCGGCCGGGCGTGGGCTCGGCCCGAACCGCACCGGGAGGTAGGACATGGCACGCAGCACCTCGAGGCGGCTCACCCGCCGGGGCACGGTCCTCACGGCGCTCCTCGGGCTCCTCGCCGCCGCCGGCATCGCCTTCGCGGCGTGGACCGCGACCGGCGCCGGCTCCGGCTACGCGAAGGCGACGACCGCCCAGCCGCTCACGACCGTGAACGTCTCGGCGAGCACCACCGCGACCCTGTACCCCGGGGCGACCGGTGACGTGCTCCTTCGGATCGACAACCCGAACCCGTACCCCGTGGTCGTGACCGACGTGACCGGCAACGGGGCGATCACCGCGAGCGACGGCAGCTGCAACGTCGCCTCGGTCACCTTCACCGACCAGACGGGCCTCTCGCTGAGCGTGCCCGCCGGCAACGCCGCGACGTTCACGCTCTCGGGCGCCGTGCAGATGTCGGGCGTCGCGAACGACAACTGCCAGGGGGCGATCTTCACGATCCCCGTGGCCCTGTCGGGGACGAGCGCCTAACCCGGCCCCGCCGGTGCGGACGCGGAGGGCGGGGCGACCCGCCCTCCGCGCACGTCGGAGGTCACCTGGATGCGAGCTCTGGGGAACCGCAGGAGGAGCCGGCTGGCCCTCCTCCTCGCCGTGGTCGTGGTCGCGGCCGGCGCGTCGACCCTGTGGCACCGCGACGAGGCGAGCGGTACGGCCGTCGTCCCCTACCGGATGCACCTGTCCGGCCGGGTGCGGGGGCTCTTCCCGGGCGCCTCGAAGCGGATGCGGGTGATCGTGCGCAACCCCACCCGCGTCCGCATCGTCCTGATGCGGGTCCGGGCCCGCGCGCAGGACGTCGTCGGCTGTCCCGGATCCCACGTCCGCATCCGTCCCTTCCGGGGGAAGCGCCCCGTGCCGCCCCGAGGGCGCATCGTCATCCGGATGCGCGTCCGCCTCGCGCCGCTCGCCCCCGACACCTGCCAGGGGGTTCGCTTCCCCATCCGGTTCCGCGCTCGGGGGAAGGTGGCATGAAGCGCTTCCGCTCGCCGCTGCTCGTGGCCCTCGGCCTGCTCCTGATCCCCGGGGTGGCCGTCGCCGCCTGGACGGCGAGCGGGGTGGGGAGCGCGAGCTCGAAGGCCTTCTCGATGCCGACGGGCACGACGCCATCGGTCTCGGTGCTCGGGCGGAACGTGACCGTCAGCTGGACCGCGGCGGCGTTCCCCAACGGCGACCCGGTCGCCGGGTACGTGGTCCGTCGGTACCCGAACGGCGGCGGTCCCGCCCAGACCGTCCTCCCCGACTGTGACGGGACGATCGGGGGCACGAGCTGCACCGAGCACGCGGTGCCCGCCGGCACCTGGCGTTACACGGTGACGCCCGTGCACGGCTCCTGGACCGGCACCGAGGGCCCGCTGAGCGCGCCGGTGACCGTCGCTCCGCCGAGCCTGTCGCTGTCGCCCCCGACCGTGACCTCGCTGCCGGCGGCGCTCAGCGGCAGCCTCGGCGGGTTCGCGACCGGCGAGACGGTCACCTTCCGGCTCGACGACCCGGGCACGGGCACGGTGCTCGCCGGCTGGATCAGCCCCGACCCGGTCCCGAACGACGGGACCGCGAGCGTCTCCGTGACGATCCCGAACGGCACGGCCGACGGCGCCCACACCGTCTACGCGACCGGCTCGGGCGGCACGGTCGCGAGCGCGTCGGTGACGGTCGACGCGCAGCCGCCGGTCGTGCAGGCCGCCGTCATCCAGAAGACCCAGGGCGGCAGCGCGGGGTACGTCAAGCAGGGCGGCACCTACCGCGTCTACGCGAAGGTCACCGACGCCGGCTCGAGCGTGAGCTCGGTCACGGCCGACGTGAGCCAGATCAGCACCGGCCAGACCGCGGTCGCCCTCACGGCCGGCTCGTGGGTCGTGGACGGCGTCACCTACGGGTACCGCAGCGCCGTCCTCACCGCCGACAACCCGCTCGCGGCGGGCGCGAAGACCTTCTCGATCACGGCGACCGACGCGAACGGCCACTCCGGCACCCAGGGCGGGTTCACCGTCACGGTGGACAACACCCCGCCCGCCGCCTCCGACGTCCAGACCGCGAACGCCTCCGGCGGGGTCGTCGGTCGGGCCGAGACCGGTGACACGATCACCTTCACCTTCTCGGAGCCGATCGAGCCGGAGTCGATCGTCGCCGGGTGGGACGGGACCACGACCACCGTGACCGTGCGGCTCATCCAGGCCGGAGGGAGCGACCAGCTCCAGGTCTACGACGCAGGGGACACGACGGTCCTTCCCCTCGGCACCGTGGCGCTCGGAGGCAACCACACGAACGGTGACCGGAGCTTCACGGGCTCCACGATGGTCATGAGCGGCTCGACGATCACGATCACGCTCGGCACGCCCAGCGGCGGCGTTCGCACGGCGGGCAACGGGACCATGATCTGGACGCCGGTTGCTACCCCGTACGACCGCGCGGCGAACGCGTGCCTGACGACGGCGGCCACGGAGTCCGGCCCCGCCGACCCCGAGTTCTGACGGCGGGAGTCACCCAAGCTCGAGCAGGACATCCGCGAGCACTCGCGCGCCGGAGCGCTCGACGTCACGCGTCGCCGTCAGCACGGTGAGCGGGCCCTGGGTCGCGAGGCGACGGAGCTCCTCGAGCGACGCCTGGACCTCGGGCCTCGCGAGCTCCTCGCGGTAGCGGTGCGCGAACGCTTCGAAGCGCTCCGGTCGGTGTCCGTACCAGCGCCGCAGCTCGGTGCTCGGCGCGAGCTCCTTCGCCCACCGGTCCAGGCGGGCCTCCTCCCTCGTGATCCCTCGGGGCCAGAGCCGGTCGACGAGCACCCGCACCCCATCCTCGGGTCCGGGCTCGTCGTAGATGCGTCGGACGCGGACGCGGCTTCGGGACACCCTTGCCATCCTGAGACCTCCGCGGCTGTCGATGACCGCGGATGAGCGTACGCTGGCTGCGTGGCACGCGAGATCGCGACCTTCGGCGCCGGCTGCTTCTGGGGCGTGGAGTGGGTGTTCCGCCAGGTGCCCGGCGTGCTCGAGGTCGTCTCGGGCTACGCCGGAGGTCACGTGCCGGACCCCACCTACGAGCTCGTCTGCACCGACACCACCGGCCACGCCGAGGTCGTGCAGATCGCCTTCGACCCCGAGCGCGTGACCTACGAGCAGCTCCTCGAGGTCTTCTGGGCGATGCACGACCCGACGCAGATCAACCGGCAGGGCCCCGACTTCGGGACCCAGTACCGGAGCATCATCCTCACCCACTCCGAGGAGCAGCGCCGGGCCGCCGAAGCCTCCCGCGCACGTGCGCAGGAGCGCTACGCCCGTCCCATCGCCACCGAGATCCGCCCCTTCGAGGCCTTCTATCCGGCCGAGGACTACCACCAGCGCTACTACGAGCGGACCGGCAAGGAGCCCTACTGCCACGCGCTCCCGGTCCACACCCTGCGCGAGCTCGGCCTCCTGCCCCAGGCCTGAGCTCAGGCCTGGATCGCGCGGAGGGTCCCCTCCTCCTTCCTCGTGACCTCGACCACGTCCGCCCGAGGCACGACCACCCACAGGGCGGCGCCCGCTGCCTGCGGACCCTCGAGGAGGGCGCGAGCCCGAGCCGAGCCGGTGAGCTTCGCGTGCCGCTCGATCAGGCCCCAGGCGACCGTGAGCTCCTCGGGATGCGGCCGCCTGGCCCGGGCGAGCTCGGGGTTGACGAGGGCCGGGAGCCCGGCCTCCGGGTCGTGCACGAACAGCGTCCCGCCGGTCATGCCGGCGCCGACGTTGTGGCCGACCGGGCCGAGGACGAGGACCGTCCCGCCCGTCATGTACTCGCAGAGGTGGTCGCCCGCGCCCTCGACCACGGCGATCGCCCCCGAGTTGCGGACCGCGAACCGCTCCCCCGCCCGACCCGCGACGAAGAGCTCGCCGCCGGTCGCCCCGTACAACGCGGTGTTCCCGACGAGCCATGGGTCGCCTACGTCCTGCGGCGGAGGGACGATCACGACCCGACCGCCCGCCATGGCTTTGCCGACGTAGTCGTTCGCCTCGCCGACGAGGATCATCTCGACCCCGTGCGCGAGGAACGCCCCGAAGGACTGGCCGGCCTCTCCCTCGAAGCGGAGCGTGACCCGCCCCGGCGGCGCCTGGCTCCCGAACCGACGGCCGATGGCCCCGCCGAGCCGAGCGCCGACGCTGCGGTCGACGCTCCGGATGCGGTAGGAGAACCAGGCGCGCTCGCCGTCGCGCAGGACCGGCCAGGAGTCCGCGAAGACGCGATCCCCGAGCGTCGAGCGCGGCCGCTGGAACGCCTGATGCGCGCCGAACCGGCGCTCGCCGGGGGCCGGTTCGAGGAGCGGCGTGATCACGCGCCCGAGCTCCTCCCCGGCGCGCGGCCGCAGCAGGTCCGTCCGACCGACGGCCTCCTCGAAGGAGCGGAGGCCGAGCCCGGCGAGCGTCCGTCGAACCTCCTCCGCGACGAACGAGAGGTACGCGACGATCATCTCCGGGGTGCCGGCGAAGCGGGTCCGGAGCTCGGGGTCCTGGGTCGCGATGCCGACGGGGCAGGTGTCGAGGTGGCAGGTGCGGACCATGAGGCAGCCCTCGGCGAGGAGCACCGCGGTCCCGAACGACACCTCGTCGGCCCCGAGCAGGGCTGCCACCACCACGTCCCGGCCGGTCCGTAGCCCGCCGTCGACGCGGAGCCGGACGCGGTCCCGCAGACCGTTCTCGGAGAGCACCCGCTGCGCCTCGACCAGGCCGAGCTCCCAGGGCAGCCCGGCGTTCTTGATCGAGGACAGCGGCGAGGCGCCCGTGCCGCCGTCGGCGCCGGCGATGTGGATGACCTCGGCGAGCCCCTTCGCCACGCCGGCCGCGACGACCCCGACGCCGGAGGTCGCGACCAGCTTCACCGAGACCGCCGCGCGAGGGTTCACCTGCTTCAGGTCGTAGATGAGCTGCGCGAGATCCTCGATCGAGTAGATGTCGTGGTGCGGCGGCGGGCTGATGAGCGCCACCCCGGGGCGCGTGTGCCGCAGCCGGGCGATCTCCTCGGTCACCTTGTGGCCGGGCAGCTGCCCGCCCTCGCCCGGCTTGGAGCCCTGCGCGATCTTGATCTGGAGCTCCTCCGCGAAGGCGCAGTACTCGGGCGTGACCCCGAACCGGCCCGAGGCGACCTGCTTGATCGCGCAGTTCCGCTCGGTCCGGTAGCGCGCGGGGTCCTCGCCCCCCTCGCCGGTGTTCGCTCGCGCGCCGAGCCTGGCGAAGGCCACGGCGATCGTCTCGTGCGCCTCGCGACCCACCGCACCGTGGCTGATGCCGCCGCTCGAGAACCGCCGCAGGATCGACGCGGCGGGCTCGACCTCCTCGAGGGGCACCGGCGGGCCGGCGGGGACGAGCTCGAGCAGATCGCGGATGGCGGTCGGGGGTCGCCCGTGGACGAGCTCGGTGAAGCGCTCGTACCGCTCGTAGCTCGGCTCGCCGCGGAGGGCGGCCTGGAGCGCGTGGGCCTCCGCCGCGCCGGCCCGCGGCTCGGCGTCCCCGTCCTCGGCCGCCGCCGTCGATCGCAGCCGCTCGAGGGCCGGGTCCACCGTCCGGTGCAGGGCCCGCACCACCGCGGGGTTCGTCGCGTGGTACTCGCCGCCCCGGTGGAACTTCACGAGACCGGGGTTCGCGAGCACCGGACGCTCCCCGCCGTAGGCACGCCGGTGCCGGGCGAGCACCCGCTCGGCGATGGCCCCCAGACCGAGGCCCCCGAGGGCGGGCGTGACGCCGAGCATGCACCGCTCCACGACCTCCGGGGCGAGCCCGACCGCATCGAGCAGGCCCGAGCCGACGTAGGAGTCGACGCAGGAGATCCCGAGCTTCGAAAGGACCTTCAGGATGCCCTCCTCGATCGCCGTCCGGAACCCCGCGCGGGCCTCCTCCGGCGTCCGGCCCCGAACCCGTCCAGCCTCGGCCAGCGCGGCCACGGTGGCGAGCGCGAGCCGCGGATGGACCGCCTCCGCCCCGAGCGCGAGCAGGCACGCGACGTGGTGCGACTCGCGCACGTCGTCGACGGCGGCCACGAGCGAGGCGCGGGTCCGCAGGCCGGCGCGCACGAGCGCGGCGTGCACGGCGCCGACGGCGAGCGCCGCGGGGACCGGGCACCGCACGGGCCCCGCGGCGCGGTCCGAGACCACGACGATCGCGGCCCCTGCGGAGACGGCTTCCGCGGCCTCGCGCTCGAGCCGGTCGAGGGCGCGCTCGAGCCCGCCGGGGCCCTCGGCGGCCGGCCACGTGGCGTCGAGCTCCCGGGCCTGCAGGGCGACAGCGCTCCATGGGACGTGGTCGAGGAAGAAGCTCTCGCACTCCAGGAGCGCCGCGGCCTCCGGACGCTCCCACAGCAGCGGGGCGCGCTGGCCGAGCAGCACCGTGAGCGACATCACGTGCCGCTCCCGCAGGTGATCGATGGGCGGGTTCGTCACCTGCGCGAAGCGCTGCTTGAGGAAGTGGTAGAGCGGACGATCCTGCGTCGAGAGCACGGCGAGGGGCGTGTCGTCACCCATCGAGAACGTCGGCTCCTTGCCCGATGCCGCGGCCGGCGCGAGCACGAGCGTGAGCTCCTCGCGCGTGTAACCGTGGGCGACCTGCCGCCGCTCCAGGTCGTCGACGGTCGGGACGGCGCTCGGTCGGACCTGCAGGACCCGGCGGTGATGCTCGAGCCAGACCCCGTAGGGGCGTCGGCGCGCCACGCGCGCGACCGGGTCGAGCTGGACCCCGCCGCCCGCCGGGTCCACCACCAGCATCTGCCCCGGGCCGAGCTTGGAGCGACGGACCCCGCCCCGTCCGCGCAGGTCGACCGCGCCCGCCTCCGAGGCGCAGACCACCGTCCCGTCCTCGCAGACCGCGATCCGGAGCGGGCGGAGGCCGTTCCGGTCGAGCGCGGCGCCCACCCGCAACCCGTCGGTGAAGACCAGGGCGGCGGGCCCGTCCCAAGGCTCCATCAGCGAGCGATGGAACCGCAGCAGGTCCCGCACCTCCTCCGAGATGCGCGGATCGCCCTCCCAGGCCGCCGGCACGAGCATCGCCACCGCGAGACGGACGTCGCGGCCGAGCCCGTCCTCGCCGCCCTCGCGGCAGAGCAGCTCGAGCACCTCGTCGAGGATCTGCGAGTCGCTGCCGGTCTCGTCGACGACCGGCCGGAACAGCTCCTCGAGCTCGGGCTCGGGCAGGCCGAGCCGCCCCTCACGGGCCCGCATCCGACGGACGTTCCCGGCGATCGTGTTGATCTCGCCGTTGTGGCCGAGCATCCGGAACGGCTGTGCCCGCTCCCACGTGGGGGCGGTGTTCGTCGAGTAGCGCTGGTGGAACAGCGTGAAGGGCGCCTCGAAGAGGGGATCGGCGAGGTCGGGGTAGAACGCTCCGAGCTGATCGGCGGCGGCGAGCGCCTTGTAGGTCACGGTGCGGAACCCGAACGAGGGGAAGGAGCAGGGAAGACCCCGGTGGCGGAGCTCGCGCTCGGCCCGGCGGCGAGCCCGGTGCGCGCGCTGCTCGCGCGGCCCCGGCCCGAGCCCCTCCGGCGCGAGCAGGAACGCCTGGCGGATCCGCGGCATGCGCTCCCGCGCCGTCGATCCGAGGGCGACCGGGCGCACGGGCACCTCCCGCCACGCGAGGACCGAGATCCCCTCCGCGGCGCAGGCCCCGGCGACCACCTCGTCGAGGTGTCCCTCGGGCGCCCGATCGAAGGCCATCGCGAGGCCGAGGCGCTCGGGATCGCAGCCCCCGACGCCGAGGCGCTGGGCCTCCCGAGCCACGAACCGCCGCGGGAGCGGGATGAGCACCCCGGCCCCGTCCCCGGTCCGCGCGTCGGCATCGACGGCCCCCCGATGTCGGAGGCGCCGCAGCGCCTCGAGAGCCGCCTCCACCACGTCGCGACGGGCCCGGCCCGCCGCATCTGCGACGAACCCGATCCCGCAGGCGCTCCGCTCCCTGCCTGGGTTCACACCTCTCCCCTCCGTCCCTCAGACCGCCCCGAGCGAGGCCCTCGGCCGTTCGCGGAACGGGGCCGCAGCGGCCATAGGATGAGGCGAGGTTTGTACACATCGGACCTTCACGAGTCAAGCCCCCCGGTGCTTGATCCGCATCCCGCTATCCGCCTCTCGGTGGGCCGGGGCTCCCCGGGGAAGTTCAGGTTCCCTCCCCCACGCTCCGATACCTGGGACGTGCGACGCGCGACCCTCCTCGTGCTGATCCTGGCCCTGGCCACGACGACCTCTCCTGCCCTCGCAGCCGACACATCGCTGCGGTTCTTCGGGAACGGATACGGGGACATCGACCGCGTGAAGATCCGGATCGACGACCCCGAGACGGACGAGCCGGGACCACCCGCGGACGTGGGGGCCACCGACTTCACGATCGAGCTCTGGATACGGGCTCACGCCCGTGAGAACACGGCGGCCCGGGTGCGGTGCGGCGCGAACGTGAACTGGATCTACGGGAACATCCTGCTCGACCGGGACCGGTACAACCAGGATCGGAAGTTCGGCATCTCGATCGCAGGAGGGCGCGTGGTCTTCGGGGTCTCCGGGGACGGCACCGGCGACCGGACCATCTGCGGAGACACCGACGTGCTGGACGGCCATTGGCACCACCTGGTCGTCCAGCGGCGGCGGTCCGACGGGAAGATGTGGCTCTACGTGGACGGGCACCTCGAGGCCAGGGCCGACGGCCCGGACGGGGACGTGTCCTACCCCGACGACGGGGTGCCGGGGAACCACTGCGGAGGACCGTGCACCGGAAGCGACCCCTTCATCGTCATCGGCGCCGAGAAGCATGACGCCGGTCCGGCCTATCCGAGCTTCAGCGGGTGGGTGGAGGAGCTCCGCCTCTCCACGGTCCTCCGGTACTCGGGACGGCGCTTCCGGGTCCCCACGCGTCCCTTCCGGGTCGATCCCGACACCGCGGCGCTGTACCACTTCGACGAGGGGCGAGGCCGCCGCGTGGGAGACGCCCTCGGCCTCTCCCCCGCCCGGCGGAAGGTCGGGGGAGACCCCCGGGGCCCGCGCTGGTCACACCGCACGCCGTTCTGAGGGCGCACCCGTCACGACCCGTCGCCCGATGTGGTCTCGCCGAGGCGCCGATGCGTGGCCGAGCTCAGCGGCGGGCCCAGATGCCGACGGGACGGAAGCCCAGCGGGACGTCCACCAGGATGAGCTCGCAGAGGTCCTCGGCGCGGATCCGGAGCTCGGGCTGCTCGGTGACCTTCGCGGCGTCTCCGGTCGCGACGGGCTCGCCGTCGAAGGTCGCTCGCCCCTCGATCAGGGAGACGTACGCGCCCCGGCCCTCCCCGAGCGCGTGCGTCACCTCCACCCCCGGCTCCAGCCGCGCGACCCAGACCGAGGCGTCCTGGTGCACCTTCACGACCTCGCCCCCCTCCGGGCCGATCACCCGCAGGAGGCGGTTCGTGCGGTCGTCACGGGTGAAGACCCGCTGCTCGACCTCGGGCGGGAGGTCCGGGGTGTCCGGGAGGATCCAGATCTGGATGAACCGCATCGGCTCGGTCTCGGAGCCGTTCTGCTCGGAGTGGTAGGCGCCGGATCCGAGCGTCATCCGCTGGACCGAGCCCGCCGGGAGCACGCCGTCGTTGCCGAGCGAGTCCTCGTGGCGGAACGTGCCCTCGACGACGTACGTGAGTCCCTCGACGTCGCGGTGCGGGTGCAGCGGCCAGATCGCACCGGGCACGAGCCGGTCGTCGTTGAAGACGCGCATGGCGCCGAACCCGTCGTTGTCCGGGTCCCGGTAGTGATCGAACGAGAAGTGCCAGCGGGCGCGGAACCACCCGCCGTCGATCTCGTAGATCTCGTGCGCTCGTCGGATCGTGATCACGTCCCGACGAGCCTACCCGGATGTGCGCCGAGCGCGGATGCTGAGCCACGCATGGTCGATCTGGGGTCGGGGCGGCAGCTCGGCCACGCGCCGCACGGAAGCTCGCGGTCCCCCGGTGCGAGCGGCTCGAGCACCCCCGCAGGCACGGTGCGCAGGTCGGGCCTCGGAAGCCGCGACACCTTGGTCCTGAGGACGCCGGGGCCTTCGACCCGACATCCGTCACGGCGCGAGTGGGAGGGTCCCTCTGGGAATCTCGAGAGGAGGGGAGGCCCGATGCGCCTCACCTGGAAGGACGGCGCGACGGCGGTGGTCGCCGCGTGCGTGGTCGCTGTGGCCCTCGCGGTCGTGCAGGGGTGGAACTGGCCCATGACGAGCTCGATCCGTGCCGGCATCGGCGTGGTCGCCGTCGCCGGGATCGCGATGTGCTCCCTCGGCGGATCCAGGTACGGAGAAGCCGTCATGAGGGGACTGTTCGGCGCGATCGGGTCGGCGCTCGGCGCGGTAGCGCTCGTGCTGATCGTCTGGGGCCTGGTCGCACCCTCTGAGGAGCTGCTCGTGGCGCTGGCCGCCGACATCCTGGCACTGTGGGTCCTCTCGACCGTACGCCACACGGTCCAGGTCCGGTCGGGGAACGCGTGAGCCCGGAGGGAACCCCGGGACCTTCGGTCACGGAGCCAAGCCGAACCGCGGGTACCGGTCGGTGGCCAGGATGAACGCGTAGCCCACCACCCGGTTCTGCCACCGGAGCACTCCCTCCACGAAGCCGAAGAGACCGCGCGGGTGCCGCCCGCTGAACAGGATCGCGAACCAGGCGACGATCACGGCCACCACCGCGCCGATCCAGAGGAAGAGCAGCACCACGTAGTGCGGGATCGCGAGGAACCACTTCACGAGTGGGAGCCACCGGTTCAGGTCCCTCCGGACGTCCGGATAGTCGATGTCGAGATGCACACTCTGCGCCTCGTCGGTCGAGGGGTAGCGGTCGTCCATCAGCGCCAGGTAGGCGGCGACCCGGTTGGAGAACCGCAGGAGCTCGAGGTTCCAGTCGAACCACCACCGCGGGTACTTCTCGCGGAAGAGGATCATGAGCAGGGGCGCGAGGAACAGCAGGCCCCCC
>Ga0101943_1002401_pt1 | contig 11691 bp, 10 predicted proteins | sample DewCreD2012metaG_5_FD_75244 | JGI IMG/M metagenome (GOLD analysis project Ga0101943, IMG submission 75244) | Hot spring sediment bacterial and archeal communities from British Columbia, Canada, to study Microbial Dark Matter (Phase II) - Dewar... ... | reverse complement strand
TCCGGCAGCCTGCACCCGACGGGGCCGTCACGGGCCACCGTGGCCGTGACGCCACGCGCGCCCGCCGGGCTGGCGGCCGGTGACGGGAGGCGAGCACGATGACAGCCAGCGCGACGCCCACGAGCACTGCGACCGCCATGGTCACCCTCGACGGCAACGAGGCGGCGGCCTCGGTCGCCTACCGCCTGAGCGAGGTCATCGCCATCTATCCCATCACCCCGTCGTCGCCCATGGGCGAGCTGGCGGACGAGTGGGCGGCGGCGGGCCGGCGCAACCTGTGGGGCCAGGTCCCCGAGGTGATCGAGATGCAGTCGGAAGGCGGCGCCGCCGGCGTCGTCCACGGCGCGCTCCAGGCCGGCGCCCTGGCCACCACGTTCACCGCCTCCCAGGGGCTGCTCCTGATGATCCCCAACATGTACAAGATCGCCGGGGAACTCACGGCGTTCACCATGCACGTGGCGGCCCGGACGGTGGCCACCCACGCGCTGTCGATCTTCGGCGACCACTCCGACGTCATGGCGTGCCGCCAGACGGGCTTCGCCATCCTGGCGTCGGGGTCGGTGCAGGAGGCGGGTGACCTGGCCTGCATCGCCCACGCGGCCGCGCTGCGCAGCCGCGTCCCGTTCCTGCACTTCTTCGACGGGTTCCGCACCTCTCACGAGATCAACAAGGTGGCGCCCGTCGACGACGCGACGCTGCGGGCGATGGTCCCCGACGAGCTGATCGAGGCGCACCGCCGTCGGGCGCTGTCGCCCGACCGGCCGGTCATCCGGGGCACCGCGCACAACCCCGACACCTACTTCCAGGCCCGCGAGGCGTGCAACCCCTTCTACCTCGCCTGCCCCCACCACGTGCAGGACGCCATGGACCGTTTCGCGGCGCTCACGGGCCGACAGTACCACCTGTTCGACTACGTGGGCCACCCCGAGGCCGACCGCGTGGTGGTGCTCATGGGCTCGGGCGCCGAGACGGCCCACGAGACGGTGGAGTGGCTGGTGGCGCGCGGCGAGCGCGTCGGCGTGGTGAAGGTCAGGTTGTTCCGTCCCTTCTCCGCCGCCGACTTCGTGGCGGCGCTGCCGCCCACGGTGCGCGCCATCGCGGTGCTGGACCGCACCAAGGAGCCCGGGGCGCCCGGCGAGCCGCTGTACCTGGACGTGGTCGCCGCCCTCTACGAGGCCGTGGCCGACGGCGCGGCGGCCCGCCGCCCGCTGCCGCTCGTCGTCGGCGGCCGCTACGGGCTCTCGTCCAAGGAGTTCACCCCGGCCATGGTGGCGGCGGTCTTCGCCGAACTGGCCCGCCCGGCGCCCCGCCGCCGCTTCACGGTGGGCATCACCGACGACGTCACCGGCCTGTCGCTGCCCTACGACCCCGCGCTGGACATCGAACCCGCCGACGTGACCCGCGCGGTCTTCTTCGGCCTGGGCGCCGACGGCACCGTGAGCGCCAACAAGAACTCCATCAAGATCATCGGGGAGGAGACGCCGCTGTTCGCCCAGGGCTACTTCGTCTACGACTCCAAGAAGTCGGGGTCGATGACGATCTCGCACCTGCGCTTCGGGCCGCGGCCGATCCGCTCGACCTACCTGATCCAGCAGGCCAACTTCGTGGCCTGCCACCAGTGGGCGTTCTTGGAGCGTGTGGACGTGCTCCGCTACGCGGCGCCGGGGGCGGTCGTCCTGCTCAACGCCCCCTACGGCCCCGACGCGCTCTGGGACCACCTCCCCCGCGAGGTGCAGGAGCAGATCGTCGAGCGCGGCCTGCGGGTCTACGCCATCGACGCCAGCGACGTGGCCCGCCGGACCGGCATGGGCGGCCGCATCAGCACCATCATGCAGACGTGCTTCTTCGCCCTGTCGGGCGTGCTGCCGCGCCAGGAGGCCATCGCCAAGATCAAGGACGCGATCCAGAAGGCCTACGGGCGCAAGGGCGACGAGGTGGTGCGGCGCAACTGGCAGGCGGTGGACGAGACCCTGGCCCACCTCCACGAGGTGCCCGTCCCCGGGCGCGTCACCGCCACGCGCGGCCGGCCGCCCGTGGTCCCGCCGCACGCGCCCGACTTCGTCCGCCGCGTGACGGCCGTGATGCTGGCGGGGCAGGGCGACCTGCTGCCGGTCAGCGCCTTCCCGCCCGACGGCACCTGGCCGGTGGGCACCAGCCGCTGGGAGAAGCGCAACATCGCCCAGGAGATCCCGGTGTGGGATCCGGCCATCTGCATCCAGTGCAACAAGTGCGTCTTCGTCTGCCCGCACGCGGTGATCCGCGCCAAGGTGGTGCCCGCCGCCGCCGTGGACGGCGCGCCCCCCACCTTCAAGACCATGCCGTTCCGCAGCCACGAGCTCGTCGACCACGTCTACGCCCTGCAGGTGGCGCCCGAAGACTGCACGGGCTGCAGCCTGTGCGTCATGGTGTGCCCGGCCAAGGACCGCAGCAACCCCCGGCACAAGGCGCTGACCATGGCGCCCCAGGCGCCGCTGCGCGAGACCGAGCGGGCCAACTGGGAGTTCTTCCTGCGCCTGCCCGACCTCGATCGCACCCGGGTGCGCCGCCACGACGTGAAGGACTCCCAGTTCCTCGAGCCGCTGTTCGAGTTCTCGGGCGCCTGCGCCGGCTGCGGCGAGACGCCGTACCTGAAGCTGCTCACGCAGCTGGTAGGCGACCGGCTGCTGATCGCCAACGCCACGGGCTGCTCGTCGATCTACGGCGGGAACCTCCCCACCACGCCCTACGCCGCCAACCGCGACGGCCGCGGGCCGGCGTGGGCCAACTCGCTGTTCGAGGACAACGCCGAGTTCGGGCTGGGCTTTCGCCTCGCCGTCGACCGGCTCGCCGCCGAGGCCCGGACGCTGCTGGAGCGCCTGGCGCCGGCGGTGGGCGCCGACCTGGCGGCGGCGCTGCTGGACGCCGACCAGCACGACGAGGCCGGCATCGCCGCGCAGCGGGCGCGGGTGGCCACGCTGCGCCAGCGGCTGGCGGGGCTCGACGACCCGGCGGCGCGCCGCCTGGACGTGCTCGCCGACTACCTGGTGCGCAAGAGCGTGTGGATCGTCGGCGGGGACGGGTGGGCCTACGACATCGGCTACGGCGGCCTCGACCACGTCCTGGCCAGCGGTCGGGACGTCAACATCCTGGTGCTGGACACCGAGGTGTACTCCAACACCGGCGGCCAGCAGTCGAAGGCCACCCCCCGGGGTGCGGCGGCCAAGTTCGCCGCGGCGGGCAAGCCCACGGCCAAGAAGGACCTGGCGCTGATGGCGATGACCTACGGGCACGTGTACGTCGCGCAGGTGGCGTTCGGTGCCAGGGACACCCAGACGTTGCGGGCGTTCCTGGAGGCCGACAGCTACCCCGGCCCCTCCCTCATCATCGCCTACAGCCCGTGCATCGCCCACGGCTACGACCTGGCCTTCGGTGCCGAGCAGCAGAAACTGGCGGTGGAGACCGGCTACTGGCCCCTCTTCCGCTACGACCCCCGGCGGCTGGCCGAAGGCAAGAACCCGCTGCAACTGGACTCGGGGCCGCCGAAAGGCGACCTGGCCCGCTTCACGTACAACGAGACGCGGTTCCGCATGGTGGAGGCCGTGGACCGCGAGCGCGCGCGCCGACTGCTGGAGGCCGCCCGCGCCGACATCCGGACGCGCTGGCGGATCTACGAGCAGCTGGCGAAGCTGCCGTCCGCGCCGGCGGGGGAGCCGGCGGCTCCCCGCGCCGGCAGCGCGGCCGACTGAGGACGGCCAGGGCGGCGCCGTGGACCTGACGACTACCTACCTGGGCTTCCACCTCCCGCACCCGCTCATGCCGGGCGCCTCGCCGCTGGTGGACGACCTGGACACCGTGCGCCGGCTGGAGGACGCCGGGGCGGCGGCCATCGTCATGCACTCGCTGTTCGAGGAGCAGATCCTCCAGGAACAGCTGGCGACCCACTACCACGTGGAGACGCCCGCCGAGTCGTTCGCCGAGGCGCTCTCGTACTTCCCGCGGTCCGGCGAGTTCGCGCTGGGGCCGGAGCAGTACCTCGACCAGATCCACCGCATCAAGCGCCTGGTCTCCGTGCCGGTGATCGCGTCGCTCAACGGGCACACGCCGGGCTGGTGGACCGAGTACGCGCGTCGCCTGCAGGACGCCGGCGCCGACGCCATCGAGCTCAACGTCTACCACGTGGCCACCGACCCCGCCGAGCCCGCCGCGGCCGTCGAGCGCCGCATCCTCGAAATCCTCCGGGCGGTCAAGGCCAGCGTCACGATCCCCGTGGCGGTGAAGCTCTCACCGTTCTACTCGTCGCTGGCGCACCTGGCGGCCGAGCTGGACGCGGCGGGAGCCGACGGCTTGGTGCTGTTCAACCGGTTCTACCAGCCCGACATCGACCCCGAGGCCCTGGATGTCGTGCTGCACCTGGAGCTGTCCACCAGCGCCGAGCTGCTGCTGCGCCTGCGCTGGCTGGCGATCCTCTGCGACCACGTGCGCGCGTCGCTGGCGGCCTCGGGCGGCGTGCACACCGCGCGGGACGCCATCAAGGCCATCATGGCCGGCGCCGACGCGGTGCAGATGACCTCGGCGCTGCTGCGCCGGGGGCCCGAGCACCTGGCCGCGGTGCGCCGCGACCTCGAGGCCTGGATGCAGGAGCACGGCTACGAGAGCGTGGCCCAGATGCGCGGGAGCCTGAGCCTGCGGCGCTGCCCGGACCCGGCGGCGTTCGAACGGGGGAACTACGTGCGCCTGCTGCAGACCTGGCGCCCCGAGGGGGCCGGGCGGCCGTGGCGGCCGCGCGTGTGAGCGGCCGCGGTTGCACCACCCGGTATAATGGTCGTAGAGGATGCCGGACGAGGCGGAGGCCCATGGTGGTCGCGACCCAGGAAACGACGAAGACCCGGCCGGTGCCGGTGACCGTCCGGTGCCCTGCCTGCGGCGCCGAGGCACTGGTCACGCCCGCCGTCGGCGAGATCGTGGCCGTGTACCACCTGTGCCCGCGGCCCGAGGGGGAACGGCGTCCGCCGGCGTTGACCCGCATGGAGATCTCCCCCGCGCCGCCCGCAGACACCTCGCCCTGACCGGCATGCGGTGAGACGGCGTCGCCGCATCTCGGCGGCCGACCTGGGCATCGACCTGGCGTCGAAGCGGGAGACCGAGCGGTTCAAGTGGTTCCTGGCCTGCCTGCTGTTCGGCAAACCCATTCAGCAGACCGTGGCCCGACGCGCCTACGAAGAGTTCGTGCGGGAGGGCCTGACCAGCCCCGACGCGATCCTGGCCGCGGGGTGGGATCGGCTGGTCGCGGTCCTGGACCGCGGGCACTACGTGCGCTACGACTTCTCCACCGCCACCAAGCTCCTCGAGGTGTGCGCCGCCCTCAAGGACCAGTACGGGAGCGTGACCGGCCTGCTGGCCCGGGCGACCGGCCCGCGCGACCTGGCCCGTCGCCTCCAGCAGTTCAAGGGCGTCGGCCCGGTCACGACGCGCATCTTCCTGCGGGACCTGCGCGGGACGTGGCCCTAGCGGCCTCGCGGCGGGCCGGTCCGGTCTCGGCGGCCCCGCCGGCCCTCAGGCGGCCTGCCCCTGGCCCCGGGCCTCGATGGGCACGTACTCCCGCAGGTCGGGGCCGTCGTAGAGCTGGCGGGGCCGGCTGATCTTCTGCTCGGGGTCGCGCAGCATCTCTTCCCATTGCGCCAGCCACCCCGACGTGCGCGGGATGGCGAACAGCACCGGGAACATCTCCACCGGGAACCCCATGGCCTGGTAGATGATGCCCGAGTAGAAGTCCACGTTGGGGTACAGGCGCCGCGTGACGAAGTAGTCGTCCTCCAGGGCGATGCGCTCCAGCTCCAGGGCGATCTCCAGCAGCGGGTTGACCCCCGTCACCGCGAACACCTCGTCGGCGACCCGCTTGATGATCCGCGCCCGCGGGTCGTAGTGCTTGTAGACGCGGTGGCCGAAGCCCATGAGCAGCACCTCGCCGGCCTTGACCCGGCGGAGGTACGCGCCCACGCGGTCCTTGCTGCCGACCTCCTGCAGCATGCGCAGCACCTGCTCGTTGGCGCCGCCGTGCAGGGGCCCGTAGAGGGCCGCGGCGGCGCCGGCCAGGGCCACGTAGGGGTCGGCGTGGCTGCTGCCGATCCCCCGCATGGCGTTGGTGCTGCAGTTCTGCTCGTGGTCGGCGTGCAGGATGAACAGCACGTCCAGCGCCCGCTCCAGCACCGGATGCGGGGTGTACTTCACCTCGGTGGTCTTGAAGAGCATGTTGAGGAAGTTCCCGGTGTACGAGAGGTCGTTGTCGGGATACGCGTAGGGCAGCCCCCGGCTGTGCCGGTACGCGAAGGCGGCGATGGTCGGCATCTTGGCGATCAGGCGGACGATCTGCTTGCGCCGCACCGCCGGATCGTGGATCTGCTTGGCCTCGGGGTAGAACGTGGACAGGGCCGCCACGGTCCCGATGAGCATGCCCATGGGGTGGGCGTCGTAGTGGAACCCGTCCAGGAACTTCTTGACGGACTCGTGGATGAACGTGTGGTGGGTGATCTCGTCGGTCCAGGCGTCCAGCTCGGCCCGGGTGGGCAGCTCGCCGTGCAGCAGCAGGTAGGCCACCTCCAGGTAGGTGGAGCGCTCGGCCAGCACCTCGATGGGGTAGCCGCGGTACCGCAGGATGCCCCGCTCGCCGTCGATGAAGGTGATGGCGCTGCGGGTCGACGCGGTGTTCAGGAACGCCGGGTCGTAGACCATCAACCCGAAGTCATCGTCGTCCACCCTGATCTGGCGCAGGTCGATGGCCCGGATGGCCGCGCCGTACCGGGGATAGGTCCCGTAGACGATGGGAAGCTCGTAGGTCTTCCCGGTGCGGTTGTCGGTGATGCTGAGCGTGTCCTTGCCCATAGCCCCTCCCCGCCTCCCGGAGCCCGTCGCGACGGCCGTCGCCACGGGGCGTATCACCCGTCAGTGTACGCCAGCGGCCCCCCTGCGCCTATCCGGTCGCTGCCCGATGCGGCGACGACGCCACGCCGGGCCGCGCGCGGACCGCCCGCGCACGATCGGGCCGCGCGCGGCCCGCCCCGGTGCCCTCGCCCGACCGCGCCGCGCCCGCCGCCGAGAGCCCAGCGCTGGCGCCATCGGGGCCACCACCCGAGGTCTCCTCCCCCGCCGTCGGGAAAACTCCGCCCATCCTGTCCAGGAACGCCCGATTCCGCCCGGCGGCCCGCCGCCGCACCATGGTACCGGTGACGCGGCCGTGGCCTTCCGCCTGTTGATCGCCGAACCCCACCTGGCGCTGCAGGAAGCCGTGCGCGAGGTCGTGGCAGCGGGCCGTCCGCTGCTTCCGCTGGACCTGGAGGTGGCGGACGCGGCCACCCTCGCGGAGGTCCGGGCCCGCGTGGCCGCCTGGCGGCCCCACGCCGTGCTGCTGGACTGGGACATCGCCGCAGACGCCACGCCGCAGTTCGTGCGCGAGATGGGCCGCCACGCCCCGGACCTGCGCATCCTCGTCATGCTCCCCGCCAGCGAGCCCCGGTACCGGGCGGCCATCTGGGACGCCGGGGCCTGCGCCGGCATCCCGCGCGACCGGATGGACGGCGAGTGGCTGGCCACGGTCGTCTGCCTCATGCGACGGGCGATGGAGCGCGAGGGGCGTCTGTGGCACCGGGCCGTCGCGCGCTGCCCGGTGCTGCGCGAGCTGCCGCAGGACCTGGAGGTCGCCGCCCGATGAAGCTGTCTCGGCGCGAGTTCCTCATCATCACGGGCAGCACCGCGGCCGTGGCCGCCGCGGCGTCCGCACCCGCGGTGCGCCGTCTGCTGCCGCCCAGGCGGCGTGTCTGGTACCAGCAGCCCACCACCGCCGTCCCCACGGTCTGCGAGATGTGCCTGTGGCGGTGCGGGGCGATCGCCCACGTGGGCAGGGGCCGGGTGTGGAAGCTCGAGGGGCATCCGGACAACCCGAAGTCGAACGGCCGGCTGTGCGCGCGGGGCCTGGGCGGGATCGGCGAACTCTACGACCCCGACCGTCTGCGCTGGCCGCTGATCCGCACCGGTGCCCGCGGCGAGGGGAAGTTCCGTCAGGCCACGTGGAACGAGGCCCTGGACGTCACGGCCACGGCGCTGCTGCGCATCAAGGAACGCTACGGACCGGAAGCCGTGGCCTTCTTCGGGCACTACGCCGGCGACCGGTGGTTCGTCGACTACCTGGCGCCGGCGTGGGGCTCGCCCAACGCCGCCAAGCCGTCGGTCGGCATGTGCACCACGCCGCGCGAGGTGGCGGCGCTGCTGACCTTCGGCCGGCCGCTCGGCGGGCACGAACCCGTGGACTGGGAGCACACGCGCTACATCGTGCTGCTCGGCACCCACATCGGCGAGAACGCCCACAACACCATGATGCAGGAGTTCGCCGCCGCGCGCGCCCGGGGCGCCAAGGTCGTGGTGGTGGACCCCCGCTTCTCGACCGTGGCCGGGAAGGCCGACCGCTACCTGCCCATCAAACCCGGCACCGACACCGCGCTCTTGCTGGCGTGGCTGCACGTGCTGGTCGTCGAGGGGCTCTACGACCGCGACTACGTCGCCCGATGGACCGAGGGGTTCGAGCGGCTGGCCGCCCACGTGCGGCCGTTCACGCCCGCATGGGCTGCAGCGATCACCGAGCTGCCGGCCGAGACCATCGCCGAGGTGGCGCGCGACCTGGCGCGCTACCGGCCGCAGGCCGTGGTGGTACCCGGCCGGCACGTCGTCTGGTATGGCAACGACACCCAGCGCCTGCGGGCGCTGTACCTGGTCAACGTCCTGCTGGGCAACTGGGGCCGGCGCGGTGGCTTCTACATCCCCGAGGCGCCCTACGTGGAGGAGTACCCGCTGCCGCCCTTCCCCATCGGGTCCGAGGCCGGAGGCTGAGCGGGCCCCACGGCCTCCGGTCCGGAGGTCCCCGCAGGACGGAAGCCCAGGGCCGATGGCGGTCGCACCCGGTTCCTGCGCGGCGGGATCGCGATCCAGGAACTGATCGAGCCGATGATCACCGGCGAGCCGTACCCGATCAAGGGCCTGGTCACCTACGCCGTCAACCTGTTTCACTCGCTGCCCAACCCCGCTCGCACGCGCCGGGCCCTCGAAGCCCTGGACTTCCACGTGGCCATCGACATCCTCCCCCAGGACCACCTGCGCTGGGCGGACGTGGTCCTGCCCGAGTGCACGTACCTGGAGCGCTACGACGACCTGATCACGGTGGCGCACAAGCGGCCGTTCATCGCCCTGCGCCAGCCGGTGGTGCCACCCCTGCACGACACGAAGCCGGGCTGGTGGATCGCGCGGGAGCTGGGCGTGCGCCTGGGTCTGGAGCAGTACTTCCCCTGGACGACCATCGAGGAGTACCTGGAGCAGCGGCTCAACTCGGTGGGGCTGACGTTGGAGGAGATGAAGAAGACGGGTCTCGCGGTCCAGAAGGGCAGGCCGTACCTGGAGGACTGGACGACCCGCTCGCCGTTCCCCACGCCCAGCGGGAAGATCCAGCTCTACTGCGAGGAACTCGCACGGGCGGGCCTGGACCCGCTCCCGAGGTACGAGCCGACGCCGGAGCCCCCGGAGGGTCACTTCCGCCTGCTGTACGGGCGGGCCCCCGTGCACACCTTCGCCCGCACCCAGAACAACCCCATCCTGAGCCGCTTCATGGCGACCAACGAGGTCTGGGTGAACCGGCAGGCGGCCGCGGCACTGGGCCTGCGCAGCGGCGACCAGGTCATGCTGGTCAACCAGGACGGGGCCCGCAGCGGGCCGGTCACGGTGCGCGCCACGGCGCGGATCCGGCGGGACTGCGTCTACATCGTCCACGGGTTCGGGCACGATGCGCCGGGCATGCGCCGCGCCCACGGCAAGGGCGCATCGGACGCGGCGCTGCAGACACGGTACGCGCTGGATCCCATCAGCGGCGGCGCGGGCCTGCGGGTCAACTTCGTCCGGCTGGAACCCCTGACGGCGCCCGGTGGGACCGCGCGGGCACGGCCGGCCTCGAGGGATCGCCGGGCCGCGCCGGCGCCGGCGGCCACAGCGAGGCGTCGGGCCGCGGCCGCCACCACGCCGGAGGCCGCCGACAGGAGGCTGTGACGATGCCGCGCTACGGCATGGCCGTCGACCTCGACCGGTGCATCGGGTGCCAGGCGTGCGCCGTGGCGTGCGCCGTCGAGAACGACGTGCCCGAGGGGTTCTTCCGGCGGCGGGTCGGCGAGGTCACCGCTGGCGACGGCCCCGGCGACCTGCGCCTCGCGTTCGTGCACATGCAGTGCTACCACTGTGAGCGTCCGCCGTGCGTCCCGGTCTGCCCCACGGGCGCCACCTACGTCACCCGGGACGGCCTCTGCCTGGTGGACTACGACATCTGCATCGGGTGTCGCGCCTGCGTGACGGCGTGCCCGTATGGCATGCGCTACCCGCATCCGCACGGCTTCGTGGACAAGTGCTCGCTGTGCGATCACCGCCTCGCTGCCGGGCGGCTTCCCGCCTGCGTGGAGGCCTGCCCGACCCGGGCGCTGATCTTCGGCGACCTGGACGATCGCGCCAGCCCCCTCCGGCAGGCCATCGCTGCGGCCGCGCGCGTAGAGGTCGACCGGCCGGAGGTGGGCACGCGGCCCAAGTTCTTCTTCCTCAACGCCCGAGTGACGCTCGCGGAGGCTCGCGGGGAAGTGGGCGCTACGCTTGCACGGCGCGAGGCAGGGGAGGGGGCGCCGTGAGAATAGAGCGCATTGGCGCGACACTCAATCCAGACCTGCACCTGTGGGGGTGGGAGGTGGCGTTGGAACAGTTCCTGGCGGCGTTGGCGGGCGGGTTACTTGTCTTGGTGGCGTGGGCGCACCTGTCGGGGCGTCGGCGAGAGTTGCTGCCGGCGATTCGCGCCGCCACGTCGCTGGCTCTCGCGGCAGTGATGGCGGGGCTCCTCCTGCTGTGGCTCGACCTGGGAGGGAAGTGGCGGCCGTTCTGGCTCTACTTGACGGTGCGGCCTACGAGCATCATGTGGTGGGGCTCCTGGATCATCCTGGGGGTCGTCGTCAGTTCTTCCCTGACCGCGGTTCCCAGCCTGGTCAAGGCGGAAGGCGAGGGCGCGACACCCGCACCCCGCTGGCTGTACCCGTTGGCCCGGTGGGCGGAGCTGCGGATGGGGGCGCTGGCGTGGATGAACCTGGTACTGGGGATCGCTCTCGGGCTTTACCCGGGGGTGCTACTGGGCACCCTTGTAGCGCGGCCCGCGTGGAACAGTGCGGTGTTCGGGCCCTTGTTCCTGGCGTCTGGCATGGTAACGGCCACGGCGGCGCTCCTGCTTCTGGTCCCGGGCGGCCCGTGGGCACCACTGTTGGTGCGCTTCCACATCAGCTCGCAGGGGGGGAGGCTGGCGCTGCTTGGGCTGTACCTGATCGGGCTGGCTACGGGCGGCGCGGCGCAGCAGACGGCCGCAGCGCTTCTGGTTCGTGGCCCGTGGGCGCTGCCCTTCTGGGTGGTGGTCGTGGGGGCGGGGATCTTGGTCCCCGTGGCGGTGGCCGTCCGTCAACTGACGGCCCGGCCGTGTGCGGGCGGGTTGGCGGCGACCGCGTGGGTGTTGACCTTGGCTGGCGACCTGACGCTGCGGGTGGTGCTGGTCTACGCGGGCCAGCAAGGGCTGTGAGGAACGGGTGGTACCGCGGCTCCCGGCACGCGGGCGGCGCCACCGGGGTCGTGTCGGCGCGAGGGAAGGGAGGTGATGTGGCG